>Ga0182024_10025879_pt1 | contig 10329 bp, 11 predicted proteins | sample P32metaG_FD_120480 | JGI IMG/M metagenome (GOLD analysis project Ga0182024, IMG submission 120480) | Permafrost microbial communities from Stordalen Mire, Sweden - P3-2 metaG (Illumina Assembly) | ecosystem: Environmental > Terrestrial > Soil > Wetlands > Permafrost | place: Sweden: Stordalen...
GCTCGCCGCGAACGTGCGCAGCATCTGCTCGTCATCCTCGCCGAACACGTCGCCGTCCTGGCCGCGGTCGAACGCCGCCAGCACGCCCATGGCCTCCCCGCGGTGGACCATCGGCACCAGCAGTGCCGTCTGCGCGTCGGGCACGCCAAACTCGCTGGGGGCGATCCGTAGCCTCGCCGCGACATCGGTGATCCGCTCGGTCCGCCGGTGCTCCAGCACCTGCCCAGACGTGGAGCCGGCGATCGGCAGGCGCACACCGCGCATCTCCCGTACATGACCGGCGCTCGTGTGTACGACGAGCTCCTTGCCATCACGCAGCATGATCACGAGACTCCGGGCGCCGACGAGCGCACGTCCCCGCTTGACGATCAGCTCCAGAACGTGCTCGAGCGCGATCTCTCCGCCGATCGCGACCGCGACGTCGCGGGTCGCCTCAAGCCCTCGAATTGCCTTCTCGGCCTCTTCGCGGCGGCGCTCGCTGGTCTCATACATCCGGGCGTTGTCGATCGCGATCGCCGCCCAATCGGCCAGGATCACCGCGGCCTCCTCATCCTGCTCTGAGAACTGCTCGTCCCCTTGCTTCTCGGTCAGGTAGAGGTTGCCCCACGCCTGCCCGCGAATCACGATCGGCACGCCCAGGAAGCTGCGCATCGGCGGGTGCCCGGCAGGGAACCCGTAGCTCGATGGGTGTTGACCGACATCGGCGAGGCGCAACGGCTGCGGATGCTCGATCAGCGCGCCCAACACCCCACGCCCGCGTGGCAGGTCTCCGATCGCGCGATGTGTGGCGTCATCCACGCCCGCGGTCAAGAACTGCTCGAGCGCGCTGTGCTGGTCGTTCAAGATCCCCAGGGCCGCATAGCGCGCCCCGGTGATCTCACGCGCTGTCTCGAGGACGCGGTCGAGCAGAACCCGCTGATCGAGCTCCGTCGTCAAAGCCCGACCCACATCCAGCAGGCGGCGAATCCACCGCTCATCAGAACTTGTGCTCATCCCCAGGGGATGTTAGTCGCGTCTCCCCGATCAGTGTGATTCCGTTGGTACGTAGAAATCCCTGAACCTGCGTACTGTAAATGGTCGGTGCGCTCCGAGAGCCTCAGCTGCTGCATTCGGTAGTTAGCCCCATCAGATTGCGGGTTCGCACTGATGGGGGCTCCGAGCCCCGACCTTATCCTCAGAGGATGTCAGCGTCATCAGCGCGCGCCTGAATTCTGTTGCATGTGGCAGGCGCGTCTCAAGAAAAACATCTCGCCGTGCAGGAGGCATCGCGATGGACAGGAAATTGAGGTGCCACCATTGCGAGGATGTGATCGGAGTGTACGAGCCGATGATCGTGCTCGCCGACGGATACGTACGCAACACTTCGAGAGCCGTCGAGCAAGACGGCCGGGGCCTCATCGGCGAGTGCTACCACCACACTTGCTATGCAGAAGCCCACGGCCAGGATCCTCCCGAGTGAGCCGAGCATCCGGTTACGTAGTTTTCCCGCTGCCGATGACGGCTTTCCTCGGCTGCCGAGACCATCCCGTGGACGTAACCTGCAAGCCATGACTACAGATACCTCCCATCCCGAGAAGCTCCGTGTGATCGTCGCCGGCGGAGGAGTCGCCGCCCTGGAGACCGCACTGGCCCTGCGCGAGCTCGCGCCTGACCACACCGATGTGACCGTCATCGCCCCCAACACGGAGTTCGTCTACCGCCCAATGACCGTCCGTGAGCCGTTTGCTTACGGACAGGCCCATCATTACCCACTCGCGCCGATCGTCGGAGATGCCGGCGCCAAGTTGCTGAGCGATGCGCTGGCGTGGGTCGATCCCGCTGGGCAGATCGTCCACACCGAGGCCGGTGAGGAGATCGCATACGACGCGCTCGTGCTGGCCCTCGGCGCCAAGGCGATCCCGCTGTATCGGAATGCGATCACGATCGATGACCGTCGCCTGGACGAGACCCTGCATGGGCTGATCCAGGACATCGAGGGGGGCTACATCCACAGCCTCGCGTTCGTGGCGCCGGGACGGATGCCGTGGCAGCTGCCGCTGTATGAGATCGCGCTGATGACCGCCGGGCGCGCCTACGACATGCAGGTGGAGCTCGACGTGACGATCGTCACCCCCGAGGACGCGCCCCTGGCGATCTTCGGCTCGGGCGCGAGCGACGGCGTCAGCAAGCTACTCGAGCGGGCGAAAATCAAGACGATCAACTCCGCCTACGCCGAGATCCCCAAGGCGGGAGAAGTCGTGATCAACCCTGGCGACCGGCGGCTGCACGTCGACCGCGTGGTCGCGCTGCCCGAGCTCTACGGCCCTCCAGTTCGTGGCATCCCTCTAGGAGAGAACGGCTTCATTCGCGTGAACCCTTACGGGCAAGTCCCTGAGGTGGGGCCGATCTTTGCCGCTGGTGACGCGACCGACTTCGCCATCAAGCATGGCGGGCTCGGCTCCCAGCAGGCCGACGCCGCCGCACAGTCGATCGCGGCGCTCGCCGGCGCGCCGGTTACGCCGGAGCCATTCAACCCCGTGATCCACGGCATGCTGCTGACCGACGCAAAGCCTGTCTATCTCACCGCACACATCGCCGGCGGTCATGGGTTCAGCTCAGAGATCACCGACACCCCCACCTGGTCACCCCCCACGAAGATCGCCGCGAAGTACCTCGCACCGTACCTCGACACGCTCGACCGCGAGAGCACCCGGACGTGAAGTCCACTCAGGATGACGGCGGGCAGTGCCTGGTGCTCGGTTATGACCGAACCGACAGCTCCCGCCGGGCGGCGAGGTGGGCCGCGAGCGAGCTCCATCCCAACGGGAAGCTCGTGATCGTCCACGCCTGTCGTCCCCTGCACGCCCCGCCGCCGCCCCTCTCAACCCCAGAGGAGCGAAAGCGCCTCGGCCGGGCGGTGATCGATGAGCTCCTGCTGGAGGGCGATGACTCGCTGTTCGATGTGGAAATCGTCACCGAGGTCTCAGACGATGATCCTGTAACCGCGCTGACCGACGCCGCACGGCGTCACGGCGCCCGCGCGATCGTTGTCGGCTGCGAGCAGCACTCGCGCCTGCACAAGGCCCTCGGGACTGTCACAAGCGAGCTGCTGCAGACATCACCAGTACCAGTCACCGCCGTGCCCTCTCCTGGTCTTACAACCGACGCGGGCCAAGTCACGCGGTCCGCCGACGCAGGGTGAGCGCTCCCAGCCCCAGCGCCACCAGCGTCGAGCCGAGGATGACGCAGACGTCCACCGCCATCTCGCCGCCCAGCGGGCGTGGGCTGGTCGCGCGTGCGAGGGCGTCGTAGGCGTAGGTCAGCGGCAGCGCACCCGAGACCGAATACAGCACCGCTGCCATCTCGTGGCGTTCGATGAACAGTCCGCACAGCAATAGCTGGGGATAGATGACGGCAGGCATGAACTGCACCGCCTGGAACTCGGTCCGCGCGAACGCGCTCACGAACAGGCCGAGCGCCATGCCGAGCACGGCGTTGCCGACCGCGAGCAGCCCCAGCAGCCACGTGCCGTGCGGGGCATGCAGGCCCAACGCCAGGAACCCGACGATGCACACGACCACCGCCTGGAGCGCGGCTAGCAGGCCGAACGCGATCCCGTAGCCCGCCAGCAGGTCGACCTTGGTGATCGGCAGCGCCATCAACCGCTCGAGCGTGCCGCTCGTGCGCTCGCGCAGCATCGCGATCGAGGTGATCAGGAACATGATGATGAAGGGGAACAGCCCGCACATAGGAGCCCCGATCGCCTGGAACGTCCGGGGCTTGCCTTCGTAGACGTAGTGCATCAGCGCGAGCAGCGCGACCGGCACCACGAGCAGCAGCGCGACGGTCCGCGGGTCGCGGCGGATCTGCCACAGAACGCGCCTGGCCGTGGCCAGCGTCACGCGGGCGCTCACGAGGAGGACCGCTCGATGATCGCGAGAAACGCCCGACCAAGGTCCTGCTCGCCGGTCTGCTCACGCAACCGCTCGGGCGTCGTCTGCTCGAGCAGTGCCCCGTCGCGCATCAGCAGCAGCTCGTCGCACTCGCTCGCCTCGTCCATCACGTGGCTCGAGACGAGCAGCGTGCTCCCGGCGTCGGCGAGCTCGTGAAAGGTGCCCCACAGCTCCGCCCGCAGGACAGGGTCCAAGCCGACGGTGGGCTCATCGAGCACCAACAGCTCTGGATCGTTCAGCAACGCGCTCGCGAGCGATACGCGCGAGCGCTCACCGCCCGAGAGCGACCCCACGATCTGATGCTCGTGTCCATCCAGGCCCACCGTCTGGATGACCTCGCGGATGCGCTCTTGCCCGACGCCGACGACCGCCGCGAAATAGCGCAGGTTCTCGCTGACGCTCAGATCCCCATACACCGACGGGGCCTGCGTCACATATCCCACGCGCCGGCGCAGCTCAGGAGTACCAGTCAGATCGCCGAGCACGCTCACCCGACCACCCGCAACGATCTGAACGCCCACGATCGCCCGCATCAAGGTCGACTTGCCGCAACCGCTCGGACCGAGCAGGCCCGTGACCGACCCGCTGGCGACGCGAAGCGAGACGTCGTCGAGCACCGGGCGCCCGCCACGCACGACATGCAGATCCTCGATTTCGATCGCCGCGTCACCCACGTGGTCGCACAAGCTATCGCCGATGCCCACCTGCCCTTACAATCGGGCGCGTGCAGGTCTGGGAGCTAGATCGTCTACGTGTCGTGGCTCACCAGCCGCAGATCCTGCGTTCCGATGACGATGCCAACCGCGTCATCGCGCTGCTGCTGCCCCAAGGCGAGGCGCTACAAGAGCACCAGGTGCACGAGCACGCGCTCGTGTTCGTCACGCGGGGGCAACTGCTCGTAAGTGCTGGGGCAAGCGAGCGGCCGCTGTCCGCGCCAAGCCTGATCCACTTCGAGCCGGGCGAGCGCCACGAGGTGCGCGCGATCAGCGAGTGCCAGCTGGTTCTGTGCCTGGCTCCGTGGCCGGGTGTTGGGCACCCGAGCCAACCCGCCGCCGCGTAGGGCCGGCCGCGAAGTGAAGCCGGCTCGTGATCCACAGTCATGTCAACTCAACAAATCGGGGTGCCATCGTGTCAACCAGACAGTAATTCCCCCGCACTAGAGCCAGCCGCGTTTGGTGGCGAGGATGACGGCCTGGGCGCGGTTGGTCACGCCGAGTTTGCGATAGGTGTTGTGAAGATGGCTGCGAACGGTGCTGACGGACAGGGTGAGATCGTGTGCGATCTGCTTGTAGACGAGGCCTCTGGCTAGCTGCTGAAGCACCCGGAGCTCCGAGCGGGAGAGCGGGCACGGATCGATGGGGCGCTGGCTGCAGGCCGCCGGAAGTTCGTACATCAGTCCTCGCAGCTCGCCGGCGCCGAGCCCGATAGCGCGAGCGCTCTGGCGCATCTCGCTTGGGGAGACGCGTGCGCCCTGCTCGTAGTGGGCGAGCATGTCGGCGAGTCGGATGAACGCCGCGTCGCCTTCGGCCTCTGGGTTGTGGTGGTGCTCGATCGGGGTGGCCAGCGACGCCGGCAGCCCCCAGCGCCGGATCAGTACGCCCCCGACCAGCGCATGGTCGACGCCGAGCTCGCGGCGCTCGGCGTGGATTCGCTGCTCGGGCGTGCGTGCTCTCTGGTGGACCCGGCCCGGATAACCGGCGTAGGCATGGATCAGCACCAGCTTGCCGATATCGTGCAGCAGGCTTGTCACGGCGAGGCGGTCACGGTTCTCATAGTTCACCTCGGAGGCGATCCTGTCGGCGGCGCGCTGGGTGGCCAGCGCGTGTAGCCGGAAACGCTTCGGTGCGGAGCTCCATCCGGCGGGCTGCTCGAAGAAGTCGAAGGTGTGCACGCGGCTGGCGAGCGCGTGGACGGCCTGAGGGTGCAGCAACCCGATGGCGGAGATCGTGGTGTCGACACGCGCACGGCCGGGCTGCGCGGTGTTGGCGAGGCGCAGGACGGCGATGATCAAGGCGACATCGGACTCGATGGCTGAGACGACATCGGCCGTGGCGACGTGACCGTTGTTGAGCACCGACAGCAGGCGATCGCGCGACTCGGCCAGCGCGGGAAACACCTCGAGCGCTTCGAATGCCGTGATCAGGCGTCTACCGTGGCCCTGATGTTGGTTACGCGGGCTATGCGATCCGTTCTGCCGAGTGAGGAGCGTCGACGCCACTAGCTCATTTACGGCAACCGTGGCGGCCAGGCACTCCGTAGTTCGCCGCGACTTGACGAGGATGGAGGAGCCGGAATTCCTCGGCATGCTTGAAGAAGGATTCCGCTTGTGATCCAGCCGCTCCACCAGGATGAAGCGACGGGGCAGCAGACGTTCATCGAGGCCGAAGGCGGCGAAACTCTTTCGGGAGCTCCCGAGCCGGTTCCGGGGGGGGTGCTGGACATCCTCGTCCCGAGGCTTCTGCCGAAAACCCTGGGGCAACGAGGCGATCCTCAACGGCGCCCCGCACGACGCAAACGCACCGGCGGTAAGAGCAAGCAGATAGCTTATTTGCGCGGGGTCGAGCTTATGGAATGGGCGCTGGATGCCGATCTGTTGAGTTGCCATGTCTCCTCAACGCTCGAACCTTGGATTGGATGAGATGCGTGTCCCGCTGCCGCCGTCCGTTTCGGCGGATGAGCCTGCAGAGGACCTCGGTCGTCTCGGCGAGGCGCTGAAGGCTCGAGTCGGGGACGTGCTGAGAGAGACCGTCGAGCGAACCTCGGCGTCGGGCGAAGCCGTCGACGCTGTGGTTCAAGAGAGCTTCGAAAAGATCTGCAACAGCTCGACGATCGCCGTGGCACGGTGGATCGCGGGGGAGGGCATGGAGGTGGCGATCGAGGCCGGTCGCGAAACCTGGGAGATCTTCGCCGAGCTGGCCGCCCACCGCGCGGCGTCGCTGAACGAGGTGACCCGCCGCTGCTACTGGTGGCGTAACGTTATGGCTGAGATTCTGAAGGACTGCGCCAAGCAGCTGGACGTCTCGCCGGACACGCTGTCGCAGGCACTGAACATCTTGCAGCTGAGTCTGGAGTTCAGCGTTCTGCGGATGTGTGAGAGCTATGAGGCTGAGCGGCGGCTGACGGATGCAGAGCTCGCGCGGCGCGAGGAGGAGCTGTCGTTCCTGGCGACGCACGACCCGTTGACAGGGTTGCCGAACCGGACATTGATCCTGGATCGCGTCGAGCAGATGCTCGCGCGCTCGCGTCGCAGCCAAACACCGGTGGCAGCGCTGTTCGTCGATCTGGATAACTTCAAGTCGATCAATGACACGCTCGGTCATGGCGTCGGCGATGAACTCCTGCAAGCGGTCGCCGCAAGGCTCGATGGCGTCGTGCGGGCCACCGATGCGCTGGGGCGCCTCGGTGGGGATGAGTTCGTCGTGATCTCCGAGGAGCTCTCGCTCGCCGTGGGACCCGAGCTGATCGCCGAGCGCCTGCTCGACGCGCTCAAACAACCATTCAAGCTCGGAGCCGACAAACAGACCCGCGTCACCGTGACGGCGAGCGTCGGGATCGCGGCCGGAGACCACACCTCGGCCGAAGATCTACTGCGCGATGCTGACATTGCGATGTACCGGGCGAAGTGGGACGGTAAGAATCGCCACGTCGTGTTCGAGACGGGGATGCAGGGGATGGTGCAGAACCGCATGGAGCTCGAGATGGACCTGCGCGAAGCGCTCGAGAACAGCGAGTTCTTCCTCGCCTACCAACCCACGATCAACCTGCAGGATATGAGCCCCAACGGAGTCGAGGCCCTGATTCGCTGGGAGCACCCGGTGCGCGGCGTCGTTCAACCTGACGATTTCATTCCGTTGCTCGAGGAGACAGGGCTGATCATCGAGGTCGGAAAGTGGGTCCTCGAGGAGGCCTGTGCGCAAGGCGCCAAGTGGCGAGCGGCCGGGTATCCGATTGGCATGGCCGTCAACGTCTCCGGACGCCAGCTCGACACCGATCAGCTGATAGCCGATGTAGAAGAAGCGCTCTCCCACAGCGGCCTGGACCCAGAAGCGCTGACGATCGAGATCACCGAGACCACGCTGATGCGTAATATCGAGGAGACCGCGCGACGCTTGGCTCAGATCAAGCAGCTTGGCGTGCGGATAGCGATCGACGACTTCGGCACCGGGTACTCATCTCTTGCCCACCTGCAACGGTTCCCCGTCGATGCATTGAAGATCGACCGGTCGTTCATCCTGGGCCTCGAGCACAACCAGGAGGGCGAGACGCTGATCCACACGCTGGTGCAGCTCGGCAAGTCGCTCTCGATCGAGACGTTCGCCGAGGGCATCGAGCAGCAGCAGGAGCTCTCCCTCCTGCGAGGCGAGGACTGCGACTCAGGGCAGGGTTTCCTGTTCGCGCGACCCCTCGACGTAGCCGCCACCGAGGCGTTCCTCGAGGACTGGGCGAAGAACGCCACGCCTGCCTTGGCGCAAACGCCACAACCATCGCAGTGAGGCTGAAACGTGACGTTCAGAATCACCCGTCATTCGGGCTTCGCGGCTCCTGCCGATGCTTTTGAGTTGCTGTGGCAGCGACTCGACGCCAACCTCGATGGTGCCCGGTTTACGAAAGTTGGGGCTGGGATCAGGGCAACATGGGGTGGAGACGTGCCGAGCTCAATAGAACGCCATGAACGCGAGGAGATCGGGCGCCGCGCTGTCTTTGACATCGTCTGCGACGTCTGCGAGCGCGCACCAGAGCTCAAAGCGGATTGGTTCGCCGTCAGCGCACTGCGCTAGGCGCCACTGGAGTCACTGCCGAGCGGCGCCGTCGCTGGCCCTGGTAGTGGCGATGTGACTGGCTCACGGATGCGTCGGGGATTTAGGCGCCGCGAACGAAGACGGGCTTGAACGAGGGGTCCGCGAGCGCCTCGGGCGCCGTCTCCCACTCGAGGACCTCGCTCGTGACACGCTCGGGGTGGATGACGCCATCGGCGGTCAGCTCGAGTAGCCTCGGGATGTGCGGTCCCGCGTTGCCACGGCCCGTGTGGAAGCTCACGCCGCGGATCGCCATCGAAAAGAGCGGCAGGGCGACCGACTCCTTGAAATAGATGCTCGGACACTCACAGGTGCCCTCGGGCTCGAGAAGCCCCAGGGCGCCGCGAAGGCAATCCTCGTCCATCGCCGCGTCGAGCGCCAGCTCAAAGGCTCCGCTCTTGCGCTCGGGCGGCTGCTCCATGATCTCAGCGCCGAGCGAGGCGGCCAACTCGCGCCGCTGCGCATCGCGATCGACATAGACGACCCGACCGGCTCCGAGCGTCGCCGCGAGCTCAGCCGCATACAGACCGATGCTCCCCGAGCCGAGGATCAACACACTCGCGCCCGGCCGCGCCCGGAGGTGGGCGGCCAGGCACTCGAGGGCGAGCGCCAGGTTGTCCCCCGCGCTTGCGAGCGCGCGGTGATCCGCGCCGTCAGGGACAGGCACCAGCATCGAGCGCGCGAACGGAATTCGTACGAGGTCGGAGAACAGCCCACCCCACTCGCCGGCGACCGGTAGCCCGAACATCGCCCCATAGGGAACCGCCTCACAATGTGCCGTGAGCCCCGCCCTGCAGCGCGGACACTCACCACAGGCGATATGCCACGTCACAACGACACGCTGCCCGAGCTCCAAGCCGCTGACCGCGTCACCGAGATCGACGACCTCCGCCACGCACTCGTGTCCGATCGCGAACGGACCCGCAAAAGGCGCCTCACCACGGATCACCAATTGGTCCAGATCACACGTGGTCGCCGCGACCGGCCGCACGAGAGCCTCGCCATCTCCCTCGAGCACCGGGGCAGGCGCCTCACGCCACTCCAACACTCCAGGGCGGACAAACACGAGGCTGCGCATCACCAAAACCTACACCCGGAGAAGAGTCAGAGCCGTCCGTTGTCGCGCAGCCAGGTCAACGCGCGGATCGTCACGTTCCCACGCCAGTCGGTGCTCTGCGCAGGCGACCAGGCGTGCCAGTCGAACATCCAGCCGCCGTCTTGCTGCTGCTCGGACTCGACAGTGTCGAGGTGAGCCTCGATCTGGTCCTCGCTGAACAGGCCACGTGACCGGCTGCCTGGCGGGGGGAGAGGTCGAGGGGGCGCAGCGCCTCTCCCTCGACGCCGCCGATGGGCGCGACCGCGGAGGTGTCGCCGCGGGCGGTGAGCGACGTGATCACCGCGCGGGCGCGCCACTCGTCGGGAACCGCATCGAGGAATGCGCAGGCGTACTTCAGCCAGTACCCACCTGGCTGCTGCGCTGTCTCGATCGACCGCCAGCACCAGTCAGTGGCGCGGTCAAGCCACGCGTCGTCCGTCACGCCGCCGGCGTGCAGGACCGCGGCGAGCCCGAGCGTCAAAACCGATCCGGGCCCCGGCTGGAA
>Ga0182024_10025880_pt1 | contig 10328 bp, 10 predicted proteins | sample P32metaG_FD_120480 | JGI IMG/M metagenome (GOLD analysis project Ga0182024, IMG submission 120480) | Permafrost microbial communities from Stordalen Mire, Sweden - P3-2 metaG (Illumina Assembly) | ecosystem: Environmental > Terrestrial > Soil > Wetlands > Permafrost | place: Sweden: Stordalen...
GCTCCGAGCCTTCCGCCGCCGTCCAGTAAAATGGTCCCGGCCGCAACTTCGCGATGTTTTCTTTCTTCACCCACAAAAATCCCGTGCCGTAGGGACCCAGCAACCACTTGTATCCCGCGCACACCATAAAATCCGCGCCCAACGCATTCACATCCATAGGCACGCCGCCGCAACACTGGCTGGCATCCAGCACCAGCAGCGTCCCTTGCGCATGGCACGCTGCCGCCAGTTTCGCCGCGTCCACCATCGAGCCATCGTCAAATCGCGTCAAGCTCACCGAAACCAGTTTCGTCTTCGGTGTCAACGCCGCAATCAAATCCTCCGCGGTAATAAATCGCTCGCTGGGCGGCACGATTTTCACCGTGATCCCTTCGCGCATCTCCATGGGCTTCCAAGTTGTGTATTGCAGCGGAAACTCCGAACGCGCCGTAATCACCTCGTCGCCGCTTTTCCACGACAGCCCGTAAGCTACCGCCCACATCCCCGAGCTCGCTCCCGTCGTCAGCGCGATCTCTTCCACTTCCGCCTCGATCAACGTCGCGATTGCGCGCCGCACCCGATTCGGCACGTCAAAGTACGCTGCGTCCGGCTGCCGCTGCGGAAATTTCTTCCATTCCATCGCCGCTTGTGCCGCCTTCAACGAAACCTTCGGCATCGGAGCATTGCCCGCGACGTTGAGATACGTCGCGTTTTCAAACTCAAACCATTCCTCGCGCCAGTTCTTCGTCAGCGGTACCGTCGTAGCCGTTGCCATCCAGGCCTCCAGTCAATCAAGCAATGACTTTGCGCATGCTCCAATCGCAGTTCAACATCCAATTTGGGAAGTAGTCTTACCAGACAGTCCTGCAAGCGCCATTGCCTACAGGAAATTCAGACAGCGACGCGCAACGCGCCGCGCTGCTGCCCACTAAAAATGCGTCCGCAACTCCCGAAACGCCGGCAGGATCACCAGTTTTCCAGCCCCTGCCAGCACCGGTTCATGCTCCAGTTGCCACGTATCCTGGTGCGGTATGTACACCGCGTTCAGCCCGATCTTCATCGCCGGATTGATATCGCTCCGCGGGCTGTTTCCGATCATCCATCCATGCGACTTCACTATTTTATGTTTGTGTACCAGCGTCCCGTACGTCTCGTGGCTTTTCTCCGGCACAATCTCGATAAATTCAAAAAAGCCCTGCAACCCGGACCGCTCCACCTTGGCGGCCTGCTCCGCCGGTTCCCCCTTGGTGAACAAAATCAATCGATGCCGCGCCGTCAGATACGAAAGCGTTTCCGGCACGCCATCCATTATTTTTGGCGGGGTTCGCTCCAGTTCCAGCACTCGATCCTTGATCTTCGCCACCGTCTCCTTGCACGCCATCTGCTCCGCCAGCTTCATGTACGTTTCTTCCAGCGACCGCCCGAAGCACCGCACTCCATATCCGTACTGCCGTATGTTCTTGCGCTCCGTTTCGTTCAGGATGTGCCGCACATACGCGCGGGTGTAGCCGCACGATTCCACCATGGTGATGAAATCTTCAATAAGCTGTTCGAAGAACACATTGTTCTCCCACAGCGTGTCGTCCGCATCGATCAACAGCGTGTGTCGTCGCATATTGCTGGATTCTATCCTGAGCTTTCAGATTTGCTAGCGTGTCTCGGATTGCAGGTTCGCGGTCACAAGGACGCTTTCCGCTGGCCCGCCGCCAGTTTTTCCAGCACACTGCGCGCCGTCTTCTGCAGCTCCCCAAACCGCGTCAAATATGTCTGGAATTCCTGATTCAACACCTGCGCCTCATCCGGACCTAGCTTTGTGCGCAGAATGATGTCCCGCAATTTCACCGGGTGCGGCAGCAGCGCATCTTCCTGCAATTCTTCCAGCGCCTGTTTCGCGTCGTAGTGGTACATAAGCACTCCACAACTGCTCTATCAAATGATTGTACTCGCTACTGCGCGGAAGGCCCTACCTGCGCAAAAAAGAGGAACCGCTAACTGAAGACCATCAGCTGAAGGATTTACGCTGCCGCTGTCCCGGGAATAAACTCATACCGCTCAATCATGGCCGCAATGCCCGATTTCCCATTCTCTCCGGGATCGACGCGCACCACTTTGCCCCGGCACCGAATTTTCACGTCTGCCGACTTCAACATATCTTTCGGCAGCGTAATCACAAACAAAATCTCGCGACCCGCCTCAAACGGCTCGCCCGCAAAAAAGTACAGCCCGCGATAACTCACGTCCCGCATATTCACCGGCAATTCATCGCCGCTGCGTTCCCAGGGCAGAATGGCCAGTGGCAAGTTCATCGTGAATCGGCGAGCTTCGCGGCGGTCCGCTGCGTTATCCATGGACCTCCCTGGAATGCAGGAACGCTAACATTCGTAACCTTAAACTGCAACGCGAAAAACGTATTTCCCCGCGTTTCCCCCAATCTGTGTATCAGTTTGATACATTTGTTGCTCTAAATAATCGCCACTTATTAGATGACCCCAATACACGATTCGCGTAACTTTTTTCTCGCCACCCCGGTCGGCCAACTCGAAGCTATTCTCTGGACTCCCCACAATTCCACGCCCCCACCGCTCGCCGCACTCGTGTGCCACCCGCATCCGCTCTTCGGCGGCACCATGCACAACAAAGTCGTTTTCCAGGCCGCCAAATCTATCGACGCTCTTAACCTTCCCGTACTGCGTTTTAATTTTCGCGGCGCTGGTCTCAGCGCCGGAGTCCACGACCGCGGCATCGGCGAACGCGATGACGTCCGCGCCGCCTTGAATTTTCTCATTGCCGAATTCCCAGGTGTTCCGTTGCTGGTAGCCGGATTTAGTTTCGGCTCGATCGTCGGCTTGCGCGTCGGATGCGAAACTCCCCAGGTTAGAGATTTGATCGCACTCGGCCTGCCGGTAAACAATGCCGACACTTCGTTTCTCGAAAACTGCCCGAAGCCTAAATTATTCGTGCACGGCGGCAACGATGAGCACGGTGACGTGAAAAAAGTTAAACAGTTGGTCCCCACATTGCCCGGCGAAAACCGCCTCGTAGTCGTCGAAGGCGTGGATCACTTCTTCCGCGGCAAACTGGATGAGCTCGATCGCGCCATTACTATCTGGCTCAACGAACGCCTTCTCGAATTAAAAAAATAGCTGCTCAACTCAACTGACAGCAGCCTTCCTAAGCGCTCTCTCCGCGCGAAAAAAGCTTGCTGAACTGATCCACCGTCGCCGCCGGCATACTCAGCAACCGCGCGTTCGCCCGCGCATGTTCTGGCCGCGACATCCCCACCAGCGCCGTGGTAATCCCTGGAGCCGAACGCACAAATTGCAGCGCCCTCTCCGCATCGTTCGCAAGACCCAATGCTTCCGCCACGAATTCCGGCAGATTGCTGGCCACTTGTCCCTGTAACAAGGAGGCGCTGGCAATCAGCGTGATATCTAGCTCATCCGCCGCTTCCATAATTGTTTTTCTGTGTCCTGCGACCATTTGATTGCCCAGCGTCAGCGCTTCCGTCATCCCCAGATTAAATGGCAGTTGCACGAACCGGAATCGATGCCGCCCGCCGGCTATCTCTTGTGCGATCTGCACCAGTTCCGCCAGTTGCATCGCGTCTCGCGCTTGCGGTTCCTGCCGAAATGCGTTCCAGGTAGCCACTCCGTAGTATTGAAGTTCGCCGGCCACCACCGCCGATTCCAGAAACGTAAACGCCTCTCGCACACGTTCCAAAAAGTCCGCCTTGGGTATCTCCACGAGCTGCGTCTCCGGGTTGTGCAGATAAAAAACATCCACGCAATCCACTCCCATGTTCCGCAGACTCCGTCCCAGTTGATTTTTCAGGAATTTCGGCGTCATGCAGTGCCCGCCGCCAACAATGTCTTTCGCGGTCAGTATCCCCGGCTGAATGTATTCGCGAAAAAAATATTCGTTGGGATCCGCCGGCATTCCGCCATCCGGCGTCAGGTACCCGGCTTTGGTGCACAACACCGTTTCGTCGCGTCCGAACCCCGCCGTCTTCAATTCCGTAAGCGCCGCTCCGATGCTGCGTTCGCTGCGCTGAAACCGGTAATTGATCGCCGCATCAATAACATTGATTCCGCCCCGCACCGCTTCAACAATCGCAGCCGTATATCCGCGATCCGTTTTCTCATCTGGATTTCCCAGATACGTCCCGATCCCCAGCGAAGAAACTGCCAGCCGCTGCGCATCCCGAAAATGTCCCTCCGCGGCATTAGGAAATCTCGCCGCATACCGCCGTGTCCCCTCAGGCGTTGCAAATGTCGTCATCGTCGCTTCTCACTCCCCACTAAATATGCAAGCCTGCTGCTTATTCCGCCACTTCGTTTTTCTCCAGCGCAGTCACCAAAATTGCAACCGCCCATCACTTTTTCTCGTCCATCGCCGCTGCTGGCGGCGCCAGCAATCTCGAGCAAGCCCTTAAAATTCTCCGGTACGGCCAATCCTTCTTCTCCCGAAAAAAAATCTCCCCCGCTCGCGGATTGCTGTAAAACCATCGCGCCACCAGCCACAAATGCTCACTGAGTTCGCCCTTCGCCAACGGCATCTTTTCAGCCGCACCCGCAGCCGCCAATCCCGTGCCATCCTGCTCACTCGCCACAGCCGCCCCTGCCAGCGCCACCGAATCCGGATCGAGATAGCCTCGAAAAATATGCTCTGCCGATCGCGGCTGGCTCGCCATTTCTCCAAACGGTACAAACAACGGCCCCCACAGCTTACCGCCCTCCACCCGAAACGCCGCCACTACCCGCTCCTCAGCGCCGCGCTGCAAAATCACCGCATCCAGTGTCTGGATTCGCCGCGCCAGATCAGGTCCGCCTCGCAGCACCTCATCCAGCTTCTCAACTTTTTTATGCAGCGCCGCGGCCCGCTCGAAATCCAGGTCATCGCTGGCGCGCTCGCGTTCCGCTTCGAATGTAGCCCGCAGCGACTCCCCGCTCGACTCCAGAAACTTTACAAACCTTTGCACCTCGGCGTCGTATTCCTCCTTCGAGCACCCCGCAAAACATGGCGCCAGGCACATTTTCATCTCCGAATACAAGCATCCCGGAAACGTGGGATCGCGCCTGATTTTTATCTGGCAGCGTCGTATCTTGAAAAAATCCAGCGCTCGATTCGCAAAAGCCAATGCCGCACCGCGGGAAGGGAACGGCCCATAATAAGTTCCGGCCGTCGGCGCCCCCGCCGCATCCGTCGCGATATGTCTCGTTACATAGCAGCGCGGATACGCATTTCGCAGGCTTAGTTTCAGCACCGCCGGCGGCCGCAGCCGCATCAGATCGCGATATCTCTGCGGGAAAATTCTCTTGGCGTGCTGGTAGTACGTGACCGTCTGCTCGAACGCCGACCCCACCGCCCGGTATCGCACTCCACGCGCCACTTCACGCAGGTTCAGCCGCCTGCTCGCAGGATCGGGCGGTCCCAGCAGCCGTTGTAGCCGCCGGCGCAAATCCTGTGTGCGAATCAGCAGAGGCTCGGCATTTTCATCAATTAGTTCAACCAGGCAAACCGCAGGTTTGGAGGTCAATGCAGAAAAGAATTCCTCATCCTGTGCGGCATCAAAGGGAAGGGAAAAGTCCAGGTCCAGCACGCGCCCAGAATACTACGACTCCCTCATTCAATCTTGGCATCGACTTCAGCCCAACCCAGACCTGTCATTCCGACCGAAGCGGGCCGACGCCTTTTCTTCTCGTTCGCTTTGCGAACGAGTCGGCCTGCGGCGTGGAGGAATCTCTCTTCGATCGTTCGCGAAGCCAGCGCCATCTGCTCTTTGGACCTCAACCACCACGCCTCAACCCTTAAGCACCCAAGACGCAATTACCAGCCGCTGAATCTCGCTGGTCCCCTCATAAATCTCCGTAATGCGCGCATCGCGGTAGTTCCGCTCCACCGGGTATTCCCGGCTATACCCGTTCCCGCCATGAATCTGGATCGCCTTGTGTGTCACTCGCGTAGCCATTTCGCTGGCAAACAATTTTGCCACCGCCGCATCCTGGCTGAACCTCGCCCCGCTGTCCTGCTTCCACGCCGCCTTCCGAATCAGCAATCGCGCCGCATCGATTTCCGTAGCCATGTCCGCCAGCATGAATTGGATCGCCTGAAATTGTGAGATGGGATGCCCAAACGCCATTCGTTCCAGCGAATATTTCAGCGCCGTTTCGAATGCCCCCTGCGCAATTCCAGTAGCTTGTGCCGCGATCCCGATGCGCCCGCCATCCAGCGTCGAAAGCGCCACCTTATATCCTTCGCCTTCGTTCCCGATACGATTCGCCGCCGGCACCTCGCAGTCGGAAAAAATCAATTCGCTGCAAGCCGTCGCGCTGATCCCTAACTTTTTCTCTTCCTTGCCCACCCGGAATCCCGGCGTCCCCCGTTCGATCACCAGCGCCGTAATCCCTTTTTCGCCCTTGGCCGGGTCCGTATTCACGTACACGATGGCTGCGTCCGCCGCGCCCCCATTGGTGATCCACGCTTTGGTGCCGTTCACCACGTAGCTGTCGCCTTTGCGCACCGCTTTGGTCTGCAGCGCCGCCGCATTCGAACCGGCCTGCGGTTCCGTCAGTGCATAGCACCCGATCTTCTCGCCGCGCCCAAACGGCATAAGGAACTTTTCTTTTTGTTCTGCCGATCCAAATCGATGTATCGGGTCGCAATACAACGAATTTTGCACCGACAAAATCACGCCGGTGGACGCGCAGCACCGCGAAATTTCTTCGATCACGATGGTGTACGCGATGTGATCGAATCCCGCCCCGCCTTCATTTTCCGGAAGCGCAATCCCCGTCAGCCCCAGCTCCGCCGCTTTCTTGAAAATCTCCCGTGGAAAATGACCCGTCTCATCCAGCTCCTTGGCAAACGGGCGCACTTCCGTCTCCGCAAACTCGCGGACACTTTTTTGCAGCAATAGCTGCTCCTCGGTCAGTTGCAGATCCACGCCACTCTCTCCGCTCTGCAAATCGCTGGCTGGCTCACACCGCCGCCAACGACTTCTTCATCCGCTCGTACGTGACATTCAACTCTTCCGGGTGCACCCGCGTCTCGCCCGTCACCGTCATGAAATTGGTATCGCCGAACCATCGCGGCAGCGCGTGCATATGCAAATGTCCCGCCACGCCCGCGCCCGCCGCCTTCCCCAGGTTCATCCCCAGGTTCACTCCGTCAGGTTTGTAGTTCTCTTTAAATGCGTGCTCCACGCGCGTCGCCAGGCGCATCATTTCCGCTTGCGTCGCGTCGTCGCACATCCCCAATTCCGCCACGTGCGCGTACGGCACGATCATCACGTGCCCCGACGTATACGGGTACCGGTTCAGAATCACAAAACTTTTCTTGCCGCGATACACGATCAATGCCTTCGTATCGTCATTGCGGCGCAGCGCGTCGCAAAAAATGCATTCAGAAGGCAACTCCTGAATCGCGCCCGCAATGTACGCATATCTCCACGGCGACCACACATAATCCATCGCTCATCCCTCATTTGAACGGCGCCCGCACAGCATATCGCACAACCACTCCACCGACACACAGCTACTGAATATGTTTTCTTACTACAGGCGACGCCTGAAGAATTTAGCTGGGTATCGTTGCTTCTGGTACTTCGTAGACTAGGACTTCAAATAATTTGAATGGCAAAAAACGAGGCAGGAGATGTCGCTGCTGCATCTTGTAGCCTTTTTCCCCCAGGAGTTTTTCGATGTCAAAGACAGAGCGCACGTGATAATCGCCTCGAAACCCGGCGATTTTGCGACAGAGCTTGTAGAAACCAGTTTCTGTCGGCCCGGAAACAATTAATTTCCCACCCTGCTGGAGCAGCCTAGAAACTTTGTCGACCAGGGTTGCCAAGTCAGGGCTGTGTTCTAAAACATCCGCCGCCACTATCTTTGAAATAGATTGAGGAAGAAGATTTTCAAACTCGTCCAACTCTACGATACGCGCGTTTGGGCTGTTGGATAACTGCAGCGTCCGGCGTGCTAGCTCAGTCCGCAGCTCGGTGCCAAAGTCCGACACGGCATCACTGCTCAAAAAATCTCCGATTCTGACGATTTCATTAAGTCGTTCGGAAATGATGTAGCGGACAAAAGGATTCCAGTGAAAGTATGAAGGGATAGCCATCTCCGCAATGTCTTCCTTGCGGAATGACTGCGGGAGATTGTCCAAGACTCGTTTATCGGGACGAATCTTCACAGCATGCTCCTCTACGTTCTAAGAGGGCGCAAAAAGCCGGACAAATACCTAACTGATCAGACGTTTTGATGCGAATAGTTATAGGAACGTAAATTCACTACGAGGAGTAAATAGCGCTAAATATCAATACGAAGTTGTAATAATTAACTTGTAGTGCTAAGCGTAAACCTCAGGAATGACTCGCGTCGCCTGGGGCACTTGCAGCCGGAGTTGCAGGCGCCGCCGGAGCAGCACCCTCAGCAGCGTCGCCATCCGAGTTGTTCACAAAATCCTTCAGTTCTTTACTCGGCTTAAAAAACGGAATCTTCTTCGGTGGCACGTCCACCTTGGCGCCCGTCTTGGGGTTCCGTCCGATCCGCCCGCGCCGCTGCCGCGTGCGAAAGCTCCCAAATCCACGAATCTCGATTTTGTCGCCCTTTTGCAGCGCCTCGATGATGCTTTCGAAAATCGTCTCGACGATGGTCTCCGACTCTTTGCGCGGAAGTTCCGAGATGCGCAGTACCTCTTCGATCAGGTCTGCCTTCGTCAATGTAGGATGCTTGGTCATAAGCTCTTGCCTCTTCGCCCCGCGGCAATACCCGCCGAAGCTTCCTGGCCTGATTTGCCCGCCCAAATCGGTGTTTCGAAACGGTTTAGGCAGACAACCGGCCGCTTCTAGAGCACCCTTCCTATCACTAAAAGGGTTTTAGGTAAATGAAATTGTCCAACAGGGAATTCAGCCCACCGTAATGTAACGAAATCCGCTACCGGCCCAGCTTGGACTTCAGCGCGTCCCCAATCGTCGCCGTGGAAGATGACTTCGACGTGGAAGTCGACTTGTATTGATCGATCTCCCGTCGCTCTTGCTGCTTTACCGCCGCGCGGTAGCTCAACCCGATGCGCCGTGTCTCCGGGCTGATCTTAACGATCTTGAAGTCGTACTCTTTCCCCGGCTCCAGTGGTCCGGCGCTCTTCAGCGGCCCGCTCGTCACGCGATGCATGGGCGCAGGCCCTTCATCGCGCCTCCGCTTGTGTTCGTCGATTTCCGTGTTGTGGCACAACGCTTCGATGTTTTCGCCCAACTCCACGAACGCCCCGAACGTGGCGATCCGCGAAACCTTGCCCTTCACGACCTGCCCCACCTTGTGCTGTTTGAACCAGTCGCCCCAGATGTCGTTAACCTGCTTGATTCCCAGCGACACCCGCCGGTTCTCCGGATCGATCTTCAAAACCTTCGCCGTGACGTCTTCGCCCTTTTTGAAAACCTCGTGCGGATTCTTGACTCTTCCGGTCCAGCTCACATCCCCTACGTGTACCAGCCCGTCGAATCCATCCTCGATTTCCACGAAGGCCCCAAACTCGGCGATATTGCGAATCTTGCCGGTTACCACCGTGCCCACCGGATATTTTTCCGCGATCAACATCCATGGATCGGGCTGCGCCTGCTTAATTCCCAACGACACCCGCCGGTCGCTCGGCTTGATGTCCAGCACCACCACGTCCACTTCGTCGCCCACCTTCACCAGCTTCGAAGGATGCGTGGGCTTTTTGTTCCAGCTCATCTCGGAAACGTGTACCAGTCCCTCGATGCCTTGTTCCAGTTCCACGAACACTCCGTAGTCCACCACGCCCACCACTTTGCCTTTCACTTTGCCGCCCGCCGGATATTTTTCCGCTGCGTTTACCCACGGATCGGGTATCAGTTGCTTCAGGCCCAGTGAGATGCGCTGCTTATCCTTATCGAATTTCAAGATGACAACATCGAGCTCCTGGTCCGGTTTCAGCATGTCCGACGGATGCTTCACCCGTCCCCAGCTCAAATCCGTCAAGTGCAGCAAGCCATCGATTCCGCCCAGATCCACGAAGGCGCCGTATTCCGTCACGTTCTTCACGTGTCCGTGCACCACTTGGCCTTCTTTCAGCGATTCCATCAACTCGGCGCGCTTTGCCAGTTGCCCTTCTTCCATCAGCGCCCGCCGGCTCACCACCACATTTCCGCGGCGCCGGTTCAGCTTGGTGATGCGCACTTCCAATTCCTGACCCATCAAATCATCGAGATTCGCCACCGGCCGCAAATCGTATTGTGACCCCGGCAGAAACGCGCGCACCCCGATGTCCACCACCAGCCCGCCCTTGATGCGGTCCACCACCTTGCCCTTGACCGTTTCTTTCGCCTTGAA
>Ga0182024_10025881_pt1 | contig 10328 bp, 9 predicted proteins | sample P32metaG_FD_120480 | JGI IMG/M metagenome (GOLD analysis project Ga0182024, IMG submission 120480) | Permafrost microbial communities from Stordalen Mire, Sweden - P3-2 metaG (Illumina Assembly) | ecosystem: Environmental > Terrestrial > Soil > Wetlands > Permafrost | place: Sweden: Stordalen...
GGCCGGGCCCAGATTCGGCCTGGAGAAATCGGTGGGCATAAGGTCTACATGCGCACCCTCGACGTGCGCACAGTTGGTGTCGCCGGTGGTTCTATGCCCAGAATTGGCGGTGGGAAAATAATCGATGTCGGCCCGCGCAGCACCCACATTGCCGGCTTGCAATATGTCTCTTTTACAGAGCAAAGTGGCGAGCCGGCGGTTAAACTGATCCAGCCGCGACCGCAGGATCCATCGGACTACGCGGCGATGGCGGAAGGCAGCGACGCACCGGCTCTGTGCCTTACTCCCACCTGCGCTGCTAATTTGTTGGGGCTGGTTCCCAGTGGCGATTGCGGGCAGGGCAATGTGGATCATATTCGTGCCGCTTTCCACGCTCTGAGCAAAGAGCTTTCATGCAGCGACGTGGAAGCTGCCGATCAGATGCTGAAGATCGCCGCTTCGAAATGTATACCGGTGGTGCGGGCGTTGATCAAGGATCACAAACTGGATGCTGAGTTGGTTACGCTCGTTGGTGGCGGCGGCGGTGCGGCGGCCATTGTCCCGTATGTGGCTAAGGAGCTGGGTATGCGCTTCCAACTCGCCGAGCACGCCGACGTCATCTCGGCAATCGGCGTGGCCCTGGCCCTGATTCGTGAGACGATCGAACGTCAGGTGATCAATGCCACCAACGACGATGTGCTGAGGATCAGGGAAGATGCCCAGTCCGCTGTGCAAAAAATGGGCGCTGATCCAGCTTCCATCGAAGTGCAAGTGGAGGTCGACAGCCGCACTAATACGCTGCGTGCAACTGCATTCGGTGCCACCTCGATGACTAAAACGCAGGAAGCGAAGCAGCAGCTGACGCCCGATCAACGGCTGGAGATGCTGTGCCAATCGATGAGAACGGACAAGAGCGCGATATCGATGCTCGGTGACACCGGACATTTTCAACTCTACGGCTCGCACCATATCGAAGGGCGTGTGCTGGGATTGATCCGCACTGAAAAACAGGCGCTGCGAGTGCTGGACAGCGCCGGCAGCATTCGCCTGCAGAGTGGCAATGCCGATGCGGTGATCGTGCCGGCGGGCAAGGCGCAAGCCGAGATTGCGCGCTTGAGCGATGAGCACGCGCTCTGGGGCGATGCCGGCAAGGTGATACCGGACATGCTTGTTCTCGCCGGGCCAAAGATCATCGATCTGTCCGGGCTTTTGAATATCGACCAGGTCCTGGCCCTGGCACAAGTAGAGCTGGAGATGGTAAGAAACGACGCCCCGGTGGCTGTAATTGCAAAGCTTGGATAGAGACCCATGCCTGATGAAAAAGTGATAACACCGCCCGGGCTCGTAAAGGGTATCGAAGAGTTTAACTGCCGCGAATTCTTTGAGTGTCATGAAACGCTGGAAGAGCTTTGGCGCACATACGATGGACCCGAGCGTGAATGCCTACAAGGCATCATTCAGATAGCGGTTGGCTATTACCATCATCTGCGCGGCAATCAAGTGGGGGCGTTGAAACTTTTGACGCGGGGATTGGGCAGAGTGCAAAAGTTCCAACCAACCTGTCTTGGTGTCGACACCACCGCGCTTGCCATCGCCATTGAGCAGGACCTGAAGCGGCTGGAGAACGCGCCAGTGGATGAGAGTTACAACTTAAACATCGCGCCGATTCAATATGCCGATTGAGGGGCAGTGCCGGCAACAGCTGCAATGAAGGGAATGACAAGTGCATCAAGAACAGCCGTTTCAGCGCGCTTAATTTAGATAAAGTGCCAAATTGACAAGTTGTTGAAAGCCATGCAAGCAGTTAGTATCCTTGAGATCGAAGGCGGGATTTATTAAACAGTGAAACAGACCCACAATATCTTAGTAGTCGACGACGAGCCGGCGCATACGATGCTGATTTCCGAGCTCTTGCGGCGGGCCGGGTACACTGTCGCCTCAGCCAACGATCCCTTCAAAGCCATCGCTGCCTGCAAAGTCAGGACTCCCGATATGGTCATTCTCGACCTGCACATGCCGTTGATGGGCGGCATGGATGTGTTCGATCGGCTGCGCAGCGAAGAAAAGACAAGCAATATCCCGATTATTTTTCTCGGCAACAAGAATCAGCCGATTCCGCCCTTCAAGGTCGATGAACCGAACAGCGAAGATATTCTCTTCAAACCGTTCGAGCCCAACGAGCTTCTGTCGCGAGTGCGCCAGCTTTTGAAGATGAAGGCTTTGCGCGATGAGTTGAAGAGAAAAGAGTCGCAACTGACCGAACTTTCGTTGACTGATCCGCTCACGCAGCTGAAAACCCCTCGTTACCTGAATGAGTTCCTGAGCACCGGACTGCGGCAAGCGAAACGCTATAACGTGCCACTGAGTGTGGTGGTGCTTGAAATCGATCAGCATCGCGAGCTTTTGCGGGCGATCGGGCAAGGTCCGGCTGATTCCGTTGTCATCCAACTGGCTGACATCGTCGCCCGCCAGATGAGGGACAGCGATATCACCGTGCGCTCAGGCATGTTCGAAATCACGGTCGCTTTGACCGCTACAGACGTGAACGGCGCCATCGAGGTGGCTGAGCGCCTGCGCAACGTGGTGGCGCAGACCACTTTCACTGCCGAAGATATTGAATTTATGATTACTGTTTCAGTCGGCATCTGCCAGTGGTCTCGCCAGATGGACGAAGACGGCAAGGTGCTCTTGTCTCACGCCAAAGCGGCGGTGGCGCAGGGACATTTAGCCGGCGGCAACGTTACCTTGAAAGCTGAGTAATTGGCGGCGCCGCCATGATAATATAGCTCTCGTCGGGGCGTAGCGCAGCTTGGTAGCGCGTCCGTTTCGGGTGCGGAAGGCCGGAGGTTCAAATCCTCTCGCCCCGATTTTTTTTCCAGTTCCAGCGCTTGTTTTCGGCGCCGGTGCGCGGTTATATGTTCGCATTCCTTCGCGGCACAATTTTTTCCAAGGAGATGCTGTCCGGACCGGCTGACAGGCTGGTTCTTGACGTGGGCGGCGTCGGCTATGAGCTTTCGGTTTCACGCCGCACCCTGGTCTCTCTTGGGCAGCCGGGCGAGGACGCCATGGTGTTTACATCTTTGTCGATCCGCGAGACTGAGTGGATCGTGTTCGGCTTCGCCACCAGCGAAGAACGCCAGATATTTTCGCTGTTGCAGTCAGTCTCGGGTATCGGTCCAAAACTTTCTCTGGGACTGGTGGCTACGCTGGGTCCGCAAGAGCTGGCCGAGGCGATTCTAGCCGAGGATCAGAAAATGATCAGTCAAGCTCCCGGAGTAGGATTGAAGGTGGCGCAACGTTTGATCTTGGAACTAAAATCCAAGATGGAGGATTGGTTGCAACAGCGACAGATCGCCGTCGAACCCCGCAGAGGCGCCTGGAATCAAGTCGCCGAAGAGGTGCGCTCGATTCTCGAGGGGCTTGGTTATACCGGAACCGAAATCAATATCGCCTTGAAGAAGGCGAAAGAAGAAGCCATCGATGAGGAAGTGGAACAGCTCGTCAGATTCAGCCTCAAGGTGCTGGGCGCCGGGGCGATGTCCACATAATCGTTGCACCTGCCCATTGGCGGCCGCGCACTTTCGTGATTGCCGGCGGCGGAGGCGTGGTTGATGCGCAATCTCGTCAACGGGATTCTGGCAGCGATCGCCGGCGCAGCTTGTGCGGCGGTGCTGTGCATCGTCCCTTATGTCGGCATTCGCCGCGCCTTGCCGGTAGCCGACCTGCAATGGCAGGAGGTGGCTTGCTGGGTGATTCTGGTCTTGGCCGCAGCGATAGGGCTGGGGCGAATCTACAGCGCTGATGCCAAACTGCGCCTCGCTACTCTGGCTAACCTCGAGCTGGCCGCAGACTTTGCCGCGCACAAGCCGAGCGCCTCGGGCAAGGAGCGTGCTTTGTTGCCACCGTGGGCAGCCAGCGTTTGGCTCAAACTGTCTCGCCGGTCGGCGTTGATTGGCGGCCTGCTCTATGTTTTTCTCTACAATGCCTCGATCGCTCTTTGTTTGCGCTTGCATCTCCTGCAGATTCCCGATCAACCGCTCCTGCTGGCAGTCTTGCGCCCGATCGGTTTAGCGCTGGTGGTGGCTGGTGTTGCCTTTCAATTGAAAGCTGTGTTCTCGTCTTTTGCCCAGCCACTGAGCAGCGCTCGTTTGATCAGCGTGTGCAAAACACGCCATCCAATCTTGTTCGGCTGGATTCTTATTCTTGCCGGGCTGCCGCTGGCTTTTGGTGTGTGGATGCCGATTGTAGCGATCCCGGGTGTTTTTGTCGGCTTGAATTGGCGGCTGGAGCAAAAGGAAATGGCGCTGAAAGAGCTGTTAGGAGACGATTACATCAAGCTCCAAACCACTACCTGGCGCCTGGTGCCGTTCATCGGCAAACAACCGCAGCGAGCGCCATGATGTAATTGCTCGAACCAGTCAGCGAAGGGCACGACCAGACCGCTATTCGTTGATGAAAAATTGCTTGGTCACCGGGTTCCTGCCCAGGTTTTCCCATGGTGAGTCAGCAGCGAGAACGAACGTCACCGGTTGACTGAGACCCAGCACCTTGGGCTGGAAGTTAATAATTATTGCCGGTGCAATCTCGGTCTCCGAGCGCACTTCTAGAATGTATTCGCACGGTCCCATACGGCCTTCGGGCCACCATTCTTTTGGTATCGTCTTCGGTTTGGTGACATCGAGTTTCAGCACCGGCGTTCTCACTGTGCTAATCATCATGTGCAGTTCCAGATTCTTCGGATTGACACCACCAAGGTGAATCAGCCTGTTTTGCAGGGAGGGGTCGGCATTCATCTCGGCATAAGCGGCCGTCAGCGTCTCACAATGTGACAGCCGGCGTGCGTATTGCGCAATAATTTCCTGCGCCATGAAGTACCGGACCGGAAGAATTCCCAGGTCGAGCAACGGCAAGAACAGCAGCATGACGAGCAAAACCAGCGCCGCGGCAAACTCGGTGATCTGTTGACCTCGATTGTTTCTCGATTTGTGATGTCGGCTGTGCTTAATCTTCATCTCGCTCATGCCTGCTTATCCATCTTAAAGGATCCTTGGGTGCAGCTGTCGGCGTCGCTGCGTCACTTGGGCATGTTCTTGTTGCTGTCGGTGATCTTGGGCAAAGGCTGATAGAGTTTTGCGTTTCGCTTGTTGGCTTGCTCGAACTCCTGCGCTGCCATATCGGCATTGCCCGACTTGTCGTAAGCCAGTGCCAGATTAAAATGAGCCTGCGCCAGTTGCGGATTCAATTTTATAGCGCGCTGGCAATCCTGCAATGCTGCAGAAACATCTCCCAACTGCAACTGCACAAACCCGCGGTTGCTGTATGTTTCGGCAGAGTTGGCATCTGTAGCCAGAGCTTGATTGAACTGTTTGAGTGCTGGTTGATATTGCTCTTCTTTCATCAGAACGTAGCCAAGGTTGTTTCTGCATGCAGCCGGATTCCAGGCCAAAGCCAGGGCCTTGTTGAAGTCTTCCTCGGCTTTTTTGTACTGCTCCGCGGCGCAGTCGAGCATGCCTCGATTGTAATAACTCTCATCGAATGTGGGATTAAGGCGGATCGATGCGGATAATTGCTTTAATGCGTCGTCTTGTTCGTTCTTGCGCCATGCCAAAATTCCGCGCACAAAGCGCTCCAGGTAGTCATTTGCCGCGATCTGCGCGCAGGCGTCGCAATCGCCGCGGGCGCCTGCGAGGTCGCCAGCAGCGAGCTGGGCATAGGCGCGCAGCGCGTATCCATGTGCTTTGTCTTTCCCAAGTTTGATGATTTCGTTGGCATCGTGAATCGCTAACTGTGGTTGCGCCAATCTTGTATACAGCAGCGAACGATTTTTCAGAGCATCGACGCAATTCGGATTAAACCTCAAGGCTTCAGAATCGTCATGCACCGCGTTGGTGTACTGCCCCAGGGCGCTGTATTCTTCACCTCGCTTGAGCAGCGACCCTTCGTCGCCTCCGGCCAAGAAAATGAACGAATTCAAATCGGTGATCGCCTTTTTCGGTTGGTTCAAACCGGCATAGGCAAAACCGCGGTAGTAATATGCATGATGATTTTTTGGCTGTATCGCGATCAGTTTAGTCAGATCATCGACAGCCTTTTCATAGTCTCCAAGCAGACACAACGCACTGCCCCGATCGTAAAGAAGATCGGGTTCAGGTTTTTTCGTCAAAGAGACCGCCTTGTTGTAATCATTGACGGATGCGCGTTTCTGCCCGCATAAATCCTTACACGAGCCTCTGTTGACGTAAGCATCGGCGTAAAGCGGGTTTATTTTGATGGCAGAATTGAACGCCGCGATCGCTTCCGCGTAGCGTTTGGTTCCGGCGAAACAAATGCCGAGGTTGTAGAACGCTCTTGCATCGTTAGCATGCAACTTGACAGCGCGCTGCAAGTAAGGGATTGCTTGTTTGTACTGGGCACGCTCGCACAATTGCGTGCCGACGTTGTACCAAGTCGGCATCGCAATCGGTGGCACTATCATCTGGTCAAGAGGGTCGCGGTATTCGCGTGCCGTGGCGCCACCAGTGATGGTGGCGTTGAGAAGCAAAGCTACTGCCAGTGCCGCAATCAAGCGAATCATAATGCATACATTGTACGAGCAGAGTCGATCAATTAACCGAAACCTGACACTTTTTTCTGTACATTAATTTTTCGGCAGAGCCTGATTTATCTACTATTATCGGACTTCGGGAAATACCGCATTGTCTTCGGTGATCTTCGGTAACCATTACTGGTGCTGACCCAGCGATATTTGTCGAGAATAATGTACTGGTGAGATCGGCATGGGAACCGCATTTACGCTCAATTCACAAATGTTAACGTTGCGATTGTAGACTGCCACACAGGGTGTTTCCGGCGATTCAAATATGTCAGCTGAGATCGGGTTTACTTAATACGATGCACGAGGCACAATAACCGGGAGAATCGTTTTGTCTTTGCCAAACTTCCTACATTTGACGCGGCGCTGCCAATTGGCAAGTGCCTAGCGCTTGTCACGCAGAGATTGTTTTGTTCCAGTTCCAGGAGAAAGATATGCATATAAGCGACCATGGCGACCCCCGCGTCCGGAAGATGATCAGCGCCCTCTCCGCTCTAGTTGTGGCCGGCAGCGTATCTACTCCGGCGTTTTGCGGTCCAGTAGCTAACAGTCCTACATTCCGGGCGCCTGCAGCTCAAGCGACTACGGCCCAGGCTCAACCGGCTCTAGCCGACGATACACTTCTGGTGTTATTGAGCCCCCATTCGGATACCAATAAAGTCAAAGGTTATCTGCGAAACGAATCGAATTCCGCGACGATCAAAGACATGCACGTCAACAGCGACGATTATTCGATTCTTCAAGTGCAGCCCCTTGCCGGACGAGAAGCAACGCTTAGCAAAATCACCGGGATGATGAAATCGCATTCTGAAATCGTATCGGTGAGCCGCAACTATAAAGCGCACATGGTACTCAACCGCGTGCCCAACGATCCAGATTTTTCGCAGCAATGGCCTCTGGCGAATCAGAGATGGCCTCGTGCGAGAGTGGCCTTCATCAATTCTCAGCAGCATCGTCCGCATATCACCATTCTGGCTGATGGCTGCGATCCGGTCGCAACGAATAATGAGCTTGGTGCTTTCATCACGCAGTACAATGCCCTCGATCCAACCATAAATCCTTTTATAGAGCCAGTTCAGGGCAGCGCTGCTAACGGTGGCGGCGAAGGCGACGTTGACACGAGCATTACCGGATGCCTTACCGATAACTCGACTCTGATGGCTGGTTCCGGGTCGTTTACATCAACTCTTCCATGTGATGAGGTGATGTTGCGCATGACCACCGGCGACTCGGTCGCTTTCGCCAACATATACAATGCGCTCGCTTGGGCGGTCAACAACCAGTCTGCACGCGGTGGTATGGGACCTGTCAATCTCAGCTACGGCGACGCATTCCCAGCCCCGCCACTATGGAGCGATCCCACTATCCAGTCTCTGGCCACATCCTTGAAGAATCAAGGAGACCTGCTAGTTATTGCAGCTGGTGATACGCCCGGAACTGAAGTCGGATACCCACCCGGAAACGCGGTCGTAGTGCAAGCTTCCGACATCAATAATTCGCTGTTCACCGACTTGACTCTGGTTCAAAATGATCCGATTGCCGCGCCTGGATCGGTGCAACCAGCCGTGATCGGTGGCATGTATAACACTGACTTTGAAGGCACCTCCTTCTCAGCTCCGCATGTGTGCTCCCTGATAGCGATGATCCTTGCCGTAAATCCTAGTCTGACCAGTCTGCAGGCATACCGCATCATTCTCGCTACTGGAACACCTGTTCACGGTGCCGAGGGAACGGGGTCGCCGCTCACACATGAGCCGTACCCGGTAGTGATACCAGCATGGGACCTGGCAATTTATGAAGCCATCCATTTTAGCCACTACCGCCGTTAACTGCCAATCTGATCAAGTGATTTGTGAGAGGCGTGGAGCAGAGCTCCGCGCCTCTTGCTTATCAGTGGCAACCGAAAAGATGATCCGGTCAATTTACTCGGACGGGCGCGGCGACAATCTGCCACTGAATGCAGTGCCGACATTGATCTGCCGAAAGGTCAGTGTTGTGCATTCTGACTGCGAGATCTTGCCTCTGTCCGGCGGGAGCTACTGAGTGCCAGTAAGGGTTGGCTCGCTACTGAAATAGGATCACGGATTGTCCACCTTTGTCAGCGACAATCTGCAACGTCACACCGCTTTCTGGGCCAGTCGTTCTATGCCGATGCATACCCAGGTTGCAAAGTGACATGACGACGTTATCGAATGAATCGTATGGCACTTGAATGTATTTAGTCATGCATTGGCGCAATGAAACATCCAAAAACACTCGAAGCACCGCATTGGCTGCAGCATAGCTTTGATTTTGTTCGATGCCGCTGATCTTGATGATTCCAGCAGTCCCAGGCTTTATAGTAATTGGATCTTTTTGTCTCTTGCATCCAACTGCTTGACTGTTTGTGTAGTACAAGTCTTCATACACCGTCAGCGGCGTATTGGGGGGCTGCATATAAGTCACCGTCACCTTCGTGAGCGGGTGCAGCTTAGACCCTGGATAATCGAGATACCGTTGAAACTTTTGCGGAGTGATCGTCATCTGCCATTCTTGCCACTCATCTTCATCGGCCATAGTTTGTCCGCATGCGGCATTGTCACCGCAACCGAAGGCAGCAGCAAAGATCAGCAGGGTGGTTTGAAATCTGTTCGGCATGCGTGCTAAAACGAAGTGAGGAACTTCAATGTTCAATCTTGGCCAATATCCGTTGCGGCAGAAGTTTTAACGATTGAGGTTCAAGCATTTTAGCGTAAGGTCACACGAAATTGCGACCAGGGCATCATTACGTAACCCCAGACCCTTAGCTGTCCAGCTAAATTAGAGAGGTAGCAGATGAATTCAGAGATCGCCGCGACCGCAAGAACGGCTGAGCAGTCAGCCAAAGTTACCACGACGAAGAATAGAGCCGGAATGCTGGCTGGGTCTTTGCTGCTGCTATCAGCGTTGCTTGCACTGGGAGTCTTCTGGGCGGCGCTTGCGGCACCAACAGAATCGCAAGCCGAACCGCCCGCGAACGACATGCTGCTGGTGCGGCTAGCCCCGCACACTGATCGAAACAAGGCCAAAGCTGATCTGCTCAAAGAGGCGCAAGCAACAGTGATTAGAGACATGCACGTCGACCGCGATGATTATTCAATCTTCATTGTGCAACCACCAAAAGGGCAAAGAGAGGCCACCCTCAAAAAAATAGAAGCGATGATGAAACATCATCCGGAAATCCAATCAGTCACACGCAACGGCGTCGCCACCAGCCCTCTGCCCAAATCGCCAAAGGGAAAATCCGGCGGCTCAGTCCATTGAGTCTGGGGCGCCGGCTTCCCGCCTCGAACCGCGCAATGCGCTGCCTAAGTCTTTAATCCACGAAGCGGGGTTCCCAGCCGGCTCTGTGCTGCAAAAGTGGCTCGCTGGAGCAAAGCCTGGCTTTGGTGCTAATATACCGAAACAGCCGCAAATCACCAGCCACCACGATCGGCAACTCTACGCCTTTGAGATGAGATAAAGTATGCGCAACAGCAGAGGCAACATGCTCTCGATGACCGCGTTGATATTCGGTCTGATTATTTTTGCTTGCGTGGTTGCTTTCGCGTTGTACATGCTCTTGTCTGAGCAAAAACGCGGACAATCAAAGGCCGATCTGGCATCAATGCAGATCGCAAAGATTTTGAACGACGGCGATCGTGTTGGACAAATGAACAACCTCGTCGCTCGAAATCGTGAGCTTGTCTATGTTTCACGGCAGGCAGTCGATCAGACTAACGCGAAAAATTACACCGCA
>Ga0182024_10025882_pt1 | contig 10328 bp, 6 predicted proteins | sample P32metaG_FD_120480 | JGI IMG/M metagenome (GOLD analysis project Ga0182024, IMG submission 120480) | Permafrost microbial communities from Stordalen Mire, Sweden - P3-2 metaG (Illumina Assembly) | ecosystem: Environmental > Terrestrial > Soil > Wetlands > Permafrost | place: Sweden: Stordalen...
ACGGTCCAGCGCGGGCGATTGTACGGCGAACGGGTAGACGTAGTGGGGGGCATGGCGGATCTCCGCTGCCACGCGTGCCATGTCGACGACGCCTCTTCTACACACCCTTCGTGGACGGCTTACACTACATCCGCTCGAGCTGCCAGAGCTGCCGGTATCGTCCGCGGATCCGTCCGGGTTTGCGATGGTCGATCCGTCGGCGCTCGAGCCGATCGACCCGCCGCCGTCGCGCGCCGCAGCGGCGCCCGCGTCCCCGCCGGTCGCGCTGCCGCTCGCATCGCTCGAACCGCTGCCCGAGTCCGCGCCGGTCGGATTGCCGCCGGAGTCCGAGGTAGTAAAGCCGGAATCGCTGGCGGTAGGCCCACTATCGACGTTGCCGGTGCTACGGCCCGCTCCTGCGTCATACAAGAGTACGAGCCCCAGGGTATGATCGAAGCATCCCAAGTCCGGAGCGGCTCCACTGAACGGAAAGCCCAGATTGACCCCCTTGCCGATGAGTTGACTGTTCGCGGATGGCCGGAGAAACGGTAGCATCGGCAGACTTCCGTCCGCCTGGCGAGCGCTTGCCATCCCCGCAAAACTCGTCGTATCCGTTGGTGGGCTGCACGTCGCGCCCCCGGGAGCATACGGCTGCGGACACGAGGTCGGCGGCGCGAACGCGATGCTCTGAAAATCCGCCGCCGTGAGGTGGATATTCAAGTTCGTGTCCCACGAATTGTACTCGTCGATGATGGGGCCGCCGTTGTTCATGTTCGATGTCAGCGTATGGCCATTGTTCAGAAACGCGGCGTTGTTCTTTAGATCTCCCACGGACGTGACCGTGGTCCCGTCCAAGCCGAGCATGTCGATTTGAGTGCCGTTGTTGAACGCCGTGTTGTTGTAAAGGTACGGGTTCACGATCTCGTGGTTGGCGTAGTAGCCGCTCGACTTGCAGTAGAACCCTGCGGTGAACCGAATGATGTGCTGAGGTGGATTCGCAGGAACCCCGCTCTGCGGGTCGCCGTATCCACCACCCTTGAAGCAGTTGCCGTTGCCGGCGGCCAAATTGATGGGCTCCCCGTTGTCGAGGGCGTCCGGCTTGTATCCCGCATACCATGACCAGGAGTCTTCGACTGTGCATGCTTCTTGCGAGTCGATGAAGTCGAATGCGTCGTCGCTGTTCCACCACGAGCGACATCCCTTGAAAATATTGCCCGTATTCCCCTGCTGATTGGGGTGGCAGCCAAAGCCGTCGGCACTCTGCCCGTCTCCGTTCGAGGTCAAGGTGTCTTCGTTCTCGTGGGAGTCGCAGTTCAAGAACGTATTGTTGCCCCCCTGCTGCATGAAGAAGCCGGGTCCCATGTTGTGATGCGCGTTGAGAAGCTCGAAGACATTGTTGTTCCCGCCATACACGTAGAGGCACCAGGACTCGTGATTGTCCATGTTGACCTGGAGAACACCCGTCAACTCCAGCCCCTTCAAGTACAACCAGTCGCCTTCGATAGGCACCCCGATCTGTCGGCAAGAGTATTTGCTCACGTCGGTAAGGCCCGAAAAATCAAAGACCGGTGTTTCGCCCGGATACGCCCAATAGTTGATCCGATTCCCGGAGGTACCGCTCTTGCTCAGTACGACCGAGTTGATGGTCGCGGTGGTGCTCGTACAGGTCGACGTCGCGTCCGTGTACTTGTACCTGCCTCCTCGAAAATATACCGTGTCGCCGGGCGAAGCCGCCGTCTGCGCGCGCGCCCAAGAAGCGAATGGCGCAGCCTCCGTTCCGGCGGCGGTATCGTTGCCGGTCGGGGCCACGTAGTAGGTCGCAGCGCTCGCAGAAAGCGGGACCGCAAGGACGGCGCCGCACGTGACGATCCTCGCAACCCACAAACGACTGCGACGGGCACCCGACGATGGTGGCGGGGCGACGCCGTACGAGGAAAAGCCCAGCCTCATGCTCATGGTACGAGTCAGTTGCACGTGCCGGATGGAACCGGCAGCCCGTAGGACTTGGCGAGGGTCGGGTAGTCCGTCATCGCCGCGTTGGTCGTGAACCGCTTTGTCCCGCTGTCGTAGGCAAAGAGCGTGTTGGAGTTGTAGTTAGGATAACGCGTGGGCTCCCAGATGAACGAGCCGCGTCCAAGCTCGTTTGGAAAGCCGTGCATGAGCCCGTTGATGAGCGCACCGGCCGGCGAGTCCGGAGACTCGTCCGTATATTCGCAGCTCATCACCGGCTTCTTGTACGTGTTCATCACGTAGTCGAAGCATGTCGTCCAATCGGCGCCGTTGTCGGTCGTGCCGTAGGTCGACCCGCAGATCCCGTCCTCGTCAATCGCGGGAGTGTTCGGCGCCTTGCCGGACAGGTAATCGTCCACCCAACCGTCGAAGTTGTTTCCGCCCGCGCTGTCCGGGCGAGGGCGGCCATTCTGGGCCCACACGATGATCGCTGGGTCGGTCTCGCGGACGGCCGTAATCCCGGCGTTGACGAGTGTGGCGTATGCGGGCTGGTCGGTGAGACTGATTCCAGACATGCCGCCATTCGTCTCGTTCCCGATCTGAACCATGTCAGGCTTGGCGCCCCCGGCCACCATGGCCTGCATCACGCCCGCGACATAGTCGTGCGCCGCTTGAAAGATGTTGTTCTGGTGGGTGCTTGCGCTCACAGGTCCGTCAGGAGTCGTGGACAGGCCCACCCACGAAGATGGTGTTCCCTGCGAACCGAGCGAGGCCCAGGTGTCTCTCATATGAAAATCGAGAAAGACTCCCATTCCGCACTTCTTGACCCGCTGGGCCATCTTGACCGAGGCGGCCGTGCTGCACCAGCCGCCGGTCGCCGTGCCATAGCCTGGAGCGCCGGTGATGTTCGCGCTGCCGGGTGCATAACCGTCGGATGCAGACGGTTCGACGAATGTCCGGAGGCGAATGAAGTTGAACCCGTTGTTCGCCATAATCTCTTCGATCGGCTTTACGCCGGTACTGTCGGCGTAGGTGGCTCCGCCATGTTCGTCTTGAAGCGTCCAGGAGATGTCGGCGCCGAGAATGAAAGTCGGTTTGAACGGAAAGGCCGTCGAGGACCCAGTTTCGGCAGCGCTGTCGCCGCTGTTTCCAGTGCCGGTATCCGTCGCGGTGCCGTTGTCCCCTTGGCTGCTGCTGTCGCCCTGCCCGCCACCGCTATCGACCGAGCTCGGGCTGTCGCTTGCGGTCGCGTCGGTGCCCGTGGAGCCGGCTTCGCTGCCCGGTATACTCGTGTCGACGCCCGATCCGCCGTCAGAGCCTCTGTCCCCCGTGCCGGGTGCGCCACCGCCGGACGACCCACAGCCCGTCGAGAGCGCCGCGAGCACGGCGACGAGCTGGGTGAAGCCAAAGGCCCCAAAAGCGTGCGAGGAGTGGCGGTGGTGAGGGCGAGCGGCGATGGTGACGGGCGTCTTCATAGAATGTAGCTTTCTCAGGTCGCGGGGTCACGGCGCGGAGGGGATGCGCATTCCTCGTCTAGGCTCAAAAATCCCCTGAGGCACCGAGGTGCTTGCCGACCGCATTGAGGATGTCCACCTGCTCCGAGGGAATGGTGCCGTCGGACATGGGGGAAATATTCAGCATCATGATACCGCCGGCGGCGTTGATCTGCTCGAGCTCGTCGATGACCTCTGCCGACGACTTGTAGGCCATCGGTGACGACCCCGGCGCCCCTCCATTGGCGTCGACGTAACACCACGAGCCGTTCGAGGAGATGGTCTCGTCGACCATCCACGGCGATGTAGGAACGGCGTTGCCTGTCGGAATGGAGGATTGAAAGTCCTGAAGCGCCACGTTGGCGCCCGTCGCGGTGTTGTTCATGTCCGGGAACACGCCGCCTTTAGACATGATCTGCACTTCTTGACCGCGTCCGGCGGCCGTTTGATAGTAGTGAAGCGCGAAAGCCAGCTTGTCGTCCATACAGGGGCTGTTCGCGACCGTCGCGCCGTCCCAGTCGAACCACTCGTCGTCGAGCTCATACTTGTCGACCAGTTCTTCCGCGCGGTAGAGCCAATCGCTACAGAACGCCGCAGAAGGATTGCACTGGCCGTCCTTGGCGGTGACCCCGCATCCTGGATTGGGCGGTCCGTAGAACGATGCGTATCTCGGATCGTAGAGGTCCGAAACCTCGGCGGAGGTGTTCGGGCCGACGTTGCCCACAGTCGTCCCGTCTGGACCGCAGTAGACGAAGCTGTAGGCGTACAGAAAGTGATTGTTCACGCCGAACTTTAGGCCTTGTGCCTTCACGGCAGCGCCCAGCTCTCCGACGACATCCCTCTTCGGCCCCATCTTCGCCGCGTTCCACGTGCCCGCCCCGCCGATCGAAGCTGGCTCGGAGCTGTCCCACATCGCGAAACGCTCGTGATGCATGGCTGTGGCGTTCACGTACGTAGCGCCACTGGCCTTGAAGAGCGCGGCCCAGGACGCGGCCGTCGTGGCGGCGTGCGCGGCTGCCGGCTGGCTCCACTGCGACACGGTAAACAAGGGGATGAAGTCCTTGTAGCCCCAGGGACCTCCGCTCAAAGGGGAGGTCTTGGGAAAATACGTGCTCGTCCACGTCGCGAAGGAGCCGTTGCAGTACTCGTGCTGGATGAACCATTCGTTGTGGTCGGCCGGCACCGTGGCGACCATGAAGTGCATCCCGATGCCCAACTTGGTACTCTTCACCCAGCTCGGAACCGTGTGTGCGGCCGCGATCTCGGTCCAGGTGGTTGCACTGCAAATGGCATTCCCTGTAGGACACGCGCCTGTGTCGCTAGGGGGAAATGTAGCATCCGAGCTTACCGTGCCTCCGTCCGTCGACGTGCTCGCGTCGGTTCCGGTCGCGCTCCCGTCCGTCGCGAGGGTGGAGTCACCCCCTACGCCCGAGTCCATTGGGCTCACGGACGACGTCGCGTCGGCGAAGGAGGAGTCTCCTGAGCCGCCGTCGTTGTGGCCGGTGGTGTTTACGGACGCCCCGTCCGGACTTGCCCCGGAGTCACTTGCCCCGACTGCATTGCCCGCGGATCCGCAGCCACCCAGGGCCAGGGTCAGAGACCCAACCAGAAGTGCGTACCCATTTTCCGAGAAGTGAAGACGCTTCATTGCCTTTGCCTTTCAACGAGGTCAGTGGTCGGCCCACTCGTAAAAGGGGCGGCGTCGGCCAAACGGTGCGGTTAAGGTGATTCGCTCACGAAGCGGTCGCGCCTACGTCGCGAACTGCCCGTCCGTCCGCATCTGCGCATCAGCGCATGTAATTCGTGAGCACCGGCACGTTGGCTTCCTGCATCAAGTCTCGCACAAAGCCGGCCACGATGCTCGCTCCTGCCTGATTAAAATGGGTTGAGTCATAGGTGTCTGTGCTGTTGTCGTACGCAAAGTACGGATGCCAGCCGTTCGGCCCCAGCTGCTGTTCCCATTCCGTCGTGCGGGTCGTCAAATCCAGCAGCGTCACGTTCTGCGCGGCTCCGATCTGCTTCATGATCGTGGGAACATTGCCAGTCGTGTAGGGATTGACCGTAGTCCCCGAGAACGTCGCCCGATTGGCGGGGGTCATCAGAATCGGGGTGGCTCCTTTTGCCTTGGTTCCGGTTACCATCGCCGTCAAAGCGTCGGTGATTTGCGACGCGCTATCGGTTTTGTCGTTGTCACCGAGCTCAATCAGGAGAAAGTCTTTCGACGTCAGAAGCGGCTGGATCGCTCCCCAGTACGCGGAACCTCCCTCGAAGCCCGGGGAATCGACACCCGAATTGCCGTAGTTTGCGATCGAGATGGGCGAGGTGAAGTATTGAGGCAGCCACTGGCCCCAGCCCGCGTAGGCGGTGTCCGTCTGATCGCACCCCGTAGAGTCGGTCGCGAGATATACGACCACGGGCGTGGGGACGGTCGCAGCCGCGTATCCAATGCCGCTCAGGCGCGCGGACGCGCCGTTGTTGCCCCAGAAGTAGAGGTCGAGCCCAGAAGGCTTGCTACCAAGATCCGCGACGGGTTGCCCTTCGGGGCTGCGGACGTTGACGACCATCGTGTATTTGGTGGTTTCCCCTGCCGATGTCGCAATGGGCGCGAGCATTTGGCGGGAAATCTCGGCCATTACGCTCGTGTCGCCGGCGGCGGCCCCTCCAAGTTCCACGGTGACGTCGTAGTTGCCCACGGGCCCGCCGAAGTGACACGCGATGGGGCTCGAGCCGCTGCACTTCGACAAAAGCGAGGGGTCAATCGCCACCCCCCCGTCGTCGGGAGCGGGAGTCCCGGTATCGGCAGACGCTCCACCCGAGTCCCGCGTCGTCGCAGAATCCGGCGTAGTCGAATCCGCGTTCCCCCCCGAATCCGGTGAGCCGGCTTCCACACCGACGGTTGCGTCCTCAAGCGGCGTCGTAGAAGACGAGTCTCCAGACGACGAGTCTCCCAGGCTGCCTGAACCTGTATCGCTCGAATCTTGACCGTTTGTGGGCGCATCGGACGAGCCAGCATCGCCCGAAACAGCGCCGCTGGACCCGCATCCGTAGGATGCAAGACCGACGAGAAAAAAACAGGCTCCGGGGTAAACCCCTCCTTCGAATCGCACTCTAAGCTTCATGGATTGCCTCGCATAAGAAGACTCGGCTCCGACTCCACCGACGGAAGAGGGGGCGCGATCAGAGATAAAAGGGGTTCCCGTCGCAAAAGTGGGTGCATCTCTTTCAGGGCAACGTCGCCGCGTCACCGTCGCTTACGCCCACGATCGTTGCAGCAGTCGAGTGCGCTCGCCCCCTCTCCCTAAGAGTCACGTGAATGACGCGCGCCGCCCAGGCGAAGGGCGACGCGTCAGACTCCTGAGGACGCAATGTCTGCCCTTGATCCAGATGGCGACTTTCGCCGGCGCCTAGTGCGTCTTTCCATGGCGACGCTAAGTATAGTTGGCAGCGCAGTAGGATGCAGTACGTCAACGTCGGACATGATTTCGGGCTCGCCGGGTCAGGACGGGGCGAGCGTGACGACTCCGGGAAGCGAATCTGGGGCCGACGCGCCGCCGAGCACGCCGACGGCAGACGCCTCTTTGCGCGACGCCGCGACGGGCCCGGACGTCCTCACCGCTTTGGACGCGGTCTCGCTCGACGCGCCGTTATCCGACGGGCCCAGCGGACCTCTGGATGCCTCGTCAGAGTCCGGCCAATCCGACGCTTCGACGAGTTCGGGCGTGCTGGCGGCGAAACCTTTCATGGGATGGAGTAGCTGGAGCACCTTCGAGGAAGGCGTCAGCGAAACGATCGTCGAGGGCGTCGCGGATGCGGTCGCAAGCCAGCTTTTGTCGTCCGGGTACGAGTACATCAACATCGATGACGGCTGGTACAACGGCTTTGACACGTACGGGCGACGGCAGCCCGATCTCTCGAAGTTCCCCGACGGGATCTCCGGCGTCGCGACCTATGTCCACGGCAAGGGGTTGAAGATCGGAATTTATATCATCCGTGGCTTGAACGACATCGTCTACAACGCCAACTCTCCTATCTATGGAACGACGTACCATGCGCAGGACATCGTCTCGAATCCCTCTCTCTCCGGAAATACCGATCAGTCGTCGGGGCAGACGGCGAAGCAGATCGACTACGCGAAGCCCGGCGCGGTGGAGTACATAGAATCCTACGCCAACCTCGTTGCTTCATGGGGCGTGGACTACATCAAGTTCGACTTCGTTGGCCCCGGCGGTGGCGGCGGTGTCTCGAACAACGTGCCCGACCTCCAGCAATGGCGCGCCGCGCTCGACAAGACTGGGCGCCAAGTATGGATGGAACTGTCGAACAATCTCAGTATCTCCGACGCCACATCGTGGAAGGAGTACAGTAACGGGTGGCGTATCCAAAATGACGTCGAATGTTACTGCTCGACTCTGACCAATTGGGAGCACGTCGTACGCAACATCAACAGCGTCCAGCCGTGGGTACAGTACGCGGGCCCGGGGGGGTGGAACGATCTCGATTCTACGGAGATCGGCAACGGCAGCCACGATGGCCTCACGACGGACGAGCGCCAGACCGCGTTCAGCTTCTGGTCCATCAGCGCGGCGCCCCTTTCCCTCGGCTCTGACCCGAGGAGCCTGGATCCGACGGATCTTGCGATCCTCACGAACAAGGAGGTGATCGCGGTCGACCAAGCAGGAGTGCCGGCCAAACCGGTATCCACCGCGAGCACGAGCCAAGTCTGGTACGCGAAGAATCCGGGCGGCAGCTTCACGGTCGGGTTGTTCAATTTCGGCGCCAGTACCGCAACGGTCACGGCGAAGTGGAGCGACGTCGGCGCGGCGAGTTCGATGAACGTGCGCGACGTCGTGAGTCAGACGAACTTGGGAACGATGAGCGCCAGCTTCAGCGCGAGCCTTGCGACTCACGCGTCTCGCTTGCTCAAGCTCACGCCCTGACCGGGGTCAAAGGGCAAACTCGGAATGGAACCTGACATGAAGATCGGACCGCACGATGGATCCGCTCGGACCGCGAGTCCCGGCGAAGTGTCGCGACGAGCGTATGCCGCGTTGCTGTGCACGTGGCTTGGATTGGGGGCGGCGAGTCCTCTCGGATGCAGCGGAGGCTCGGCTGCCCCTTCGGACCGCGGTAACCACGGCGATACTTCGACGGTCGGAGATAGCTCGGGGCTCGACTCGAGCAGCGTGCCGGGGGCTGATTCCGCGTCCGCGGCGTTCATCGAGAGCGGATCCATGGCTACGACGGACTCCGCCTCGAGCAACCGCACCGACGGTTCAGGAGTCGAGGACGCTGGGCGGGTTGGAGACGGCGGAAATCCTGGCGACGTAGAAATGGACGCGAGCGAGGTAGGCGATTCTGCGACGAGCACCAGCACTTTCAACCCTTGTCCACCGCGCGGCACTCCCTGCACCATCATGCCGCTCGGAGACTCGATCACGTACGGATACGGTTCGACGACAGGGGGCGGCTATCGTGTCGAGCTCTTCACCGAAGCCTTGGCGGCGAACAAGTCCATCACTTTCGTGGGCTCCGTGACGAGCGGTCCGGCGACCGTCAGCGGCGAGCCGTTTCCGAAAGGAAACGAGGGCCACTCTGGATACTCGATCGACGATAGTTCGCAGACCAAAGGTATCTCTCCTCTCGTCGATCAGGCCATTTCTACATACAAGCCGAATATCATCCTGCTGATGATCGGTACGAACGACATGCACTATGCGATCGATCCGCCGAACGCGCCGACTCGTCTAGGAGCGTTGATGGATCAGATCACCACCGACGCACCGGACTCGTTGCTCGTGGTCGCGCAGATTATCCCGACGACAGGATCCCAAAATACCCTGACCCTCGCATACAACGCCGCAATTCCGGGGGTCATTCAACCGCGAGTGGCTCAAGGAAAACATATCGTAATGGTGGATATGTTCGATGCCTTAAAGGTGTGGTCGTACACGCTCTATACGGACTCGGAGCATCCCAACGACGCCGGCTACGCGCTCATGGCACAGACGTGGTATCCGGCAATTCAAAGCGTTCTGCCGTAGCAGCGTACGTCTCCGCGCCCTATCGTCCGTCGTTTTCGCCTGCGTCGCTCGCTCCACTGCCGGCGGTGCCTTCGGCCGCCAACGGCTGAGGTCCGACGCTGTCTTTGAGCTGCGCGTCTCCGTAGATCCATGCCAGGCCTGACCCTTGTCGGGGATGTCCACGGCGACGACGGTCAGCGTGGGCAGCGCGAAGGTCGCGGCCGGAGGCGTCGTGGACAGGTCGGTGACTTGAAACGTGAGGTCGGCGGTTCTGTCGCTCCAGTTGATGGCGATGACCTCTGTCGCCGTGTCCGCGGGGTTGCGGCTCGCGTAGGCACTCACCCCGGTCGGTGCCGTCGTCACCTTGAGAAGCGTCGGACCGAAGTGGGCAGCGTAGAGCCCGTATGCGTAGTACTCGGGTCGCGGCACATGGGTCAAACTCACGAGACCCAGCGAATAGTCGTCAGGATCGCTGATATCCCAGACGGAGGTTGTCCATAATCCTGCGTTGAGGGCACTGCCGAGGATGTCGGCGAGCCACAGCGCAGCGGGCACCCTGGCAGGCGACCCCGGGACGGCGTCCGAGGCGGCACCCGCGAGCGTGACCTGCGCGGCGCTGTACGGATAGCGGTGAATCGAAACAACGTCGAATAGGTCGCCGCAGCCGGTGAGAATGGGGGTGAGCCAGTCGTTGGGCGGCTGGTATTGCCAAGAAAGATCCGGGCCGACGATCTTGATCGTGGGATCCACGCTCTTCATCTGAGGACTCTTCCGGGTTTCGAATATGAAGTGGCCCCCCAGGCAAGACAGATCTTCGCTCTTCGTCTTGCTCCGGGTTGGAGCGACGAGGTAGCTGGGCGCGACGCTCGCCTCGAGACGCGTCAGC
>Ga0182024_10025883_pt1 | contig 10328 bp, 11 predicted proteins | sample P32metaG_FD_120480 | JGI IMG/M metagenome (GOLD analysis project Ga0182024, IMG submission 120480) | Permafrost microbial communities from Stordalen Mire, Sweden - P3-2 metaG (Illumina Assembly) | ecosystem: Environmental > Terrestrial > Soil > Wetlands > Permafrost | place: Sweden: Stordalen...
GGGTTGCCGTTTGCGCCCTCGCGAGCGCTTCGAGCACTTCTCGCTCGGCGTCGGTGATCAGCAAAGCAGGGCACGGTGGACGCATATCCGCACACTACCACAAACAGTACTTATATACGAGACACTACACTAGCGCCGGAGACACAGAATTGTCAGGACACCCTGGCTGCATGTCTCGAGCCACACGATTTTCCGCCGTTCGACGTCCCGGACGCGCTTAACGTCTTCCAGGTGTGCAGCGCACGAGGAGGGCAGTATGAGGTCCTCCCGTGGCAGGTCCAGCCGGGCGATTATGTCGCGCTCGGTGCCCGGATAGACGTGCTCGTGTCGGCCTCGGCGTGTCTGATGATGCCGCTGACAACCTCGGCGGTCCGAAACGGTTCAAGATTGAGATCTGGGACTGATCGAGCAGTCCGCTCAACCGATCGCCGCCTGCTTGGACGGTACGAGTAGCCCGTCGGCGATCAGGCCGGCGACAACCCAGGGGTAGAGCGGGCACCTAGTAATGCGAACTCCGAAACTTGCCAACGCGTCCTCGACCGCTCCGGCGATGACCGCGGCGGGAGCGACAGTTCCAGCCTCACCGACGCCTTTAATCCCGAGCGGGTTGCTCATTGAAGGCGACTCGGCGTGGTACACCTCGATGTTTGGGAGGTCAGTCGCCCGCGGCAGGAGGTAGTCCATGAAACTCCCGGTCACGAGTTGTCCCGAGTCGTCGTAGACGAGCTCTTCGAAGAGCGCGCCGCCGATTCCCTGCGCAACGCCGCCTGCCACCTGCCCCTCAACGATCATGGGATTGATGACTCGTCCGCAGTCGTGAGCTGCTACATAGCGAAGGACTTTCACGGTTCCCGTCCACGGATCCACTTCGACGACGGCGACATGGGCACCGCTGGCGAAGGTCACGCCAGGAGGCACGAACTCTCCCCGCGCCGAAATCAGCCCTCCGTTGAGTGCCACGACCTCAGCGATCGGGATCGAGCGGGTGGGAGCACCCTTCACAGTGACGCGCCCATCGGCAAGCTCCAAATCTTCGGCAGCAGCCTCGAGGAGGAGGGTGGCCTTTGCCACCAACTCCGCCCCCAGGCGGCGCGCCCCTCATCGACCGAGTTGCCGACGACTACGGCGGTCCGGCTTGCGATCGTTCCGCCGCCTCGCGCCACGACTGCCGTGTCGCCCTGAACAAGGGTCACATGTTCGAGATCGATCCCGAGCTGGTCAGCGCAGATTTGTGCGAGGGTAGTGGAGTGACCTTGGCCTTGCGAGGGTAGCGCCACCGCTACGGTAACGAGGCCTTGTGAGTCGATCGTTATCTCTGCTAGCTCGGCGGGCCCGATACCGGTTCCCTCGACATACGTCGCCACGCCGATGCCGATGTACCGGCCGTTCTCGCGAAGCCCGTGTTGCCGAGCTCGCCAAGTCGCGTAGCCGGCCTTCTCCGTGGCGATAGCCAGCGTCCGTCGCACGTCGCCGGCGTCGAGAAAGAGGTCCGTGCCATCGCGATAACAAATCCCGGAGTCGTACGGCATCTCGTCGGCGCCGACGAGGTTGTGCATCCGAAGCTCAACTGGATCAAGACCGAGATCGCGCGCGCCGAGGTCGAGAATCCGCTCCAACGCGAACACCGCCTCGGGGCGCCCCGCACCTCGGTAGGAGGACAGGGGGGACTTGTTGGTCACGACACAGGTACAGCTCAGCTCCAACGCCGGAACGCGATACGCCCCCTGGATGTGGGCCGCGGTGTTGTAAGGGACCACGAGGCCCTCGAGGTTGCCCGCGCCGACATCAACGACGTAGTCGTCGCGTAGCCCGAGAATTCGCCCATCACTCGAAAGGGCGAGCTCGACCTTGTGTCGCTGGTCACGGGAGTGCACCGCTGCCAGAAAGTGCTCCGACCGTGTCTCTACCCACTTGACTGGCCGGCCGAGCCGAAGGGCGAGGAGGCCGACGAGAAGCTCCTCGGGATAGACCATCGATTTGATGCCGAATCCGCCGCCCACAAGCGGAGCGACCACGCGGATCCGGTCGGCGGGCATCCCCGTCCAGGTAACCAGCGCGTCCCGCAGCCAGTGCGGTACCTGGGTCGAGGACCAGACCGTGAGTGCGCCGGCCCCGGGCACCGCAAGCACGCCTCGGGGCTCGATCGGCGCACCGGTCTGGCGGCCAAGGTAAAGGGTCTCGGTCACTACGACGGCAGCCTCGTTGAAGGCCGCGGCAACATTGCCCTTGCGGAGAGCGAACTTTGTGCTTACATTGTCACCCCACTCGGCGTTGAGTAACGGCGCGCCAGGAGCGAGGGCCGTGTCGACGTCGCTGATGACCTCGAGTGCCTCGTAGTCGACGTCGACAACCTCCGCTGCATCGGCGGCCCCCCACGGTGTCGATGCGATGACGGCGGCGATCGGCTCGCCGACGTAGCGGACGCGATCCGACGCGAGGACGCGAAGCTCCTCGGGCCGAACCAGCGGATCTACCAGCTCGCGCATACGGGCCGACGGTGGAGACCATGTCGGATGGAGGAAGGGACCGTTGTGAGCCCCGAGGTCGGCTGCGGCGATCACCTCCACGACACCCGGCTCTTGGCGCGCCACGCTGCTTTCGACCCCCCGGATGAGCGCGTGAGGGTAGACGCTCCGGACAATGGCCACATTGAGGAGGTCGTCTGCTGCCATATCGTCGAGGAAGCGGGCTTCGCCGCGCAAGATGGCGGGGTCCTCTATTCGGCGAACGGACTCTCCGAAAAGGCGAGTGCTCATTGCTCGTCGTCGAATTGGAAGGTGTCCGCTCCTGGCACGGTCACCACCTCGGGGAAGTCGTCGCCGAAGGGCCGAGTGGCATCGATCCCCCAGATCGAGATCACCTCCTTTTCAGGGGCCGATGGGTCGAGTGGTCCGCCTGCCACGCGGGGCACGACGATGAGGTCCTCGGCGGGTTGACTTCTTGTCGTGATCGCCCAATTCACAGCTTCGGGATCATAGACGTCGACATCCTCGTCGACGACAATGACCCATTTCGGCCGGGAGGCGTCGCCAAGCGCGCTGAGCAACAAATGCCGAGCCTGGCCCTTGTAGCGTTGTCGGAGCGCGACGATCGCGACGTACTGCACGCCTCCTGAGTCAGGAAAGCAAACCGCTTCGACCTCCGGGAACGTTCGCCGTAGGTTCTGAAACAGCATGCTCTCGTATGCGAATACTTTCAAGACGTGGTTGTCGGTCGTAGGGACGCCCGTGAGCCCGGCTACGAAGACCGGATCGCGGCGATGTGTGATCGCGGTCACGTGCATCACCTGATTCATCTCCGACGGCCCGTAGTAGCCGGTGAACTCTCCGAACGGTCCCTCCAGCGCTCGCTCGCCCGGCATGATGCGGCCCTCGATCACGATCTCGCTGTCCGCCGGCACTTCCAGGTCGATGCTCACGCAGCGGACCATCTCAACCGGCAACCCGAGGATGCCCCCCGCGATGCCGAGCTCGTCGATTCCGTGTGGCACTTTGGCCTGAGAGGCGTAGAGCAGGACCGGGTGAACGCCTTGTGCGATCGCAACGTCAAGCGGGACACCCAACTTCTCCGCCCGCGCCATCTGGGTGCCCAACCCCTGGAAGGCGTGCGACATCACCGAGAGCCGATGCCGATCAAGGGGCATCCACCGATAGACCGAGGCGTTCCTTCGGCCGTCCGTCGGATCGTCGCTAATAGTCAGCGCGACTGTTAGGTAGGGGCCGCCGTCCTTGGCGCTGTACCAGGGAAACGGCAGCGTGTCGAGGTTCACGTCGTCAGCCAGCTTGACGACCTCTTGGCATGGTCCGGAGGAGACGGTGACCGTGGCCACCGGCTCGTCGAGACCTCGAAGGAACCGTGCATTGCCAGTCGCATGGTCCTCGACATCGAGAGCGAGTAGCGCCCGTCGTCGAGTAGAGAAGAGACCCCCAACGACTGGCATGTCGTGTCCGGTGACGTCCTCGAAGAACAGGGCGGGTCCCTTGACGTCGGACATCTTGCGGATGCCTGCCGCGATCTCAAACTTGGTCGAGACGGCACGCCGCACTCGGCGCAGCTCCCCCTCGTCTTCGAGCAGCGAAATGAACTGACGAAGATCGTTGTAACCCATCGACCCCCCTTGATCTCCCGCGCAACTGCGGGACGAACTCGGCTGCCTATGTGCGTGTTGCTCTCACAATGTGAAAAGTGTATTCACTACACGTGAATCATGACATACACTCACGGCACGTACAATCGCGAATGGGAACGAGTCTTGAACATTCTCGTAGACCGGATCCAGCATGTCGACATGAGGTGGTCGACGGGTAAGTGCATGGATTTCAACGGCTTCGGGAGCGCTGGCGATGGCGCGACCCTCCACGTGGGAGGCTACGTTCTGTTGCAGAGCACTCCACGAAGACGAGAACCGCCGAGATCTCCAAACGTACCGGAGGCTCCGTCTCTTGTGCGGTCCGTGGGCTGTCCGCCGTGACGCCGCGGAGATCCACAGTAAACTCGTTCAGGGTGACTACGTGAGTGTTACCGAGTACGTTCGAACCGACTCGCTCGAGGAGGCACTCGCGTTACTCGACGAGCATGGCTACGAGGCCAAGCTTCTCGCTGGTGGGCAGAGCCTCATTCCGATGATGTCGGCGGGCTTTCTCTCGCCCGGCATCCTCGTGGACGTGAATCGCGTCCCAGACCTCGACCATGTGACCCTCGCTGACGACTTTGTCCGTGTCGGCGCACTCGTCCGTCACCGGACACTTGAGCTTGCCGACGCAGATCTCGCTGACGCCTTCCCGTTGTTCCCCACGGCGGCACCGCTGATAGCGAACATACCCATTCGCAACCGGGGGACCCTCGTCGGCAGTGTGGTCCACGCTGACCCAAGTGCCGAGTGGCCGGCCGTGACGCTCGCGACCGGCGGCGTAATCCGGCTGATAAGCAGCCGGGGTGAACGTGTCGTACCGGCGGTCGATTTCTTCCTCGGGCCACTCAGCGCGGACATCGAGCCCGACGAGATCGCCGTAGCGGTAAGTTTGCCCGTTGTGCCAGCTCGGACTGGCGTGGCAGTGATGGAGCTGACGTATCGGACCGGCGATTACGCGGTGGTGGGGGTCGTGGCGCAGGTCTCTCTCGATGTGGCCGGGGCGGTTGACGACTGCCGAATCGCGCTCTTCGGCGTGGACGCGACCCCGTTGCGAGTAACTGAGGCGGAGGTGGCGATTCGAGAGGCCGGTATCGACCATCTTGACGCAGCGGCCGAGCTGGCCGTTGCCGTGGCCAATCCAGCCTCGGATGCGACCGCTTCAGCAGAGTACCGGAGGGACATGATTCGCGTCTATTGCCGTCGCGCTGTGCGGGCTGCCATGGAAAAGGCACGCCTACCGGAAACCCGGAAGCGGTGGCGACGCACCCTGTCGGACGCGCCGAACCCGAACGAGTCCCTAGCCTCGGGCCCCCACGCGCCCGATGTGGGCACTCACCCCAACCCCATCGCGAGTTTCTGATGACAGCACCTGTCAGTCAAACAAATAAGGCGGACATTGCTGCGCCGCATGTGGCTGGGCCTATCCTCCGATTCTCGAACATAGCGAAGACCTTCCGAGATGGCACTGCTGCGTTGGCCGACGTCACCTTGGAGGTCCAGCGCGGAGAGTTCATCGCGATCGTCGGCCCGTCGGGCTGCGGCAAGTCGACCCTTCTCCGGATCGCGTCGGGCTTGAGCCCAGCGACTCGGGGTCAAACCGAGTCCTCATATACGTCGCTCGGATATGTCTTCCAGGACGCGACTCTCCTTCCCTGGCGTACTGTCGGACGGAACATCGAGCTCTTGGCTACACTCCAACGAAGACCAAAGAAAGAGTGCGAAGAACTCGTTCGTTATGCGATCGAGCTGGTCGGCTTGACCGGCTTCGAGGGTCACTATCCCAAGACGCTTTCTGGTGGTATGGCCATGCGGACGTCGCTTGCTAGGGCGCTCACGCTCAAGCCAGATCTCTTCCTCTTTGACGAGCCGTTCGGCTCCCTTGATGCGATCACCCGCGAAAGGCTTAATGAGGAACTACTCAGGCTCTACGCCATTGAAGGCTTCACGGGCGTGTTCGTCACCCACTCAATTTCCGAGGCCGTATATCTCAGCAGCCGAGTCGTGGTGATGTGTGGGCGGCCAGGCCGGGTCGTCAAGGAGTACTCAGTACCATTCGGCTATCCCCGCTCACCCGACATTCGCTACGGGGCAGACTTCGCTGCAATATCTCGCTTGGTATCTGAAGAACTCCGGGAGGTATACGGGTGAGCACGACAATCGGAAGCGGCGCATCCGAGTCTGATGGCACTAACACTCAGAACGCGGTCCCTGTGCTAGGTGACATCAGGCAGCGAAGGCCACGCTTAATCCGTCGGGTTGGTCCTCCTATTATTGTCGTGATGTGCTGCGTCGGCATCTGGTACCTCGTGAGCTACTTCGGTCTAAGCCCTCAACAACGGTTCCTGCTACCGCCTCCCAATCAAGTGGTTGAGCAGGGTTTTCTCAACTGGCAGAATTTCCATCAAATCCTCGAAGCACTTCGTTCCACGGGGACTGTAGCTCTCATCGCCTTCGCGTTCTCGAGCTTAATCGGCATGACATTCGCCATTCTAATGAGTGAGGCTAACTGGATCGAGCGTTCCTTTTTTCCGCTCGCCGTCGCCCTCCAAACCCTTCCCTTCTTAGCGATCGTACCTCTCGTCGGATTTTGGTTCGGGTATGACTTCCAAAGTCGGATAATCGTAGCGACCATTGTCTCATTGTTCCCGATCATTACCAATACGCTCTTCGGCCTCAAATCAGTCGAACCAGCTCACGCTGACTTATTCCGGCTGCACCACGCTACTCGATGGATCCGGTTGTGGAGACTGAAGCTGCCGAGCGCATTGCCCTCCATCTTCAGTGGCCTGCGCATTTCCGCCGGGCTCTGTGTCATCGCCGCCATCGTGACAGACTTCTTCATCCAATCGGGTACACCAGGAATAGGAGGACTGCTCGATCTTTTTGCCTCAGAGTTGGAATCGGAACGCCTCATTGCCGCGCTAATCATGACGGCGTTGCTCGGCATAGTCATCTACCTGGTGATCAGTGCCGTCGCGCACCGCGTCATTGGCAAGTGGCACAGCTCGTACCAGCGGCCGCTTGGAGACGACTGATGTCTCCTCGCGCTGCCTCAGCCACGGGCTCGACTGATGCTCGCGAGTACGGGTGCCGCGCGGGCTGAAACGTGCCTGGCAGGGGTTGCCTATAAACCGACCAACATTGCATTCAATTCAGAAACTAAGGAGACATGTATGATATGCCGGAGCTTCACTGCACAGCGTCCGCTTGGCGCCTTGATCGTTCTGTCTACCCTGTTGTTTGCAGCCGTCGCCTGCGGTAGCAACACCGCCACGACGACGACGTCCTCATCCTCTGGAGGCACCAAGGCCAGCACAACGCTGAAGGGGATTTGCCCCAGTCCTTTGATCATCCAAACGAGCTGGTACCCCGAGCTCGAGAAGTCAGCCGAGTACGCCCTTGTTGGCCCAAACGGAAGAGTCGACTCAACACACGGTATCTACTACGGCACCGTGGGAGGAATCATCGTAGAGGTGGCCGCCGGTGGCCCTTTCCAGGGTAACGAGAACGACATCGCGGAACTCTACGCGAACCCGTCGGTCTTCATGGCCGAAGCGAACACCGATGATCAGTTCGTCAACTTTGCCAGACATCCGACTGTCGCGGTGATTGCTCCTTTACAAAAGAGTCCTCTCGCAATGATTTGGGACCCCGCCAAATATCACTTTACCTCGATTGCCCAGGTCGGCAAGAGCGGCGCGCACATCCTTAAGGCAGGTGAGGATGCTTCATCGGACCTTCTCACTAGCGAAGGTATTATCAAAGCCTCCCAATGGGATTACACCTACGATGGCGCACCTGGTCGTTTCGTCACCTCAGGTGGAACGCTTGTAATTGATGATTATGCGACGGAAGCCCCCTACGAATACGAACACTTTGCGGCCTGGGGCAAGCCCCTCCACTACATTCTCTTGGCTAATGCGGGCTATGCTTCGTACGAGAACTCGCTTGTGGTCACGCCGCAGACGCTGCACACTCGGGCTGCGTGTCTCAAAAAGCTTGTGCCGATGATCCAGCAGGCGGAGGTGGGGTTTGTGAAGAACCCTGCGCCCCTCGGGAATGCGCTGGTCCACGCTGCAACGGCGATGAATAGCTTGACGCCTCTTAGCCGGGGGTTAAACGATAATACTTTTTCGATAATGGAGTCGCAGGGAATCCTTGCGAACGGAACGAACGGTGTCTATGGCAGTTTCAACCTGAGCCGCGTACAGGCTTTCATTCAGAAGCTCGGCCCAGTGGCCAAGTTACAGAATGTCACGGTGCAACCGGGAGTTAAGGCATCCGATTTGGTTACGAACCAGTTCCTCGACTCACGCATCCACCTTCCATGAGGCTTTCGTGTCCGCTGTCCCGGGCCCATCGAGTCGGGCGCAATGTGCGGGGTAGCGGTGTATCCGGCAGCGTTTGATTACCTGGACCCAACGAGCGTCCCGGAAGCGATCGACTTCCTACAGTCACACGAGGGTGAAGATGTAAAGGTGCTCGCGGGGGGCCAGAGCCTGATTCCTCTGATGAGGCTGCGGTTCGCGCGCCCGAGCTATCTTGTCGATCTCAACCGTATCCGGGCACTCAGGTCGCTGAACCTCGAAGGGGGATGGTTGCAGATCGGCGCGCTGGTTCGTGAGAGCGAGCTGGAGAGATCTCGGGAGGTCCGACAGCGATTTGAGATATTATACGAAACGACCCGGGTCATCGCCGATCCTAGTGTTCGCAATCTGGCGACAGTTGGGGGGAACCTCGCACACGGCGATCCGGCCAACGATCATCCCGCGACCATGATGGCCCTCGATGCGTCGGTCGTGGCAGACGGCCCCCAAGGTGAGCGCGTGATTCCGGTCCGCCAGTTCTTCCTAGGTCTGTTCGAGACCGCACTCGAACCTGCCGAAATCTTGACTGAGATAAGGATCCCATCGGTTCCGCCCGACACTGGTTTGGCCTATCGGAAGCTCAAACGTCAAGTCGGGGACTTCGCGATCGTTGGAGTCGCCGCGCGTCTCAGCCTAACTTCGGGGATAGTTTCGGATGCCCATCTGGTATACACTAACGTCGGGGCGACCCCACAGCGGATTGAGTCGGCGGCCCAAGGGCTCGTCGGCCACCAGGCGACAGAGGAGGCCTTCTGGTCGGCTGGGACAGCCGCTGCCAACGCGCTCGAGCTCCGCGATGACATTAGGGGTTCTTCTCTCTATCGGCATCGTGTTGTACGCGCGCTGACCACCCGAGCGCTTTGCGCGGCCCGGGAACGCGCTAGCGACGGCGGTGATCGGTGACGAACCGGTCCGTCGAGATCGGGGTCAACGGAGCGCCTGTGACCGGGGCTGTCGAACCGAGAATGCTGCTTGTCCATTTCCTCCGGTTGGTCGCCGGCCTGTCGAGCCCGCGCGTAGGGTGCGACACCTCGAGCTGCGGCGCGTGTACGGTCCTCCTCGACGACGAGAACGTGAAGTCCTGCACGATCTTCGCGGTCCAGGCGGACGGCCGGCGCGTGACGACGCTCGAGGGTCTGACGGGAGCAGACGGACGCCTGTCCGTTCTTCAGAAGGCATTCTGGGTCGCGCACGGACTTCAGTGCGGCTACTGCACTCCTGGGCTGATTATGGCCGCGTACCCGTTTGTGCGACGACACTGTCTTGACGACAGTCAGGCGGATGACGACGAGATCCGCGAGGCGATTTCCGGCAACCTCTGTCGCTGCACGGGCTATGTGAACGTCGTGGCGGCCATTCGCGATGCGATACATGGCGGGCGCTAATTATGGTACATGAGAAAAATTCCGAGTGGTCGACCCGGTCATCGTGGATGCTAAGGTAACTTAGCACCTGCGCGAAAATTACTTGATCGATTCGGGATGGACGGTGTAGTTCCAATCGCCTTGGAACTCGTGGCGTGTGAGGGGTACTGCTGAGAGTTCCTTGTTGGTGACCTTGACTCCGGTCGGGTAGTGCTTCTGGTCGAGCTCGGCTTGCACCTTGAGGCCCTTCTTTGTCGTCGTGTTCGCGATCAGCTGGACGATGACCCGGTACGAGGTGAGCGGGCGACCGCGCCAGTTCATCGTGATGAAACTGAACATCTTGTGCTCGATCTTTATCTCCACCTCCGCCGAAGAAAGCGTTGTACTGGAAGGGGCCTGACGTCATTGACATGTCGTCGACGTGGCATGTTCGTCACCGGGTGGAGTCCGCACGCTCTTGTCCGA
>Ga0182024_10025884_pt1 | contig 10328 bp, 10 predicted proteins | sample P32metaG_FD_120480 | JGI IMG/M metagenome (GOLD analysis project Ga0182024, IMG submission 120480) | Permafrost microbial communities from Stordalen Mire, Sweden - P3-2 metaG (Illumina Assembly) | ecosystem: Environmental > Terrestrial > Soil > Wetlands > Permafrost | place: Sweden: Stordalen...
GCCGCCTTGACCTTGCTCCGAAGGCCCCAAATCGGAACTACCGGTACGCGCCGAGGCATCCAGCGACCACGCACCGTAGTTCAGCGTGTCCCACTGATATTTGGCGACGAAACCGCTCTCGAGGGCGCTGTTCGAGGTGCCGCCGCCGCGCGAACTCAAGTCGCTCACGATGCCGTCGATCTGCAGCGAGCGCGCCAGTCCCCGGGAGTCGAGCGTGTCGGAGTCGCCGTTGGAGATGTCCGGCGCCAGCGTCCCCCCGGCGATGACGCGATCCTGATAGCCGGGTACCGCATCCGGTGGCGGCGACTGCGGCTGCGCCGGCGATACGCGCGCACCGATGAGCGCGATAGCCAGGTAAAGGCTGCGCACAATTGGAAAGATGAGATTGGTGCGCAATCTCATCAAATTCAATCAAAGCGCTGGTTGAACTCGGTCTTGTGGCCGGGCCACTCGAGCGTGCCTTTGACCGTGACCGGAAAAGTCAATGTGGGGTGCTCGTCAGTCGCCGTCGATGGCGTCAAGAACACATCACGCTCTTCATGCGGCAGGATCGGAAAATCCGACGGCATGAACTCATAGGAGATGCCCTTGGCATCCGTGCCGGTCAAAAATCCTTGCATGCGGCCATGTGCACTACCGCCGTTGTGGATGCGCAAGGCCGGCAGCTGCCGGCCGTTGAGCGTGGCCACTTTGGGACCGAGCACTTCCAATTCCGGCGCCCCATCGCCGACGGTGACGTACACGATGACGCCGATGCGGCCGGTGACCGGCATGCGCACGCCGTTGCTGACGGTGACCGAGGGTTCCGCACCCTCGATCATCACGGCGAAACGGCATTCGCCGGGCGGTGCATCAGGCGGCACCGTCACCTCGAAGCGGTAGCGCAAGGTGCCGCCGCCGGGGACCACGGCCTCGGGACGCTCTATCGCCACCCAGGGGCGGCAGCTGCCCGGCTGCAACTCATCTTGAAAACTCACGTTGAAGTCCGGCGAGAAACTCCAGTCCGCCGTATGAAACAAATAGCGCCCCGGCGTCGTGGAGCGGTTGCTCACTTGGATGACGCTGCGCAAAGTCTTGCCGGGCTTGCCCGCAAGCTCGAAGCGCGGCGGCGACACGAGCGCCGCGAATCCTTGGCCGTGAGCGGAGGCCGACAACAGCAGGACCAGACTGCCGATGAGGCCGGGAATTTTCATGAGTCGCATCACCCTTACTCGTCCATCACGAATTGGAAATTGACCGGGAATGCGCGCTTGACCAACGCGCCGTCGACGTCGAATTCGAAAGTCAGTTGGTCTTCGAGGAACGGGCCCGAGATGGCGCCGCTGTACACCAGCGTGCGATTGCCGGATTGCAGCTGCCCCGGCAGTAACTTTCCCTGGCTTGTCCAGGAGACGCTCAAGGGGCCCGGCTGCTGCGCCGGCAACACCAGGTAAATGCGGGCATTGCGCTTCAGCCAGGGCGCGACGTCGATGCGCACGCGAAAGGTCGCGGTGCCCAGCATCAGATTGCTGTTGCCCGAGCGGCCCGGCGCAACGCTCTTCCAATGCAGCGCTACGGCGGGGTCGAGCGCCTGGGTACCGGAGTCATCGAGGATGATGGTTTTTGCAGCCGCCGCGCCGCCTAGGAATATGGTGAATGCGCAGGCCAAAAAAAAATTCGAGCAGCCGCAGCGGCGTTGGCTCTTCATGGCGCGGTCATCGTGTAGACGACGGTCCCGCTATAGCTGCCGGCGGCAAGCATGCTGTTGTTCACCAACGAGAACGTCCAGCAACTCTCGTTCCAGGTGTTGCTGGACATGGTGCCGACGGATTGCGTACCGCCGTTGACGAAGGTTCCGCCCGGGAAAATCTCGGTGCCGGTGTCGCCGTTGCCGCTCGAGGTCCACGTGATTTTAGAGAACGGCAGCGAGTCGCCCGTGATGTCGGTGAGCGCCGCCGGCACCGTCGCGGTGACCTGCGCCGGCGAGGTGGTCGCGCCGGTCGTGCGAAAGAACCCGCCGATGTAGACCTGTCCCGGCACGCTGCAGTAGGTGTATCCGTCCCAATAGCTCACCACCGCGGTGCTGTTCGTGGTCATGGCCTGAGCGGCGCCGGTTCCCAGCGCTGAGGCGGCTACGGTTACGGAAACCGTATTGACGGTGGTGTCGCGCTCCATTTGTCCGCCGTTGATGTAGTCGCCGGTGGCGCTGCCGACGCCCACTTGTAGATAGATCGTCTGCGGCGAGGCCGGACTCAACGTGGCCGTGAACCCCCATGCAGACCCGCAAACCGCGACGCAAGCCGCGCCGAGTGTCCTTTGGCGCAGTCGCGTCCGGTTCCCGCGCGCGCTGCCGCGCGCGGACGGTGAAAGCAGGGTTTGCATGAGGGGAGGTCTGGAAGGCGTTACGGCATCGTCGCCGTGTAGGTGATCTGGCCGTTGTTGGCGACCGTGGCGCCGTAAGTACCGGCGGGTGCCGTCACGGAGTTCGCATAGCTGAAGGTCCACTTGGCATCTTGGGTGATCAGCTTGTTGGTCGGAACGGTCAGCACGACGCTGTTGCTGGTTGTATTGCTGAGCACCGGCGCCGGCAATGCCGTGGTCGATGTCAGCGGCGCGGAGGCGGCCGTGCTTTGGGTGTAGGGAATCGTATCGCCGGCGCCGTCGGAGAGCGCGCCGGTCGCGGTCGCGGTCAAGGTGACGCTGCCGGAATTGCTGACGATCGCCGCCGTCTCGACGCCGTTGTTCAAATCGCCGCCGGTACCCGTGACGGCCGTGCCGTTACCCACGGTGCCTGCGGCCGGGGAGAAGGTGACGGTGTCGATGGTGGCCACGCTCGTCAACGACGGTGTCGTGCCCGTGTAGGTGGAACCCGTGCCGACGCGCAGATAAAGCACCTTCGGAATGACCACGGCGAAGTTGACATGGGCAGTCGCGGTGAGGGCGCCGGTCCCGGTCGTAACGTTCGACTCGGCATTTGCGATGATGGGCAGCGTCATTGCCGCGGCGCCTAACAAGGTCTTCATTGCAGTGGAGATCTTCATGCTGTTTCCTGTGCTGTGTGACAATTTGGGCGCGTTCAAAACTTAGGACGGCGGAGCCGTCCCACGCTCGGGTTGCAACCCGCGACCCAGTGCGTGGGCGGGATATTAGGGGTTTACCCTAAGGGCACGGTGACCCAGGTCGCAATTCAATGCGTCTGAACTCAAGGAATGACGGAAACGGCCGACAACAGGCGTTTTTCGTGCGCTGCGTCGCACATGGGCGGCAGGATTTTTCCGCTTTGAGCGGCCGCCGGTTGCGTTATTTAGGGCGTGGAACGCCTTAGGGCATGGAAACGGTGCAGCTCATGCCGAAGGCAGGCTGCGCGCGGTCAGCGGGAATACAAGCCGCAAATTCCACGATCGATCGGTGCCCGGCTGAGCTCAATAGGACGTGATGGCGCTGCGTATCGGTACCGGCGGTCGACACGCGAAGCACGTTGTGGTCATTGCTGCTGATGGCCAGCGCCTGGCCGCGGGGCGCGCGCTCGCCGTCGGCGATTTCCACGGAAAGCACCTGCGGGATGACGATCTTGAACAGCACGCGTGCGGAACGCTGTGCTTCGGGTCCGATGCTCGATTCCCCCTGAGCCAGTATCGGCAGCAGCAGGCAGCCTGCGGTGCCTATCAACAGTGTTCGCGTTGCGGACCGTATCATGGTGAGGTTAACGGCAGGAAACACGCCGATTAGACACCAGAATTGCGACCTGTGTCGCATCGCGGCGCGCGCGCCAATGGTGCGACGGAAGGCCGCCCACCCGCTTTATTGAACTTCGGGCCGCCGCCTGCGTTCAAATCCCACCTCGCCGTCCGCTCCCGCGCAGCTACTGCACTGCTTCAGGCGGTTGCGTGTTTGCCGAGGAGATTTCGATCCATGCCCAAATTTTCGATCCGCGCCGCGGCGGCGTGCACCACCCTGCTGTTGCCTTGGCTGGCGGGCACCGCGTTCGCCGATGCGGACGCCGAGGCCGCCGCGCCCCCGACCCTCGACGAAGTGGTGGTGGTGGCGCAGCGCTTGAACGATGCGCGCAACGGCATTCAGACGCAGACAGGTGCCTCGACCTACGTCATCAATGAAGCCGCGATCGCCTCCGCGCCCGGCGGCGACAACAATCTGCTCAATCAAGTGGTGATGCAGGCGCCCGACGTGGCGCAGGACTCTTTCGGCCAGTTTCACGTTCGCGGCGAGCACAACGGCCTGCAATATCGGCTGAACGGCATCATTCTGCCCGAGGGCATCAGCGTCTTCGGCCAATCCTTGGACCCGCGATTGATCTCCTCGCTGACGCTCATTACCGGCGCCCTGCCCGCCGAGTACGGCCTGCGCACCGCCGGCATCATCGATCTCAAGACCAAGAGCGGCGTCATCGATCCGGGTGGTGCCATCTCCATCTACGGCGGCAGCCACGGCACCGTGCAGCCGAGCTTCAATTACGGCGGCTCGTCGGGGGCACTCAACTATTTCGTGTCCGGCGATTTTCTGCGCAACGACCTAGGCATCGAATCGCCCGACGGCAGCTCGGATCCGCTGCACGATCACACCAAGCAATATCACGGCTTCGCCTATTTGGAATACATTCTGAACGATGAGAATCGCCTGAGCTCGGTGCTCAGCACTTCCACGGGTGATTTTCAGATTCCCGACCGTCCGGGCCAATTGCCCGGCATTTTCAATGCTGATGGCACGCCCCTGAGTGTCGCCGGCCAAACCTACTATCCCAGCGCGGCACTGCAGGAGAATCAGCGCGAACTGAATCACTTCGCTGTGTTGAGCTGGCAGCATTCGCAGGGAGCCTTCGATGCACAGACATCGGTCACGGCGCGTTACTCGAGCCTGACTTTCACGCCGGATGAAATCGGCGACATCCTGTTCGACGGCATTGCGCAAGATGCCTACAAGCAGAACATCGCCTATGCGCTGCAATCCGACGCGGCCTATAAGCTCACCGATGAACACACGCTGCGCGGTGGATTGTTCCTGCAAAGCGACCGCTCCAAGAGCGCGACCAGTTCCGCCGTCATCGCACTCGACGCCGCCGGCAATCAGCTCAATGACACGCCCCTGATCATTGCCGATAACAGTGCCAAGACCGAGTGGATCGAGAGCCTCTACCTCCAGGATGAATGGAAGCTGGTTCCGGCGGTAACCTTGAATTACGGCCTGCGCTTCGACAAGTTCACCGCCTTTGCCTCCGGCCATCAGATCAGTCCGCGCATCAACGCCGTCTGGCAGGCGCTCACCGACACGGTCGTGCACGCCGGCTATTCTCGTTATCTCTCGCCGCCGCCGTTCGAATTGGTGGGCAGCGAGACGGTGACGAAATTCTTGAATACCACGGCCGCGCCGTCGGTGACGGCCTCGAGCACACCGCAGGCCGAGCAGGCGAATTACTACGACATTGGCGTACAGCAGAAGGTCACGCAAAGAATCACCTTCGGCCTCGATACCTACTACAAACAGTCGCACAACCTGATCGATGAAGGTCAGTTCGGCGCGCCCATCATTCTGACGCCCTTCAACTACGCTCACGGCAAGCAATATGGCGCGGAATTGACCGGCAATTATGCGGCCGACGCGTTCACGGCGTATTTGAACCTCGCCTATCAGAGCGCCAAGGGCAAGGACATCGATTCGGCGCAGTTCAATTTTTCACCGGCGGAACTGAGCTACATTGCCGCGAACTACATCCATCTGGATCACGAGCAGCAGGTCACCGCCTCCGGCGGCGTTTCCTACATCTGGATGCATACCACCTTCAGCGCGGATTTTCTGCTGGGCTCAGGTCTGCGTGCCAACGAAGTCTTGTCCGATGGCCAGTCGATCCCCAACGGCGATCATCTCCCCTACTACACGCAGGTGAATTTGGGCGTCAATCACGTGTTTCACGTCGGGGACGCCGGCACCGTCACGGCCAGACTGGACGTGATCAACGCCCTGGACCGCCGCTACGAGATTCGCGACGGCACCGGTGTGGGCGTGGGCGCGCCGCAGTTCGGACCGCGGCGCGGGTTGTTCGTGGGCCTGTCCAAATCGCTGTAGGCGTCAAACTTTCTCGAGCGCAGCCTCCAAGTCCGCGATCAGATCGTCGGGATGCTCGATGCCCACGGAGATGCGAATCAAGGCATCGGTGATCCCTAAGCGGTCGCGCGTTTCCTTCGCCACGCCCGAGTGCGTGGTGCTCGCTGGATGCGACATCAGCGTCTCGGTCCCTCCCAAGCTCACCGCCAACTTGATGACCTGCAAACCGTCGAGCAAGCGAAAAGCTTCCGCCTCGCCGCCCTTCACGGCGAAACCGAAAGTCGAGCCTGCGCTCTCGCACTGCCTGAGGAAGAGCTCGCGGCGCGGATCTTCCGGCCTGAGGAATCCCAGGTAGTTGACGGCGGCGACCTTCGGATGCCCGCTCAGGTACTGCGCCACCAGCGCGGCGTTTTCAGCCGATTTGCGCATGCGCAGCGCCAGGGTCTCCATCGAGCGCATGATCATCCAGGCCGTATTCGGGTCCAGCTGCGTGCCGAGCGCACCGCGCAGCTTCTTGATGGGCCCGACCGCATCGCGCGAGCCGATGACGCCGCCGGCCACCAGATCGGAATGACCGCCCACATACTTGGTCAACGAATACATCACCAGATCGACGCCCAGGTTCAACGGCCGCTGAAACACCGGCCCCAAAAACGTATTATCCACCGCCACCGGTGGCCGCCCGCCTTTCTGCCGGGCACCGATTTGCTCGGAGATCTCCCGCATGAGCTTCAGATCCACCAAGCTGTTGGTGGGATTGGCCGGGGTCTCGACCATGATCAGACACACCCTTCCGCCCTGCTCCGCGGCGAGCTTGGATGCCTGCGCCGCCGCCGCGCCGACGGCATTGCGATCGTGGCCCGCGCTGAACCCGACTGCCCGTACGCCGAATGCCGGCAGCGTCTTCTCGATCAACGTTTCCGTGCCGCCGTATAACGGCTGGCTCATCAGGATCACATCGCCCGGACGCACGTACGCCCATAACACGGTGGAAATAGCCGCCATGCCGCTGGAGAACACCGCCGCCGTTTCACCTTCTTCCCACAAGGCCAGGCGGTCCTCGAGAACCTCGAGGTTGGGATTGTTGAAGCGCGAGTAAACCAATCCAGACGTCTCGCCCGCGCGAAGTTCGCGTCTTCCGGAGGTGAAGTCGAAAAAATCCTTGCCGTCTTGTGCGCTCTTGAAGACGAATGTCGAGGTCAGAAAAATAGGCGGCTTCAACGAGCCTTCCGACAGGCTTGGGTCGAATCCGTAGCCCATCATTTGAGTTTCGGCTTTGAGCACGTGCTTGCCGATTTTGCGTTTATGATACGTGTCGTAACTCACGCTGCCCTCCAACGAATTTAGAAATTGGCTGCCAATATAACCCTTCGGCCGCGAGGCGTGGAGTGAAACTCGGGAAAGGCTGCCGGTGTTGCTGGGCTGCGGCGCCGTGCTTTACGCCGCCATTTCCTCAATTGGGCAGCGGTTGCGCGGCGTGGCTCGCGGTGCTGCCGGCGGAGGCCGCCATGATGCAGACGATCGCGGCCCATTGCAGCCAGGTGAGGGATTCGCCCAAGAAAAGCAGACCCGACACCGCTCCGAGCGCCGGGTCCAGACTCATGAGCACTCCGAAGGTACGCGTGGGAATGCGCGGCATGGCGATCATTTCCAACGAATAAGGCAGCGCGCTCGACACCACCGCCACGACGATGCCGGCCGGCAGCACCGACGCCGAGAACAAATGGGCGCCGTTTTCCGCCAAACCGATCGGCACGATCATGAGCGCACTCACCAGCATGCCGAGCGCCGTGGTCTGCCCACCATGCGCAGCCCCTGCTTTGCGGCCGAACACGATGTACAGCGCCCAGCAGGCTCCAGCGCCGAGCGCCAGCGCGATTCCGCTTAAAGCAAGGGGCTGCGATCCTGCCTGCAGCGGCAGCAACGCCAGCAAGCCGGCAATGGCCATCGCGATCCAGAGAAAATCCACGGGCCGCCGCGACGCGGCCACCGCCACCGCCAGCGGTCCGGTGAATTCGAGCGCCACCGCGATGCCCAACGGAATCGTTTTGAGCGAAAGATAGAAGCAGAAATTCATCCAGCCCATCGACAGTCCGTAGATGACGATGGTCCTTGCTTCGCGCCAGGTGCAGCGCAGGCGCCAAGGCCGCCAAACGGCGAACAGCATCACCGAGGCCAGTCCGGTGCGCAGCGCAGTGGCGCCGGAGGCGCCGACCGCGGGAAATAGCCCCTTGGCCAGCGCCGCGCCGGCCTGGAAGCACACCATGGCCACCAGCAAAATGGCGACGGACACCGCAACCGAAGGTTGGACCGGCGCTTTCGAGTTACTAGCGATGCTAAAATCTCCGTATGTCTGCGCAGGTTATCATCGAGCCGCCGGTCGAACGCATCGCCCGCGGCAGCGTGCCGCGCGACACGATAGCACTGGCGGGTTGGCTGCTCGGCAAAGTGTTGGTGTCGCAGGTACGCGGTGGGCAAGTCTCGGGAAGGATCGTCGAGACCGAAGCTTACTTGCAGCGTGAGGCGGCTTGTCACGGCTTCCGCGGCAAGACTGCGCGAAATCGCTCGTTGTTCTTGGAGCACGGCCATGCGTACGTTTACTTGTGCTACGGGACGTCCTATATGCTCAACGTATCCAGCGAGGCAGCTGGCGTGGGAGAGGGAGTTTTGCTGCGTGCGCTGCAGCCGCTGACGGGCATCGAGCGGATGCAACGCGGTCGCAAGCATGTTCGGCCTGCCGATCTCGCGCGTGGTCCCGGTCGTCTGGCCGCCGCGATGCAGGTGGACCTTCGCCACGACGGCCTGGATCTTTTCACGGGACCGCGGCTCTGGATCGGCAGCGATGGATACGAGGTGGCCGACATCGGCGTCAGCGTGCGCATCGGACTGACCAAGGCGGCGCATGAACCCTTGAGATTTTTCGTTGCCGGCAGCCCTCACCTCAGCGGGTCGCGGTTGCTCAACGCCTGGCCCGCACCGCAGACACCATGAAAGTTACCCTGATGCTGTTCTTCGGACTGGCATGGGCACTGTGCCGCCCCGCGGCCGCGGCTGATTGCCCGCAGCCGGCCGCTGAGACCTTGAAGATCGATGCGGCAACGCTGTGCACCGTGTTGGACGATGCAGAAACCGCCGCGCGCAGAGCGTTGCTGCACGAGTGGATTGCTCGCTCCGCTCGCATCGTCGCGGATTACTACGGACGCTTTCCGGCGACCCTGGTGCTCCTGAAGGTGCGCAGCACGGAGGGCGACGGCGTGGGCGGCGGCCGAACCACCAATGAGTCGGGTCTCACCATTCAAGTTCGCGTCGGGCGCGATGCCTCCGCGGCGGATTTGCGGCAAGACTGGGTGTTGGTGCACGAGATGGTACATCTGGCGCTTCCTGAGATTGGCTACACGCACAACTGGCTGGCCGAGGGGTTGGCAACCTACGTGGAGGGCGTCGCGCGCGCACAAGCAGGCAACCGCGACATCGCTGATGTCTGGGCGGAGGACCGTCATTCGATGCCCATGGGCCTGCCGCGCAGCGGCGAGGGTGGCATGGACGAAACCCGGACCTGGGGACGCACCTACTGGGGGGGAGCGCTGTTTTGCCTGCAGGCCGACATCGCCATACGAACGCAAACTTCCAACCGCGTAGGTCTGCAAACGGCACTCCAGGCCATCTTGCGGGATACGGGCGGTTATGCGAATGAGCGCGACATAGTCCCGGTGTTGCGGGTGGGCGATGCCGCCACCGGAACCCATGTACTCGAGGACTTGTATAAACGCACCGGGACAACCCCGATGACGACGGATCTCGATGCGCTATGGAAGGAACTCGGCGTGCCGCCCGACCCGAAGACCCAACCCTTCGATGATCGAGCGCCTCTCGCGCCGATCCGCATCGCGATCACCGCCAAGCCCGCGCCGCACAGCTGAGCAGCGGAGAAAGCTGAGGCTCGGGGCTCAGTGCTCGGAGAAGTTCGGCTCGCGCTTTTCGAAGAATGCGCGCACACCCTCGACGCAGTCATGCGTCTCGAGCGTCATTTCCTGCGCGCTGCGTTCGGCCCGCAACTGTTCCTGCAACGAGTTGTCGAAGGTCGATGCGTGCAAGGAGCGTATCTGGCCGAGAACCGCGCACGGTCCCGTGGCAAGCCGATGCGCCACGGCTTGCGCCCGGCTCACGACTTCAGCCGCCGGCACCACCGCGTAGGCAAGCCCCCAATCGAGCGCGGTCTTCGCGCAAATCTTTTCCGCCAGCATCAACGATGACAACGAGCGCCCGGCGCCGATGCGGCGTGCCAGGTGAAA
>Ga0182024_10025886_pt1 | contig 10328 bp, 5 predicted proteins | sample P32metaG_FD_120480 | JGI IMG/M metagenome (GOLD analysis project Ga0182024, IMG submission 120480) | Permafrost microbial communities from Stordalen Mire, Sweden - P3-2 metaG (Illumina Assembly) | ecosystem: Environmental > Terrestrial > Soil > Wetlands > Permafrost | place: Sweden: Stordalen...
CCCTCGAGAACGGTTCCTTGAAGGGTACTCAGACCCGCGTGAATGCCCCGGCCGCCGATGGCAAGCCCGCGGTCGTGGGTCACCAGGCCGTCATTGGCACCGACGTGCCTACCAAGGACAGCGTCGTCGAACTCCGGTTCAAGTTTGCCGGCGCTACCGGCGTTTCCGTCGAGTTCGACGACCGCCAGTACACCGGCTCTCATTACGGCCACATCTGCTTTGCCCGAGTCACGCCCAGCAGCGTCATCATCGCCGACCAGAAGGACGGCTCGATGCGCAACGATATCTATGCCATGACCGACCCGGCCCAGAAAGAGGAACGCAACAAGCTTCTCAAGGGCCGCAGCGCCACCTTCCCCGTGAAGCTCGAACAGGACAAGTGGTATACGCTTGAGGTCGAGACCGTCGGCGATGAAATGCGCGCCAGCATCGACGGCCAGCCGGTCGCCTACCTCAAGTCCTCCGGCATCGCTCACCCCACCAAGTCCAAGATCGAGCTAGGCTGCCAGGGCAAGGACGGCTTCTTCGACGACATCAAGATCTGGAACGCCGAACCTGTCGAGCCGGCCAACCCGCCCAAGACATGAAAATCCCGATTTGCCTGTCATGCATTGGATAAAACCCTGGCAATTGACAGCGACGAGAAGAAATAACAGCGGCGTACACGCGTTGAGCTGATGGTCAAACGCTCGAACGCGCAGAATCCCTCTGGTTCCCGCCCCCGGTACTCCGGGGGCGGGCTAGGGAGGGGGGTCATAGGTGACCGCGGCACATGCACTTGTCAGAGAATACACGAGGAGCATCGCATGAAACGGATAGGCACTCTCGCATCATGGCTCGCGGAAAAACTCGGCCTGTCGGCTGCGACGCTGGGGTTGCTGCTGTCGGCCGGCGTGTTTGCCGCGGACAACGGCTCGGATAACGGTCCGATCGACTGGGACCGCGCCAAGGCCCTGCACCAGCGGGAAGTGAGCGGCGACAAACTCTCCCCGGAGGACCAGGCCTATCTCGATCGCGCCAAAGCGCTGATCCAAAGCGGCCAGGGCCCCGGCCGCAAGGCAGGCGCCCAGACCCGGCCGGGCGACCCCGCCGGCATCGACATGCAGCGCGCCCGCGAGCTGTTCCAGAAGGTGCAGCGCGGCGAGACGCTCACGCCCGACGAGCAGGCCTACCTGGAGAAAGCCAGGGCCGCCCGGGACAGGGCGGCGGGCGCACAGACCCAACCGGCGGGTGACGCGGCCTTTGCCGGCATCGACCGGCAACGGGCCCGCGACTTGCTCCAGAAATCGCAGCGCGGCGAAGCCCTCACCACCGACGAACAAGCCTATCTCGACAGGTTTCGGGCAATCATGCAGCGCCAGCAGGGCCGCGGCGGGCAGCAGGCCCAGGGCACCGGGCCGATGTCGGGCAAGCCGGGCATCACCGGCCAGGAATCGATCGGCCTCATTCCCCTCACCCAACTCACCGGCGACCAGAAATACAAGGGCCAGGACGGCGGGCTGTATGGCGGCGGGAGCAACCTCCCGCCCGAATCCCAGCTCAAGGCGGCCCAGGAAGCTTCGGCCAATGTCGTCCTGCTGGATGCCGGCGGCCAACCCGCCCTCAGCGGGAACGCCGTTCTGATGTCGATCGGCATGTCCAACACGACAATGGAATTCTCCAGGTTCAAGGAGATGGCCGACGTGGGTCGTGACCGATTTCCGGGGCTGGTCATCGTCGACGGCGCCCAGGGCGGCGAAGACGCCGCCGCCTGGGCCAATGTCGGGGCGACTGGCACCAACCCGGTGTGGGATGAGGCCGACCGGCGCCTGCGGGCGGCCGGCGTGACGCCGCAACAGGTGCAAGTCGTCTGGATCAAGCAGGCGCTGATGGGCCCGGCCCGGCTCGGCGAATTCCCGGCCCACGCCAACGTCCTGCAAAAGGACATCGAAACCATCCTAACCTTGGCTAAGAGCCGCTATTCCAACCTGCGGCTGGCATACCTTTCAAACCGGATCTACGCCGGCTATGCCGAGACCTTGTTGAACCCCGAGCCGTACTCCTACGAAAGCGCCTTCTCTGTCCGGGGCGTGATCCAGGACCAGATCAAGGGTAACCCCAACCTGAATGCCGACCCGGCCAAAGGCGAAGTTAAAGCACCGGTCGTGCTGTGGGGCCCCTATCTCTGGGCCGATGGCATCAAGGGGCGCAGCGGCGACGATCTGGTTTACAAGCGCGAAGACCTCGGCCCGGACGGCACGCACCCCAGCCCGTCGGGCCGGCAGAAGGTCGCCGACCTGCTGCTCAGGTTCTTCAAGTCCGACCCCACGGCAAGCCCCTGGTTTACCAAGCTTGGCGGCGGCGAAGGCACCGTGCAAAAGCTGCAAGGATCCGCGGAAGTGGGCCCCCACTCCGATGCCGCCTGGTCGCGCGACGATGCTGCTCACCTGCTGCGACGTGCCGGTTTCGGCGGAACGCCAGCACAGATCGACCGGCTCCGCGCCTTGGGTCGCGATGCCGCGGTCGATTACCTGCTGACCGGCAATCTCCCCGTCGGCGCTGCGGCGCCGTTCGAGCATGCCGACCTGCCTGAACTGACAGCCGACCTGACCGGCGATTACCGCATCCAGGGTCCGATGCTCCAGTACAAGCTCCAGGAATTGAGGATGTGGTGGCTCGACCGGATGGTCCGCACCGACCGCCCCCTGGAAGAGAAAATGACCCTCTTCTGGCACGGCCTGTTCTGCAGCGGCATCCGCGAGGTCCGCAGCGTCGAGGCCCTGGGTGAGCAGAACCAACTGTTCCACCGCGAAGCCATCGGCAATTACAAGCGGCTGGCGGCCGACATCATCCATGACCCGGCCATGATCAAGTACCTCAACCAGGATGAGAACATCAAGGGCCGGCCTAACGAAAACCTCGCCCGCGAGTTCATGGAACTGTTCACCATGGGCGAGGGCAACGGCTACACCGAAAAAGACATCCCCGAAGTGGCCCGTGCCCTGACCGGCGTCACCACCGACCGCTTCGGCGAAACCTCCCTGTTCATGCCGTTCCGGCATGACAACGGCCCCAAGACCATTTTCGGCAAGACCGGCAACTTCACCCCCGACGACGTGCCGGAGCTGATTTTCGCCCGTCCGGAGCCGGCCAACTACCTCGCCAAGCGTCTGTGGCAATTCTTTGGCACCCCTGAGCCGACCGACCAGGACATCGCCCCGGTGGCCGAGGCGCTGCGGAACGGAGAATGGGAACTTGCCCCGGCACTGCGGGTGCTCTTCACCAGCCCGTCGTTCTATAGCGACCGCTGCAAGTTCGCGGTAATCAAGAGCCCGGTCGAACTGGAAGCGATGACCCTTCGCCTCCTGGAAGAGCCGCCGCAGCCTCGGATGCTCTATGCGGCATCGTTGACCTTGCGAGGGATGGGCGAGGAGTTGTTCCAGCCGCCGAATGTGAAAGGCTGGCCTGGCGAAGAGCATTGGATCACCTCCGAGACGCTCAACACCCGGAACCAGATCGCGATGGCGGTCAGCACCGGGCGGCTCGGGGGAGGGCTCGGCGCCGGGATGCGAGGCTTTGGGCCACCCCGCGCCGCGGCGCGAGTCGCGCCGACCACGCAGCCTGCGCCGGGTGCACAAGCCCCTTCGACGGGTTCGACAAGCTCACCGCAGGCAAGCTCAGGGCAAGCCCTGCGGCCCGGTCGGCCCACGCAACTGGCGCAGGCCAACCCCACGACGACCCCGCCCGGCCAAGCCGGTTCAGCCAAGACCGACCCGGCAGTCAGCGCGGCCCAGGCGCGTCAGCAGCGGCTCCAGGAGATTCGCCAGGAGCAGGCTGAGCAGGTTCGCGACGAGTTGGCGAAGATGCCGCCGGTCCCGCCGGTGAACACGCTGGTGGTGCCGGCCAAGCTCTTTGCCGAGCTGGGCAAAGAGGTGACGCCGGAGCAGGTCGTCGATGCCGCCGCGGCAAGGTTCCTTCAGCAGCCGCTGGCTGCCGGGAAAAAGGATGCCCTGGTGGAGGCGCTGGGCACGCAGCCGCTGACGCTCGGACAAGCCGAGAGCGACAATCGCGTCCGCCAGATGATCGGGCTGATGATGAGCACCTCGGAGTACCAGGTGGAATGACCGCTTGTTCTACCCTCCACCGGAGTACCGGCGGAGGGGAAAACAAGCGGTCATGTTATCTTGAGTTTCCAGGGCAAGTCCCTAACGAAAACGACTAACGAAAAGGTCAAACCCTATGTTGAGCCCATCCGACATCGTCTATTCCCGCCGATTGTTCCTGAGCCGGGGCGTGCAGCTCCTGAGCGTGGCCGGTACGCTCCCGCTGTTCCTCGACCACAGCGCCCGCTGCATGGCGGCGGACTTTGCCGCCAACCCGGCCGGCGCGGGCCGGCCGGACGACCATGTCCTGGTCGTCATCCAGCTTGCCGGCGGCAACGATGGCCTGAATACCGTCGTGCCGCTGGGCAATGACGACTACTACAATGCCCGCCCACGTATCGCCGTGGCCAGGAACGCGGCCCTCAAGCTCAACGACGAGTGGGGCGTACACCCCTCTGCAACCGGGTTCAAGAAGCTTTGGGACTCCGGCGATCTGGCGATCGTGCATGCCGTGGCGTATCCCAACGCCAATCGCTCGCACTTCCGCGCCACCGACATCTGGACGACCGGTGAGCCGGAGCGGCTCGGCACGACCGGGTGGCTCGGCCGCTACTGCGACGCCACCTGCAATGGTTCCGACCCGGGCGGGGCCAAGAAGGAAATCGACCCGGCCACCGCCATCGCCCTGGATTCCGAGCCGCCGACGGCCTTGCAGGGCGCCAAGTACGTCCCGCTCACCTTCGCCGGCGCAGGCCGGGGCGGCGGGCTTGGCGCAGGCGCTTCGCAAGGCGGCCGTTTCGCACGCGGTGGGGCGGGCATGCAGAATGACACGCTCGCCAAGCTCAACGGCAACGACCCAGCAAGTGTCATGGCCGCCGCCCACCCCTCCGCCGCCGCCAAGGCTGAGGACTTCCTCCAGCGCACCGCCCTCAATGCGCGCATCTATGCCGACAAGATCCGCCAGGCCAGTGCCTCGGTGGAGAACAAGGCCACCTACTCGCAGACCGGCCTGGCCCGCGACCTGAAGCTGGTCGCCCAGTTGATCGCCTCCGGCATGCCGACACGCGTCTATTACGTGAAGCTCGGTGGCTTCGACACCCACGCCAACCAGTTACAGACCCACCCCGCGCTGCTCGACCAGTTGTCCGGCGGCCTGGCCGCATTCGTGGACGACCTCAAGCAACTCGGTCAGCTCAACCGCGTGACCACGATGACCTTCAGCGAATTCGGCCGCCGGGTCCACGACAACGGCAGCGGCACCGACCACGGCGAAGCCGCCCCCATGTTCATCGCCGGCGGCAAGGTCAAGCCGGGCTTCCACGGCACGTTCCCGGGGCTGGCCGCCGAAAAGCTCAGCCGCGGCGACGTCGCCTTCACTACCGATTTCCGCCGCGTCTACGCCACCCTCTTGCAGGGTTGGCTCGGCGCCGACGACGCCAAGATCCTCGGCGGCAAGTTTGAGTCGATGGATATCCTGAGGCAGGCATAGCCGATATTTCATTCGGCTTGGAACCCAACTCGTGGTATCATTACTGCCCGGCCCCTCCACAGAGCAGTACAGGGGCAGCAGGTTATGCTACGTGACGCCGGTTGAAACGAGGTTCCCGCCATGACGCAACAGTTGTTTTTGCGCTCTCCAAATCCCTTCAAATCGATCGCTTCATTGCTGACTTCATTCCTTCGCCGCCCGCGTGCCCTGGCATGCGTCGCCGCCTTGGCCGTTCTGGCTTTTGCCGCCAGCCGGCCGGCTTCAGCGGCCACGCCAGAACAGGTCCGGCAGGCCATCGAAAAGGCCAAGGAGTATCTTTACAAATCGGCACAGGGACCTGCCAAGGACAACTGGGAAGTCGTTCCCGCCCCGGACAAAAAGGACGACACGCAGTTCCACGTCACCCGCTGGCAATGGGGCGGCCCCAGCGCCTGCGCCGTATACGGTCTCCTCGCCGGCGGCGAAAACCCCCAGGACAAGCGACTGGCACCCGCGCTGGCATGGCTCGGGAAGCAGGAACTGCACGGTAATTACGCCATCGCCATGCGCTGCCAGATGTATCCCTACCTGCCTGACCCCACCGGGCACGAAAAACTCGCGCCGGGTGTGTTGACCAAGCTCCAGATGGCCAACCGCGACGCCAAAATCCTGCTGGCAAACCAGTACACCGCCGGGCCCAATACCGGGCTTTATTCGTATTACACAAATGACAAGTGGGTGCCGCAGAACGACTGGTGCGACCTGAGCGTAAGCCAGATCAGCGTGCTGGGCGTCTGGGCCTGCGAGCAGGCCGGCGCGGAAATCCCCAACAGTTACTGGGACAGGGTCGATGCAGCGTGGAAGAAGTACCAGCATCACAACGGCGGTTGGTCGTACATTCCCACAGCCGACGAGGTCCTGGGCAGCATGACCGCCGCTGGCGTCGCCACACTCAACATCACCCAGGAGTACATTCAAAGGGACGTGAGCTGGTCCACCTGCCGCGGCGGCACGCGAAACGAGTACATCGAGCGCGGCCTGGCCTGGGTGGACAAGAACATCGGCACCATGCTCCAGCCGGCCGGCGAGTACGGCCTCTACCAGATGTACGGCGTCGAGCGGATCGGCGTCGCCAGTGGCCGCAAATACTTCGGCACCGTGGATTGGAGCGCGGTCGGCGCCGACTACCTCGTCCACCACCAGAACCCCGACGGCTCATTCGGCGGCGACGACCAGTTCCACAATCCCCGCAAAGTGCCCGACACCACCTTCGCCATCCTTTTCCTCGTCCGCGGCCGGGCACCGGTCATCATGAACAAGCTGGCATACGGCGAATCTCAGGCCGGCCACGCCGTTGCCGGCAAGGGCCAACCCGACCCCTGGAACGAGCGGCCGCGCGACGTTGCCAACCTCGCACATTGGGCCGGTCAGCAGCAGGAATGCTTCTATACCTGGCAGATCGTCAACCTGAAGGTCTCCCCCGACGATCTTCACGACGCACCGATCCTCTACATCAGTGGCAGCGAGGCACTGAGTTTCAACGACGACGAAATGACAAAACTCCGCGAGTTCGCCGAAGACGGCGGCTTGATCCTCGGCAATGCCGACTGCTTCAGTCCCATTTTCGACAAGTCGTTCATCGAACTCGGACAGAAACTGTTCTCCAAGTACGAGTTCCGCGAACTCGCCCCGAACCACCCCATCTTCGCCAACGAGAACTACAAGCCAGCCAAGTGGAAGGTCAAGCCGCGACTCGACGGCCTCAGTAATGGGGTACGCGAGCTTATGGTCCTCGTGCCCGAAGCCGACCCCGGCCGGCTCTGGCAGGTCCGCTCCGATGTCGCCCATGCCGACATGTTCCAGTTCGGGTTCGACATGTTCCAATACACGGGCGGCAGCCTCTTCACCGCGACCCGTCCCGACTCCTACATCGTGCATCGCGACGCCAAGGTACAGGTGCCCGAGAACCGCAAGGTCAAAGTGGTCAGGCTCGCCGTTGACGAAAACCCCGACCCCGAACCGGGCAGTTGGCGGCGGCTGGCCAACGTCCTGCACAACCAGGCCAAAGTCGATCTGGAAATCGACACCGCCAAGCTCGGCGATGGGAAGCTCAAAGGCGCCAGGATCGCAGACATCACCGGCACCACCCGCTTCAACCTCAACGCCGAACAAGAAAAGGAACTCAAGGACTTCGTCAACGCCGGCGGCACCGTCATCATCGATGCGGCCGGCGGTTCCACCGACTTCGCAAGCTCGGCCGAAAAGGCCCTGGCTGCCACCTTCGGCGGGCAGCCCGGCGACTTCGGCGTCATCCTGCCCCCGGACCATCCCGTCTATAAACTCGACGGCGTCAAAATAGAGAAATTCGACTATCGCAAGTTCGCCCGCGGGAGAATCAACGGCCACCTCAACGTCCCGCGCATCCGCGCCTTGGAAAGGGATGGACGCATCCAGGTCTTCTACAGCTCTGAAGACATCAGCGCCGGCCTGGTCGGCCAGTACACCGACGGCATCCTCGGCTACGAACCGGAAACCGCCACCAGCCTGATGCGGAACATGGTCCTTTACTCCGCCTTCGGTAACAAAGCCATGGTCGCCGACGCACAACCGAATCCCCCAGGAAAATGAGTCGCTGCAAGGGGACATGATCCGTACCAATACAGACGCGCCGACCTTCTGGAAGACGTTCGACCGCAATTGAGCGCCCGGGTATGCTCTGGCTTGGTCGATCAGGCGATCTCACGGGAAGGAACCAGGTTATGCGGACCGCGCAAACATTCATTGGGGCATTACTGCCGGCTCTATTTTTGATGGCGACCTCCTGCTGCCATACCGACGCACCGACGCCGGCTACCGCCCTCGGCACGGTCCGCGACGAACTGCCCAAGCTTGGCCATCGCAACTGGATCGTCATCGCCGACTCGGCCTACCCCTGGCAAAGCCGTGACGGCATCGAGACAGTCGTCACCTCGGAAGACCAGCTCCAGACCGTCAAGGCGGTCCTCGAAGCCGTCGACCAGACCCGCCATGTTCGAGCGAACATCTTCCTGGATTCCGAGCTCCCGCGCGTCCCCGAGGCCAACGCCGCCGGGGTCACGTTCTATCGCGACCAGTTGGACAAGCTGCTCGACAAGCGCACGGTGCAATACCTCCCGCACGAGCAGATCATCGCCAAGCTCGACGACGCGGCCAAAGTCTTCCACATCCTGATCGTCAAGACCATCATGACGATCCCCTACACCTCAGTGTTCCTGCAGTTGGACTGCGCCTACTGGGGCCCCGAGGCCGAAAAACACCTCCGTGACGCGATAGGGCCGACGACGCAGAAGGCGCCGTGATCCAGTGATCCGACTCGAAACCCCTCCCACAGTTTGACAACCGGCCGGCTGTATTGGAAGTCACCCATGTTTGCCCAAGCGGCTGCCAACGACCCTGATTTTCAGAAACGTGGAATCTCCCAGTCGTTGGGGTCGCGGGAAGCGATTCACTGGAGCCAGACATGCGTGGGCCAATTCGACGGGCTTACATCTTGGTGGCAGCGATGGTTTTGGCTTTGACGTGCGGGACGAGTCAGGCCGCGAAGTCTGGCGCTCAGAAGCCGGCCAATTCCAACGCGGCCTCCGCCGAGGTACAGACGTTGCGGCAAGCCTATTCGCTGTTGTCCGCCGCCGACCACGATTACCAGGGTCATCGTGCCAGGGCGATGAGGCTCATCGAAATGGCCTGTCGGGTGCTGGGCAGCAGCGTGAAGGGAGACGGCACTGGCGACGAGCCGCAGAGCCAATCCGACTCGCAGGTCCAGCAGGCCCTTTCTCTGCTAAAAGGCGTTGAAAGCACGGTTGCGTCCAGCAATGCCCGCGCGGGCAAACACCTCAGCAGAGCCATCCAGGAGCTGAACGCTGCCCTGTCGGTCAACTGAATGGTTGTGCGGACCCTGCAAGATCACTTTCGGTCAACTGACGCGCTGGGGCGGAGGGTAAGGAAACCTGGTTCGAAGAGCGAAAGTCGTCAGTTCCCCCGACATTCGGGCGTAATATAAACAGTGCGATCATGAACCATCCGTTTCGCATATGCCGTTGAGTCCGTCCCCCCAAGCGCCTGTAGCTCAACTGGCAGAGCAGCGGATTTATATCCCGTCGCCGCAAGGCACGCCCCGGATAAGGGGCTGGTTGTGGGTTCGACTCCCACCGGGCGCATTTCAGATTTCATTCAACGCGAAGTAGCCCCTCCCGGTCAGGTCGGAATCACGCGTGGCGATGGCCCCGCCGGCGGCGTGGGCGTGCCGCATTCGGGGCAGATGCCGCTGATGTTGCCGGTGAGTGAGTAGTTGCAGACGGGGCATCGCCCGGTTCGGGCCCGGCGGCGATCCCGCCAGCGCAGTCCGGCGCGGGAGAGCCAGGCGGCCGGGAGAAGAGCCGCCTGGACGAGCAACCACCAGTCGGGCACCGTGACGGAAGCGGACGTGAAATAGACGGTTCGATCGGTCGAGTCCAGTCTCTTGCGTGACTGTGCCTCGAAGCCGTGCCACTGCCTGACGGTGCCCTGTTCCGTGGCCGGTAGTATTGGGCCGATTGTCGGGTAGGCCAGCGCGCCGAACGAGCGGGACCAGGTCAGAGGCAGAGCGTTGCGGGCCTCGATCAGGCCCAATGCCACCGGTCGGTCGGATTCCGTTTTACTAAACCTGAGACCTCCTGCCGCGCTGAGTAGTGAAATGCTGTGACGCTGCACCCGGTCGGTGCGAAGATCATACGCGGTAAGGTTGACGACCTCCTCTGCGC
>Ga0182024_10025887_pt1 | contig 10328 bp, 9 predicted proteins | sample P32metaG_FD_120480 | JGI IMG/M metagenome (GOLD analysis project Ga0182024, IMG submission 120480) | Permafrost microbial communities from Stordalen Mire, Sweden - P3-2 metaG (Illumina Assembly) | ecosystem: Environmental > Terrestrial > Soil > Wetlands > Permafrost | place: Sweden: Stordalen...
CTGCCAAGCCGCCTGATTCAAAGCCCAGCCCCGATAGCAATGTGTTGGCTTCGATCAGACGTTCCAGTGATGGTGTGACACTTTTGACTCTTACGGCTTCTAATGCGGCAACCCCGTCTTCCAGTAGTATCCGATAGGAAAGATTGGCCAGCGCGCTTGCACTTTCTGTGGTGGCACCACCAACTTGATTGGCTTTGCCGGCTTGTCTTACGGTGCGAGCTTCGAACCAGGTAGCAAGAGCGTCGCCCATGCCTGCAACCAGCAGGCGGGCGGGAGCCTGCGCTATGACTGAAGAATCAACCAGGACAAGGTTCGGATTGTGGCGATAGAAAATGTATTTTTCAAATTTACCTTCCGGCGAGTAAACGACCGAGAGGGCGCTGCATGGAGCATCACTTGATGCTGCGGTAGGGCAATTAACGACGGGCAAACGCAAGTCATCCGCTACCGCTCGGGCTGTGTCCAAAACCTTTCCGCCGCCGGCGCCCACGATTACCGTAGCTGCCTCAGCCTGGGCAATCTCCTTGATGCGGGCTATCTCTGCAAGAGAGCACTCGCCTTTGAACTCGATGATCTTGTGCTTGATTCCTTCAGTTTGGAATGTCTCCCTCCAGGAATTCTCGAGCAGGTGCAGAGCCGACTTACCGGCAACCAGAACAGCAGTGCCCGTCAGCCCCAGTTTGGACATCTCCGATCCCAGACGCAGCGTTGCATTGCGCCCCTGCACATACCGACCCGGTGAACAGAAAATCGAAAGCATAATATTCCCTGCTTTGGCACCAGCTGTGGTGCCGTTGGCGTCACGATAGGTTCGTTGTGGCTTATACCTGATTTTGGTATACTCTGGCGATGATATCAGGTGGTGGTGAATCTATGACAGCTTCGGCCATAGTGAAGGTTTCTCGACACTGAATGTTACGAATCTAGTGCCCATCGCATTAGCCTCAGATGAGATTGGCTGCTTTAGAAATGAATTGAATGAAGCTTTGTTGACCGCCTACGACAAACTTGTAGTCGGTGCCTGCCTTTGTACGGATCAGTACCGCGTTGTTAATCACACCAGAACCACGGGTTGGACTGACCTCGGCAATTTCAGAATATTGAATACTTATGGGACTGGAGTGAGACTTGATTGGTTCAAACGATAAGAGTTTGTCAGTGACGGTTAACATTCCGCCAACGGATGAAGGTTCATGAAACAAACTAGCTGGCACTTTGCAAGGTGGTGTCCAATCCGCACCAGGGCGGTGCCTTGCCAGCAGCAAGATCCCTATGATAATGACACCATCTGCGCAATAACGCATTGTATCTCGCATATCACGTTCGAGAGGCATACGATCGGCGACACCAAAAGATATAAGCCCCACTCCGGTTACGAGCAGCGCAACTGCAAAGGCCTTTTTCTTTCCCGAAATCAGTCGAGACAGTCCAACTATGCTTGAAATAATTCCGAAGCCAAGGTGGAAATCGTTGAGAATCATTAATTGTCCTCCTGGCTATTAGCGGGACGTCAGAAGAGGCTCCACGCCCCCGCGGACCGAGGGCGCATCACTCGTCTATGCTACTCTGGAAAAACCATATGTTCAAAGAGTGGATTATTCGAATAATACCTAACGACCCTCGGGTCATCTTCAGCGGACAGGACAGTGATAAAGGAAACTGAGCAAGGTAATCGAGGAAGTCACTCACAAGTTCCAACATCCAAAAGGCTCTCAACATACAGACAGAAATTGAGCGCGTTCGTGGCATCAATTCCATTTCGATCATTTCTCCGGAGCTTGTTTTTTTGATCGTGTAGGGTCGTCGAGCAGGAGGCTGGTGCTAGCGGACTGAAATCGGTGGTGGCTGGAGGGTGACAAAGACCCCAAAAGAAGAGGACTAAGCCCTCGATATTACCGAAAATGATTCAAAATGGCATAGGCGGAGTGTAAAAGAACCAGTGGAAATTGCCGAAAAAGATGAGGCAAAAAAACGAGGGCGGAGCGCATGCGCACCAAAAGTAGTGGCAACTGAGCCGGAAATAAGGGCAATTGGAGATGGCCGGCAGCTGTTCACTCACCTTGCGGTAAGCAACGGCTGCCGGCCATTCCGATTGCGATGGTTGTTGGTGGTTGTGGTCAGTTACTCCGCTTGCCAGTCACGGCAAGCGCGCTTCTTGTTCTCCTTCTTGCGGTCAGTCCAGACCCCGCAGCCGCTTGCCTGGTTGACACCGCTGGCGATGCGTTCCAAGCGTTCGGCGGCTCGGCGGGACTGGTTTTGTTGAGCGACCGTGATCGTTCCGCAGAAGAGCGGGTCGACTCTTTTCTTCTCCTGGATAGGCCGGGAGCCCTTGCGTTTAGCCATGACACGAGTCCTTTCGTTGCCTGTTGTTTGATAGGGACACGCTTCGCCTTGGGCTCCCGGCTGTTGGCCTACTTGTGGTGCAAGACCGACAGGAGCTGGAGCAGGTGAAGCAAGAAGTTGACGAAATCGAGATAGACCTTGGCCGTCAGCATCGTGGCGTTCTCCCACGAGTTGGCGGTGGTCTTGATGGTGAAGAAGTCGTACACGAAGTACAACCCGAAGATGAGCATGCCCAGAGATGAATAGACGATGTTTGCCGAGCGCCCCATCTTCACGAAGCAGCCGATGATGCCGGCGATGATCAGACCGAAGAGGGCGATGAAGAGGATGCTGCCCAAAGCGGCGAAGTTCAGACCGGAGAAGGCGCCGATGCCTCCGCAGACGGCCATCACACCGGCGGTGCCGAGGAACGCCAACACGACGGTTTCGTAGCCCAGATCTTCAACGTATGATTCCAGCGCGGGTCCGATAAAGAGACCGGAGATGAATGTCCAGCCCGCGAGGGTTATGATGCCGGCGGTGGGTGAGACGGCTGCCATTGCTGACAGCGCAAAGACGCCACCGATGAAGGCGATCGCCAGAACGATGAAGGCCACGATTGAGCGGATGTTGCGTCCGAGCCAGGCGCCGAAGCCGCCGAGCAAGAGACTCATGGTCAGCAGCATGCCGACCTTTGCCAGAAGCGTTGTTTCCATATGCTTTTGTCCTCAAAGGGGGTTGAGTACCCAGGTTTGCGTTGGCACGGCGCAAGCAGCGGGAACTTGCGCTCCCGCTGCCTGCATCTGTGCGTTGCTGTGTTGGTGATTAGGCGACGCGATTCGAAAGGGCCAGCTGGAGCTGGGACCAGTCGGAGATCACGTCGAAGGCACCAGCTTCTCGCAGCACGCGGCTGCGTTGCGCTTGCGCCTCGGGCGGAAGAGCCCCTACGTAACCCAGAACCGCAATGCCGGCAGCCACTGCTGCAAGTACGCCTGTTCTGGAGTCTTCGACGGCTACGCAATCCTTCGCCCGCACGCCCAGCACCTTGAGAGTGTGCAGGTAGACGGCAGGGTCAGGCTTGCTTGATGGCACCGCAAGGGAAGCGGCGCTGAACACCTTATCGCCGAAGAACTTGTCGACGCCGATTGCCGTGAGGCAAGCGATGACCCGGCGCAAGGCGCTGCTGGACACGACCGCGACGCCATAGTGGGCGGCGAGCCATGTAATTGCAGCTTCGACTCCTTGTGTCGGCTTCACGTCTTTCGCCAACTTGGCGATGACCGCGTCTTCTTCCATCTTCACCAGGAACTCGAGCTCGTCGAAGCTCGTGCCCGGTGTCAACTCAACGCCGTAGTGCCGTTGCAGCGCGGCGGCGTTGTCTTGGGTGACCTCGATGGTGCCGAAACTGAAACTATGCTCGGCGGCGAGGTCGCAGGCGATGCGGCGGAAGCTGTATCCGACGAACCTCTGCATCAGCGAGGCGCCTGTGAACGCAGTGGTCACGCCCTTGGACGTGAGCATCTTGTTCACTACGGTGCTGCACGCTTGGAAGGCGGGCTCCTCCGTCAGTACGATGGTGTCATCGCAATCGAGGAGGACGTACTTGCGAAGCCCAAAGCCCAGCCACGCCAGCAAGATGCTGGTGCGCCAGGCGAGGCGTCGTAGTGCGGTTTTTGTTGCGTTCATAAAAATCCTCTCTGTAGTTTACCGGAGAGGGTTTTCAAGTCTTGGCGGCAGGCGCGATCGCTCCCGAGAGAGCGACCACCCCTGCTTTCTAAACCTGTCCACCCAGGGGTTCATGACTTCAGCCAAGGTCGGCTGCACACTCGAGCACCATGCTCGAATGTGTGTTGGGTGTCTCTGCCTCGCCAACCTTCGCCTTGGACAATGAAGCCCACGGTGTAGGTTTATCCGAGCAGGGACTTGAGAGCTTCCTCAGCCCCATGGCGAGTAATCGCCAGGAGCGACCAGCGCAATTGCTGGACGAACGTTTCGACCCTGGCCATTCGCACGAAGCGGTCGTCTCCGGTGGAGGCGCCGATTTTGCGCAGAATAGCTGCCAGGTCTTGCGTCTGGGGATTAGCTCCCACTGACCACGCGATCACTTCCAGATGCTCAACATCGAGCTTCTGCGCCTCGGGATCGTCCAGGTGAATGACCTGGCCGAGCTCGTCTTTGCCGCCGAGATTGAGCAACCAGCACGCCACCACAAAGGTCGGTGCCTTAGGCACCGTGTGGTCCACGCGCATGGCCCGTTCGATTGCAGCCATGAGGCGATTGGAAGCCTTGTCTGTGCCGTTGCGTCCAACTCTGCGAGTTGTGTCCTGCGGCGCCGGGTCTGAAAAGCGTCGCTTGATCTTGGCCTTGTAGCTCGCGTCTGCTGGGAGGAAGGTCTCGATCTCCGTATGGAAGAGCGAAACCAACGCACTCAGAGACTCGCGCTGCATGGCGTCGTGAATGAACTCTTCGCCCACGCGAGCCCCGACCATGGCCGGAACGGTGTGAGCAGCGTTCAGGTAGAAGAACTTGGCTGCCGCCAAGTCTGAGCAGTCTTCCACCACTTTCACGTCGTCAGGCCAGGTAGGCGTGTCGAACTGCGATACCTCGATGCCGAGGTCTCGGTACATCTCACAGCCGATCACAACGGTGCTCTCGAAGCCGAGGTATTTCGCCGCTTCCTTGCGGAATTTGGCTGTCACCTCGGGGGTGATGCGATCCACCAACGTCACCGGGAAGGCAACGTGCTGCTGGATCCATTCGACGAGTTCGCTGTGCCCGGCAGCACGCACGTACTGCAGGAGTGTCTTGTAGAGGCACTGGCTGTTCTTGGTGATGTTGTCGAAGCTGGCGATTGTCAGTCCGAAGTCGCCCGTCTTTTGCGGTTGGGCGGCATGGGCTTGCAGGTCGCGGCGCTTCAGCAACGCTTGCGTCAGGTACCAGTACACCGTGGCAGGTGTCTGCCCTTCAACCAGGTTGAGGTCGTGTACCACATCGGCATGTGCGAGTTTGAGGTCGCCCTCTTCATCGCGGTGGTAGCCGACTGGCGTGATTGTCATTGTCCACATCCGGATCGCAGGGTCGGCCATCGCCGCCACCATCGCCTGTGGGTCTTCCGGTGCGAACAGCGAGTCGACGATGGGGCCAAGAATCTTGGCCTCACGTTCGCTGCCTTCGCGCTCGATCAACACGTAAAGCCCTTTCTGCTTGCGCAGAGCTTCAATCGTGTCGGCTTTGCGCAACGATGCCACCTTGACGCCCCAGTTGAGGTCACCGGCAGCGGCGACATCGTCCAGGATGCAAGCGAGGTGGGCCAGGAAGAAGTTGCTGGGGCCGATGTGGAACACACCGGGCTTAAGCTGGCTACGGTCGTAGCGCACATCAGTCACGTGCTCGGGGCAGTGACCGATGATGTCCAGCAATTTAGGCTGAACGCTAGTTGAGGTTTCATCCATACGTGTTTGGTTTCCTTTCGTTACGGCGGAATACCGCCTAATGTGCGCGCGGGCACGTCACCGCATGTGGTGGCATGTCCGTTGGCGGAGTGAAAAAAGTGCGAGCTGCAACAGCGCAGATTGCGCTGAGCTGTTGCAGCAAGAGGCGCAGCTGCGGCTGCGTCTCTGGTGGTGCCTGCGGCTGAATGGCCGCGTGTGAAACGAATCGCTTGCAACAGCGCAGATTGCGCCACGCTGTTGCAGTGTTTTTCGCAGGCGAAATTTGCCCGGCGGGTTGAAGCGATCAGCAGCCGGCGTAGCGCTGTTGCAGGTAGGGATGCACGCGGGCCTGGTTGAGATCGGTGACCTTGATGGCGTCAAACGGCAGGGTCAGGTCGGTAACGAAGGCATGCGCCTGGTCGTCTCGACAGGTGAAGACGATGCCTCCGGCGCGACAGGTGGCTTTGGCAAGCGAAGTGTCCAACAAGAAGTCGCTGGCACAGCCGGTGATTTCGCGACCACGCGCGATGTCCACCAGATCACCGACAGACATGTCGGCGCCGGGTTCGAGGTTGAAGGTGGGCAGGTCGATCGGCTTCTGGAACTCGCTGTTGAGCAGGGTGCCGAAGTCCGCCGTTGCCGGCCAGTGTGAGATGACGATGGGGGTGACGTTGTTGCTGGCAAGCATCTTCACGAAGTCGTCGATGCCCGGGGTGGTGCTGATGAAGTTGAAGTCGAAAATGAACACGCGACGGCTGGAATTCGTGTCGAGGAACGAAAACCAGTTCTGGGCGATGCTGTCTTTCGTTTGCGGTTGCGTCATAAAATCAGGCTCCTTTTCTTTCGTTTCTTGCGGTTGATGGTTACGGCTTAAGTTCGTGTCAAGGTTTGCCGTGAACCCGGACAGAGCACACTCCTCACGCACACTCGAAAACTGCCTGTAGCCACACTTCACCCGTCGTATCAAGTACGAACGAAAGGTGTTGGTGTTAACAAATGAGTGCTTTGGCTTGGGGCTTTTTTCGAAGAAATTGGTGAAGAGATAGTGTTCAGAACCTACGTTTAGTTAATGGTCTAGATCAAGATCATGCTAAGAGCGGTGTAAACCTCGCCTGTCGGAGAATTCGCGCTCTTGGAAGCCTCTTCTGTTTAAGAATTATTGCCAGGGGTGCATGGATACAAGTACCAACCCTTAGCGGGGTGCAGTGCTAGCGGCCAGGCACTCGAACGACTGGAGAGGCTTATCCTGTGACTTCTTGACATCTAGCGCCGATCGTGTCAACCCGGGTGTTATACGCTATGAAATAGTATGTATAAACTGTAACATCTCCGGCAAATGAGTGAGGAGAAGCATTTCTAGACTTTCAGAGAAAACCTCTTCGTTACAATTGGCTGACCCACGGAAGCTGACCAAAAGCGCTTTGCGCGAGCTAGCGTAGATTGTCAAGACGCTTCTTTGAAGTTAAATAAATCCACCCTTTCTCCTCAAATCTTGAAGAGAGTTCCTAGTGGTATCAAAGCTTCTTTTCACCAACTTCTTCTTCCTTGAGTTTCGCTATGTTCTATCGCTAACCTGATTTCATATCTCCTTTCACTCTCTCTTTTCGTTTCCCTCAACCAGTTAACCAACAACTACCTTCAAAATCTCAGTCTTCAAACCAATGCTTTTTGTTGGGGGAGATGAGATTGCTGAGAGTGAAAGCGATAACACTAGAACTGACGCAAGTTTGTTTCTGGGTGCAGGTGTCACAATGACGAGTTCGAGTGCATCCGGCTTGCGCTGATGGATGAGTGCCCTCGCCCTTGTCTGGAACAAACTCAGCTGACCGCAATTGAAAATGCCTGCCTGAAAACCAACGACCCTGTTCTCATCAGGATCTCCAAGTTCTTGGCGGGCATCCTGCAACCTGAATTTGAGGTGGTAGATTTGCGGCTTTGCCAGTTTGGTGCAGAACAAAACAACCGCTACTCGGTCTTTCTGAAATACCGGACACCGGGCTACTTCCACTCAACCTACACCTTTCTGCCCGTGGGCTTCCAAATCGTCCACGACCCCCGCAAGCCCTCTTTGAAGGAGTCTATCCAGCGCGAACGTGAAGCAGTTATCGCTAGCCGACGCCTCAGTTGAGGTTTGTCTCTTCAAGAAAGGCTGTTTCAGCTGATTTTGATGAACGAACCCCCAGTGGGGCGATGAACAGTCAGCTTGCTGTCTGAGCGTCCCAATTCGTCAGAGTTCCACCCACCAGTGGTTCTCAAAGGGCTGTGTTGCGCACCTTTGGGTGCCTTGCCCAGCTAAGACCCACTACCCAGCCGCCAAACGGTTGGTACGACTTTTAGGCTCTTTCGAGCCTCTCTTAAACCGGCTTGTGCTGTCGCGCCAAACATCGGCGCGCCGGAGAAACACAGCCACAAACGGTCCGATAGGACCAAGAAGGAGTTCATAATGGCTACAAAGAAGAACACCACCGCCACTGCGCGCCACAAGAAGACCTTGACGGCTTTCGAAGTGGCTCGGATGAACGCGGCGAACGCGAAGTACAACGCGCATCTGGCCGCGAACCTCCCCGTTTACCCGGACCACAATGCCGACACGCTGCGTGAGCTCCTGGCCGGCGGCCTCAAGCTCGATGGGCTGGGCTGGAGCGGTCACAACCTGCACCAGAGCTTCGAAGAGTTCGAGGCGGAGCAGCAGTTCCACAGCAAGCATCGCCATGGTCACGGTCACGGGCGCGGAGGCAACCGCGGTCGCGGCGGCCGGGGCAACCAGGGCCAGGGCGGCAATCAGGGACAGGGCGGCAATCAGGGCAACCGCGGTAACCAGGGCAAGGGCCATGGCGGCGGCGGCGGCGGCGGCCAGCAACTGATGAACCCCGCAATCGTTCTCACCGTCGTCCAGAAGCTGGTCCAGGCTTCCGGTCTCACCCCGGTGAGCATGACCGGTCCGGTCAAGCGCGCGGTGCAGAACTTCGAGTTCCTGACCGGTGCGAAGGCCAACTGGTTCATGGACTCGTACAAGCTGATCATTCCGTTGGCGCACATCTGGAGTTGTTCCGAGGTCACCAAAGAGGGCCTCGACAACATCGCCAAGGAGACCGGCTACACGGCTTACTGCTCGGTGGAGAACACCCGCGGTCAGGCTGTCGGTCTGCTCATTCACCCTCGCTTCAAGGTGACCAAGGAGTGGTCCATCGATGCGGTGGCGACCGTGCAGGGCATTGCTGACCTGCGACCGGTTCACGGTCTCGACCTCGAGGACACGGCGGCTGTGCCTGCCGACGAGAAGACGTTCTGGGCGGCCGTTAACCACGGCAAGTCGATGCGTGGTGGTCCGGTTGCCTCAGGCGCCGTGCGCTACCAGCAGAACGACATCATCGCCCGCGACCGCAAGGGCAAAGGGCGTGGCGCCATCGGCGGCGACTTCAACACGCTGATCGGCACGCCGGCTGGTGACAAGGACATCTCGCCCTTGATCAACTCCGGCTTCAAGCTGGTGGACCCGAGCGACACGCGCACGACCCAGTCGATGGGCGGGCGTTTGGATGCTCTGTTCACGCTCGACTTCGCCACCGACCTGAAGATCGACGCGCTCTTCGCCTGGTTCAAGGACCCGACCATCGGTCGCGGCCTGACTGATCACGGCGCCGAGCTCTTCGCCTAAGGGCGATGGCTGGTGCGGCAAAAGTCGCACTAGTTCGTACTCCGCTGGCGGGCGGGGCTTGGCTCAGGCTGAGCTCCGCCCGTTTGGCGGCTGTTTTTTACGCGCGTTCTTCCCGCAGGAGAGCGCGCTTTTCTTCAATCAAGAAACCTTCAAACAAGGGAGACCACATGTCTGCTAACGCCATCACTTTCGAAAACAAGTCCAACTCATACTCATTCGACGGACAGCGGCAGTTCGATGGGCAGGTTACCTTCCGTGACGGAATGGCCTGCGTTTCGAGCAGCGAGGTCGACAAGGGCATCGCTCTTACCGACTCCACCATCGGGCAGATCATCGGCGAGGCGCTTGTCTTTGGCGAGTACGTTCAGTTCGACACGTGCTGCGTGACGGTGAACTATCTCGTCGAGATGCTTCGGTTCAACGCCAAGAATGGCGGATTTTGCGATTTTCTCGATAACACTCCGGATCACCGGTTCGACAACAACCGTCCGACCCCGGGTGGCTATGTCGGAGAGATTCGCAAGCTCCGTGCCCAGATCAAAGAGCTGGACAACTACGCTCGCGGAGCCCGCATGGCTTACCTGAGTGACGAGGTCGAACAGACCGAGCACACCATCAGGATGCTGCGCAAACGGATCCGCACTCTCTCCTTTAACGACTAGGGCACATCTGCCTTAGCTGCGTGGGAAGAGCTGTATCGCACACATCACACAGGAATGGGGTGGGTCAGTTTTAGCCGAAAGGCTTTGCTGACCCTCCCCATGCTCCTGGGGAGCCCCGCAATGGGGTTTTTGGCCTAACTTATTCATGCATATAGTATGTCAAGCGGAAATTGAGGCAAAATCAGCATCCTGACTGATTCGTTTTGTCTGCTGCGGAGATCATTTTAGATTAAACGGGCTGTTCATCGATAGTTA
>Ga0182024_10025888_pt1 | contig 10327 bp, 8 predicted proteins | sample P32metaG_FD_120480 | JGI IMG/M metagenome (GOLD analysis project Ga0182024, IMG submission 120480) | Permafrost microbial communities from Stordalen Mire, Sweden - P3-2 metaG (Illumina Assembly) | ecosystem: Environmental > Terrestrial > Soil > Wetlands > Permafrost | place: Sweden: Stordalen...
CGCCAGTCCCGGCATTTCCCTTTCCCGCCAGCCGAATCCTCTGCCCATCCCGAGTCCCCGCCTTGATCCGAAACTCCAGCGGCTCTCTCCGAATCACCACGCCCTCGCCATCGCACGTCGCGCACGTGTTCTGCACCTTCCCCGACCCGCCACACCGCGGGCACTGAATATTGAACTTCATCCGCCCACCCATCTGCGTCACCTGCCCCGACCCATGGCACTCCGGGCACTCCACGCTACCCCCCGTAGTCGACTTGCCCTTGCACGTCGGACAAATCTCCTGCCGCTGAATCTCCAGCCGCGTCACCCCACCCCGCACCGCTGTCCAGAAGTCCACGCTCACCTGGTACTCAAGATCGGTCCCCGGCTGAGGCCCCCGCGAAGCATGCCTCCCTCCGCTGAACATCCCGCTGAAGATGTCCTTGAAGCTCCCGCCAAAGCCCCCGCCTTGCTCCTGTTGCGCAGTGCGGCCACCCTGAAAATCCGAAAAATCAAACCCTCCAAAATCAAACGGAACCTCCTGCCCGCCACCACTCGTAGCCCCGCCGCTATAGCTGCGCCCGGCACCCCCGCTACTCCCATACCCGCCCCGCGACGCCGCCTCCGCAGCCGCCGGATCGATGTTGTCCGAATAGAAGCCAAACTGGTCGTAGATCTTCCGCTTCTTCTCATCGCTCAAAACATCGTTCGCCTCGGAGATCTCTTTGAACTTCTCCTCAGCCTTCTTGTCATTCGGATTCACATCCGGGTGATACTTCCGCGCGGCCTTGCGAAACGCCTTGCGAATATCATCCGCCGTCGCCGTCTTCTTCACACCCAGCGTGCCGTAATAGTCCTTCGTCTGTGTCGCCATATCGGTTCTTTCCTATGCCGTCTTTCTTGTGCGTTGCTCGGTCGTTTCACGCGGCTGTACTTCGCGCACGATCTTCGGCAGCAGTTCCTTTTGCGCAAGCGCCAGTTCGTAGGATTTCTGCAGATTCATCCAAAGCTCGGCCGAGGTTTTAAAATATTGCCCCAGCCGCAGCGCCGTGTCTGCCGTAATCCCCCGCCGCTCATTTACGATTTCAAGGATCCTCGTCGCCGGAACCCGCAACGCGATCGCCACCGCATTGGCGCTCAAGCCAAACGGGACCATAAACTCTTCGCGCAGAATCTCCCCCGGATGCATCGGTGGCATGTGCGAATTTGGTTTGCGAGGAATAGACATAATCGCTCCTAGTGGTAATCCACAACTTCGACGTCGCATGGCTGATCGTTCTTCCAGCGGAAGCAGATGCGATATCGATCGTTGATGCGTATGCTGTACTGACCCGACCGATCGCCCTTCAACATTTCCAGGCGGTTACCGGCCGGTTGACGAAGATCATCCAGGCGGCTCGTATTGTGCAACACCTGCAGCTTCCGCATCGCAACCACCGCAATCGATCCAAATCTCCGGCTCTGCCCCGTCTCAAACAATTGCTCCGTCTCACGATTCGCGAAGGACTGGATCACGCATCGATCATATCACTCGCACCGTTGTACGCTACACGTTGTACTCCACGCGTTTCATTCATGCGCCTCCTCTTGCTTCCCTGCCTGACAAACCGGACACCAGAACAAATTCCGCCCCTCCATCACCTTCGTCAATACCTTCGTCCCACAAACAAAACAAGGCCGACCCTGCCGCCGATACACATAGTGAGCCTCTTCCTTCAGCACTGTCCCCTTCTTGTGCAGCCGGTCCTTCGGCTTCGTCGTAACAATCCGCCGGTCGACCATCCCGGCCTTCATCAACACGCCCGCCTCTTTCCATATCGACCGCAGCGTGTTCTTCTCTACCTCGCTCCCCGGAGTAAACGGATTCAGCCGCGCCCGAAACAACAACTCCGCCCGAAATATATTCCCCACTCCAGCCGCCACGCTCTGGTCCATCAGCAGCGCTCCAATCGCCTTCTTGCTCTTCGCAACCTTCGCCACTAGCCTCTCCGGCCGATCTCCATTCAGCGGATCGGGCCCAAGCCGCTTCAGCAGCCTCTCCCACATCTCCTGCGAAAACACCGAGCAATCCATCGGCCCACGCAGCTCAACCCACGCAACCTTGTCCGCCGCAATATGCCCCGTCCCATCATCATTCGAGTACCACCCATGCCGCTTGCTAACACCCGGCACCTCAGGCCTCTTCACCGCCGCCGCATTCCACATCCGCAGGCGCAGCGCCCCGCGCACCTCCGGCAGCGGCCCCGAACCCTCGGTAAAATCCCCCTGCAAGCCAAGATGCACATGCAGAATCCGGTCCTTCCCAAAGTCATAACCCAAGTGCTTACCCACTGCCATCACCCGCTGCAACTTCCTGCCATCAATCAGCGCAGCATCGATAAATCGTCCCTGCGGCCCATCCACTCGCACGGCCTTCCCCGCAAACGCCGCCGCATGACGCTCGGCCCATCGATGAATCTCATTGCCTTCTGGCATAAGCTCCGTTCACCCTCGGAAACGCAAGCAAACATAAACAATGGCGACGGTCCTGGTCACCACCAGAACGACCCGTCGCCACCGTCTGCAATTCAACTCAATCTATCTTCAAGAAATCAGTTCCAGACCTGCTTCGCTTCAATCGCCTCAATCGAGAACATCTGATCCGGCTCCATCTGCTGCATCCGCTGGGCAAACTGCACTGCCTCTTCACGCGTATCGAACATCATCCGGTTATAAAGCCGTCCCGCGCGTACCTGGTCACATCTCCACATTGTCTCGGTCATCGCCTTACCTCCAAGCAATCGATTGAGTTCCAGGTTCTCCAGCCAAAACGCATCTGCGTACTTGTCTTCTCCGTTACTTCTATCCACTAAAACACCTTTCCTGGTGATAAGTCGCACTCTACACGCCTATCGCCACAAGCGGGCTGGATAAAAAGGAGGGGCACCCAAACAGGAACGCCCCTCTTCTTTACTAACGTCCAATCCGCACTTACGGATTACACTTATTTCTTTTCATCGACGTCGACGTACTCAGCATCAATCACGCCTTCGTCCTTCTTCGGCTCTTCATGCGCTCCGCCCGCGGGTGTTGCAGCATCGGTCGGTGGAGCAGCCGCAGCAGCCTTGTACATCGCCTCCGCGAGCTTGTGGCTCACAGTAGTAAGACGATCCTTAGCGGAATTCAGCTCAGTCGCACTCGGAGTTCCCGCCAGCGTCGTCTTCGCCTCGGCCAAAGCCGTCTCAACCTCAGCCTTGTCCGTATCCAGAACCTTATCGCCAGCGTCCTTCACCATCTTCTCGACGTTGTACACCAGCGAATCCAGCCCATTGCGCGCCTCAACCGCATCGCGCTGTTCCTTATCCTCAGTGGCATGAGCCTCGGCATCCTTCGCCATCCGCTCAACCTCTTCCTTGCTCAGGCCCGACGAGCTGGTGATCGTAATCTTCTGATCTTTTCCAGTCGCATTGTCCTTCGCCGTCACATTCAAAATGCCGTTCGCATCAATATCAAACGTCACCTCGATCTGCGGCACGCCCCGCGGAGCCGTCGGAATCCCGCTCAACTTGAACTTGCCCAGCGTCCGATTCTGCGCCGCCATCGGCCGTTCGCCCTGCAGCACATGCACCTCAACCTCAGTCTGCGAGTCCGCTGCCGTCGAAAACGTCTCCGTCTTCTTCGTAGGAATCGTCGTATTCCGATTAATCATCGCCGTAGCCACGCCGCCCATCGTCTCAATCGACAACGTCAGCGGAGTCACATCCAGCAGCAACAAATCCTTCACTTCGCCAGCAAGAACACCAGCCTGCACCGCCGCGCCAATCGCCACAACCTCATCCGGGTTCACACCCTTATGCGGCTCTTTGCCAAAAAGTTCTTTCACCAACTGTTGAATCTTCGGCATACGAGTCTGACCGCCAACCAGCACGACCTCGTCGATCTTCGAAGCATCAACCCCAGCATCCTTCATCGCCTGCTTGCTGGGCCCAATCGACCGCTGCAGCAGATCATCCACCAGCGACTCCAGCTTGGCCCGCGTCAAATTGCGAACCAGGTGCTTCGGCCCACTAGCATCCGCCGTAATAAACGGCAGATTGATCTCCGACTCCTGCGCCGTCGACAGCTCGATCTTCGCCTTCTCCGCCGCATCCTTCAGCCGCTGCAGCGCCATCTCGTTGCCCTTCGCATGCAGGTCAAGCCCAGTGTCCGACTTGAACTCGCCAATCAGCCAATCCACAATCCTCTGGTCGAGATTATCGCCACCAAGGTGCGTATCGCCATTGGTCGACTTCACCTCAATCACGCCTTCACCAACCTCAAGGATCGAGATATCGAACGTACCGCCGCCGAAGTCGTAGACCGCAATCGTCTCGTCCTTCTTCTTATCCAGCCCATAAGCTAGCGCAGCCGCCGTCGGCTCATTCACAATGCGCTTCACATCGAGGCCAGCAATCTTGCCGGCATCCTTGGTCGCCTGCCGCTGAGCGTCATTGAAGTAAGCCGGAACCGTAATCACAGCCTCCGTCACCGACGTCCCCAGATAGTCCTCCGCGGCCTTCTTCAACTTCTGCAGAATCATCGCCGAGATCTCAGGCGGCGTAAATTCCTTCCCCTGTGCGATAACGACGATGTTGTCGCCCTTCGCCACCACCTTGTACGGCACCATCTTCAGCTCATCGCCAACCTCGTTCATGCGGCGGCCCATAAACCGCTTGATCGAATAGACCGTATTCTCCGGGTTTGTAATCGCCTGCCGTTTGGCCACCTGGCCTACCAGCCGCTCCCCGCTCTTGGTAAACGCAACGACAGACGGAGTCGTCCGCCCACCCTCTTCGTTCGGAATCACCTTCGGCTCGCCGCCTTCCATCACGGCCACGCAGGAGTTCGTCGTTCCCAAGTCAATTCCAATAATCTTAGCCATCCCAAATCCCCATTCCGGGCGCATGCCCACCATCAATTGTTAATTGTTCGACTCCTCAAGAATCTCACCTTGAGTCACTTACTGTCAACTATTCTGATGTACTTGATAGCCAAAAGTTGCACCGAAATCCTCTTTTGCATCCGCTCTACGCCCTGGGGTGGCAAGGCTTTAGGCCTTAAGTGGTCCCGGCACAAGACTCAAAGCGCCGCGAACCGATCATCACCACCCGTAAAGCCCCACCCCCAGCCCGCCGATAAGGAGAAAGAATTCATCATCCCCCAATCGGGGAATTGTCGCTTTTGATGCCCCTCAGTACCCTTCATTCAATTGAAACGCCTTGGAGCCCTGCTCATGCCTTCCTCACCTGCCACACCTGCCCGCCGCACCGCCCGTCGCCTTTTGAAATTAGCCTCCCTCGGCCTGGCCGGTCTTCTCGCCGGCCTGCTCTCCGGCTGCAACGCCGCGCCGAACGACGCCACCAACGTCCCCCCTTACGCGCGTGTCTCCAGCGACGACTCCTCCGCGGCCAACCAACCCGACCTTCCCGCAAGCCTCGACGCCCGGCAGATTCCCGCGCTCCGCCATCCTCCTTCAACCCGCCGTCTCCAATATGGATCGCTGCTCGTCACCGGCGAACCGCGTCTCCCGAGCAGTCGCACCCGCTCCTAGCGCGCTCGGACGCGAATACAAACCACTTCTCCATAAGGCGACACGCGCGTTCCCAATTGCGTGCCGCCTATCTTTCGCGCCGAATCGCCAAATCCTCCCGCCACAAAATGCATCCCCCCGCGCCTTTTTTGCCTCTACTCTATAGACCTGCACTCATCCCCAAGGATCTGCGTCCATAGACATGGCTTCGGCAGCAACTGCACCTCCAGATCAATCCGCTGAGGCCGCGCACGGCGTCAATCCGTGGCTCATCGCTGCGTCCGTCATGCTCGCCACCTTCATGGAGGTGCTCGACACCGCGATCGCCTCGGTGGCTCTCCCTTACATCGCCGGCTCTCTCTCGGCATCCACCGACGAAGCCACCTGGGTCCTCACCAGCTATCTCGTCGCCAACGCCATCGTTCTCCCGGCCAGCAACTGGTGTTCCCTCAAGTTCGGCCGCAAGCGCTTCCTCATGTCCTGCGTGGCTATCTTCACCGTCGCCAGCTTCGCCTGCGGAGCCGCCCCCACCCTCATCTTCATGCTCATCGCCCGCGTCGTTCAGGGAGCAGGCGGCGGAGCCCTCCAACCCCTCTCGCAAGCCATCCTCCTCGAATCCTTCCCCCCGGCCAAACGCGGCGCCGCCATGGCCGTCTTCGCCTTCGGAGTAGTCGTCGCCCCCGTCCTCGGCCCCACTCTCGGTGGCTGGCTCACCGACACCTACTCCTGGCGATACGCCTTCTACATCAACATCCCCATCGGCATCCTCGCCCTGTTCATGATCAACCGCTTCATCTTCGACCCACCCTACATCAGCAAGGCCAAGGTTCCCCCGCTGGACCGTTATGGCTTCGCCGCCCTCATCGTCTGGACCGGCTGCCTCCAGGTCGTCCTCGACAAGGGCCAGGAGGACGATTGGTTCGGCGCTGTCTGGATCCGCTGGGCCGTCGTCTTCCTCGTCGTCTCCTTCATCTATTTCGTCTGGCACTGCTGGCGCGACAAAGACACCATCGTCGATCTCAAGGTCCTCAAAGACCGCAACTTCCTCCTTGGCTGCGTCCTCATCTTCTTCTTCGGTATCGGCATCTACTCCACCGTCACCGTCCTTCCCCTCTTCTCCCAGGAGCTGCTCGGCTACACCGCCTTCACCGCCGGCCTGGTCGTCGCGCCACGCGGCATCGGAGCCATCTGCGGCATGCCCATCATCGGCTATCTGTCCAATAAAGCCGACCCCCGATGGCTCCTCACCTTCGGCTTCTGCACCTTCGGCCTCACCACCCTCTACTTCGGCAATGTCACGCTCGACATCTCCCCCACAACGCTCCTTCTGCCGATCCTCATCACCGGCTTCGGCCTCAGCTTCGTCTTCGTCCCCATCAACACCGCTGCCTACGGAACCCTCGACAACAAGCAGATCGGCAACGCCAGCGGCCTCTTCAACCTCATGCGCAACGTCGGCGGCTCCATCGGCATCTCCATCGCCCAGACCCTGCTCACCCGCCGCTCCGACGTCCACCAGAACGAGATCATCAACTCCGTCCCTCTCAGCGGTCAGCAATACCAAAACAGCATGCACGCCGCCCAGGGAGCGCTCAGCGGCTACTTCGGCCCTTCCAACACCCTGGCCCCAGCCCAGGCAACCCTCTACCAGCAGCTAGGCCGACAGGCTGCAACCTGGGCCTTCGTCGACGTCTTCCGCTGGCTCTCCCTCCTCTGTTTCTTCTGCGTAGGCATCGTCTGGCTCTTCAAAAAAGTAAAACCCGGCAAAGCCCCCGCCGGCGCCCACTAGCCTCTCCCGCCAGCAACGTTCTCCCGCCCAACCGTGTCATTCTGAGCGAAGTTGCCGGGTGCCCCATAGCTTGTCCTGCGCTTGCCGAAGGGTCCCGCTTCTGGGACTTGGGCATCGTGCGAAGCACGACCGTTCTCCTCCTCACCCACCACAAAACCCGTCATCTCGACCGAAGGCGGCGCACTTTGCCGCCGCAGTCGAGAGACCCCCGCATTCCGCTCTTGCCCGTTGTCTATCCTCTTCCACCACTCCAAATCCGTCATTTCGACCGGAGCAGTTCGCGCCTTTGCGAACTGTGCAGTGGAGAAACCTGCTTCTCAACCACAATCATTTCCTGGCCATGGCGTCTTTGCCGTTGCCTGTCCGTTTGCCCGCCATCCTGCTGGAATCTCCTGTTGCCGCCCTCCTCCCCACCGCCCGTCACATTTCCACACACGCACTCCTACTTTCCGGGTAAGCTGGTGCTCCGCAGCAAGCAGCACGGGCCCCCACAACGGTAAAACCACACCGATCTGAAAGGACAACCTATGGCAAACCCCTTCGTTCACCTCGAACTCTCTACCTCTGACACCTCCAAGGCCAAGGAGTTCTACAGCAAGCTCTTCGGCTGGACCTTCGCCGACAACGACATGGGCCAGGGCATGGTCTACAGCACATTCAAACCCGACACCGGCCCCGGCGGCGGCCTCTACTCCATGCCCGGGATGCCCACCGCATGGCTAGCCTATGTCGGCGTCGACGACATCAACACCGCTACCGACAAGGCCAAGACCCTCGGAGCCAAAATCACCCTCGGCCCGCAAGAGATCCCCAACGTCGGCTGGATGACCGTCCTCACCGACCCCACCGGCGCCACCATCGCCCTCTTCCAACCCAAAACCTCATAGATTTACCCACCAAACCGTCGGCACCTCAACGGAGCCGACGGCAACGTGAGCCTTCGACACACCACAATTCGCACCCATAGGGAACCTGCGCCAGCATGAGCCTCGGCGTACCACAACTCGGGTGCCCCATCATCGCGCAGTCTCATCGGATCAAGCCAGTCATCGGTCAACCACAACTCCGGGTGCCCCATCTTCGCGCGGTCTTATCGCGCTAAGGTGGGCATTCGTGCGCAGCACGAACCTCTTTCTCCTCCCAGCCCCAACTTCCCCGACCTCCCAACAAAGGCCATCCACCCCATCATCGCGCAGTCTCATCGGATCAAGCCAGTCATCGGTCAACCACAACTCAGGGCGCCCCATCTTCGCGCGGTCTTGTCGCGCTAAGGTGGGCATTCGTGCGCAGCACGAAGCTCTTTCTCCTCCCAGCCCCCAACTTCCCCGACCTCCCAACAAAGGCACGCCACACCATCTTCGCAACTCAGCCCGTACCCGCACCCATACCCCATACCCATACCCATACCCATACCCGTTACCCGTTACCCACACCCCGTACCCGTACCCGTACCCGTACCCGTTGTCATCCTGAGGCAGCGAAGGATCCCCGCATTTGTTTTTGCAGTTTGTTTTTGCAGTTGCAGTCGCAGTCGCTGCAGTTGTTTGTTCTCCGTCGTCATCCTGAGCACAAGCGAAGGACCACGGTATTTTGTCTTTGCGGTTGCAGTTGCGGTTGCCCTTGCAGTTGCAGTTGCGGTTGCAGTTGGTCTCAATGTTGCCGTTGCCTATCCTCCTCAACCGCACAAAACTCAACCGCACAAAAAAACTCCGTCATCTCGACCGGAGGCGGCGCTTCTGCCGCCGCAGTGGAGAGACCCCCGCATTTCGCTTTTGCTGTTGCCGTCAAAATAGCCAACCCCGCGAAACCGCAGCCGCCGCCCAGAAATCCTTGACACGGCTGCTACAATAAAGACAGAAGAAAAGAAAGCCCGGCTCCTGAGTCGGGCTTTTCCATTGCATACTGCAATCGCACCGAAGTACCAAGCTAAGCACTTTAGTTCGAAGACTTTGACACATTTAGATAGGGGGAGGGGGGGTACACCGAATGCGCGAAGAAACACACAACCAAAAGCAGTCTCCCATCGACTTCACGACCCCGGAATCGCATCACCCCGACACACGCAGAAACTATATTTTCACCCTCCTGCGCCTCCTCACCATCCTCCTCACCGCAACCCTAACCGCGCAAGCCCAATGGGACATCGAAGACTCCCACACCACTGCCAGCCTCCGCGGCATCCACAACGTCGGCGGCGGTGTAGCCTGGGCCAGCGGAACCCACGGCACGGTCCTCCGCACCGAAGACGGCGGCTACCTCTGGCAGACCTGCACCATCCCTCCCGGGGCCGAAAACCTCGACTTCCGCGGCATCCAGGCCTTCGACGAAAACACCGCCATCGTCATGTCCTCCGGCCCCGGCGACCAATCCCGCCTCTACAAAACCACCGACGGCTGCCAAACCTGGAAACTCCTCTTCACCAACCCCGACAAAGAAGGCTTCTGGGACGCATATGTAATTGCCCGAAAGGGAGGCACAGGGATTCTCATCGGGGATCCAGTCGATGAACACATCGCTGTCTGGCGGCCGAATCTCGATTATGCGATTCCAACCCTCGAGCCTTTCCACCACAGACCGCGCCCACAAAAGGGTGAGTCTGAATTTGCTGCCAGTAATTCTTCGCTGTTTGTAGCGGATCCCTTCTTTGATTTCTGGATAGCAACCGGTGGCAAGAAGGGAGCTCGAGTCATAAAGCGTATCAATCACGATTTCGACAGTTTCGGATTCGATAGCTATCCTTCGGCTCCGGTGCCAGTTGGGTCTAACACAGAATCCTCCGGCATCTTCAGCTTGTCCTTCCGAAAAGCAGCAGAGACTGCAAATCCAGAGAAGGAATTTCTGGTCGGGATATCCGTCGGTGGCGACTATACCAAGCCTGACAACTCAACCCGCACCGCAGCCTTCACTCTTGACGGTGCACAACATTGGGCCGCCGCTCATACCCCACCCCATGGCTACCGCTCCTCCGTAGCCTACGACCCCACCCAAAAACTCTGGATCACCGTAGGCCC
>Ga0182024_10025890_pt1 | contig 10327 bp, 7 predicted proteins | sample P32metaG_FD_120480 | JGI IMG/M metagenome (GOLD analysis project Ga0182024, IMG submission 120480) | Permafrost microbial communities from Stordalen Mire, Sweden - P3-2 metaG (Illumina Assembly) | ecosystem: Environmental > Terrestrial > Soil > Wetlands > Permafrost | place: Sweden: Stordalen...
CGCCAGCCCACCGGGTGCGGCCGACATGTAATGCAGGACGCAGAAACCACCGAAGGACTGACCGAGCACGCTCCAGCGCTCCACGTCCAGCTCTTTGCGGATGAATTCAGCGTCTTCCACGATCGAGTCAGCACGGAAACAGGCCAGGTAGCCAGCCTGCTCTTCAGGGCTCATCCGGTCGAGCGTTGCGACCGGCGTCGACCGTCCGGTTCCCCGCTGGTCGAGCATCAGCACGCGGAAGTCCTGCAGGGCGCGATCCAGCCAGCCCGGCGCCGACGGGTGAGCCGTCGGGCGCGTCGCCTCCATGCCGGGACCGCCCTGTAGAAACACGAGGAACGGTCGGTGGCGCCCGTCAGGTGCCGCCACCTCGCGGGCGAACACCTTGATTCGTTTGCCGTCCGGATCGGAGTAGCGCAGAGGTACGTCGAAATCACGCTCCGTGAGGACCAACCCCGGTGGATACACCATCACAGCCATGGCCGTGATTCTGCCAGCCGCCGTAGGGTCTGGCCGTAGGGGTCTGGCCGTAGGGTCTGTTGGTGGCCACACGCCGCGACCGCCGGCGGCGGATCGCTCACATTCGCTCGTACCTTCCCTGGGTCGTTGCTGCCCCGTTCACGGTCAGTGGAGTGATCCACCTCGCCGACCCGGCAATCTTCACGTCCATCGTCCCCCATTTCCTGCCGTTCCCGACCGAGCTCGTCTACGCCAGCGGCGTGGCTGAGCTCATCTGCGCGGTCGGTCTCTGGCGGCGCCTCCGATGGGCGGGGATCGCCGCTGCGGTCCTTCTCGTGATCATCTGGCCCGCCAACCTGCAGGATGCCATCACCGCCCAGCAGGGCCACGACCTGATGCCCAAAGTGCTCGATTGGGTCCGTTTTCCGCTGCAGATCCCCCTCATCTGGTTCGCCCTCCAGTCCGGCATCGCGCAGCCCGAGGCGCTCGGCGCCTTGCCCGACTCCGGCCTCGGTCAGGCGGAATCCGAATGATCGACACGTCTCGTGACCCTACGGCCGCGCTACCGTCGTTGCCGTGGCTTTGACGAGCACGCAGACATCAGCCGGTTTCGCCGACCGCTTCGTGGAGGCTCGCAAGGCGTTCGGCCCCCTGGTTCTCGGCCTCGATCCATCGGGCGACATCCTTCGCGCGTGGGGCCTTGGCGACGACCCCGACGGGCTGGACCGATTCATCGATGTCGTCGTCGAGGTAGCTATCGGTGCTGTCGGCGTGGTCAAGCTGCAATCCGCGTTCTATGAGCGGTTCGGCTGGCGTGGTATCCGCAGCCTGGCACGGTTGGCCGCCGAGTGCCGAGTAGGCCAGGTGTTGGTCCTGCTCGACGCAAAGAGGGGTGACGTGGGATCGACCAACGATGCCTACGGCGAGGCGTACCTCGGACCCGCAGCAGGGATCCAGGTCGACGCGCTGACGGTTACCCCGTACCTGGGCTTCGCCGCCTTGCGGCCCTTCTTTGACCGGGCCGCCGAGCACGGGGCCGGCCTGTTCGTGGTCACACGGTCCTCCAATCCCGAAGGCCGCCCACTGCAGACGGCTCGGGGCGCTGACGGCTTGAGCGTCGAGCAGAAGTTGGTGAGTGACTTGGCGCTGGCGAATTCTCGTGCCGCGCCCGGCCGCCTCGGCCCGTTCGGCTCGGTGTTCTGCGCCAACCATGGTCCACCGGTAGACATGGATCTCGTGAACATGGGAGGCCTATTCCTTTGTCCTGGCGTGGGCGCCCAGGGAGCCTCGGCGGCGGACGTCGCAGCGTGCTTCGCCAGTTGCCCGGATCGGGTGTTGCCATCGGCCTCGAGGGTGTTGCTTGCCGACGGCCCAGACCCGTCACGCCTCCGCGACGCATTGAGCGCTCTCGGAGGCGACCTGCAGGAGGCCCTCGGCGTCTGACGGCACTCGCGTTGACGGCGCTCGCAGGACCTTCGGCCAGCTCAGGGCGGCGCGGTCATGAGGAGCCACATGGCGGCGCGCGCAGCCAGCTTGTGGTCCTTTTGCCACGGCGGACCGAGCGTGCGCCCTGCGGTCTCCAGGCTCGAGTTGATGGGGATCGAGCCGGCGGTGACACGCATGACCGGGAGACCGGCTCGGGCCGCGCCCTCGGTGAGCGCTTGCTCGTAGAGGTCGCCTTCGGCGGAGTGCAGGAGGGCGTGAGACGACAGGATCCGTTCGAGCTCCGGCGGGAGCGCGCGGTCGGCCGCCACGACGGCGACACCCGCGACGGAGAAACCGTTCGTGTGCACGTCGGCGGCCAACTTCGCCAGGGCGGCCAGCGCCGACGTGGCCGAGACGGCCTCAACGTCCCTGATCAGACTGGTGCCCTCAGCCAAGCTGAGGCCGGCCTCCGCGGCCGCGTGGTATGGCTGAGTAGGGAGCGACCCGTCCACGAGCTGGATTCGCCTTCGTTCGAGGACGCGAGGAGCGGCAGGCGAGCCGGTTACAGCAACGATCACGGCCCAGCCGGAGTGAGACCTGCATCCGATCGCAGCGGGTATCGGTGCCACCGGAGAAACCATAGTTCTGGTGACTTCAGCTAACAGCAGTCCAGGTCGCGCCCCGTGCCGGCAACCCGAGCCGCTCTGGCTCCGCGGCCGATCCGGGTAGTCTGGTTACAAGGCGCCTCTCGAGCTTGAATGAGCCGACTGCGACTGACCGTCCTGCGCCTCCTCTTCAGTCGCATACCTGGCCGATCGAACGGGCTGACTTGCGCGAATACCTGCCGCTTGGCACACCGGACCGGTGAGCGACGCCGGCGCGGACGGCCCACCGGCCGCCGCCATCCGCGTAGGGTCGCGACCTGCCGATTCGGCATTCGCAGGGCTGACCGGCGCGCGAGTGCCGTCATTTCGCAGGTCATCTGGAACATTCGCTCAAGGTTCCCTGCAGGCCGTCGATACGACAGCCGGTGCCCCTGGAAACCCTCGTGGACAATCGCGCCCGTATGTGCCCTCCTGAGGGCAGCCAGCGTGACGCGGCGCCACCGGCTCGCCGCGCGGGCGACGCCGCCCTCCGGGCGGCTGGGTTGCCCGCCGTAATCGAAGTCGTGACCGCGACGGAGCCCCCATCCGCCTCGACGCCGGGCGTCCAGCTCAGTGTCGGCTCCCGCGTCGCCATCCTTACCGCCGTGCTCACGTGCGTGTCTGTGGTGCTACTGCTCTGGGGACCCCTCTCCGGGCTGGGTCCGGTCCGCGAACTGATACCTCAACTCGCCATTGGCGCTGTTCTGGTCATACTCTCGGCGGCGGCCGTCTTGGCGCCGGTGTCGTTCCACCACCGCGGCCACACGTACCTGTTCAGCCTGGGTGAGGTGCCGCTTCTGCTGGGGCTCGTGTTCGCCTCGCCAGCGGTGCTCGTCGTGGGTCGTCTCGCAGGCGAGGCGATCGGCCTCGGTGGCGTTCGCCGGCAGCGGCCGGTGAAGTTGAGCTTCAACCTCGCCAGCGGCGCCTTCACCGCGGTGATCGCCGAGACCGTCTACCGAGAGATCCTCGGTGGGCGGTCCCCTGTCGGCGCGACCGGCTGGGCCGCCGGCGCCGCCGCCTTGGTGGTGAGTGCGTTGACGGCACAGGTGGCCGTGGCGTTGGTCGTGCGCCTCGTAGGGCAGAGTCTTCAGCGGACGACGCGCTTCGAGCTCTTCATCTTCGTGCTGCTCCTCCTCGCGAGCGTCGCGCTGGCGTTCGTCGTTCTCAACGCAGCATGGTGGGACGCTTGGACGGCGCTCCCGATGCTCGTCGTCGGGGGCCTCATCGTCTTCGCATATCGTGCCTATCTCCGGCTCACAAAGCGGTTCGGCGCCCTACAACAGCTCTACGATTTCGGCCGATCGCTCAGTGGTTCCGATGTCGAGTCCGCACAGACGGTCTGGGCTGTCCTGGAAGGCGTGCAATCGGTGATGCGGGCCAATCGAGCAGAGGTGATATTCGCCGACGGATGGCCGCATGGACGACGCATTGCCCTGAACAAGGACGAGCGTGCCATCGTCGACGGAGTTCTCCTCGACGAGTCCTCCGCCATCGCACCGGTCCTTTCCGAGCGTCGCGTGAGCCTCCACTTGCGAACCCCTGACTCCGCCGATCCTGCGCAAACAGTCGACCCCGTGGTCGGTTCGTTTCGTGACGCCCTTGTCGCGCCTCTCACGAGTGGGGACCGCGTCTTCGGCGCCCTCCTTGCGCTCGACCGCCGCGAGCTGCTCGACCCGTTTGACGAAGACGACCTTCGGCTCTTCGAGGCACTTGCCGCCCATGCGAGCACGACGCTGGAGCGGGTGCGCCTCGTCGAGGAGCTTCGCCTGGAGGCTGAGGGCAGATCCCACCAAGCGATGCACGACACCCTCACCGGCCTGCCGAACCGGACGCTCTTCCTCGAACGTGCCTCCGCCGCGCTTGCCGAGACTGGTAGGGCTGCGGTCGCGCTTCTCGACCTCGACCGGTTCAAGGAGGTCAACGACACCCTCGGTCACGCCACCGGGGATCGGCTCCTGTGCGAAGTTGCGGAGTGCCTTGTTCGGGCTGCTCACGGGCGGGCTACGGTCGCCCGTCTCGGAGGTGACGAGTTCGCGCTGATCGTCACCGACATCATCGGTCCTGAGGAAGCCATCGGCATCGTTCGTGACCTGGAAGCTGCCCTGACGAAACCCATGAACGTGGATGGGATCACGCTCGCGGTACGCGCAAGCGCCGGTGTCGCCCTGGCGCCCGAGCACGGCGACAACGTCGCGACGCTCTTGCAACGTGCCGACATCGCCATGTACCTCGCCAAGGGCAGGCGATCCGGGATCGAGCTGTACTCGCCGGCCCAGGATCAGAACATGCAGCGCAAGCTTCTGCTCGGCGGACAGCTCGCCCAAGCCATCGCCAACCGGCAGTTACACATCGTGTACCAGCCGATCGCCGACCTCTCGACAGGCCAGATCATCGGAGCGGAGGCACTTGCCCGCTGGGACCACCCAGAGCTCGGTGAGATTCCGGCAGAAGAGTTCATTTCCATCGCGGTGCAAATGGGCCTCATCGGGCAGATTACGGACTTCGTCTTGACCGAAGGCTGCGCCCGGGCGGCACAGTGGCGGGATGAGGGTACGCCACTGGCGCTTTCGGTCAACTTGTCCGGTCGGGACCTTTCCCAGCATTTGCTCGTCGAGAAGGTGGTTGCCCAGCTCAAGGCAAACGGCCTCCCGCCAAGCTCCCTGACGCTGGAGGTGACTGAGACCGAGCTCTTGGCCGACCTCGGCGAGGCCAGCGCCGTGCTCACCAAGCTCGGAGAGCTCGGAGTGCGCGTCGCAGTGGACGATTATGGAACCGGCTATTCCTCGCTCGCATACCTTCACCGCCTTCCCGTCACCGAGCTCAAGATCGATCGATCCTTCATCACCGACGTCGTGACGGACCAGAGCAACGCCATCATCGTCCGCTCGTCCATCAAGATGGCGCACTCGCTCGGACTGTCCGTCATCGCCGAAGGCGTCGAGGACGAGCTGACCTGTGCGGTGCTCGCGGACGCCGATTGCGACGCAGTGCAGGGCTACTACCTGTCATCTCCCCTGACCGCCACAGCTATGAGGCAGTGGTTGGCCACAACGCCAGGTCTCAAGTTCTCGCCCGAGCTGCCTTCGCCGCTCCGGGTTATTGCCGGTCAACTCCAATCGCTCCGGACCGGACGCGATGAAATGGGCAACATCAGCGGCTGACGACCGCCAGACGAAGGGCCTAAAGGCCTGCTAGACGAGGGTCGAGCGGGCGTCCCAGTGTCTGTTCGGCGCCCTTCGGGGAACACGCCGAAGAGGCCGCTCGACCGTGCCGGTGTCACCGCCGGTCCTGTCGGCGCGCCGCCGAATTGGTTTACCTGGCATTTACCTGCGAACATAGGCGCGGGAGCCAAGAGGCCCACCGCTGAATCGGACATCCCTCAAGTCCGTCGTTCCCTCGAAAGTGACATGACTTTCAGTGGCGCGAGCGCGACAAAAAGAGTGGTTGACCGAACCTCGGTTTTGCGTTTCTGCGAAAAGAGCGAGGTGATTTTCAATGTTCTGTTTCGACACGAAGTGGGGCTGAGCCAGTCCGTTTTCTGCGTTTCTGTGAAAAGAGCGAGGTGATTTTCAATGTTCTGTTTTGACACGAAGTGGGGCTGAGCCAGTCCGTGTTCGCCGTGGTAGTTGTCCGGTGACAGATCTGTGTATCGGACGGTGACCGAGAAACTTTAGGAGGTTTTCGCTCGGGTCTTTCGTTTGGGACCCGTGCCGGCCTGGAAGCCGTCTGGCCCAGCGTGGCATGAGGCATGATGGGCCCATGGCGGCTGTGGCTTCCCGTCGAGGCCGACGAGCAGGGCCGGCAGCGTCGTGAGCGGGGCGAATCCGCCGCTCGGGCGCCGGTTCGGGCACCTGTGGGCGGCATTTGCTCTTTCAAGCTCCGGAGACGGCTTTGCCTACGGGGCGGTTCCGTTGCTGGCGGTGGTGGTGGACGCCCGCCCCCTCGCCGTCTCAGCAGTCATTGCGGCCGACAGCCTGCCCTGGCTGCTGGCCGCGTTGCCGGCCGGTGCGTTCGCCGACCGCTTCGAACGGGGACGCCTCATGGCCCTCGTGAACATTGCCAGGGGGATGCTGCTTGGAGCGATGGCCGCCCTCGTGGGTCTGCGGGAGTTGGATCTCTGGCTGCTCTTGGTGTTCGTGGTGGCGAACGGAACAGCCAGGGCCATGTACTACTCGGCGTCACAGGCCGCGGTACCGGAGCTCGTCGGCCCTTCGGCGCTTGCCCGTGCGAACGGTGTCCTCACTGGCACGGAGGCGGCGACCGAGCACCTCGTAGGCCCCGCCCTCGGCGCGGTCGCGTTCGTAGCGAGCAGGGCACTGCCGTTCGTGGCGGACGCTTCGGCAGTCGGCGTGTCCGGCCTGGCGTTCCTCGGTCTTCGGACGAAGCAACCAGATGTTGTGCCGGTGCGGGGCTCTATCTGGGAGGGCGGCCGGCTTCTCCTTGGCGACCGCAGACTGCGCTTGCTCGTGATGCTGATCGCCGCGCTCGCCGGGCTGCAGGGTCTCGTAGCTGGGGTTCTGGTGCTCATAGCGACCCGTGACTGGGGGGTTCACGCGAGCCTCTACGGCGTCTTCGTGGCAAGCGGCGCGGTCGGCAACATTCCCGGGGCTCTGCTGGCAGAGCGGATCGTGGCGAAGGTGGGCGTCGCGGTGACGTTGCTCGCGTCGGCCGTGGTTTCCGGTGTGGCCTACGTCGTCATGGCGATCGCTCACTCCTGGCTGCTCGCTGGATTCGCATTCGCTCTTGTGGGATTGGCCGTTGCCGCCGGCAGCGTCGTGGCAGTCTCGTTGCGGCAGAGGCTCACCCCGAACGAGGTCATGGGGCGCGTCGGTTCGGCTTGGAGGGGGATCGTCTGGGGCGCGGCACCGGTCGGAGCCCTGCTCGCCGGCGTCGTCGCCGTGCTCGGAGGCCTCCGCCTTCCGCTCCTGCTCGCCGGATCGGTGCAGTGCCTCGTTGCCGTCGTGCTTGCGAGGCCGTTGCTGCGGCGCCTGGGGAGAAGTGGTGGCCCGGCAGTGCCTGGGGCCGGCCAAGGGATCGTGCCCACCGCGCCCGGTCTGACTGGGCCCATGCCGGTGTGACCGGCGTCGTGCAGCTGCCTTCACCGTGCGTCCTGGTCCTCGTCGGTCCCGGTGCCTCCGGTAAGTCGACGTGGGCGGCCACGCACTTCCCGCCGGAGAGCATCGTCTCGCCAGTTGCGGGCCGTTGTCGGTTCCGGCGAGGACGATATGAGCGCCAGCGACGACGCGTTTGCGTTGCTCGACGAGATCGTCGCGCGAAGGCTGGCGCGGCGCTTGACCACCGTGATCGACACGCTTGGTCTCGACGCCCCGCGGCGCCGGTCGTGGCTTGAAGCCGCAAGGCGCTGCAAGATGCCGTGCGTGGCTGTCACCTTCGACACCTCCTCGCAGCAGTGCCGGGCTCGCAACCGCCAACGCCCCAAGCGGATCCCGGTCAACGTGCTCTCGGCTCAGCTTCGGAGCTGGCCGAAGGTCCGGGAGCACCTCGCCGAAGAGGGTTATGACGCTGTCATACCGGTCGGGCCCGTTCGGGTCGTCCCTGAGACATTCGTCACGGCGGCGGCGTCGGCGCGGCGGCAGATCGAGCAGCCCGCAGGCTTGCGCTTCGGGCTCCACCTCGGATCCTTCACATTCCCCGGTGGATCGCCGGCAACGCGAGGGGCGCTACAGGACGTCGCCGCTGCCGCCGAAGTCGCCGGCTTCGACGGCATCTACGTGATGGACCACTTTCGCCAGATCCCACAGATCGGCCGCCCCTGGGAGGACTTCCTCGAGAGCTACACGACGCTGGCATACCTGGCCGCGTGCACCACACGGGTGCGCCTCGGAGCCCTTGTCACTGGCATCACGTACCGAAATCCGGCCCATCTCGGCAAGATCATCGCCACGCTCGACGTGCTCAGCGGCGGACGGGCGGTGTGCGGCCTCGGGTTGGCCTGGTTCCGCGATGAGCACGCCGCCTACGGCTGGGAGTTTCCGCCCGCTGCCGAGCGGTACGCCCTCCTCGAGGACGCGTTGCAGCTGCTGCCCCTGCTGTGGGGACCGGGCAGTCCTTCCTATGAAGGGAGACGCGTCACGGCCCAGGAAGCGATGTGCTATCCCAGACCGCTGCAAGATCACGTCCCGATCCTGCTCGGCGGGGGCGGCGAGCGGCGCACGCTGCGGCTCGCGGCCCGCTACGCCGACGCCGCCAACGTGCTCGGTGACAAGGGGGCTGTGCGGCACAAGGCGGAAGTGCTGCGAGCCCATTGCGAGAAGGAGGGACGCGACCCGGCGAAGGTGGCGTTGACGCATCTGTCGACCGTGCTCGTCGGCACGGATGACCATCACGTCGCCGAACTGGTCGAACGGTTCCGCCCCCGGCGCGGCGATGCGGCTCGCGCCGCCGCCGCCCTGCTCGCGGGCACAGTCTCGGATCACGTCGGACGCTTCAGGGAGCTCGTCGACGCCGGTGTCAGCGAGGTGATGGTTCGAATGCCCGATCCCTCGGATCCGAATTCGATGGAGTGCATGGCCGAGGTCATCTCCGCCTTCCGCTGAACGCTCGGCCCCGCCGGCAATCCCGGCGCGGGGATAGCTGGGAAGCCGGAATAGTTGATGCGTCACCTAGGTTGCACGGTGTGTGAGATCGTTCACGGTCATCCAGAGAGAAAGGGTCACTCATGGCTACGACTGTTCGGCTACCTGAGGTTGAGGTCCGCAGAGCCACTGATCGTTTTGACACCAAGACCGGTTGGCTGGACTCCAAGCATTCGTTCTCCTTCGGTCCGCACCGGGACAGCGCCAATACGCATCACGGACTGCTGCTCGTGAACAACGACGACCGCGTGCTGGCGGGAACGGGCTTCGAGACGCACCCGCACAAGGACATGGAGATCGTGACCTGGGTGTTGCAGGGCTCGCTCGTGCATCAGGACTCCGAGGGCAACAGCGGCGTGCTGTACCCCGGCCTCGCACAGCGGATGAGCGCAGGAACTGGCATCCGCCACTCAGAGAAGAACGATTCGTGGGGGATCCAAGGCGGACCTCGCCACGAGGACACCGTCCATTTCATCCAGATGTGGGTTGTGCCCGACGAAGCCGGGATCGTTCCCTCTTACGAACAGCTCGAGATCTCCGACGAGCTACTGCGGGGCGGTCTCGTCACGGTCGCGTCGGGAATGGCAAAACACGATGGTGCTTCTGCCATCCGGATCCAGAACCGCTCTGCCGCCCTCTATGCCGCGCGCATGCGACCGGGCGACAGCGTGACGCTGCCCGAAGCACCGTTCGTGCACCTGTTCGTCGCTCGTGGCATCGTCGCGCTGGAAGGTAGCGGCGCCCTGGCACAAGGTGACGCAGCGCGAATGACTGCGACCGGGGGTCAGTCGGTTGCTGCGGTCGAACCCGCCGAGGTCCTCGTGTGGGAGATGCAGGAGACGCTTGCGGCGTGACGGTCGTCTCGCGACGGCAGCTCACACCAGAGCCGTCGGACCGACGATCGGTGGTCGGACGGTGACCACATGCCGCCGGGACTCCTCGGCAGACCTCGGAACGTGGCCGGCGGCGGCCATCTCCATCACGAAACTTGTCGCCGCGTTGACACCGTTGCCGAACAGTTCGTTCTGCTGGTCGACCGTGAGGTTGAACTCGGTTGCCGTGAGCCCGGCGTTGTTGACGAAGATGGTCCGTGCCGCTGTGGTTGCGTCGACCTGGTAGTTGTCCCACTCGTTCATCATCGTGCGGACGCAGTGGATCCCTACCGCAAGGGCGCTCTCGCAGGCTTTCGTAGCCGGCCAACGCGTC
>Ga0182024_10025891_pt1 | contig 10327 bp, 7 predicted proteins | sample P32metaG_FD_120480 | JGI IMG/M metagenome (GOLD analysis project Ga0182024, IMG submission 120480) | Permafrost microbial communities from Stordalen Mire, Sweden - P3-2 metaG (Illumina Assembly) | ecosystem: Environmental > Terrestrial > Soil > Wetlands > Permafrost | place: Sweden: Stordalen...
GATGCCCAGCGGCAGCATCAAGACAAAGTAGGCAAGCGTCGTCCACGTGCGGCTGTCCTTGAGCATCGCGACACTGCTCGCCCAGAGACCCAACTTCGGACCCGGATGCACGGGCCGTCGCGGCATGCGCTCTCCGGTCATGGCTTCAATCAGGCGCCCTTCGCCGAGCGAGATCGCGCGCACCATCCCGATGAATGCGAGGAAAAACGGTATCCCTATGACGAGGACCGCAAGACCGAGCGACAGCGAAATGCCGGTGACCGCGATCACGAAGTACACGATGCCGGTCGCCAGTGCCAACAGCATGAAGAAAACCGATGTATAGGCGCGTGGATCGCGGTACACGCTGAAGAAGCGTCGCGACAGGCTCGGCGTCTCAACGGCGGGGCGCGGCGGCGGCGAGTAGAGCGCAGCCTTAACTTTGGCCTCGGTATCGCGATACGCCGCCGCAACTTCATCCGGCGCGCCGTAGGTGCTCGCAATGAGTTCCAGTACGTCGGCCTCGGATTTGTCGGGGTGCGCGGCAATCTCGGCGCGCAAATACTCTTCCGCGTCGTAGGCGGCGTCCTGAATCAGCGCCGGATCCTGGTCCGCGAGTGCAGCCCGCAATTGCTTCAAATAGGCGTCAATGGAGCGGGGGGCGGCGGGGGTCATAGGTTGATTCCTGCCTCAATGAAGCGATCGACGAAGTCTCGCGTCTGGCGCCAGACGTCGCGGTATTGGTTGAGCATCGTGCGGCCTTCTTCAGTAATGCGGTAATAGCGTCGCGGCGGACCCGAGTACGAGGGAACAATGCGACTCGTGAGGAGCCCCGCGGCGCTTAGCGCCCGCAGCACCGGATACACCGTCCCCTCCTTAAAGAGAGCCTCGCCTTCGTTGGCTTTTTGCAGCCGTTTTGCGATTTCGTATCCATAGAGGTCCTCCTGAGTGGCCGCGAGCACCGCCAAGAGGACGAGTGCCACGAGGCCGCCGTTAAGGTCTTTCTGAAACTTGCGTACCTGACTTTCTTCCATCGACCTACTATCCGTCCGACAGTACTATAATGTTACTAGTACTAGAAAACAACTAGCACTTTTGCTCCGAGATAGCCTCCCCAGAGGCTTTTAACATTGTGCAGCTGGTGAGACGTAATAAGCAGCAACTAGACTTGCCGTCCTTTAACTTCCGCTCCGGTATGCGAAACCCATTGCTCGAAGTCGCCCCTGTCGTTCCCCGCGCGCTCGCGAGGCTGCCGGAGCTCGCCGCCAATCTGTTCTTCAGCTGGCACCGTCCGACCCGCGCCCTTTTTGAGGATCTCGATCGCGAGCTTTGGAAGCAGGCCGGAGGAAATGGACGGCTCATGCTGCGTTGCATGAGTCAGGAAGCGCTCGACGCCGGCGCGCGCGACGCGCAGTACCTGGCTCGCTACGCTCAGGTGCTCGAAACATTCGATGCCTATCTGCGCGCGCCGCCGACGCGCCAAGACGCGCCGCTCATCGGCTATTTCTGCGCCGAATACGGCTTTCACGAGAGCTTTCCCGTTTACTCAGGGGGCTTAGGCGTACTGGCGGGCGATCACTGCAAGGCTGCCAGTGATGAGCGCATGAATTTCGTGGCCGTGGGACTCTTGTACGGCCAAGGCTTCTTTACTCAAAGCGTCGACAACGACGGCGTGCAGTGCGCGCAGTACCGCGAGCATGATCCGCGCGATCTGCCGGTCGAGCCGCTGCGTCAGCCGAACGGACTTTGGACCTCCGTCAGCGTGCGCATTACCGGGCGCGATGTCGTGGCACGCGTCTGGAAAGCTGAAGTCGGGCGCGTGCCGGTTTACCTCCTCGATACGAACTGTCCCGAGAATGCCCCGGTCGACCGTGACATCACGCATCGGCTCTACGGCGGGGATGAGACGACACGCATTCGCCAGGAAATCATGCTCGGCGTCGGCGGCATGCGCGCCGTGCGTACACTGGGTTTGGCGCCTGCCGTGTGGCACTTGAACGAAGGACACGCGGCGTTCCTGATCGTGGAGCTCTTGCGCGAGCACATGGCGCGCGGATTGGCCTTCAACGCGGCGCTCGAAGCCGTGGCCGCGGGGTGCGTGTTTACGACGCACACGCCGGTTGCGGCCGGACACGACGTCTTTGGCCATGACCTGCTGATTGCGCATTTCGGCGATTTCATTCGTGAGCTTGGCGTGCCGATCGAGCGTTTTCTCGAGCTTGCGCACGCGCCTTCGCTGCCGGGTCTTTTCAACATGACGCGCTTGGCGCTGAACGGAACCCGGCATGTCAACGGCGTCAGCCGCATCCATGGCGGCGTGTCGGCGCGGCTGTGCGCCGATCAATGGCCGCAGATTCCACCGGAAGAAAATCCAGTCGGCTTCGTGACGAACGGCGTGCACGTGCCGACTTTCCTGCATCAGACGTGGGCTGATTACTTCGACGGCGCGCTTCCCTCGGATTGGCGCGAGCGCCTGCGTGATACCGATTTCTGGCGCCTGATCGAAGCGCTGCCCGATGATCGCTTTTGGGAGACCGGGCAGTCGGTCAAGTCGCAGATGCTGGCGAGCGTGCGTGAGCGTGTGCAGCGCGAGTACGTGCGCAAGGGCCTGAGCACCGCACAGTGCCGGCACGTGACGCGCCTCCTTGATCCGGCGCGACCGGACGTGCTCACGATCGGTTTCGCGCGTCGCTTCGCGACCTACAAGCGCGCAGCGCTCTTGCTGCGCGACCGGCCGCGTCTGGCGCGGCTGCTGCATGATACGGGCCGGCCGCTCCTTTTCCTGTTCGCAGGCAAGGCGCATCCGGCCGACGAGCCGGGCAAGGCCGTGCTGCGCGAGATCAAACAGTTAATGTTGCTGCCGGAGTTTGTCGGCCGCGTGGTGTTTCTCGAGGACTATGACATGCAGCTCGCGCGCTGGCTCGTGTCGGGTGTCGATGTCTGGCTCAATAATCCGATCGCGCCGCTCGAGGCGAGCGGCACCTCAGGGATGAAGGCGGCGGTAAACGGGCGCCTCAACTTGAGCGTGCTGGATGGTTGGTGGGGCGAAGCCTGTGCCGCCGACAATGGCTGGGGGATTCCGCCGGTAAACGCCCGCGATCCGGAACGGCGCGATGCGCTCGAGGCGGATCTCATCTTTGAGACTCTGGAGCAGGAGGTCGTGCCTCTTTATTATGCGCGCGACACGAATGGCCGCTCCGCCGAGTGGGTACGACGCAGCAAGCGCGCGATGACGAGCGTGATTCCGCGCTTCAATACGCGGCGCATGGTGTACGACTACGCGCAGGGACTCTACGGTCCCGCCGCGCGGCAGTACGCGAAGCTTGCCGAGGGCAACTACGCCGGAGCGCAAACGCTGGCGGATTGGAAGCAGCGTGTGCGCCAGGCATGGCCGCGGGTCGTGCTGCGCCTCTTGAACGATGCGCCCGGTGACATGACGCGCGGCGAGCGTCTGCGGCTGCGTGTCGCAGCGGCGCTCGCGGGACTGCAGCCTGCGGATGTGCGCGTGGAATTCATCGCACGCCGTCGTCTGCCGGAGAGCTCTTTCGAAATACCCGCACTTTCGTCGTATACGGACGCAGTGCGCGACGGCGTGTGGAGCGCGATGCTTTCTCCCACGGCAGAGCTTGAGACGGACGGCGCCGCCGTGTTTGCGCTCGATGCGCAGCCCATCGAGTGCGGTCAGTTCGAGACTCAAATCCGCATCTATCCCTGGCATGAGCTGTTGTCGCATACCTTTGAGCTCGGCCTCATGAAGGAGCTGTAGCCATAGCGCCTGCAACCACCGCGATCGAAAGGCGGCGGCAGTGTCCGCGCGCGCGCCGTTGTTCGCAGCAAAGAAGTGCCGTACCTGCCATGCGCTGTCGGTCCGATCGGCAGGCGCCGAGCCCCATCGTCGAGAGCCATTGACTCACCGACGGTTGGACGTGTAGACAGAACTTGCCGGAACAAAAAGCGTCTGAGCGTACTATGCCTCGACACCCCGCGCGCACATCCTCCGGCCGCTATGTCAGCCGTCTGACCGGCGGCACGCTCGCGGTGATCATGGCCGGGGGCCGTGGCGAGCGGCTGAAGGCGCTCACCGAACACCGTTGCAAGCCCGCGAGCCCCTTTGGCGGCAAATTTCGCATCATCGACTTCGTGCTCTCGAACTGTGTGAATTCGGGCATTCGCCAGATCGCAATCCTGACGCAGTACAAGGCGCAATCGCTCATTCAGCACGTCGAGCGCGGCTGGAGCTATCTGCGCGGCGAGTTCGGCGAGTTCATCGAAGTGATTCCAGCGCAGCAGCAGATCGGTGAGCTCTGGTACCGCGGCACGGCGGATGCCGTCTACCAGAACATGGAGATCATTCTTTCGCACCGGCCGAAGCACGTCCTCGTGTTGGCCGGTGACCATATCTACAAGATGGATTACGGTCCGATGATTGCGTACCACGTGGAGAAGGGCGCAGACATCACCGTGGGTGTGGTCGAGGTGCCGCGCGATCAGTCGATTCATTTCGGAGTCCTCACCGCCACCGAATGGAACCGCGTGACGCAGTTTGCGGAGAAGCCGGCGGTGCCCGACACGATGGCAGGCAAACCGGATTCGATTCTGGCGTCCATGGGCATCTACGTCTTCAATACGCGCCTCCTTGAGAAGCTGCTGGCCGAGGACACGAACGATCCAGCGTCGGCGCACGATTTCGGACGGAACATACTGCCCAAGGCGATCGATCAGCTGCAGACTTTCGCCTATCCGTTCCAGGATGTGAAGACGCGCGCGCAGAGCTACTGGCGCGACGTCGGCACGCTCGACGCCTACTACGAGGCGAATATCGAATTGGTGCACGTGCGGCCTGAGCTCAATATTTACGATGAGGATTGGCCTATCTGGACCTACCAGGTGCATCAGCCGCCTGCGAAATTCATCCTCGATGAGGATGGCAGGCGCGGCATGGCGATCAATTCCATGGTCTCGGGCGGCTGCATCATCTCCGGCGCCATCGTGCGCGAGTCGCTCTTGTTCTCGGATGTGCGCGTCGATGAGCGCTCGCGCATCGAGCGCTCAGTCATTCTGCCGCACGTGGAGATCGGCAATGGCTGCAGCGTGATCGGCGCCATCATCGACGAGGGCTGCGTGATCACCGACGGCATGCAGATCGGTGTCGATCGCGGCGCCGACGCGCATCGCTTTGAGGTGACCGACAAGGGCGTCGTGCTGGTCACGGCCGGCATGCTGCGGCGAACGGAGGGCGCCGCACGATGACGGACGCTGCGCGGTTGCCGGTCGTGCTCATGTGGCACATGCACCAACCGCAGTATCGCGATGCCCTCACAGGTCAGTACGTCCTGCCGTGGACTTATCTGCACGCGATCAAGGACTATGTCGACATGGCAGCGCATCTGGAGGCTGCACCGTCCGCGTGTGCGGTCGTCAATTTCACTCCGGTACTCATCGAGCAGCTCGAGGAAATCGCCGCACGCATCACTCAGCACCTCGATTCCGGTGCGACGCTGCCGGATCCGGTGCTCGCGCTCCTGGGGCCTGGCGCGGTGCCCGAGGCGGCAGGCGAGCGCCTCGAGCTTCTGCGCGCCTGCCTGCGCGCGCAGCGTAAGACCATGATCGAACGGTTCCCCGCGTACCTTGAGCTCGCGACCCTCGCCGAATCCTTCGCCACGGTCGAGCGCATCGGCTACGCCTCCGATCAGTTCATGCACGATCTGGCGGTCTGGTATCACCTGGCCTGGCTCGGTGAAACAGTGCGCCGAACCGATCCGCTCGTCGCAGCGCTGACGGCACAGGGCCGCGCCTTCACGCTGGCCAATAGGCGCGAGCTCCTGGCGCTCGTCGGGCGTCTGGTTGGGAGCATCATTCCGCGCTTTCGCGCCTTAAGCGATGCAGGGCGATGCGAGCTTTCGCTTACGCCCTACGCACACCCGATCGTACCGCTGCTCATTGATTTTGCGGCGGCGCGCCAGGCGCAGCCGACGGCACCGTTGCCGCGTCACGGGCCGTATCCGGGTGGGGCGGAGCGGGCGGCATGGCACATGCGCGAGGGAATCCGCATCTTTACCGCCGCCTTCGGCAAGAGGCCCGTCGGCTGCTGGCCCTCCGAAGGGGCAATCAGCCAGGAGACGCTCGAGCTCATTGAAAAGTTCGAGTTTCGCTGGACCGCGTCGAGCACCAACGTGCTGCGCGCGAGCCTGCTCCTCTCGAGCGATCCGTCGCGCAGTTTCGACGATCGGGACTTCAATCGTCCGTACCGTCTTGAGAGCGCGCGCTTGAGCTGCTTCTTTCGCGACGATGAACTGTCCGACCTCATTGGATTCACGTACGCCACCTGGCGCGGCGACGATGCCGCGGCCAATCTCGTCGAGGAATTGGCCGCCCGCGCGCGCCGTTTGAAGGGCGCGCCGGGGCACGCGGTGCTGATTGCGCTCGATGGCGAGAACGCCTGGGAGCACTATCCCTTCAACGGCTATTTTTTCCTGAGTGCGCTGTACGCGGCACTCGCGGCGCATCCGGCCTTGGAGCTGACGACATTGTCGCAGTGTACGGCGCGGAGTTTCACGCCTGCGACGCTTGGGCGGATCGTCGCCGGCAGCTGGGTGCACGGCACGCTTGCGACATGGATGGGGGATACCGCGAAGAATGCGGCGTGGGAGCTCTTGTGCGAGGCGAAGCGCGCATTTGATCGCACGGCGTTCGAAGGCGATGGCGATCGGGCCGAGCGCAGCGCCGCCGAGCGACAGCTCGCCTTATGCGAGAGCTCCGACTGGTTCTGGTGGTTCGGCGATTACAATCCTGCGGACGCGGTGGCGCAATTTGACCGTCTCTATCGGCGGCAACTCGTCAACCTGTATCGCCTCCTGAAGCTCGCGCCCCCGGAAAATCTGTCGCACCCTATATGCGTTGGCCACGGCGCTCCAGAGCACGGCGGTGCCATGCGGCGCGCGACGGCGGGCTAGACGGGCGTGGAAGGCACAGCCCTGCCGGTGTTTGACCGCCGGCGTTCCGGGGTGCTCCTGCACTTGAGCTCGCTCGATGCCGCACTCGGCCGCGGCGGCCGGGCGTTCATCGATTGGCTCGCGAGCGCCGGCTTCAGCGTGTGGCAGACCCTCCCCCTCGGGCCGACGGGCGCGGCGCGTTCGCCCTACTGGGTGCGCTCCGACTTTGCCGGCAACACGGAGTTCATCGACGCCGGCGAACGGCCGCGCGCCGAGGGCGAGCCTTATCGCGCCTTCCTCGACGCCGCGAAGTCTTGGCTTGAGGACTATGCGGCCTTCGAAGTATTGAGTGCTCTGCACGGCCGAGAGCCGTGGTGGCGGTGGCCGCCTGAGTACCGCGACCGCGACAGCGCCGCACTCGAGCATCTGCAGCGCGAACACGCCGATGAACTGTCGCGATTGAAAATTGATCAGTTCGTATTTGCGTCGCAATGGCAGGCACTGCGCGCCCATGCTCATGCGCGCGGCGTGCGACTCCTCGGGGATGTGCCGTTTTATGTCGCTCCGGATTCCGCGGAAGTATGGACGCACCGCGCTCAGTTTCAGCTGGACCCGGCGGGCCTGCCGCGCGCCGTGGCCGGCGTTCCACCGGATTATTTTTCCGAGCTCGGTCAGCTCTGGGGCAATCCTCTGTATGACTGGTCGCGCATGCGCAAGGACGGTTTCGAGTTCTGGCGCGCGCGGGTGCGCTGTCAGCTCGAGCGCGTGGATGTGCTGCGCATCGATCACTTTCGCGCGCTTGCCGCTCACTGGGCAGTACCGGCCGGTGCGCCCGATGCGCGCGGCGGCGCCTGGCATCGCACTCCCGGACGCGCCCTTTTGAAGGCCTTGCAGGCAGAGTTCTCGGCATTGCCGTTCGTCGCGGAGGATTTGGGATTCATCACCCCCGATGTTGAAGCGCTGCGCAGACGCTTTCGCCTGCCCGGGATGCGCGTACTGCAATTTGCCTTCGACGGTGATCCCTACAATCCGCACCTGCCGCATATGCATCGCCACAACAGCGTGGTCTACACCGGCACGCACGACAACGACACGAGCGCCGGATGGTTCGCAAGTCTGGATGGTGAAACCCAGCGCCGGCTGGAGTCCTACCTCGGCCAGGGGGCGCGCGGCATGCCCGAGCCCCTCATACGCGCAGCCTGCGCATCTGTCGCCGCGCTTGCGGTCGTGCCGCTGCAGGATCTTTTGGGGCTCGGTGCCGAGGCGCGGCTCAATACTCCGGGGACCACGCAAGGCAATTGGAGCTGGAAGATGCCGCGGGACGCGCTCACGCACGAGCTCGCGCAGCATTACGCCGCCTTGAACCGGCTGTACGCGCGCTCGTGAGCATGGAACGCTTTGTTATGATTGCGGCATGAAATCCGCTGCGATCTTGCTCGGTGTGTGGGCGCTCGCCGCCTGCTCGGTATTCGTACCCAAGCTGCAAAGTCCGCATCTTTCGATTCTCAATGTGGAGCACTTGGGCAGCAACTTATTGGAGCAGCGCCTGCGGGTGCATATCCGCGTGGAGAATCCCAATGACCGCGAGTTGCCGGTGTCGGCGCTCACCTATTCGATCGAGGTCGCAGGCCAGGAATTTGCCCACGGCGCCGCCAACGAGAGCTTCACCGTGCCGGCTAACGGCGAGAGCGAGTTCGCGACCGACGTATCGGCCAACATGGCCGGCGCGCTCATCGCGATCCTCGGCCGGGGTCACGGGAGCGCGAACGATTCCGTCGACTACCGCATCGTCGGCGAGGTGCGGCTCGCGGGCGGGTTCGTGCGCAAGATTCCCTTCGACCACCAAGGCACGTTCAAGCTTCAGTAGCGCTGCGCGTCAAACGCTCGTAGACCTCGACGTAGAGTCCACCCTGCCGCGTCCAGGAGAAATCCTGGCGCATGCCGTTCGCCACGAGCCGTCGCCAGTGATCGCGCTCCGCGTACAGAGCGAGAGCAGTTTGCAGTGCCCGCGCAAACGCCGCGGGGGAGAAGTCCTCAAACACGATGCCGGTGCCGCGCCGTGTGGCGCGGTCGTAGTGTTCCACCGTATCGGCAAGACCACCCGTGCGCCGCACGAGCGGCACTGTGCCGTAGCGCAGGCTGTACATTTGATTGAGGCCGCAGGGTTCATATAAAGAGGGCATGAGAAAGAGGTCGCTCGCCGCCTCTATCCAGTGGGCGAGTTCATCGCTGTAACCGCGGTGGAAGAGAACCCGTCCCGGAAAACGCTGTTGCAGACCGGCGAAGTACTCCTCGTAGCGCGCCTCGCCGCTGCCTAAGCCGACCAGCGCGAAGTCATGTGTGCCGAGCGCGCGCGGCAGCTCATCAAAGGTAATGTCGAATCCTTTCTGCGAGGCCATGCGACTCACGAAGCCGACGAGGGGCGCACGCGCGCCGACGCTGAGCTTGCAGCGCGCGAGAAACTCCTGCTTCAGAGCGGCCTTGGTCTCAAGATGCTGGGCGTCATAGTGGCTGGGGAGGAAGCGGTCGCGGCGCGGATCCCACTCGTCGTAGTCCGCGCCGTTCAGGATCCCGCTCAAGGCCGCGCGGCGCGCGCGCAATTCGCCTTGCAGGCCCATGCCGTATTCAGGTGTGCAGATCTCCGCAGCATAGGTGGGGCTTACCGTCGTGATCGCATCCGCGTAGATGATGCCGTGCTTGAGAGCATTGATATGGCCGGCGCGCAGGTCGTCCTGGTGCAGCCGGTCGACGCGCGCACCCAGGCCCAGATCGGCGGCGGCGCTTGCGGAAAACACGCCCTGGTAGCCGATATTGTGGATGGTGAGTACCGAGCGCGTACGCCTGAAGAGCGCGTCCCAGTCGTACGCCGCCTTCAGGAAGAGCGGCGCAAATGCAGCATGCCAATCATGCGCGTGCAGAATCTGCGGGCTAAAGGCCATGCGCTGACAGCATTCAAGCGCCGCACGCGTGAGAGCGATAAAGCGCAAATGCTCATCCGGATCGGTGGTGTAGATGCTCTCGCGTGCGTAGAGAATGGGACAGTCGATGAAATGCACCGTCGCGTTCGTGCCTGGCACGCGCGCGGCAATCACCGGATAGCGGTAACGGTGCGTGCCTAATTCCACGGGAACATCCTGCAGGTCCTGCACGGGATCCAGTTCAATAGCCGTTCGATCAATAGCGCTGTAGAGCGGCGTGAAGACGCGGATGTCGTGACCGGCTGCGTGCAAATATTTGGTCAGCGCGCCGCACACATCCGCAAGGCCACCCGTCTTTGAGAACGGTGCGACTTCGGAGCCGATCAGACAGATCTTGAGATTCATCCGCGCATTCTAGGATGCGTGCAATCGCGAGCTATGTTGACCATGTAATTTTGGTGCAACGCAACATAAAACCCGATGCGCAGCGCTGCGCCA
>Ga0182024_10025892_pt1 | contig 10326 bp, 11 predicted proteins | sample P32metaG_FD_120480 | JGI IMG/M metagenome (GOLD analysis project Ga0182024, IMG submission 120480) | Permafrost microbial communities from Stordalen Mire, Sweden - P3-2 metaG (Illumina Assembly) | ecosystem: Environmental > Terrestrial > Soil > Wetlands > Permafrost | place: Sweden: Stordalen...
ATGGCTTATGGTTTATGGTCGGACACTAGCTAGTCCGGCTTTACCGGCGGCGGCTTCTTTGGTGAACCGACAACCTTCGTAAACGCGCGATTAAACGCCTCTGGGCTTTCATCGACCTCGACCTCGCGGGCCATGTCGATGAAGCGCTTTAGCTGCTCAGGGTCGCTCTTAGCGCGCTGCGGCGCTGGCTTGCGGGTCATTGGCCTTCAATGGCGAGGTTTTGGAGAGATCGGAATGCCGACCTCCCGAATCAGGTCATCCAGCATCCAGTCGGGATAGCAAAGCGAACCATCGTTTTGTTCCTCAGGGGGTGGGACTGAGAACGGGTCGCCATCCTCAGTTTCCCAAACGCCGTATCCCGATTTTGTCGAGCCAATTTTCGAGCAATTACGCCGGAGGAGCTCAGCCTCGAATTCCTCCGGCGACAAGCGCCGCATAGCCATTTAGGCGAATCTTCCCTAGGCCGCCGCTCTGATCAGAAACTCGCGGCCCTGCATAATAGGCGGTTGAGCCGCTGCCGTTACCGCCCTTCGGCGACGATCAAGCCATTCCTCGAAGGTCAGCGTCGGGACAATCTCAACGGCAATGCCACTCTGCTTGGACGCCAACACCTGAAGTACCTCAGCGACATCGTCATACGCTTTACGCGGATCGCGACTTGCCACGTACAGCCCTCGCACATCTTGCGACGTAAAGATGTGATAGCCGTCCACGAAACGATATCCGACGGAGATGGTGATATATTCCTGGTTGATACCCACGGTGCTCCTCTGCATGGCGGCGCTCCTCCCTGAGATTATCCGTCCGCTGCTTACTCGGCTGTTAAGGCCGAACGGGATCTTACAGAGGTTGATGATATGTGGATGAAGGGGATTGATCAATGCACGTCTGTAGCCGTCGTAAAATCACGTCAGCGTTCCACCTCTGTAATGAACGGTAACATCAGCTGCCGTTGATCGTCTCCGCCCTCAGCGGGACGACGCCTCCAAGATCGCCGATCAGAACGGCGGAGTATCGAGCGCTTCTTGGCGACGAGTTGTTTCGTACGTGAGTCTCTTGCCCTTGGCGCCAACCAGTGCGCGATCTGCGCGAGCTTTATCGTCAAATCCCATTTTTATCCGATAGTTGTAGCGAAAATCGAATTCCGCGAGATATCGGTCGAGGTGTTGCTGCTCAACGTATTGATAAATACCGATCAGAACGCGCTTGAAGATCGAGAAAAACCCTTCGAGGGTGTTGGTGTGCACCTTGGAGCCATCCGGCAGCTTGCGCACGTATTCCTCTTTCGAGTGATCGACGCTTTCGTGCCGGCCGCCAGGCATGAAGCCTTTGTAGGAGACCGCGCCATCGGTGTAGAGGCGGCTGTTCTGGTCAAGATTCTGCCAGAGAACGTCGCGAATGTTGGTGTGATCGAGGAACACCGAGCGAATGGCGCCACCACGTTCGACCAAACTCATAATCTGAGTGTTGGTGCGCTCGCCAACCTTTCGCCGGGTTTTGGGCGACTTGGAAATCCACGTCTCGTCGGCTTCCACGATTTTGCCAGCGCCGCCGATTGACCCCGAACCGCTGCTGCCGTCCATCATCATACGGATACGGTGCCCAAGAAACCACGCGGTCTTCATGCTGCCGCCGAGGGTGCGCTGCAACTGGCGGGTCGAGATGCCTTTCTTGCTGCTGCAAATCAGGTAGATCGCCTGAAGCCAGAGCCGCATCTGGACATGCGACGACTCGAACACGGTGCCCATCCGCACCGTGAACGGCTTGCGGCAAGGGCGGCAATTCCACAGACCAGGGCGGGTGGTCATGCCTTTGGAGCGCGTTGCTTCGCCGACCAGACCGCAATGCGGACAGGCGGGGCCATCGGGCCACAACCACGCTTCGACGTACGCGAAAGCGGCGTCTTCGTCGGCGAAATGGGGAGCGTTGAGGGCTGATTTCATAGCGGCTTTTCCTTCTGAGCCGCCATTCTATATGAGGTGCGTTCTATGTCAAGTGTAACATCGCCTATATATTTTCCATAATATATATTATGCGACGAATGGACCCTCAGTGGTAGGCTAGGCACCAGCCCGGCGCGCGCAGCCAGCATTGCTCCTCCGGCAGATCGCCGCGGCGATACAGCCGGGTCACGTCTCGCCCATCGCCCTTCTCAAACGCCGCTGCCAGTGCCGCTTCCGATTGCGGGTCACGCATGCCCTCGCACGGGAAGATCGCTACCGCCGAGATGCGCTGTGCCAAATATTCGTCGCCACGGCGCTCGATACGAAAGACGGCGCCGCGCCGCGCGATCGGAATCGATTCGGGTCCCTGAAAGCCTTGGTTCGTGGTCCGCGGCAGGATTAGCCGGCCGCCTTCGGCAAGCCGGTCCAGCCAGGCATCGGCCGGCCGGGTGGCGCCGGCGTTGACGTAGATGATTTCGGCCGTATCGAAGGCGACCTGCGAACCGTCCCCCTGCACGACCTGGACGTTGCGTTGCCCGGCGAAATTCGCTGCGGTACGCGCCGCGAGGCCGGGATCGAACTCGATCGCCGTAACCCGGCCGGTGCGGCCCACCAGCCGGTGCAGAATGGCGGTGTAATAGCCGACCCCCGCGCCGATATGCACGGCGTGCTCACCGCGGCGCGGCGCCGCGCTGGCAATCAGCATCGCGTGCAGCGACGGTTCGCCATTGTTGAGGTTGCGTTCTGGAATGATGCCGACCAGGACATCGGCGTAAAGATAGACCGGGTCGCGGCATAGCCGCGTCCCCGGCGCACGATCTGCCACGGCCCGGGGCCGAGGAAATGCTCCCGCGGCACGGCGGCGAATGCCGCCTCGACACGCCGGTCGACAACCCCGAATGCCGCCATCACCTGCTTCGCATAGGCGCGGCGCACGACGGCAAGCTCGCTCTCTCGATCCATCCTTCCCCGCCCGGGCTGACGAACCTGTCGCCGCACGATAGCATGGGCCGGCATCGGATGGAGATCGCGATGGACCTGCCTACCGGGCTTCGCCTCAGCATCGAGAAGAACCCGTCCTGGGAAGACCGCGATCTGATCGATAATGGGCTGGGCGCCTACAACGCGGCGTTTCTGCGCGACAATTCCTACGATTATTTCGGGATTTTCGTGCGCGGCGATGCGGGTGCGATCCGTGCCGGGTTGATCGGCCACGTCTATGCCGGCTGGTTGTTCGTCAATCTCTTATGGGTGCATGCCGATTTGCGCCGCGGCGGGATCGGGCGCGGGCTATTGGCCGAAGGCGAGCGGCGCGGCGCGGCGCTGGGCTGCCACTCGGCCTGGCTCGACACGTTTTCGTTCCAGGCGCCCGAGTTCTACCGGAAACTCGGCTACCGGGAATTTGCCCGGCTCGACTACCCGCCGGACCACCAGCGCATCTTCCTCCAAAAGCCGTTGACCGCGGAGTAGCCCCATGCCGATGCGTCTCGAAGGCTCATGCCGCTGCGGCGCGGTGCGCTTTTCGCTCGACAGCCACACCCCCTACCCCTACCAGCGCTGCTATTGCTCGATCTGTCGGAAGAGCGCGAGTGGCGGCGGATATGCGATCAATATCATGGGGGTGGCGGACACACTTAAGGTGCAAGGACGGCGCGCGATCCGAATCTGGCACGCGGTGATCGACGGCGCGCCCGGCTCGGCGGCGCGGCATTTCTGCCGCCATTGCGGCGCGCCCTTGTGGGTCAGCGACGAGGGGTGGCCGGAGCTCGTCCATCCGTTCGCCTCGGCGATCGACACCGAGCTGCCCACCCCGCCCGCCACGGTCCACCTGTTGCTGCGCGACAAGGCGAGCTGGGTCCAGCCGCAGATCGGCCCGACCGATTCGTGCTATGACGGCTACCCCGAATTGTCGATCGAGGATTGGCACAAGCGCGGCAATTTATGGATTCCATGATGGCCTCCCCGAGTGACCGCCCGATCGACCGGCTCCTCCAGATCATGGCCCGGCTGCGCGATCCCGAGCGCGGCTGCCCGTGGGACAAGGAGCAGGATTTTGCGTCGATCGCGCCCTACACGATCGAGGAGGCCTATGAGGTGGCCGATGCGATCGACCGCCTCGATATGGGCGCGCTCAAGGACGAGCTTGGCGATCTGTTGCTGCAGGTCGTGTTCCACGCACGCATGGCCGAGGAGGCCGGCGATTTCGCCTTCGACGACGTCGCCGCCGCGATCGCCGACAAGATGGTGCGCCGCCATCCCCATGTCTTCGGCGATGTCGAGATAGCCTCGGTCGCGGCGCAGAACGAAGCCTGGGAGGCGCACAAGGCGGCCGAACGGGCGCAACAAGGCGGCGGCCCGCAGAGCGTCGTCGACGGGGTCGCGCTCGCCCTCCCCGCTCTCCTGCGCGCCGCCAAGATCTCAGGCCGCGCCGCGCGGATCGGCTTCGATTGGCCCGATGCACGCGCCGTCATCCCGAAAATCACCGAGGAGATCGCCGAACTCGAAGCCGAGCTCGCTGCCGGGGGCGCCCCGGCGGCGCTCGAAGAGGAAATGGGCGACCTCCTCTTCGCCGCCGCCAATCTCGCCCGCAAGCTGGAGGTCGAGCCCGAAACCGCCTTGCGCCGCGCCACCGCGAAATTCGAGCGCCGCTTCCGCCAGGTCGAGGCGCTCGCCGCCGAACGCGGCATCGGCCGCGACCTCGACGCGCTGGAGGCGCTATGGCAGGAGGTTAAGAGGATGGAAAAGAAGGATCACCACGAAGACACGAAGAAGTACGAGTAATTATCCAATTCGTCATCCCGGCGAAAGAGGGGACCCATTTCCGCCATGGATCCCGGCCTTCGCCGGGGTGACATTGTTTCGTCTTTCTTCGTGATGTTCGTGTCTTCGTGGTGAATTAATCTCAATGCACCCGCTGCCGGTGCCGTAATCTGCCGAGATCGGCGTCAGAGAGGCGGACCGAGAGGTGCGCCGCCTCGGCGTCGTCGCGCCGGCCCAAGACCTCGCCATGAGCGTAGATCCAGGCCAGGGTCTGGCCGTCGCTCAAGGGCACATCGAGCCGCACCGAACGCGCCTCGCTTTCGAGGCGGCGGTCGATCAGCCGCAGCAACCCGTCGCACCCCTCCCCGGTCGCCGCCGACAATGCGACGCTCTCGGTGTTGCGTTGCGCCTGGTTGAGGAGGCCTTCGCGCGCCGCCGGCCCCAAGAGGTCGATCTTGTTGAGGACCTCGATAAGCCCCTCCTCGATCGAGCCGCCCTCCGGCCGGGTGACGAGGCCAAGATCGCCGAGCACCGCGAGCACGTCCTCGCGCTGCTGCGCGCTGTCGGGGTGATGGGCGTCCCTGACATGGACGACGATATCGGCCTCGGTGACCTCTTCGAGCGTGGCGCGGAAGGCGGCGACGAGGTGGGTCGGCAGATCGGAGATGAAGCCAACTGTGTCGGAAAGGATCGCCTGCTTGCCTGACGGCAGGCCGAGCCGGCGCATGGTCGGGTCGAGGGTTGCGAACAGCATATCCTCGGCGCCGACCGCCGATCGGGTCAGGCGGTTGAACAGCGTCGATTTCCCGGCATTGGTGTAGCCGACCAGCGCGACGACCGGATAGGGCACCCGGCGGCGCGCCTCGCGGTGCAAGGCGCGGGTGCGCTTGACGTCGTCGAGTTCGCGTTTCAGGCGCACGATACGCTCGCCGATCAGCCTTCGGTCGATCTCGATCTGGCTTTCGCCCGGGCCGCCCATAAAGCCGAAGCCGCCGCGCTGGCGTTCGAGATGGGTCCACGACCGCACCAATCGCGAGCGCTGGTAGGACAGCGCGGCCAGTTCGACCTGCAAGCGGCCCTCATGGGTGCGGGCGCGCGCCCCAAAGATTTCGAGGATGAGGCCGGTGCGGTCGATCACCTTGGCCTGCCAGCGCCGTTCGAGGCTGCGCTGCTGCACCGCGCTCAATGGCGCATCGACGATGACCAGCCCGATCGCACCCTCGGCGATGATGGTGCGTAAACTCTCGACGTTGCCGCGGCCGAACAGCGTCGCCGGCACGGGCCGTGCGACGCGCACGATTTCGGCGCGGACGATATCGAGGTCGATCGCCCGCGCCAGCGCGACCGCCTCATCGAGGCGGGCATCGCTGGATCGCCCCGGGATCTCCGGGCGGCGGGCGCCAGCGGGCTTCGCCGCCGGATGAACGACGAGGGCGCGACTGGTCGGCGCGGCCGTTGAGGGGGCGCTGCGGCTCAGGGTTCGTCAGGCTCCTTGGCGCCGTCGAACAGCTGGATCGGTTGCGCCGGCATTACCGTCGAGATCGCGTGCTTATAGACCAGCTGGGAGTGCGCATCGCGGCGCAGCAGCACGCAAAAATTGTCGAACCAGGTGATGATCCCCTGCAGCTTGACCCCATTCACCAGAAACACCGTTACTGGGGTCTTGTTCTTGCGAACATGGTTCAAGAATACATCCTGAACATTTTGCGATTTCTCGGTAGACATGGGAAGTCTCCCCCATCTTTTTGGAGCCGCGGCGGCCCCGATCGGAGAAAAATCGGTGAACCGGGACGCCGCGATATCGCCTACGAAGATGGGCGCGTGGCACCAAATCGCAACCCCTCGAGCGAGCGAAAGAGGCCGGTCCCGTCGGCAAACGACAGATGCGGCGCAAAGCGGGCAAACTCCTCCGGGGCCGTCGCGTCGCCGAGCAGCACCCCGATGCAGCCGCTGTTGCGGGCGCATTCCATGTCGATTGCGGTATCCCCGACAAACCACACATCCTCGCCGGCCGGCACGCCGCTTGACGACAGCGCCAGAAGGACCGGCGCGGCGGCCGGCTTGTCGGCCGGCGCGTCCCCGGCCCCGACGATGCTGCCGAAAAAATCGGACCAGCCGAGCTGTGCGACTTCGCGCCGCAGCAATTCGCCGGTCTTGTTGCTGACCACCCCGAGAAACATCCCCTCCTCGGCGAGCGCCCGCAACATCACCTCACGGCCAGGCAGCGGCCTCAGGCGGTCGAGGTGGATTTCCCGGAACCTGCCGAGATAGATCCCCTGCGCTTCCTCCCAGCGCTCGCCGAAGAGGGGCGGAAAAGCGTCGCGCAGGCTGAGCCGGGTCCGAACCATCGTCTCGGCCAGGGACCATTCCGGCTTCTCCATCGCGCGCATCAGGAAATTGAGCGCCTCGTGGATCGTCGCCCAGGTGTCGACCAGCGTGTTGTCCCAGTCGAAGAGAATGGCGCGCGGGGGCCGAAGCGGCGCCGACTCCTCGCTGCCCGGCGGCATGGGGCTCATGCGGCCGCCTCGGTGTGCGCGAAATAGGCCGCGCGCAGCTTTTGCCCGAGCGGGCCCGGCCTGCCCTCCCCGACCGGCGCGCCGTCGATGCGTACCACCGGCAACAGATCGGCCGTCGTGCTGGTGAGAAAGGCTTCGCGCGCCGCCTTTGCCTCCGCGACCGTGAACGGCCGTTCGTCGACGCGATAGCCCTCGCGATGGATGATGTCGAAGATGGCAAGCCGGGTGACGCCGTTGAGGATCGCGGTGTCGGCGGCGCGAGTCACCACGGTGCCGTCCGCCGTCACGATCCAGGCATTGGTCGAGGTGCCTTCGGTGACCTGCCCGGCGCCGTCGACCTGCCAGGCCTCATAGGCGCCCTTTTCCCGCGCTGCCTGCTTGCCGAGCACATTGGCGATGAGCGCCACCGACTTGATGTCGCAGCGCTGCCAGCGGATATCGGGGATCGTGATGACGGCGATGCCGTCATCGCCAAGGCGCGGGTCGGGCGGGCGCGAGCGGCGCGCGGTCACGACGAGGGTGGGCTTGGCCGCCTTCGGGAATGCGTGCTCGCGCGGCGCGGCGCCGCGGGTGATTTGCAGATAGACGATGCCGGTATCGACGCCGTTGCGGCGAAGGGTCTCGCGGATCACGATCTTGAGCGCCGCCTCGCCGAGCGGCGGCGTGATGCGCAGCTCCGCGAGCGAGCGATGTAGGCGCTCGAGATGCAGCGCCTCATCGACGAGGTGCCCGCCGACGACCGCGATCACCTCGTAGACGCCATCGGCAAACTGGAAGCCGCGGTCCTCGATTTGCACCGCCGCCTGGCGATGCGGCAGGTACTGGCCAGCGACATAGGCGATGCGCGACATGACGATCGGGGTTCCCTCAGCGGCAACACGGAGATGGCGGTCGCATCATTCGATAACCTCGTCGGCGCGGGCAAGCAGTGTCGGCGGAATCATCAGATCGAGCGCCTTGGCTGTCTTCAGGTTGATAACCAGATCGACTTTCACCGGCTGCTCGACCGGCAGATCAGCCGGCTTGGCGCCTTTGAGGATTTTAACGATCAGCGTGGCGAGCTGCCGATAACATAGCGAGAGAGGAGGTCCGTAGGCGATCAGCCCACCCTCGTAGCTCACCTCGGGAGCTTGGAAGATCGCCGGAAGGCGCAAGTGCGCGGTGGCGACGATAATCTCGCTTCGGGCGGCGTAGAGGATCGGCGAGGCAAGCACGTTGAGCGCTCCGACCCGCGCCGTTGCTATTTTCTCGATCGCCGTCGTGATCTGTGCGGGGTTTTCGGCCGTGAAAAAAATCAAGTCGATGCCGAGACGACCCGCAGCTGCTTCGAGTTGCGGGCGAGTCGATACGGTCGTCGGGTCGGCCAGAGCGCCGATCCGGGATGCCTGCGGCGCCAGCTCGTGCAACAGTTCGAGCCGCTTTACGTCGAGCTCGCTGGCGAGAATGCTGACGCCCGTGGTGTTGCCGCCCGGACGGGCCATACTGGCGACAAGGCCGCTGCCCACCATGTCATCGGCGATGGCGGCGATCGGGATGGTTTGGGTGGCTTGTTGCGCGGCGCGAATGGCGGAATCACCAAAGGCAGCGAGGACGTCGACCTGGCGCGCAACGAGCTGGCGGGCGAGCGCCGCGAGGCCCTCGTTTCGCCCTCCGTTGGATAGGAAGAGAAGGGTGTACTGCTGCCCCTCCTCCCAGCCGAGCGTCTTCATCACCTCCCGCAACGGATTGGAGAAATATGTCTCGGTAAATTCGCTAGGATCCGGAGACAGCCCGCCGATCACGAACGGCCGCGCCGGCTGAGCCAAAGCACCCGTTCCGGCAAAGTGCAACCCGGCGATCGCGACGCTGGCGAGAACCGCGGTCACATCGCGCCGTTTCAATGGCGGCGTCCTGATCAAATAGGGTCCAGAGCGGCGCCATCCCGCCCGCGCATCACGTCCCGACCTTGAGCGGGCGGTCGTTGCCGAAGACCCCGAGGGATTTGAGCTTCCTGTGCAATGCCGAGCGCTCCATCCCGACAAAGGAGGCGGTGCGCGAGATGTTGCCGCCGAACCGGGTGACCTGGGCGAGCAGGTATTCGCGCTCGAACACCTCGCGCGCGTCGCGCAGCGGCAAGGTCATGATCTCGCTTCCCTTGTCCCATTTGACGACGCTAGGCGCGATCGCGGTGATCTCGTTGGGCAGCATGTCGGCGCGCACCGGCTCGCTCGCTTCGCCCGGCGCCATGATCAGGAGCCAGTCGACGACATTGCGCAATTGCCGCACATTTCCTGGCCAGGTGTAGGCCTGCAACGCCGCCAGCGCGTCCTCGCCGAAGTCGCGCGCCGCGATGCGCGCCGCCTCCGCCCCGCGCTGCACGAAATGCCGGGCGAGGAGCGGAATGTCCTCGCGTCGCTCGCGCAGGGCCGGCACCCGGATCGGCACCACGTTCAGCCGGTAGAACAGGTCTTCGCGAAACCGGCCAGCCGCGATCTCGCCCGACAACTCGCGATTGGACGAGGCGACGACGCGCACATCGACCTCAACCCGCTGCGAGCCCCCTACCCGCTCGAAGGTCTGCTCCTGCAAGGCCCGCACGATCTTGCCCTGGGTCTCGAGCGGCATGTCGGCGACCTCGTCGAGAAACAGGGTCCCGCCATGCGCCCGCTCGAAGGTGCCGATCTTGCGCGGAACGCCGTCATTGCTCGCCTCGCAGCCGAACAGCTCGATCTCCAGCCGGTCGGGCCGCATCGTCGCGCAATTGACCGGGACAAACGGCCCCGCGGCGCGGCGCGAGCGCTCATGCAACAGACGGCCGACCACCTCCTTGCCGGAGCCCGGTGCCCCGGTAATGAGGACCCGGCTGCCGGTCGGCGCAACCCGCTCGATCTGTTGGCGCAGCTGGTTGATCGCGGCCGAGGCGCCCACCAGATCGAGCTCGCCGCCGGCGCGCAGCTTCAGCTCGGCATTTTCGCGGCGCAACTGCGCCGCCTCGATCGCGCGGGCGACGACGAGCAACAGGCGCCCGCTCTTGAACGGCTTCTCGATGAAATCGTAGGCGCCGATCTTGATCGCCTCGACCGCGGTCTCGATCGTGCCGTGCCCGCTGATCATCACCACCGGCACCG
>Ga0182024_10025894_pt1 | contig 10325 bp, 12 predicted proteins | sample P32metaG_FD_120480 | JGI IMG/M metagenome (GOLD analysis project Ga0182024, IMG submission 120480) | Permafrost microbial communities from Stordalen Mire, Sweden - P3-2 metaG (Illumina Assembly) | ecosystem: Environmental > Terrestrial > Soil > Wetlands > Permafrost | place: Sweden: Stordalen...
ACCCAAGGTGATCGCGGTTGATCTGCACCCCGATTATCTCTCCTCCAAACTCGGCCGGGAGCGGGCGACGGAGGACGGATGCCGGATTGAAGAGGTCCAGCACCACCACGCCCATATCGCGAGCTGTTTGGTGGAGAATGCGATACCACTCCATACGCGCCCCGTTCTCGGCATTGCGCTTGATGGACTCGGCCTCGGTCTGGACGGCACCCTCTGGGGTGGCGAGTTCCTGCTCGCCGACTACAAGACCTTCGAGCGGGTTGGATGCTTCCCGCCGGTGGCGATGCCAGGCGGCGCTCAGGCTGTCCGCCAACCCTGGCGAAACACCTTTGCCCATCTCGACGCCGCGATTGGCTGGGAGCACTGCAAGCGGGAGCATGCCGGGCTGGAGCTTGTGCGAACCCTCGAATCCAAGCCGCTCGCCACACTCGCCGCGATGATGCGCAAAGGGATCAACAGTCCCCAGTCGAGTTCGTGCGGACGGCTGTTTGACGCCGTCGCCGCCGCGGTTGGACTCTGCCAGGACGCCGTGAGCTATGAAGGAGAGGCCGCCATAGCGCTGGAGAGCATCGCCGACGCACGGGCTCTGGCGCTGGAGGATGGCTATCCCATTCCGATTCTTATGCACCCCCTGGATTTGAACGGGCTCACGACAATGGATCTTTCTCCGCTGTGGGTGGCCATCCTAGAGGATCTCGAGGGCCATACCCCGGCCGCTGTGATGGCGGCGCGGTTTCATCGCGGACTGGTGCGCGCACTCATTGAGATGGTCCGTCACATTTTCGAGCGGGAGAATCGAAGGCTGGAGCGTATTGTGGCCCTGTCCGGAGGCTCCTTCCAGAACAATCTGCTGCTTGAGGGTGTCAGCCACACGCTCGAAGGTCTCGGACTGACTGTGCTCACGCACTCTCAGGTTCCAGCCAATGACGGCGGTTTGGCGCTTGGACAGGCGGCAATCGCAGCCGCCAGATCAATGGTATCGCGGCAGCGGCCGCGCGGAAAGGTGACGTCATGTGCCTAGGCATTCCCGGACAGATTATCGCGATTTCGGATCCCGATAACGCACTCGGTGTCGTCGATGTGTCCGGCGTGCGGCGCGAGATCAATTTGGTGTGTGTCATCAGCGAAGATCACCCCATCGAAGCCTGCATCGGCGATTGGGTGCTTGTTCATGTCGGCTTCGCCATGAGCCGTATCGACGAGCAGGAGGCAGCGGCAACGCTGAAAATTCTAGAAGAACTTGGGGAGGTCGAGCCGGAGCTCGATGCGATGCGAATGGCTGGTCGCGCCTAACGGACTTTGGCGGCACGTCCGTTGGAAGGAGTGCGTATATGTCAAATGACGAAGGTTTACGAGAGCTCTACCCGTTTCTGCATGGCGGGAAAGCGGATGCGCAGGCCTTGAATGCAGCGCTTGTCGAGTCAGTGCGTCAGAAGGCGCAGCATCATCAGGACGTATTTGAAGCCTTCTTCGCCAAGAATGGCCAGTCCGTGGTGGACGCCGCCCGGACGATCGCCGATGTCTACCGCCACGATGGGCGTCTGTTCTCCATGGGCAATGGCGGCTCGAGCTGCGATGCCGCCCACGTCGCGGTTGAGTTTTTGCACCCGATCACGGCCGGCCGGCCGGCGTTGACCGCCATCGACCTCACTTGCGACAGCACGATGATGACCGCCATCGGCAATGATGTTGGCTTCGACCATATTTTCGTCCGCCAGATCCTTGCCCAAGGGCGGCCCGGTGATGGCCTGATCGGCATCTCGACCAGCGGCAATTCGGCCAACCTCGTGAAGGCATTTCGCAAGGCGAAGGAGATCGGGCTAAGAACCATTGGTCTTGCCGGGAATACCGGCGGAGAAATGGCGCGGATCGGTCTCGATCATTGTCTGATTGTCGAAACCGATAGCATCCATCGCGTTCAGGAATGCCACGTCGCGATCTATCACATTCTCTGGGATCTCGTGCACACGCTGCTGGCCGACGAGCGGGGCAATCTGCAAATTCGCGCAGCCGAGTAGCTAGGAGCAGAGCCGATGAAATATGTGGACGAGTTCCGCAATCCGCAAAAGGCCAAGGCGTTGCTGCGCGAAATCGAGAAGCTTATCCCCAGGATCGATATCTGCCGCCATCGCCCGCTATCACTCATGGAGGTGTGCGGCGGCCACACGCATACAATCTTCAAGTTCGGGGTCGAGACCATGCTGCCCGATGCGGTCGAGCTCGTGCATGGACCTGGCTGCCCGGTATGCGTGCTGCCGATGGGACGGGTCGATGATTGTGTCGCGCTTGCCGAGACGCCGGGCGTGATCTTTACAACCTTTGGGGACGCCATGCGGGTGCCTGGCTCGAAGAAGAGCCTGCTGCAGGCGAAAGCCGGAGGCGCTGATGTGCGCATGGTCTACTCCCCCCTCGACGCGCTCAAACTCGCGCGCCTCTATCCTGAGAAGGAGATTGTCTTCTTTGGGCTCGGATTCGAAACCACGATGCCATCGACGGCGCTCACGATTCTCCAGGCGGATCGCGAGGGCATCCGCAATTTTTCGCTGTTCTGCAACCACATCACCATCATCCCGACCATCAAGGCCATTCTCGACAGCCCCGAGCTTCAAATCGACGGATTTTTGGGGCCGGGACATGTGAGCATGGTAATCGGCACGCGGCCATATCGCTTTATCGCTGAGCACTATCGGCGGCCTTTGGTGATCGCTGGGTTCGAGCCGCTCGATGTGCTGCAATCGGTCTGGATGCTCTTAAAGCAGATCGCCGAAGGCCGCTGTGAGATAGAGAACCAATACAACCGTGTCGTTCCCGAGGACGCCAACCGGGAAGCGCTCGCCGCCGTAAACCGTGTATACGAGCTACGGGAATTCTTCGAATGGCGCGGGCTTGGCTCAATAGACCACTCGGGCGTCAGGCTGCGTGCGGCCTATGCGCACTACGATGCGGAGCGCAAATTCAGCGTGCCGGCGCTCCGCATCGCCGATCCCAAATCCTGCCAGTGCGGCGAGGTTTTGAAGGGCGTCATCAAGCCATGGGAATGCAAAGTCTTCGGCAAGGCCTGCACGCCGGAGAAGCCGCTCGGCGCCCTTATGGTGTCTTCGGAAGCCGCTTGCGCTGCCTACTATCAGTTTGGCGCCATCCCGCGTCAAAAACAAGGGACGAACGCAGCATGACCGCGTTGCCGAACACCAAGCATTTTGCCGCCCCCGTCCGGCGCCGCGGCACCATCAGCGTGCCAACGGTCACCCTGGCCCATGGTGGCGGTGGCTCGGCGATGCGCAATCTCATCGATGATGTGTTCGTCTCCGTCTTTGACAATCCGGCCCTGGCGCCGCTCGAAGATCAGGCGCGGTTCTCGCTCGCGGAGCTTTCAAGGCTTGGCGACCGGCTGGCCTTCACCACCGATTCCTATGTCGTCGATCCGTTGTTTTTCCCAGGCGGCGACATCGGCAAGCTCGCCGTCTGTGGCACCATCAATGATTTGGCGGTTGGCGGGGCTATTCCGCTTTACCTCACCTGCAGCGCGATCATCGAGGAGGGTCTTGAGGTCGATACGCTGCGGGCGCTTGCGAAATCAATGGCATTGGCCGCTGCCGATGCCGGAGTTTCCATCGTCACGGGCGACACCAAGGTTGTGCACAAGGGCACATGTGACAAGCTTTTCCTTAATACGGCCGGGATCGGGATTATCCGGGAAGGGGTGAACCTCGGTGCCGACCGCTGCCGGCCTGGCGATGCGATCATCGTCAACGGCCTCCTCGGCGATCATGGTGCGGCGATCCTCAACGCGCGTGGCGACATGGCGCTCTCGACAGCGATCGAGAGTGATTGCGCCGCTTTGCATGAACTCATTGCCGAATTGCTCGCTGCGGCTCCCGCCACCCGCTTCATTCGCGACGCGACCAGAGGCGGGCTCGCGACAGTCCTCAACGAGGCGGCCAGGGCGTCGGGCGTCGGTATCGAAATTTGGGAAACCGCAACGCCCATGCGCGAGGAAGTCAAGGCCTTCTGCGAGATCCTGGGGCTCGATCCGCTCTACCTTGCCAATGAAGGCAAAATCGTTTGCGTGGTGCCCAAGGATGAGCAAGCCGCCGCCCTTCAGTCCCTGCGCGGCCATCCGCTTGGCTGGGAGGCAGCGATCGTCGGCCACGTTACGGGCGAGTCGCCAGGCCGCGTTGTGATGAATACTGCATTTGGCGGGCGGCGCATTGTCGACATGCTGGTCGGCGATCAATTGCCAAGGATTTGCTGAGATGCATGAGCTGGCCTTGATACAGAGCGTTGTCGAAATGGTGACCGAGCACGCACAGGGCCGCTGCGTCCGGCGCGTCAAGCTTGAAATCGGCAAGTTCACCTGCGTCACGCCCGATGCCATGCGGTTTTGCTTCGACGTTGTGGCAACTGGGACACCGCTCGATGGCGCCCGCTTGGAGATTGTTGAAATCGAAGCGCTGGCACGTTGTCGTGTGTGTGGCGAGACATTCGTGCAACAGACGCTCTGGTCGTGCTGCCCCTGCGGGGAGCGCGATTACGATCGGCTGTCTGGAGATGAGTTGCAGGTCAAGGAGTACGAGCTGGACGCAGACGCAACCGTGTGACTGCGCAATGAGCCAACAGAAAGTGGAGGAGGTGAGACGATGTGCGAGACATGCGGCTGCTCAGAGGGCGCGGAGACGAAGATTGTCAATCTTGAGACCTGCAAGACGCGTGACCCTGCCTCAAACCATCACGACGACTCGCATCACCATGCTCATCTCCATGACGACGGCCATTTTCATGACCATGTTCACGATCATGATCATAGTCACAGCCATGCCTCGACAGTCCTTCTTGAGCGGGATGTGCTGGCGAAGAACACCGCGCTCGCGGCGCGCAACAGGGCATGGTTCGCCGGCCGCGAAATCCTGGCTCTCAACCTCGTCAGCGGCCCGGGCGCGGGCAAGACGACGTTGCTTGAGCGCACGGTGCGGGAATTGCGGCACACGCTGACCATTTTCGTCATCGAAGGCGACCAGGCCACGACCAATGACAGCCTGCGAATCAGGGCCGCCGGCGTCCCCGTGGTCCAGATCAATACAGGCAGCGGGTGTCATTTGGATGCCGACATGGTCGCGCGCGGCCTCGCCGAGTTGAAACCATCATTCGGTTCAGTCCTCGTGATCGAGAATGTCGGCAATCTCGTCTGTCCAGCCATGTTCGATCTCGGCGAAAGCGCGAAAGTTGCGATCCTGTCGGTAACGGAGGGGGATGATAAGCCGATCAAATACCCGCACATGTTCCAGGCCGCTAGCCTGCTCCTTATCAACAAGATTGATCTTTTGCCTTATGTCGAATTCGACCTCAACCGCTGCCAGGACTATGCGCGGCAGGTCAATCCGGCGATCGAGATCATGACGCTCTCCGCCACGACGGGAGAAGGGCTTGAAAATTGGTTTGATTGGATTTCGGCCCCATCGCGCCGGGAGCATGGGGGGACGTTCCCGCAGCCCCTGGAGGCCGTATTAGATCTGAAATGAGGAGGAAAGCCATGTTGAGAATAATTGCAGGTGCCGCGCTAGCCCTCTGGTGCCTTACCGCGGGTCCGGCCCTCGCTCATGTGGGGCAGGGGCATGTGGCTGGTTTCGCGCAGGGATTCGCTCACCCCTTGAGCGGTCTCGATCACATCATCGCGATGGTCGCCGTCGGACTTTACGCCGTGCATCTGGGCGGCCGCAATCTTTGGCTGGTACCGTTTGCCTTTATCGCGACCATGATCTTCGGCGGAATTCTTGGGCATAGTGGACTTCCTCTGCCTCTGGTTGAAGGTTGTATCGGCCTTTCTGTCGTGGTCATGAGTTTGGCGGTTGCCGCCGGCGTCAATTTGCCCACCATCGCCGCGATGGCCCTCGTTAGTCTGTTCGCAATCTTCCATGGACATGCACACGGCAGCGAAAGCGCCGAACTCTCTTCATTCCTGCCTTACGCAGCCGGGTTCGTGATCGCGACGACGGTGCTGCATTTTTCCGGGATCGGTCTCGGACTAGGGCTCGACAAATTCGGAGCGTCCGCCTCGCTCGCGCTCAAGAGAGCGCGGTTGGTGTTGCCGGAGCACTTGCTGGAGTTGCGATACTCGCCGGCGTGGTCTGAGACCTACCGGCGCGTTTGAGCAGCTTATCATGCGGTGGGCTCGCCGGCTCGCCGCTATTCCTCCTCGAGTTGTTGGTAAACCTGCCGCGTGCCAAGATAGACGCCTTGGACAAGCAATGCGCAGCCAATCAGATCGAGGGCGAGACACGCGATCATTGACCAGGCGGCAAGCGGCAAGAGCGCTGCAGCAACGGCCTTTGTGGTGAATATGCACCAAGCCAGAGTTGTCGTAATTCCATGCCGTGCCGCGAGTTTCAGATCGATGCCGACGAGCGAAGGCTGAAGATACTCCAGCAAACCCGCCGCGATCGAGGCGGCGCCGATTACGATGCCAAGAATCGTTGCACCCTTCGCCAGAGTCCACCAAGGCTCGGGTCCGGCGAACAGCGCGGCAATATCCAGCACGGGAACGACAAGCCAAAATGCGATCGGAAAATGCACCAGAAGGGGGTGCAAGGGAACACCGAAAACACGCAGTTTCAATCGCATGACTGTTCCACCCGGAAACGCGAGCCAACAGGAACGCCTTGATCCTTCCGTCGCTTTCAGCGCGCGGCACCTTCGCCACATATTTCTCTTATATGCACGATTACACAGCGACCAGACACATTTATCACTGAACAAGGATGCGCCGGTACCGTGGTACGTTCAGATTGTCGAGCGCATTCTCCCGACATCCATTTTGGGCGGATTACACCATCTGTAAGTTCGAATATGATTTCCGGCAGGGACTAACCGTTCGCGCCGCCACGAGTTTAATGGCAAATATCCATCGGCATGCGAGGCCATCTCGCGCGCCGGATTGGCGGAGACCTTAAAACCATGTTGTCACGTCGGCGGATGGCTTTCTCGCATGTGATCTATACCTCCGGCTTCTTTTTTCTGACGATAGCATTTGCTTTGATCGCCATCATAGCGGTAACGCTGCGCTTTTCCGAGAGGACGCAGGTGCTTAAAGTCGCTGTCGGTCCAGCCGATAGTGACAACGCAAAACTCATCGAAGCGATTGCGCGTCATCTGGAGCGTGATGGCGGCCGCATTCGATTTGTTATTCTTCCGGTTGATGATCTGGTACAAAGCGCCAAAGCTCTTGAAAAAGGACGCGCCGATCTCGCCGTCATTCGCAGTGATATCGCTATTCCGCAGAACGGTGCGACAGTCGTTATTTTACACAACGACATTGCCGTCCTCGCCGCGCCGGCAGGCTCCACAATCACTAAGGCGGCGGCTCTTCTCAAGAAGCGCGTCGGACTGTTCCCAGCAACGGCCTCGAACGCTACGCTTCTTGATGCAATCCTCGCCGCGTATGGTATCGATCCCGAGACAGTTCAGCATATCATGCTGTCTGGAGACGATTTGGCGACAATTGTATCGCAGAAGGGGGTCGATGCGATACTCACTGTCGGTCCGTTACGCGGCCGCTCGATCGAAATCGCGATGGCCGCCTTGGCGTCTGGAAATCGCGCCCCCGTTTTAATCCCGGTAGATGCCGCAGAGGGCATGGCGGCGAGAGGCCCAGAGTATCAAAAAGCCGACATACCAGCGGGTTTCTTTCGCGGATCTCCTCCCCAACCCAAGGAGGATGTTGCGACCATTTCGATAGCGGTACGACTGGAGGCGCGTCAGAACCTCTCGGAGGAAGTTGTGACACGTCTAACCAAGCGCCTCTTCGCCCTGCGCCGTTCACTGCAGAGCGAAGTGCCGGGCGCCGCGGCCATAGAAAAACCAGACACCGAGAAGGGCTCCGCCGACGCCGTTCACCCGGGTGCGTCAGCCTATTACGAAAACAACGAAAAAAGCTTTATGGATCAGTATGGCGACTGGCTTTACATCAGCGCTATGGCCTTTAGCGGCTTGGGCTCCGTCATCGCGGCCATGTTTGGGCTGACCCGGGCGCGGGCGCGAAAAGCTGCATTGGGGCTTGTCGATCAGTTGATCGAGGTGAAACAGGTCGCGCACACGACGCAGGAACAGTCCCGCCTTGGCGGATTGGAGACGCAAATCGAAGGTCTATCAACAAAGGGCTTGCGCTTCGCGCGCGATAACAATTTCGACGAGGCTGGGCTGGCCGCGCTACGGCTCGCCATTGACGAAGCGCGTCGGGCGATCAGCGATCGGCGCAACGAACTCCAAGCAAAGCCATCGCTCGTCACCGACGCTTCGTAGGAGTGATCACCAATAGCGACGTGACAATGCCGCCTTAAGCGCTGTCCTGTGGCCGCGGTTTGATCAGCAGGATTTTGTAGGAAATGTCGAAGAAGCCCGGCACGGCACATCTTTTGACTTTACTGCCACGTAATAAAATTTCGGGTATCCATGCCGATCCTAGCCCCGCTTTGACTTGCGCGAGCAGGGCTTCCGCCGATGCGCTCTCGCAGGCCGGCGAGTCCTGAATGTGGATGCGATGTTTATTCAGCATCGCAGCAATTTGCATGCCATAGGTCGTGCCGGGCGAATAGACCATCACGGAGCCGTGGAGTTTATTATTGGTCAAAGCCACTGCGCGTTTTTGCGCCGGAGCGCTCACCAGCATCAAACGATCCTCGCCGATTTCCTCAACCTGCAAGCCGGGCAGAGCGTCATCGCTGCCGAAATGTGGGATCAAGCCCATATCGGCATGCCTGCGCTTAACGGCTTCGACACAACCCGCGATGGAAGCGACAATCAGCGAGTAATTTTCCAACTTATTTTCGATGAGCCACGGCGAAAGGAAGTTGGCGGCAAGTGTATTGGTCGTGTAAATTCGTAAGGCCTTCTTGAAATGACTGGACGCGCTTAACACCGCGCGGCGGGCGTCGAAGATGTCTTCGCGTAGACGATGGGCGCGGGTCAGAAATTCCTCACCGGCAGGGGTAAGGCTTACGGGACGCGACTCGCGGTAAAACAAAGGGGCGCCCAGCCATTCTTCCAGCTTCTGCACGCGGCGACTATAGGCGGATTGCGTCGTACAACGCGCCTCCGCCGCGCGGGTAAAATTCCGCGTCTGACACAGGGCAAGAAAATCGTCGATCCACTGCAGTTCCATGATGCATAAAATGCATCATACAATCGGAAATGACAATTTGATTCTAAAGGGGAGCAGGATTTATATGCTTGAAACTCAATGAAAGCACGGGGGCAACGATGCCAATTGATCAAGGCGCTAGAAAGGGGGTTCTGGATTTCAGAGAGCCAGACGCGTCTTTCAGCCGGTTGCCGAAGAACGTTCGATTTGTCGGTGAAGTTCCGACGGAAACAGATTGTATGCCGCAACCGTCCAACGGCATGTACGAGTTTGAGGTTGTAACGGGAAATGCGGCCTATAGGGAAGGTGAGCGTTTTTATTTAACAGCCGCCCAAGCGGAACGCGTTTATCTCTTAATGCAGCATAGGTAGTCGATCAGGACGCGAAGCCGGTTTCCAGCGTGGGTTAGTTTCCCATCGAGAAATGCGACAATCGAAAGAATGCAGCAACGATCTTGATGACGGCGCCGACAAGGCCAGAGCCGCCATAAAAACCGCTCTTGTTAAGCTGGATATAGACATAGGCGGGTTTGTCGGAATGATTTGTCAATTCGCAGACTAAGAAACCTTCACGGGCTCTCACCGACTCGAAGAGTATCCTCGACGCGGCGGCAAATTCTCGCAGTTGTTGTTTGATTGCATTATTGCCTGCTCCTTTTTCTGATGCCGGCACGGCTTCTCCCTTTTTGGACTTTCCCTCCTCAATGATGGCGGCCTTATAATCGTCGGGATGGCACTGGCTGGTCGGCCGGAGCTTGGAAGCGACATTGATGGTCACCGCGATGACGTTGCCGAGAGCAAAGTCCCGGCTCTCGCCCGGTTCCATCCGTTCGCACCACACCATGGTCCGGCCGGAAAGACACACTATGGCGGGTTTCGCGAAACTCTTGAGCGGATGGGTCCTGTACGCATAGGGCGCGCACGACCAACTCATGGCGGATGCGTCGCAGGGGACCGAATGAATCACCAAATTTGTCGATGAACAAAGATAAGCTGTCTGCAGAAACTGGAGCGGCGGCGCGCCTTCCTTTTCCAGTTCTGTTAGGTCGATTGTTTCAACCTTGCCTATCCGGTTTGTGTCGATAGCTAATTAACTTGGCCGGATTTGGTAGCACATCAAAAGTCCGCTTCTTCTGTTTTTGTTCTCCTGTGGGACTGTGGTCAAGGCGCTTGCCTTGTCCACATTTCCACAGGCC
>Ga0182024_10025895_pt1 | contig 10324 bp, 8 predicted proteins | sample P32metaG_FD_120480 | JGI IMG/M metagenome (GOLD analysis project Ga0182024, IMG submission 120480) | Permafrost microbial communities from Stordalen Mire, Sweden - P3-2 metaG (Illumina Assembly) | ecosystem: Environmental > Terrestrial > Soil > Wetlands > Permafrost | place: Sweden: Stordalen...
CCTTTCGAGCAGCGGCTCCACCTCGGTGATAAAGTCCCTGATCCTGACCCGGGCGCGGGCGGACGATTCCGAGCCGTTCGCGTCGAAATAGGGGTCCGTATCGGACCGGGGGTCGTAGACCACGCCATAGTTGCGCTCGTTCAGGACGGCGCGGATGCTGGGCTGGACCGAGAGGATGCCGATCTGGTCGAGCGCGATCCTTGCCGTCTGCTGGGCGCGTGAATACTCGGACGCATAGACTTCCAGGTCGAAGTTGCCCGGCTTCAGCCAGGTCGGGCCGCCGACGGTCGCCAGCAGCCCCGCCGTGTTCAGCGCCTGGCGGACCCCGTCGGTGGTCAGGCAGACCGCGCTGTCGTTGAAGTTGTAGAAGTCCGCGTTGGCGTTGCCGGTGCTGCCGCCATGGCGCACGAGGAAAAGTCTGTTCATGACGCTTCCTTCGAAACGGCTGGGTTCGGCCCAGGAGCCGCAGTGTAGAGCCTTATTCAGACGTTTCCGTGAAACGCCGTCGTCGCCGCCTCGTGGCGCGCTAACCCGCGGCTCGCCTGTCGCGGCCAAGCCGGAACATCGCATAGGCGGCGAGCGCCGCCGCCAGGCAGACGACGCCCGACAGCACCTCCTCGCGCCGGTCCGCGATCAGCAGCATGGCGAAGAGCACTCCGGCCATGGCGGCGACGGTGGCGTAACTGAGCCAGGGGAACAGCCAGACCTTGAACTTCAGCCGCTCGGGGTCAGTCCTCTCCAGGCGGTGGCGCAGGCGGATATGGGCCAGGGCGGTGATGATGTAGATCACCAGCATCATCGAGCCGACGGCGTTGACCAGGAAGGCGAAGACGCGCTCGGGCGAGATCACGGAGGCGTAGACGGCCACATAGCCGGCGAGGCTCGAGAACAGGATGGCGCGCGCCGGGACCCGGCGCCGGTTGAGCCTGACCAGCGCCTTGGGCGCATCGCCCCGGCCCGACAGGGTGAAGAGAACGCGCGAGGTGACATAGATCGACGAGTTCAGGCACGACAGCACGGCCGTCAGCACGATCAGCTTCATGCCCAGCGCCGCGGCCGGGACCCGCATCGCCTCCAGGGCCACGGTGAACGGCGAGTCCCCCGCGTGGATCTGGTTCCACGGCACGATGATGACGATGAGGGTGATCGACCCGATGTAGAACAGCAGGATCCTGAGGACGATCGAGCCGGTCATCCTGGAAACGGTGCGGGCGGAGTCGGGGCTCTCGGCCGCGGCGATGGTGGCGATCTCCGCCCCGCACAGGGCGAGGATGACGCTGACCACGCCGGTGAACACCGCCGTCGGCCCGAAGGGGGAGAAGCCGCCGTGGGCATAGAGGTTGCTCGCCTGGGCCAGCGGCGAGTGGCCGAGCACGAACGCCAGGCCCATGACGATGAACACGATGATGGCGGCGACCTTGATCGAGGCGAACCAGAATTCGAACTCGCCATACGAGCGGGTGGACATCAGGTTGACGGCGGTAAGCACCGCCAGCAATGACCAGCCGATCACCCACAGCGGGACGCCGGGCAGCCAGTCATGGATGATCCGGGCCCCGGCCAGGGCCTCGATGGCGGCGATGATCGCCCAGTTGAACCAGTAGAGCCAGCCGTTGGTGAACCCGGCCCAGTTCCCCAGGCCTTCGCGCGCGAACTCGGTGAAGGCGCCGATCTGAGGAAAGGCGATCGCCATCTCGCCCAGCATGCGCATGACGACCAGCATCATCAGGCCCGCGATGCCGTAGGAGACGACGATCGCGGGCCCCGTCGTGGCGATGGAGGCGCTGGAGGCGACGAACAGCCCCGCCCCGATGATCCCGCCGATGGTGATCATCTGCACATGCCGCGGCCGTAGCGACTTGCCGAGCTGCGGCGCGGCTTCCGCGGCGCCCGCTTCCGCCGTCCCCTGGATGACTGTCACGCCGAGACCCCTCCCTTGGCTTTCCGCGCGGCATGGCCGCGCACGAGTCGACGCCAGCGTTGTTCATCGGCGCCCGGACCCATAGCATCGCCTTCCAGCGCCCGCAGAGGCCGCAAAGCGAGGAACGCATGAAATACATTGGCGCGGCCGCGATGCGGCCCCCGCTCTCAGGAATGCGAACCAAGCTGTTCTATGCGCTCGGCGCGATCGCCTTCGGGGTGAAGGACAACGGCTTCGGCGTCTTCCTGCTGCTCTACTACAATCAGGTCCTCGGGCTGCCGGCCAGCCTCGCCGGGACGGCGCTTCTGGTGGCGCTGTTCGTGGACGCTTTCATCGACCCGCTCGTCGGACACCTGTCGGACAACCTGCACTCCCGCTGGGGCCGGCGACATCCCTTCATGTATGCCGCCGCCGTGCCTGTCGCCGTGGCCTATGCGCTGCTGTGGAATCCGCCGCCGCTGCGGCAGGGGCTCCTGTTCCTCTACCTGCTGTTCGGCACGATCATCGTGCGCACCCTCATCACCTGCTACGAGATCCCGAGCGCGGCGCTGGCCGCCGAGCTGACCGACGACTACGACCAGCGCACCTCCTACATCAGCTGGCGATGGTTCAGCGGCGCGACCGGCGGCCTGTTCGTCGGCCTCTTCGCGCTCCGGGTCCTCATGCACCCGACCGCGCAGCAGCCTGTCGCCACGTTGAATGCGGCGGGGTACCGGCTCTACGGCCTTTTCGCGGGAGCGATCATGCTGGCGGCCATACTCGTCTCGTCCATCGGCACCCACCACGCCATCCCCCATCTACGCTCGCCGCCGCCGAGGGCCCGACGCGGCGTGCTCGAGAACGCCCGCATGATGGCCCAGACGCTGTCCAACCGCTCGGCGATGGTGCTGGTGGGCTGCGGCTTCATCTGGGCCATCGCCGCGGGCATCCTCCTCTCGCTGGGGCTCTACCTGCAGACCTACTTCTGGGAGCTGTCCGCCAAGCAGATCTCGGTTATGGGGCTGGGCTCCTTCGCCGCCTTCGTGATCGCGCTGGCGACGACACACTGGTCCTCGAGACGCTGGGGAAAGAAGGGGGCCGCGATCCTGGGCGGCGTCGGATGGATCGTGCTGGGACCAGCCCCGATCTGGCTGCGCTTCCTGGGCCTCATGCCGCCCAACGGCTCGCCATGGCTGCTGCCGACGCTGATGGGCTTCAGCATCGCCCACACCGCCGTCGGGGTGGTCTCGGCCATGGTGATCGGCTCGATGATGGCCGACGTCGCCGAGGACGTGGAACTCAAGACCGGCCGACGCTCGGAGGGACTGCTGTTCTCCGCCAACGCCTTCATCGCCAAGGCCACGTCGGGCGTCGGCCTGTTCGCCTCGGGCGCGGTGCTGGCCATCGTCAACTTCCCGGCGCACGCCCAGCCCCACCATGTGGCCCAGGCCGTGCTCGACAGGCTGGCGTGGACCTATAGCGTTTCCCTCCTGGCGCTCTACTCGCTCGCCCTGACGCTGCTTGGCGCCTACAACATCACCCGCGCCTCCCACGCGGCCGCCCTCGAAGCGCTGTCGCTGAGACGCGGATCCGCGACAGGCGCGTGATACCTGCGCAGTCAGCCGCGGCGATCGGAGGGCGATGGATGCCGAGGTTCAGAGCTTGGCTGGCGCTGGCGGCGGTCACGGCGCTGGCGCCCACGCCTTCGCCGTCGGCGGAGCCGACGCCCTCATCCACCCTCGTCGTCGCGACGACGGCTGGGGCCATCCGCGGTCACCTCGAGGAGTCGGCCGTCGCCTTCGAAGGCGTCCCCTATGCCGCGCCGCCGATCGGCAAACTGCGGTGGCGTCCTCCCGCGCCTGCCGTTCCGTGGACCGCGGTTAGAGCCGCAGACGGCTTTGGGCCGCCTTGCGCCCAGGCCGATCTGGGCTGGCAGAGCCGTGTCGCGGCCGCCAGTTCCGAGGACTGCCTCTATCTGAACGTGTGGACCCCGGTCCGGCGGAGCGGCGCCGGACCCCTGCCGGTGATCGTGTTCTTTCCCGGCGGGGCCTACCACGGCGGGTCGGCGCGTGGGCTGAGCGCAATCGAACCGTCGTATGATGGCGCGCGCCTCGCGCGGCGCGGCGCGGTGGTGGTCACCGCCAACTACCGGCTCGGCGTCTTCGGCTTCCTGGCTCACCCCGAGCTGACGGCGGAATCATCCGAAGGCGTTTCTGGCAACTACGCCCTCCTGGACGCGATCGCCGCCTTGCGGTGGGTGCGCGCAAACATCGCGGCGTTCGGAGGCGACCCGACCCGGGTGACCGCGTTCGGCCAGTCGGCGGGCTCGGCCACCGTGGCCGACTTGATGACCTCGCCGCGGGCGCGCGGGCTCTTTGCGGGCGCGATCCTGGCCAGCGGGACGGCCCTCGACGACATGGCCGGCGAGCGCCCGACCCTGGCCGCCGCCCAAGTCGCCGGCGTCGCCTTCGCCCGCGGGCTGGGGGCGCCCGACAGCGGGGCCATGGACGCCCTGCGCGCCCGCTCGGCCGCGGATCTCCTCGGGACCATGATGGCCAACCCGGCATTGCACGGCTCGGAGCCCCGCGGCGGCGTCGTCGACGGCGTGTTTTTCCCGGTTCAGCCCCGTCAGGTGTTCGCCGACAAAGCGGAGGCGCCGATTCCGATCATCGTGGGGAGCACCGCTCGCGACGGCGATGTCGACAGCATGGGCGTCTCCGGCACGCGCAAGGCCGACGCGGCCCTGGCAGACCCCAAACGCCCGCTCGCGGGGCGCCGTCCAGCCGCGCCGCTCAGCGCCGCCGGAGCGCGGGAGGTCGCCGCCTACTACGCCGCCGACCCAGCCGCCGCCAAGGCGGCGAAGCGGCTCTACGGCGCGCCCGGCGCGGCGCGGCCGGTGGACGGCGAGGCGGCCGTGGCCTTCGGCACTGACCACATCTTTCGATGCGGGGCATCGCTGACGGCCCAGTGGCACAACGGCCGGGCGCCGGCGTGGCGATACGAGTTCTCCCACGGCTACGAGCCGCTCGGCGCCGTCCACCTGTGGGACATGCTGTATGTATTCGGATGGCTCCAGGCCCCCGCCGACCAGCCCCGCGACGCGACCCTTCGCGATCAGATGCAGCGATATCTGGTCAACTTCGCCGCGACCGGGGACCCGAACGGACCGGGTCTGCCGCCCTGGTCGCGGGCCGCCGATGGGGCCTACCTCGACTTCGCGTCTGACGGCGCCGCGCCCCGGCATGGCCTGCGGCAGGCGGCGTGCGCGCTGTACGACCAGGCGCTGGTTCGGCGACTGGGTGTCGCCCGCCGTTGAGGACCTCGGATATTGGCGCCGGCGGTCGTTCGGGATTGAGTGGCGGCTCGACCGACCTGCTCGAATCCTCGCAAAGGCGTCTCTCATGACCGACGACTATGTCACGCGCGCGCACGTCAGCCGCGGCGTCTGGGCGCCCGAGCTGCGCGGGCGCACCGCGATCGTCACCGGCTCGGGTCGTCTGCGCAGCATCGGTCGCGCGATCTGCCTCGAACTGGCCCGCCAGGGCGTGAACGTCGTCCTGACCGGAACGGGGCGGGACCCCTCGCGGTATCCGCCGGAGGAGCAGGCGATCGGCTGGCGCGATATCGAGAGCGTCGCCGAAGAAATTCGCCAGGCGGGTGCGCAGGCCTTGCCGCTGGTTTCCGACGTGGTCGATCCCGGCGCCGTCGCGCGCCTGATCGAAGCCGCCGTCGAACGCTTCGGCGGGCTGGACATCGTCGTCAACAACGCCGGAGCGGCGCGCGGGGAGGACAGGGTTCCGGTCGTGGACCTGTCCCTCGAGGCCTGGAACAAGGTTCTCCACACCAACCTCACCGGCGCCTTCCTGGTGTCGCAAGCGGCGGCGCGCCAGATGACGAAGGACGGCCGCGGCGGCTCAATCGTCAACATTTCCTCGATCGCCAGCCGGGTCGGCGCCGCCCACAGCGCCGCCTACGCCTCGTCGAAGGCCGGCCTCAACGCCCTTTCCCGCGTCATGGCGGTGGAGCTGGCGCCACACCGCATCCGCGTGAACTCCATCCTGCCCGGCGTGATCGAGACGTCGCGAATGGATGACCTGGGACGTGGAGAAGGCTGGCGGAAATTCATCGAAGAAAGGATCCCTCTCGGGACAGCCGGGAATGGGATGGAGGTGGCCTATCTCGTGACCTTCCTCTGCAGCGACATGGGCGGCTGGATCACTGGCCAGGACCTCGCCGTCGACGGCGGAACCACCTGGCGCTAGGTCCCGTGAGGGCCGCGCGGTAACGATCTACGGTAACGACAGTCTGCATACTTGGTTCTGGGAGGCGCATTTGCACCTGGTTTTCGCGTTCTTCGCCCTGGTCCTGCTGCATGTCGCGGCGGCGCTGTACCATGCGCTGGTCCGGCGCGACGGCGTGTTCCAAACGATGGCGTCCGTCTCGATCCCCGACGAGGTTGAGCCCGCCTAGCGACCATGAATCTGTTCCATGCGGATCTGACGCTCGGTATATTTGCGGGCGGTGAGTTCCAGCGCCGCCCGGGCTTCATCGACCTTCAGGCGGCCGACTTCGTCGCCCTGATCGGCGGCCATCGCGGCGGTCATGCGGGTGGCCGCCTCGCACAGGTCTCTCAACTCGTCCGACACTGCCCCGTTCAGCGCGATCACCATGACCCGAGGATCGCCGCCATACTCGCGACAGATCGCGTCCACCGCTTCCTTTTCGAATATGTGATAGCTCATCGGCCCTCCTTGGCGCTGCGTCGATCAGACTAAGGGGCGCTCCGCCGGAGCCGGCTCCTGGTCGATCACCAGGCGTTCGCCCAATCAGGCTCCCCAGACTTCGCGCGCGTAGGCAAGGAAGGCGCCGCCCAGGATCTTCTCGATCCGCACCTGCGAGCACCCGCGAGCGCGCAGCAGCCGCTCCAGCTTGCGGAACTGGTCCACACCCCTGAGGTCCACGACGAACGGATAGGTGTCCGCGCGCTCCCCCGTTGCGCCGACGCCCTTCTGGGCCCGATCCGCGATCTCCGCCTCCAGGTGCGAGCGGTAGGCCTCGAGGTCGTCGATCGGGGTGACCGGCCCGTCGGTGCCGATGCCGACGTGGTCCTCGCCGCAGACCTTCACCGCGTGCTCGATGTGGGCGACGACGTCCTCGGCGTGCGCGTGGCCGCTGATGTTCAGGTAGGGCATGAAGTAGACGCCGACGAAGCCGCCCTTCTCGGCCACGCCCCTCAGCTCTGCGTCGGTCTTGTTGCGCGGCAGGTCGCACAGCGCCCGGCAGCCGGTATGGTTGATCGAGATCGGCTGCCTGGAAACGGCGATGGCGTCCAGGCAGGTTCGCTCGCCGCTGTGCGACAGGTCCACCATCACCCGGTTGGCGTTGAGCCGTTCCACCACCTGGCGGCCGAGCGGGGTCAGCCCGCGGTTCTGCGGGGCCATGGAGCCGTCGCCCAAGGCGTTGGCGGGATTGTAGGTCAGCTGGATCACCCGCACGCCGAGATCGGCGAAGGTGTCGATCCGCTCTGGCTTGTCGCCCACCTGCAGCGCGTTCTGGAAGCCGTAGAAGATGCCGATCCGGCCCTCTGTGCGCGCCCGCTCGAAATCGGCGGCGCTATCGACCTTGACCAGGTCGTGCGGATGCTCGCGGATCAGCCGGTCCCAGGCGCCGATGGTGCGGATCGAGTATTCGTACGGATCCTCCGGCCCGAACACATAGCCCAGGGTGATGTTCACGGCCGTCAGCCCGGAAGCATGGGCGTCGGCGAGCGTGCGGGCGTCGATGTCAGGCGTCAGCGAGCCCGTCTCGGCCCCAGGGGGCCGCGCCAGCGCCAGGTTCGGGTTCTCCAGGCCGCCCAGCGCATTGATGATCAGCGGCGGGCGCGCGGCGGCAAAGGACTGCGAGGGCGCCGCCGCCAGGGCGGCCGCCGAGAGCAGGCGTCTGCGATCGATCATTCGCCTCCCTCGCCTGTGTCCTCTGCCGGCGTGACGGGCCGGTAGTCCTTGCGCCAGAACGGCGCGCCGCGCTTCACCGTCAAGACGACCGAGCGGAACGCGCGCACGTCTTTCAGCGGATCCTGCGTCATGAAGACGAGGTTCGCCAGCTTGCCGGGCGCGATCGTCCCCATCTCGTCCTGCCGGCCGACGGTCATTGCCCCGACCCGCGTGGCCGATCCGATCACATCGGCCGGGGCCATGCCGGCCTTGTCCTGCAGCAGCTCCAGCTCGTCCTGCAGCGCGGGCCACGGGTCGGGCTGCGGGGAGAAGCCGTCGGTGCCAGCCGAGATTAGCACGCCCGCCCTGTAGGCCCGCGCGGCCAGCGCCTCGGCCAGCGGCTCGCCGCAGTAGGGCGCGGGACCTTCCGGGTGAGCCGCCTGCTCGCGCGCCATCTCCGCATAGACCCGCAGGGTGGCGTCGAGCACGGTCCGCCGCGCGCGCATCTCACCCAGCAGCGCCTCCACGGCGGGATTGACGCCGTTGTCGAACCGGGCGGCCTCCACCGCGGCGCGTCGGTGATAGGCGCGCGGCATGTCGCCCGAAGCCTGGTAGCCCAGCATGCAGGCGTGGGAGACCACGTCCGCGCCGGCCTCGACCACCTGCTTCGGCGAGGCGGGAAACACGGCGGCATGGGCCCAGACCAGCAGGCCCTGGCGGTGGGCCTCGCGGGTGATCGCCGCGACTTCGCCTCCTGGCAGGTCGGCGTAGATCTTGACCGCCGTCGCCCCGGTCCCGTGCGCCTCGGCGACGGCGATAGGCAGGTCAGTGCTGGGCGCAATGGCCGCCATCCAGGGGGCGGCGCCTGGCTTTTCTCCGCGGGCCGCGGCCTGGGTGCGGGGATCCTCGAAGAACGCCGGGCCAGCCATCAGCGCGGCGTAATAGACGTCCGGCCCGGCGATCTCACCGGCCCGGGCGGCGCGCGCGATGTCGGCCAGCTGGCGCGCGTCGCCGGCCATGTCCCGCACCGCGGTGATCCCGCCATAGAGGTCGCGGCGCATCATCGCTTCGGCCCAGGGGCGATTGGGCTCGGTGGCCAGGTGCTCGTGGCTGTTGATCAGCCCCGGCGTGACATAGAGCCCTGCCGCGTCGACCACCTTGGCGCCCGGCGGCGGCGCCAGCTCGGCGGCCGGCGCGATGGTCTCGATCCGCTCCCCGCGGGTCAGGATCGCCATTCCGGGCCGCGCCGGCGCGCCGGTCCCGTCGATCAGGACCAGGCCGCGGTAGAGGGTCGCCGCGTCAGGCGCGGCTGACGCGGCGCTCGCCCAGGCCAGCGCCAGAAGACCGAAGAGCGCATCGAGCCGAATAACCATGACCAAGGTGATGGCCCAGGATTCGCCGCTTGCATAGTTGACGCTCAATAGGCGACCGGCGAAACGACACCAGCGTTACCCGGCCGGCCGGGTTCAAAATGCCCTTCCGCCACTTGGCGGGGTGTCGGACTGGGGAAATATGATCATGAAATGGCTCGGCATGGGGGCGCTGTGCGCCGCGCTGATCGCGACCGCCGCGGACGCCCGCGTCGTGCGGCTGGAGATCCAGCGGCGCGAAGCGATTCTCAGCGGCAAACCGTTCGGCGGCGCGGGTTCGTACGAGAAGCTGGTGGGCAAGGTGCATTTCGCGCTCGACCCCAAGCTCGCCATCAACAAATCCATCGTAGACCTGGACCTGGCGCCCAAGAATGCGCAAGGCGAAGTGGAATTCACCGCCGACTTCTTCATGCTCAAGCCGGTCGACCCCAAGATGGGCAATCACCGCCTCTTCTATGAAGTGGGCAATCGCGGCGGCAAATCCACGCTGCGCTATTTCCAGAAAGCCACAGACAGCAAGGACCCGACGAGCGCCCCGGAAATCGGCGATGGCGCCTTGATGAACCAGGGCTGGACGCTGCTTTGGATGGGCTGGCAATGGGACGTGCCGCCGGGGCAGATGCGCATGGACATGCCCATCGCCATCGATCACGGGAAAAAGATCACCGGGCTGGTCAGGGGCGATTTCGTGCCCAACGATCATTCGCCCACCCAGTCGCTGGCCGACCGCGATCATTTCGCCTATCCCATCGACGACGAGAACAGTCCCGACAATGTGATGACGGTGCGGGACAATCCCGCCGACACGCCGCAGGTGATCGCGCGCGCCAAATGGCGTTTCGTGAACGGCGCCGCGGTTTCGCTGGATGGCGGCTTCCAGCTGGGCCGCATCTATGACGTGGTCTATCGCGCCAAGGATCCCCGCGTGGTCGGGACGGGGCTGTCGGGCACGCGCGATGTGATCAGCTTCCTCAAGCATGATCAGAGCGCGGCCAATCCCATGCCAGGCATCGCCTATGCCTATGGCTGGGGCGTGTCGCAGTCGGGCCGTGTACTGCGCCAGTTCCTCTACGAAGGCTTCAACGAGGACGAAGAACACCGCATCGTCTTTGACGGCGTGA
>Ga0182024_10025896_pt1 | contig 10324 bp, 10 predicted proteins | sample P32metaG_FD_120480 | JGI IMG/M metagenome (GOLD analysis project Ga0182024, IMG submission 120480) | Permafrost microbial communities from Stordalen Mire, Sweden - P3-2 metaG (Illumina Assembly) | ecosystem: Environmental > Terrestrial > Soil > Wetlands > Permafrost | place: Sweden: Stordalen...
ATGGGAAGGGCCTCGTCCTATGAAGCCCCGCGTCTCGGTCATCGTGACGGCCTACAACGAGGGCCAGAGCATCGTTTCCTTCCTCGACCGGTTGACCGAGTCGGTACTGCTCCCCTGCGAGATACTGGTTGTTTGCGATACCCCCGACGACAGCACGTTGCCGTGGGTTGAGAAATTTCAACGCACTGATCCGCGCGTCGTCCCCTTGGTGAACACCTACGGGCGCGGCCCCGCGCGCGCCATCCGTTACGGGTTTGACCAGGCGGCAGCCGACGTGGTTGTCGTGACGATGGCGGACGGTTGCGACGATCCCATGCAGATCGACACCTTGGTTCGCCTCGTCGAGCGGGGGGTGGTCGTCGCAGCAGCGTCTCGCTACATGCGCGGCGGGCAACAGATCGGTGCCCCGTTCCTCAAAAGGACACTCTCGAGGCAGGCCGGATGGTCCCTGCACAAGTTGGCCCGAGTCGGTACCCGGGACGCCACAAACTCTTACAAAGCATATGACACGGCGTTCGTCCGGCGGGTGGGTATCGAGTCCGACGTCGGGTTCGAGGTCGGACTCGAGCTCGTGGCAAAGGCCCGCCGGCACCGTTGCCGAGTCGCCGAGATCCCCACGATTTGGTTGGAGCGCACCTATGGGCAGTCACAGTTCAAGGTGCGAAAGTGGCTCCCCAACTATCTGCGGTGGTACATGTACGCCTTCGGCTCCAGGATCGTCGATGATGACACCGGCTCGCCTGTCTCGGTGCGTGAGGTCGACGAGCCAGCGTGAGGAATTAACCCAACGGATGCAGCGCAGGGAGTCCGACGATTGGCGCGCCGCGATGATCGGCTTGACGGAAGGAATGGTGTGAACTCATGGCAAACGTACTGGTCACGGGGTCTGCGGGGTTCATCGGCGGCTACGTGGTCGAAGAACTCCTCGAACGGGGGCACTCCGTCGTCGGCATCGACAACCTCTCCAAGTACGGCAAGGCGGCCAAGTCCTACGACGATCACCCGCGCTACACCTTTGTCGAAGGGGATTGCCAAGACGTCAGGCTCATGACCGAGCTTGCCAGCGACTGTGACCACTTCATCGCCGGCGCGGCTCTCATCGGTGGCATTTCGTACTTTCATACCTACGCCTACGACCTGTTGGCCACCAACGAGCGGATCATTGCCAGCTCGTGCGACGCGGCGATTGAGGCGCACAAGCTTGGCCGTCTCCAAAAGGTCACCTACCTCTCTTCTTCGATGGTCTACGAATCGACCGACACCTGGCCCTCCTTCGAGGGTCAGGAGCGTTCGATTCCTCCCCCGCTGTCCTCCTATGGGTTCCAGAAGTTGGCCGTCGAGTACTTCGCCCATGCGGCCCACGACCAGTACAAGCTCCCCTTTACTATCGTGCGTCCCTTCAACTGTGTCGGGATCGGCGAGCGGCGCGCCCTCGGAGACGTAGAAATCCTCTCCGGGAACGTGCAACTGGCCATGAGCCATGTCGTGCCCGATCTGGTCCAGAAGATCTTGAAAGGCCAGGACCCCTTGCACATCCTCGGTGACGGCACCCAGATTCGTCATTACACCTACGGAGCCGATCTTGCTCGTGGAATCGTCACAGCCATGGAGCATCCCGACGCGCTCAATGACGACTTCATCCTTTCGACATCGGCGTCCACCACGGTCCTTGAGCTCGCTGAACTTATCTGGCTGAAGATTCGAGGGGACGAGGTACCGTTCCGACATGTTTCGGACGCGCCGTTCGAACACGACGTCGCCCGGCGAATACCCTCGACGGAAAAAGCCAAGCGCATCCTCGGATTCGAAGCCACTACTGGACTCGACGAAATGCTCGACGAGGTCATCCCCTGGATCTCGCGTGCTGTCGACGACGGAACCATTTGATCCTGGAAGTCCTGACCGGACCCCGATCTCTGAGCAACTTGTTATGCGAGCACTCGCTGTTGTTGGTTGAACCAGGCCTCGACGAACCCGACCGGTGAGCCGGCCGTGGGCGCTGTGCGGTCCGTACATGTTGTAATAGATTCGCCAGCCCTCCAAGAGGACCCGGGCCTCGAAGAGGGTCTGCTGGCCGTTCAAGAACTCGTCACACAACCGCCCGTTGAACGACTCGATCCAGGCGTTCTGCCAGCGTGATCCCGGATCGATGAAGACGGTGTCGGTCCCGTTGAACCGGCACCAATCGGATACCACATAGGCGATGAACTCGGGGCCGTGGTCGAAACGGACGTAGGCGGCTCGCCCGGGTTCCTCCGGAGCCTGGGCGTCCTTGCGGCGATGCGCCACTCTTGTGCTCATCACACTGATCAAGCCGGTCGCGTCGGTCGCGTCGGTCGCGTCGGCGGTCGAGGCTGAATAGACGCGATATCCGAGAAATCAACCGGTGAGTGAGACCGCGAGGCGGACCGACACCACCGGCGGTGATCCAAATGCTGACGTATAGCCCGGGGGCGGCCGGGGGCGTCGAAGCCCACCTGGTGGGCGTCTTGGGTCGTCATCGAGGGCAACAGGGAGCCGCACACCAGGCACTGTTGACGGCTCCCAGTTAATGTCCATTTGGGACATTCCCTCGGAGATGGCGAGCCGTACTCGTCGCGATCGATGCCAGAGAACTCCGCGGCTGGCACGTCGCTCGAAATCCGCGGTCAACCCCCAGAGCACAAGTACTGCCAAACACCGATATATTGAGGCGACATCGCCGGATTGGGAACGGGTCCCCGGGGTGAACGGGAGGAAGCGTTGCCCATCGAACCCTTTTACTTCGATCCTGAACAGCTACGAGAGCTCGCCATTTCGCGGCGCGATCTCTACGATTCGGCATCCCCGTTTCCGCACGCGATCATCGACGACTTTCTCCCGGAGCCCTTGATCGACCAGGTGCTGGCGGAATTCCCTACCGCTGAGGCCATCCGCTGGAACCTCTACACCGCTCAAGGCAACACCCTGAAGCTGGCCACAGAACACGAGGAGTTGATGGGTGATAGCACCCGTCAGCTCATCGCCCAGCTCAATTCGGGAACCTTCGTCTCTTTCCTCGAGGAGCTCACCGGAATCACCGGGCTGGTGGCCGACTGCTTCCTCCTCGGTGGGGGGTTGCACTTGATCGAGCGAGGAGGATTTCTCAACATCCACGCCGACTTCAACCGCCACCCCCGGATCGACCTCGAGCGTCGGATCAACCTGCTGCTCTACCTCAACCGGGACTGGAAGGAAGAGTACGCCGGCCAACTGGAGCTGTGGAATGCCGATATGACGGCATGTGAACAGCGGGTCGTTCCAATCGCGAACCGGTGCGTTATCTTCAACACAACGGACCAGGCGTACCACGGCCATCCCCAGCCGCTCAATTGCCCTCCGGACCGCGCCCGCCGCTCGATCGCCTTGTACTACTACACGAAGAGCCGACCTCTAGCGGAGCAATCGCCCAGACACTCCACGCTGTACCAATCTCGCAGTGGTGCAAAGAGCCGGGGGCGATCACAACGAGACCGCCTCCGTAGCGAGGCCATCAGACTCCTACCCGCGGGCGGGGCCGACGCGGCGCGCAAGGTGCGACAGCGGCTCCGCCAGGGCTCAGGCCGACGCCAGACGAACCCCGGCAGCTCGAACTGGCAGGCAGTCGGCTCGTCGTTCGCCGCCGCTATGTCGAGCGAGCCGTCGCGCCACCGCTCTGCGTACCTCTGGTCGTTGCTCCACGCCGGCAGCGTGGCGCGTACTCTCGGGTATCCGACGATTGCCGCCCTCGAATTTGGAGTCGCAGGTGGCAATGGCCTGGTGGCCCTGGAGGCTGCTGCTGATCGCGTCCGATCGGCCTTCGGGATCGAGGTCGCGGTGTACGGCTTCGACAGCGGGCGCGGGCTCCCACCCCCGAGCGACCACCGCGACGCGCCGTTCCTCATGGCGACGGGGGACTTTCCCATGGATGAAGTCAAGCTCCGCGCTCGCCTGCGGTCTACCACTTTGAAGATTGGTCTCATTGCTGAGACGCTGCCGGAGTTCCTCGAGGAGACCCGAGCACCAGTTGGGTTTGTGTCCGTAGACGTTGACTACTACTCCTCCACGGTGGACGTTCTACGGCTGTTTGACGCGGCTCCTGAGCTGCTCTTACCCAGGGTGATGTGCTACTTCGACGACGTGGTCGGCTACCCGTGGGGGGACTTCAATGGAGAGCGGCTTGCCATCGCCGAGTTCAACGATGCCCATCCGCAGCGCAAGATCTCACCCCTCTACGGTCTGCGCCATTCTCTCCCCAAATCGCAGTTCAATTCCCGCTGGGCGGATGCGATGTACTTGGCTCATTTCTTTGACCATCCCAGGTACAACGAGGACGACGGCACGGCCAGAGGGCGGCGCCTGGACCTGGCATAGTCGCCGGGCCCACCGATCATCACCTCGGAGCCCCAGGCCCACTTACCACGTTCGATGCGACGATCGCCGGACGCTCAGCCGACTCTCAGGACCCGCTCCGCCGCCCACGCACCGACGACCAAGCCCCGGTGCGCCACCTGGCCACGACGAGGGAAGCGCGCGGGCGCACTCGAACCCCGGACACCTCGAGTGGTCAGACTGGATCGTTTCACGCAGTTCTCGGTCACGTCGTCGACGTATTTGTCCCGCACTGGGAGGCGGTGTAGGCGTTGAGTGTGCTGGTCGCACTCCCCAGCGAAGGGTTCTTCGCGAGGGCCTGAATACCTGTCGCCAACTCTTTCGTGCTGGTGGCGTTGTCGATCGTCGACTTCAGTGCTGCGTAGTACAGGTTGACAGCGCGCAGAGCGGCCCGCACCGTGGCGGGTGCCGAAACCATGGTGGTCTCGACCTTCTTCAGGGCCGCGTCCGCGTGGGTGAAGTAACTCGCAACATCCGATTTGGCCAAGCTGAGATTCCCTTGCGCGATGGCCGATTCGAAGGCGGTCGAGAGTTTGCCGACGCTCGCCTGCTCCGCAGCCAGCGATGTACAGAAGGTGCTGTGAGGATTGGCTCCCGCCTTCGCCGGCGCGCTCGTGGTCGGGGCTCCGGCCGTCGACGGCGAACTGCACCCTGCCAGGACCAACGCAGCCGCGAGGACGGACGCCCCCAACCACGCCCGGTGCGTTGTCATCTCACGACCTCCATCGAGGACCCCGTTGGCCCCGGCTGAGCGTACCGACCATTCCACGAAATGCCAAAACCCAGGCGCGGCTCGACTCCGTTTTCCCCGCCCCGCCGACGGTCTCGCGATCACGCACCGGTCGAGACGCTCGGGCGACGACTGCTCACCCCCCGTTCGGGTCACCCCCGCGGGGTCCACGTTCGTGTTCGACCCATGGTGGGGGCCGAGAAATCGAGACGAAAGACGGGCCACGGCCGAGTTGGACCAGTACGGAGCGGGCGAACGCGCCGCACAGGGGAGCCGGGCGGGAAATTTTCGTTCGTGGTGCCGCCCCAACACTTGTTGGCCGGATCTCTCGGGTGTCGAGAGGTGCGTTGGAGGCTGACGGAACTGAGCCGTGCCTCCGTTGACGCTCTCGGGTCCGTGCTCTGGCGGCCGAGTCGGCCGCCGAAGCCCAGTTACGTGGGCCTCCGCCCGACCGGTGTGATGTCAAATACCACTGTTGAGCGGCGTTGGCTCGGTTGCCAATGCGCCCGGTTTCTCGGTCACGTCGTCGACGTGGATGTCCCGCATTGGGCTGTGGTGTAGGCGCTGAGGGTACTGGTCGCACTTGTCAGTTCAGGGTTCTTCCCGAGGCCGACCAGGTTTGATTCGAGTTGGCTCGTGCTGGTGGCGCTCTCGACCGCCGACCTCAGCTGGGCGTAGAACTGGTTGACGGTTTTGAGGGCGGCCTGCACGTTGGCCGGCGCCGAACTCATCGTGCTCTCTACTTTCGCCAGGGCTGCATCAGCCTGGGTGAAGAAACTCCCAATCGACTGTTTGGCCGCGGCGATATTCCCCGACTCGATGGCCGATTCGAATGCGCCCGAGAGCTTCGAAATACTCGCCTGCTCCCCCGCCAGCGAGGTGCAGAAACTGCTCAGCGGGTTGACGCCCGTCTTGGCTGGCGCGGTGGTGGCCGAGCCCGATGCTGCGCTTGTCGTCGGAGCTGCCGATGTTGAGGGCGACGGCGAACCGCATGCCGCCAAGCCCAGCGCACCCGCCAGGACGCACCCGCCCAACCATGCCCGGTGCGTGATCATCTGAAGAACCTCCGTCGGCCCAGGTCGGGCCCTGACCGAGCGTATCGAGCATTGAACGAAAACCCAAGCACCGCGCGGAACTCGGCTCGGCTGTCGCCCTCTCACAGAAGCTGAGTTAAGCCTCGATCCACCGATTGACCCCTGGGGGGGCGTGGCCGGCTTGCGCCGCGCTGGGCTCACACAGCGTCGGGCGCTCGATGAAGGCCGCGGGCGACCTGGGCCGCGTCGACCCAGAGGTTCGTGGCGACCTGAGGCTGTCAGCGCCTGGGGTCGTCTGCGGCCACGCCGATCCGCCGGTGAAGGTCAGTCGGGCGGCGGCAGCATGCGGATTCGGTCGAGGGCACCGGTGAGGGACCGTGACCATGCCCATCGTTCTGGGAGGCGCCGGACGAGCCGACCACTTCGGTTGATGAGTTGTCCTGGAAGTGCGAGCACGTGTGAGTAGATGGTGCGGGAGACAGTGAGCTGGCCCTCGGGGTGGTTGCCCTATCGAGATCGGTGATGAACGCGTGGTGCCGCCAGTCCGGCCACAGTGCCTGCTGGGCAGGATCATTGAGGCGGGTCCGTCGCACAACCAGGCGCACCGAGCGCTTCTTGCCTGTGATCCCGGTCATATAGATGGTCTCGGCGACCTGGCCCACTCCACCGTCGGGGTAGGAGATCGGCTGCCAGGCGGACTCGTCGATGACATCGATACAGGCAGCGATCACAATTCTCCCAGCCAGGGAGGCACTTTCCGCGGAGCCGCGACTCTCTCGAGCGGGTGACCTCATTTGTGGATCGAGGCTTTGCCGAGGAGCGGCCCCAACCGATGTACACCGGGCCGTTATGGCCCGACCACTGGCGCCTGGAGGGGGGGATGAACGGGCTAGTGGGCATCGGCTGGGGCCGACCTCGACCCCGTGCACCACGGCGGGGTGGGCGCACCGAGTGGCTCTACCCCCTGACTCCCCGGCCAAAACCCGAAATTCCAAGAAATCTCCGGCGCTGAGGCAGCGGCCCGTAAGGGTCACTGCGCCGCCGGGGGGTTGGGACGCTCCCGGACGTGGGCATCTGGGTCTCCGCAGCGCATCTGGCCAGATCACAGGAGATATCCGATGGCCCCCTGACACCGACCAGCCGGCCCTGAGGGCCCCGCGACCGCCCGTTGTGGACGCCGGACCTGATCCTTCGCCCTCGGTGTCCCGCCGGCCACGCCCAAAGGTCGCGACGATGACCACCGGGGGCCACCAGGTCGGGAGGCCCGCTCCGCCCCTTCGCCCGAGCCCTCTTTCTTGACCGGCAGACCACCCCGCTGCGGGCGATCTGCGCCCGTTCGATACCCCCAAGGGACACCCGTGCCTACTCGATGGCCCGGCGCTCCTTGGACCGCCACCGGGTGGACCGGGGGGACGTCACCACCCACAACCGCGCCGCCAACTGGTACCCGTTCGATCTGGGCGGAACCCGCCGTCATCAACCGGCGAATCGAGGCCGCGCTCGGGCCGATCGACATGTGGTGCGCCTGCGTGGTCGACGCCGATGGACGCTGCGCCTGCGACTCGACGGGCGGCGTCGTGGCGACCGGCGCCCAGGCGTCGGGCGTCGGGCGTCGACCTCCGCGACTGCGCCGTCCTCAGCGAGGACCTACGAGTGGTCGGGCCGGCGACCCGAGCCAGGGTCGCCACCCTCCTCGTCGACCAGACCCCGGCCGGGGGCCACCGGATCCGAGGGCTCACCGACGACGAGAACGTGGCGCGCCGTTGACACGTCAGCGCGCCATCTCCACCGACTCCATCCTGACGCCGACCCGACGACCAACCTCGCAGCGCCGTCTCCGCCGACGGCACCGCCGGACCCGACGGCTCCGGCAACGCCGGTCGCACTCCCCTTGGGGCCGTCAGGCGACGCCTCGCGTGTGGGGAGCACCTCGAACGGGTAGAGCAATGGGGCACACGCCTTTTTCGGAAGGCGGCGGACCAAAGTGAACACGGAGGACGCCGCATGAGCCGGGAGGGGCCCTTGAGGTGATTGGCAGTGGTCCTTAATCAGATTTCCGGAGACGCCACATCGATCCGCGAGGCACGCGGCATGATCCGAGAGATCATGGCCGAGCGCCGCCCCGAGCTGAGCGACGTGGCCGAGCTCCTCACCGACGAGATCGCCACCAACGCGGTCCTTCACGGCGGGGGCTGCTTCACGGTGAACTTCGCCATGAGCGAGACCGCGCTGCGGGTCACGGTGTCGGACCGGACACCAGGGTGGCCGATCGTCATGAAATTCGACTCCGGAGCCGAGCGCGGCCGGGGCATGGCCATCGTGGCCCGCCTGGCGTCGAACTGGGGGGTCGAACGGGTCCGCGACGGCAAAGTGGTGTGGTTCGAGCTCGACCTGGACCGCTGACTCCTTGATCCCATCCGGGCCGACAGCCGACTGGTGGAGTAGGAATGCCGGGTTCCCGACACCGAGGCGGCCGGGGGCCGGTCGGGCTCAGCCGAAGGGGGAGACTTCGTCGGCCGCCGCCACCACGATCAGCAGGTCGCGGTCGCGATCGTAAGAGAGAAGGGTCTCTGCCTCGCCGAAGCTCACCCAGCGCATCTCGTCGACCTCGTCACTGCGTGTGAACGAACCGCCTTCGGGCGCCATGATCCAGTAGGCCACGACCTTGGCGCGGTCCTTTCGGTCGCGGTACTCGGTGTGGCCGATGAACCGCACCAGGTGACAGATGAGACCCGTCTCCTCGCGCACTTCACGCAGGGCACACTGCTCGTAGCCCTCACCGGGCTCGAGCTTGCCCTTGGGGAACGACCAGTCCTCACGAACGGGCCGGTGCACCACGGTGATCTCCCGCTGGCCGTCGGGGGAGCGCCGGACGACGATCCCGCCGGCCGCCCGGACGATGTCGCTCGCCTGATGTGGCTCCAAGATGGCGCCACGGGCATGTCCCACGCGCTCGACACTACCGGGGATCTCGCCCGAATCGGTGGCATTTTCGATCGAAACTCGAGACATTGCCCTGGCGGGCTTCGCTGGGGGAACCTCGCAACCTTGCAGCGGTAGCCTCGTCGTGTGGTCCGAGAGAGGGAGCCCTCCGCCGGGGCGGACGACGACGCGGTCGAGATCGAGTGGCAGTTCGACGCGCTCGATCTGCGACCGGTCGAGCGCTGGCTGGCCACCCTGCCGCTACCGCCCTCGACGGGGCGTGATCTCCCGACGGTCACCGCGCAGGCCAAACCTTCCCGGCGATTGGTGGACCACTACCTCGACACAGAGGATTGGCGGTTCGCCCGGGCGGGTTTCGTGTTGCGAACCCGTCACCGCGGCCGAAACGACGAGGCCACCCTGAAGGACACCCGTCCGGTGGACGCCGGCGGCCTCCGCCAACGCCTGGAGGTGACCCAGTCGCTCGCCCCGGGCGGCGTCGCAGACCTCGGGCCCGACGGCCCCGTCGGACGGCGCATCCACGCGGTGGCCGGGCGTCGGCCGCTGCGCCAGGTACTCGAGGTTCGCACGAGACGCCGGCCGTTCTCCCTGCGGGTGGCCGGCGAGGAGATAGCCGAGCTGGCCCTCGACGAGACGGCTATCACGGTGACCGGCGACGAACGGCCGGTCCGCCTTCGACGAGTCGAGGTCGAGGTCCCAGCCGAGGTTGCAGGCGAGTGGGTCGAGAAGCTCGAACCACTGGTGGGCGAGTTGCGCCGGTCCTGCGGACTGCAGCCGGCCTCCTTGTCGAAGTTCGAGGCCGGGCTCTTGGCTCTCGGGGTTTCGGTTCCCGGACCCGTTGACCTCGGACCGACCGCTGTCGGCCCCGACACGAGTGTCGGCGACCTTGCCTACGCGGTGATCCGGCGCCAACTGGCCGTTCTTTTCGCACGAGAGTCCGGGACTCGCCTCGGCGAGAACATCGAGGATCTCCACGACATGCGCGTGGCCACCCGACGGCTGCGGGCCGCCCTCGACCTCTTCGCGCAGGTTCTCCCGGCTCGTTCGGGGGCCCTGCGAAGCGAGCTCGCATGGCTGGCCGACCGGCTCGGGGCGGTTCGCGACTTCGATGTCCAGCTCGAGCGCATGGACCAGATGACCGAATGGACCTCGGGCTGGACCGTCCAAGGTGCCGGAGCGGACCGAGCGGGCGATTCGGCTCTCGAGCACCTGGGGCGCCTGCTCGAAA
>Ga0182024_10025897_pt1 | contig 10324 bp, 7 predicted proteins | sample P32metaG_FD_120480 | JGI IMG/M metagenome (GOLD analysis project Ga0182024, IMG submission 120480) | Permafrost microbial communities from Stordalen Mire, Sweden - P3-2 metaG (Illumina Assembly) | ecosystem: Environmental > Terrestrial > Soil > Wetlands > Permafrost | place: Sweden: Stordalen...
GGCATCGCGCCGCAGCGTGATATTCTCCACTCGAAAGATCTCGACGGTGCGCGCGTCTCGCAGGGCGCGATATTCGGGGTTCGAATTCGCGAGAGAAGAGCGCTTCCCGGTAACTTCGACCACTGTTTCCTGGGTTTGGATTTTGAGCTGAATGTCAACGTCGAGCTTTGGTTCCGGGCCAACGCTGACGGTTCGCTGGGCGGTTTCGAAACCTTGTTGCCGGACGGTGATCTGATAATCTCCGGGCGCGAGGTCATCAATAGAAAAATGACCCTTCGCATCCGTCTTTGTGGTCTTGGCTTCCGCGCTGGCTGTGTTCGAAATGGTCACTTCGGCGCCGGCCACCAATGCACCACTGGGATCGCGAACAGTCCCCTGGATGGTGGCTGCGGCGGCAGGTAGACATAAGATAGACAAAATGAAGACAAAACGAAATTTTGACACGCTCGCTCCGGGGGTACTCCGAAATCAATTTGTCGGGATATCGAAACGATAGCACGAATGGAGGTGAGGTTCGCAGGCGAAAGCGCCCAATGCCACTTAGTTTTCCAAAACTGCTCAGTCTGCATTCTTGGTGGGGCGGACCCCCTGGTCCGCAGCCGACGCCCACGTCGGCTTGCTGGGTTTGGATGAATCTGATTTCGCTGGCGAGGGGCGGGTCCAGGGGGACCCGCGCAGACCAGGGGGTTCTGCCCCACGATTGCATCTGGATCCCCAGTTTTGGGAAAACTAAGTGGCATTGGGCGAAAGCGCCGCGCCACAGGCTAGCGCTGGCTCGCTTCGCCTGCCAGCACGCGGCGATTGAATCCCGCCGATTGCCCGTGAGGAACGCTCAAAGAATGCCAGTCGTCGTGTTTGAAGTGCTTGGCAAGCAGGACAATTTGTCCGCAATGATACGAGTAATGAGCAACCTGACGATTAATGGCCTGCATCACCGAGTGGGCTTCGCCGCGAATGGTTACCTTTCGCTGCATGTCCTGTTCCGAGAGCGGTTCCAATGCCTGGAAAAGATACTGCCAGCCCTGCTCCCACAGGGCGAGTAATTCCTGGCGCGTCGTGGGAGGATGCTCGAATTCAGAGTCTCGATTGCGGTCTGGTTTCTCTCCGTCGCTGGTCAAAAAGTCTGTCCATCGCGATCGCATGTTGCCGGCCATGTGTTTCACAATTTGGGCAATTGAATTCATATCGTTGTCCAATACGGTGACGAGTTGTTCATCCGTAACTTGGGCTATCGCCCTTTCCACTAGGTTCTTGTAGTAGCGGAAAACCGCGAGCGAATCTTCCTGATATGAAGTTGTAAATTGCAGTGCCATCGTTGATCACCCTCCGGTTGAAGCCTACCGTCCTCTGCCAGGAACAACGTCCACCTGCAGCATTGGATCCGCGGCCGGCACTTCGGTCACCGGCAGCCCAAGCTCCCGCCGCACGATGTTCGTTCCCTGCGCGATGGCGCTGGCCTTATAGAACGCTATCTCGCGGTTCGAGCCCTGGCGCCCGAATCCACAATCGCTGGATACGATCAAACTTTCAGCCGGTATATACTGGAGCGCCTTTCTGATCTCGTTGGCCACTTCCTCCGGTCGATCCGCCTGCAGAGAGCGATGGCTCACCGCACCGATGCAGATTTTCTTTTTCAGGTTATTGCGGAACGGCGCGAACAATTCCAAGTCCTTCTGGTTCCGGTCCTTCATCTCGAGCGTCCACACGTCGCCACGGCAGCGCTCCAGGTAGATCTCGATGGAATTCGCATAGCTGGTGTCTTCCATGACGCGTTGCATGTTCGGATTTCCCCAGCAGGTGTGAATCCACAGCTCGACATCTTCCAGCCCCGCCACTTCGCGATTGAACGCGTCCACCATGAACTGCACTTCTTCATGGTCCTTGCCGTACGTGTTGGCCATGAAATGGAACGTCGGTTCTTCGATCTGAATGCATCGGCAGCCGGCATCGCGGAGCGCCAGCAATTCCTGGTTCATCGCTACCGCCATGTCCCAGATCACTTCGCGTTTGTCCTTATATTTCGGCGTGTGAATGTCAAGAAACAGCGCCATCACCTGCGAGCAGCAGGTGCCGAACTTCACCGGCTTGCGCGTTCTGGCCTGCGCCAGGCGCCATATCTTCGGATAATCGAGCGGCCGGTGCTCGATCTTGTCCACCACATGGGGCCAGCGCCAGCCAGTGTAGATTTCGTTGAGAAGGGACCCCGGAGGATAGTGGAGCCAGGGCGCCGTGGTCTCTTCCGGTTGCAGATGATCGCCCTCGAATCCAGCCCAGCGTTGCAGCGGATAGTGATGCCAGGCCCGGCCGGCCAGGTCTTCGTCCACGTGGAAATCGGCATGGTTCAGAATGTCCAGGCCGGCGCGTTCCTGATCGCCGATCACCACCGTCAGCGCGTCCTGGAACTTTTCCCTGAAGCGAACGTCCAGCATGCAGGTATCGAGCGACCGTCCCCACATGCTCACATCGAACCAACGCGGGCGTGGAAACGAGCCCGTTACGGTACAGGGCAGCATCAGGCCTGCGGTTGCGGTAAACATAGCGATTCCTACGAATGCATTTTAGCCTACAATTTGACATACCACCCAAGCACCGACTCCCTTACGGTCGCGGTTCGGTTGGAAAGAATAAGTCGCGGGGGAGGAATGTGCTTAATGTCGGGTTTAAAATCGTTCCAGAGATTGCCTTCGGCGAATCCTAAGAGATTTCGCCCGGCAAGGTTACATGTTCCCGGATGACTAGAGTCTTCCCGCACCTCGAGGCAATATCTATTTCCCAACAGGCCGACGTGGGCGTCGACCGCGGACCAGAGGGTCCGCCCCACACCCATAGTCCATCTCCTGGACGATTCTTCGAAACCAAACACCTGCTGCTTCGTATATGTGTGTATGGTGGCTAATTCTTCAAATTCCCTTGCACTCGATCATCTACCGGAGTAGAATCTTTCGAAGAAGCCTATGCCAAAACGAAACGCACCTCCGCTACAAGGTGAAATGCTGCAAGGCACGCTCGACATGCTGATTCTCAGGACCCTAGCGCTGGGGCCGGCGCACGGCCACACGATCGCGTACGCCATCGAGCGTGGATCGAAGGACGTGCTCGAAGTAGAACACGGCTCGCTCTATCCGGCACTGCACCGTATCGAAGATCGCGGCTGGATCGCGTCCTTCTGGGGGACGTCGGAAAACAACCGCAAGGCCCGCTATTACCGGCTGACGCCATCCGGCCGTAAGCAACTGACCGCGCAGACGAATCGCTGGGATGAGCTGGTGCGCGCCATCAATCGCGTATTGCGCCCGGCCACAACGGATTGAGACGCCATGGCATGGACTCGCTTTTTCCGCCGCCGCTGGGATGAGGAACGATCCCGCGAACTGGAGGCCTACCTTCAGATCGAGACCGACGAGAATATCGCGTTCGCGCGCCGCTACTTCGGTGGCCGTTCTCCCCTTGGCGAGCGATTCGGTTTCGGGAACCTTCCGGGAACCAAGACCTACATTGAGATCGTCGGCGTGATCAAGGGTGCCAAGTACTCGAGCTTGCGGGACGCGAGTCCGCCCCAAACGATTGTCGACTACGAGCAGATGGATGGCGCAGTTTTTCAAGCCACCATCTACGTGAAGACCCGGATTGATCCGCGGCAAATGTACTCCAGCATCCGGCGCGCGGTTCAGGACGTCGATCGCGACCTGCCGTTCTATGAAATGCGCACGCTGGATGAACAGAGAGACATGCTGCTTACCACGGAGCGCGTGGTGGCGAGTCTGGCTTCCGTATTTGGACTGCTGGCCACGGTCCTAGCAGCGATTGGGTTGTACGGTCTGATGGCCTTCAACGTTGCCGAGCGAACGCAAGAGATCGGTATTCGCATGGCGTTGGGCGCACGCGACGGGAATGTCGCATGGTTGGTGATGAAAGAAGTGCTGTCGCTGGTTGCGGCCGGCGCAGCGGTCGCGCTGCCTGCGTCCTGGATTCTCACACGATTCGTCAGATCCCAACTTTATGACATCGGCCCCAACGATCCTCAAACGATCGTCGCGGCGATGTTCGTGCTCACAATCGTAGCGGCGATGGCCGGGTACATTCCAGCGCGGCGCGCCGCTCGCATCGATCCCATCCGGGCTCTGAGGTACGAATGAGATGGCCTGGACGCGCTTCTTTCGCCGGCGTTACTGGGACGCGGAACGCGCGCGTGAGCTCCGCGGCTATATCGAAATCGAAACCGACGAAAACATCGTGCGGGGAATGACGCCGGACGAAGCTCGATCGGCCGCTCACAGAAAGCTGGGAAATGAGGTTCTGGTAAGAGAGGAAATCTATAGCATGAACAGCATTGGTTGGATCGAAACTTTCTGGCAGGATCTGCGCTACGGCGCTCGCTCGCTGCGCCTCAACCTCGGATTTGCCGCCATTGCCATCGCATCCCTAACCATCGGGATCGGCGCGAACACCACCATCTTTCAGTTGCTGGACGCGATTCGTCTCCGCAGTTTGCCGGTGAAAAATCCGCAGCAGCTTGCCATGGTTCACGTCGCGAACCGGCACTGGGGTACGGGTAGCTTCAGCGGGTCCTATCCTCAATTGACGAACCCGTTGTGGGAGCAGCTTCGCGATCATCAACAGGCTTTTTCCAGCATCGCGGCCTGGAGCGATATGGGGTTCAATCTAGCCAAGGGTGGAGAAGCGCGTTCTGCCCGCGGCCTCTGGGTGAGTGGGGACTTCTTCAACGTACTCGGAGTCACGCCGGTGCTGGGGCGCGTATTCACCTCTGCGGACGATCATCGCGGCTGCGCGGATCCGGGCGCAGTGATCAGCTACGCTTTCTGGCAGCGTGAGTTTGGCGGCGATGCGTCCACGCTGGGACGATCTCTTACGCTCGAAGGCCGTCCGTTTCCCGTGATCGGAATAACACCTGCCAGTTTCTTCGGTGTGGAAGTTGGCAGCAGCTTCGACGTGGCTGTTCCGCTCTGTGCCGAGCCGGCGATGCGCGGTGGACCAAGCTACCTGGATCTGCGCCACGAATGGTGGCTGGCCGCGATCGGCCGCTTGAAACCCGGTTGGTCACTGGCCCAGGCCAGCGCGCATCTGAGCGCAATCTCTCCGGGATTGTTCGACGCCACCATGCCGATTGGCTATGGCTCCGACATGAAGGACTACCTTACGCTCAAGCTGGGCGCGTTTCCTGCGAGCAAGGGCTTCAACTCGATACAAGGTGGACAGGTTGACCCGCTCTGGATCCTTATGGCGAGCACGGGCCTGGTTCTGCTGATCGCCTGTGCGAACCTGGCCAACCTCATGCTGGCACGCGCCAGCGCGCGCGAACGGGAGATCGCAGTGCGGCTGGCCATTGGCGCCTCGCGCGGCAGGTTGGTCCGCCAGTTACTGTCCGAAAGTCTACTGTTAGCTGCGATCGGTACGGTTTTGGGCGCTCTTCTGGCGCCTGCACTGAGCAAAATTCTTCTCGCGCTGATGACCACAGAAAGCAACGAGATATTCTTCGACCTAACGCCGGACTGGCGAGTTTTTGCGTTCCTCGGTTGCGTGGCCGTTTCGACGTGCGTCCTGTTTGGGCTGGCGCCCGCATTGCGCGCCACGCGAGCCGAGCCGGGTGCGGTGATGAAGTCCGGCGGCCGCGGGAGCAATACCAGTCGCGAAGGTTTCGGGATGAGACGCTTGCTGGTGGTTTCTCAAGTGGCGCTGTCGCTGGTGTTGCTGGTGGGCGCGCTCCTGTTCCTGCGCAGTTTTCGCAATCTGCTGACTGTGAACACCGGCTTCCGGCAGGATGGCATTCTGGAGGCGGCACTGGACCCGCGGCGGCTCGACGTACCCAAGGAGCAGCGCTTCCCGTTGCGGCAGGAGATCATTCGCCGCCTGCGCGCGATCCCGGGCGTGGATGCGGCCGCGGATGCCAGCGTGATTCCGCTGGACGGCAGCAGTTGGACGATGGGAATCCGGGTGGACGGCGCCAAGTCCGGTGAGGGAGGTAGTTCCCGGTTCGATTGGGTGGGCCCGGAGTTCTTCAAAACCCTAGAGATCCCCTTGCTGGCGGGGCGAGTCTTCGATGAACACGACACCACCAATTCGCCCAGCGTCGCAATTGTGAATGAAGCCTTCGCGCGAGAGCTTCTGAACGGCGTCAATCCGATCGGCAGAACGTTTCGCACCGTCACGGAGCCGGGTTATCCCGAGACGATCTATCAAATTGTAGGTGTGGTGAAGGACACCAAATACCAGGAGCTGCGCGAATCGCAACAGGCCATTTGTTTTGCGCCGTCCTCCCAGTATCCATTGGGCGGAGGACCGTTCGCGCAAATCCTGATGCGTTCGAATGTGCCATTGCCAGCGCTCACCGAGCAAGTAAAGAGCGCGATCTCAGGCGTTAGCCCGGACATCTTGATCTACTTCCGCGTATTCAAAACCATGATCCGCGACCATCTGGCGGATGAGCGCGTGATGGCCATGCTCTCCGGATTCTTCGCCGCTCTGGCGACGCTGCTTGCGATCATCGGGCTGTATGGGGTGATGTCGTACATGGTGGCGCGGCGGCGCAGCGAGATCGGAATTCGCATGGCGCTGGGCGCGAACGCTGGCAACGTTTCGAAGATGATCCTGCGTGAAGCGGGGTTGCTGCTGGCCGTCGGCCTGGTGGTCGGGACGGGATTGGCCGTGGCTGCTTCCACCGCCGCAAGCACGTTGCTCTTCGGACTAAAACCGCATGATCCCGCTACGCTGGCGATGGCAGTGGCGGCGTTAGCCCTGGCGGCACTTGCGGCCAGCTATCTGCCGGCCCGTCGCGCCGCGCGGTTGGATCCGATGCTAGCGCTGAGGGAAGAGTGATAGGCTCCCTTCCGGTCGCGGCTCGGAAAAATTCGCGTGGTCCGGACCATTCACGCAAACGATTCACACCACCCGTTACCGAGCCGCGACCGGAAGGGAGCGCTACCAATTACTGGGCATCTTAAAGGCTGTCGGCGGCGGTGGAACGTCGGGTGGCCTTTTAGCCAGCAAGAAAAATCTATCGTCCGAAACATTAACGAGTACATGAGTCGCCTTCACCGCGCCCTCCAGTACCGCGCGGAAGCGGGCTGGGAGATAAAAATCCGCAGTGGAATGGGCGGCAACGATCTTTGCCACGTCGGCATCTGACTGTGCCACCACAGCGGTTGCAATCGGCTCCGACGAATTTAGACCCCACGCACGCAGACGCTCCCGAAATATAGGCTCCCGATGCTCCATGTCGTCGAACTGCGCAGCCGTTACCGTTATACCCAGCTCGACGTAATACGGCACCAGGCGTTCCACTAATCCGTTAGGATCGATCCAGCAGTAGTGAATCTTTGGCAAGGGAAGCACGGCGCTGTAGAGCTCATCGTCGGTGTCTACCAGAACCAGCGGGTTGGGCCGGCCGCGATCTGAATAAGTGCGCAGTAATGTTTCGGAAGGCATCGGCGGGTAGGCGCCAAAGGGAAGTCCCCACGTTCTTCGTGGCGCTTCGGTTTTGATGGCGAAGACCAGGCACAAGAACAATAGCAGCCATTTTCGTGTCATTGGAGAAAAGCACGCCGCCAGCATGCACAGCGGAGGCAGCAGGAAAAGGATCCATCGAAACTGGCCTCGCACCTGGAAAAAAGAAAGCGCCAGACACACCACGAGCAGCCAGGCGGATAACAGAATTGGCTGCACGGTGTCGCGACGTTTGGCGGCCATCCACGCTCCCGGAAGCGCGGCCACCGCGAGGCAGCACAAAATCGGATCCACCAGGAACAACTGCTTGGCATAAAATACGAGCGGCCATTCACTGGATATCTGTGCGGGCGGGTGAACGCCATAGGCCAGCAATTGCGTCTCGATATAGTCCGCCCAGAACCAGCGGAAATGTGCGACCAATTGATACGCATGCCAGGGCGCTGCCAGCAGAACAGCCAACGCGCAAGCCTGAACCACGCGGAGAAAACGGGGCCGCTGCTCGCGTCGAATCAATGCCGCAAAAAGAAACAGCGTGAGGATCGAGATAACGCCGGCCACGTTCTTGGTCATGATGGCGGCGGCCGTTGAGACCGCGAATCCGATAACCGAGGTTCGACGCTCCAGCCGAGGATCGCGATAAACAAAGAAGAGCGCGGCGGTCGTAAAAAACGCCAGTAGCAGATCCGTGTAACAGAGCCGAGAAAAGATGTGCCACATGGGATCGGAAACCAGTAGCAAGGCTGCCGTAATTCCCGCGCCGATCGAAGTGCTCCCGCGGCACCACAAATACAGCAAGGTGACTCCCAATGCGCCGGCAACTAACATCGGCAGGCGAAGTGCCAACAGCGAAATGCCCAGCAGCTTCATCGAGAGCGCGGAAAGCCAAAGCTGCATCGGCGGCTTGAGCAGATAAAATTTTCCGAGGAACCTCGGCGTCATCCAGTGACCGTGGAGCACCATGGTCATCGAACTATTGGCGAAAACCGATTCGTCCTGGGACCGGTATCCGCCAACAGGATCCGAAATGGGCGCGGCGACTTTGGCGCTATCAATTCCGATGCCGAGAACCACAAGAGCGGTTAGAAAGACCAGCCATGGCGTATAGCGGAGATGGTTCAAGTGATCTATCTTAACTTGTAGCGCACGCACTCTTGCGTGCCGTGTTCGCACTCTTGCGAACACCATGCGTTCACACGAGTGTGAACGCGGCACGCATGAGTGCGTGCGCCACGGTGCTGGTATATTGACGAAGAATGAAAGATTGGGTTCTCGCCCTGCTGGTCCTGCTGCCGGAAATCCTGATCTTCTACCGCAAGGTGATCTTTTCGCCGCACTACGTGATTCCGTGGGATTTTCGCTACTATCACTTGCCGCTCACCACCTTCATCGCATCCTCGTGGCGCGCGGGACAGTTCCCGCTCTGGGATCCTTATACCTACTGCGGCCTGCCGTTCTTCGCAAACATCAACGCACAGATCTTTTATCCGCCGACCGCCGTCACCGTATTCTTCGCCAATTTCTTTAGCCCCGATCGGCTGACGTATTTCATGGAACTGCATCTGGCGGTGCACGTCCTGTTGGGCGGCGTCTTCACCTTTCTGCTGCTGCGCGAGATCGATGCAAGCCGTGGTGCAGCGCTGATCGGCGCCACCATTTTCCAGTGCGGCCCCTATTTCGCTTCGCAGACCCAACATCTGGGAGCCATCGATGGCGCGGCCTGGATCCCGCTGGCGTGCTGGAGCGTCGTTCGTCTGTCGAAGCGACCTTCCCTCCGCTGGACGGGCATTCTGGCGGTCAGTCTCGCGCTTTCCATTCTGGCGGGTTTTCCATCCACCGGCGCCGCGGCACTGCTCTGCTTGTTCGTTTTAGCCGCTGCGCTGATCGTGTTTCAAAAGTCGTCACCGAAGCTGCTGTTGTACTGTGCGGCATCCAGCGCGCTGGCAGTTCTCTTAAGCGCGGTGCAGCTTCTGCCCACTCTTCAGGCCAGCAGTCTGAGCGTTTCCAAGTTTCGTGGCGATTTTCGCGGAACCAGTTGGGGCGTACCATGGCAAGCTTTTGCGTCCATGGTTTGGCCGGACTTCTATCATGTGTTCGAGCTGAATCTCTACAAGCTGCCGTGGAATCCAACGTTCCTCTATCTCTACTGCGGGATTCCTGCGCTTTTGTTTATCGTGGTTGCGGTGGTCCGCAGATCACCCTACGTGGCCGCGTTCGGATCTCTCACCCTGACTGCGTTCTTCTGGATGATGGGAACGCACACGTTGCCCGGCCGTTTGTTTTTTCCGTTTTTCTTCGACCTGGTTCACGACTCGGTGTATGTCGAGTTCACGATGGTGGTCTTCTCGCTCGGCATCGCTGTGCTCGCCGGCTTAGGCGCGAACTCACTGCTGCGGCGTCCGCTAATCCTGGGCGCGGTGATTGTAATTACCTTTCTAGATCTGATGTTTGCTGGATCTGGCAAGATCATGAACGCGACCTCCGTGGATGCCGAACCCGGAATTTCTTATAGCCAGTTTGGCGGGAGCCGCGAGCTCATGGATTGGATTCGCCAACGTCTGTACCAATCGTCGCCGCCGGCCCGCTTCGATCTTTACAACGATTTCACCGGCTGGGTCACCACGACGCCCATCACAAGATTGCCCAGCGCGAATGGGAACGATCCGTTCGCGTTGTATCGCCTGATGCAGGTAAGGCTGCTATTTTGTAACGGCGAACGCTGGGGCCGCTTCTATCAAGTGACGCGTCCCGATTCACCGATTCTAGATCTGCTCAACGTGCGATTGCTTCTTTCCATGAGTGCCGTCCCTGAAAATCTCAAATTCGTCAAGGCCGTCGATCTTCCTGGCCGCGCGATCTATGA
>Ga0182024_10025898_pt1 | contig 10324 bp, 11 predicted proteins | sample P32metaG_FD_120480 | JGI IMG/M metagenome (GOLD analysis project Ga0182024, IMG submission 120480) | Permafrost microbial communities from Stordalen Mire, Sweden - P3-2 metaG (Illumina Assembly) | ecosystem: Environmental > Terrestrial > Soil > Wetlands > Permafrost | place: Sweden: Stordalen...
GTCGAAACCGGACTCGATCTTGGCAACCGCTTTCATGAAATTGAAATCCAGACCGAAAGCGTCGGAAGCGCGCTTGATCTCCTCGACCGGCGTTCCGACCGGGGTGTCCTTGAGCGAACGCAAGACGATAGCCGCCGGCTTCTCAGCAGGCGGCAGCTCGGACCAGACATAATAAATGAGATACTGGAAATCCTGGGTCACCGGCGCCGGGTTGGAGGCATCGCCGGATGCATTGCGCGTTGTCGGCGCCGGTTGAGCGGCATCAAGGTGGCCCGAGTCCACCGGTTTTGTCTCGATAGGACCATCGCCGATTTCGGCCTGGACCATCAACGGCGGACGGGAAACCGTCGCGGGCACCGAGCCAAGCGCGCCTCCCGGTTCGGCGAATGCTTCCGGCACGGCGGCGGAAAGCGCAGGCGCATCGGGCGTCTCGGCGCTCACAGCCATTTCCGGCATTTCGTGCGGCACGGTCACGCTTGGCGTGTTTCCGCCAACCAGATAGATCATCCCCGTGAGTGTTATGGCACCCACAATGCAGGTAGCCTGCAAGGCTTTCATTGCCCCCACTCCCCGGCATGGTCCCCGATAGAACGCTACACGCATGTTCCCTGTAGTCCAAGGTGAGTCCGCCACCGTGCCCGACGTTTTTTAGCGGAATGTCCCAAAGCGAGACGACGGACAACTACAGCGGTCACTCAACAACTGATAAGCTTTTCGGTCTTTTCTTATCAGTTGGCCGACTGACTCCATTTGTGTAATTCTCTTATCAGTTGGCAGAATGTTTCCGCTTGCGACCGTTTCCTATCAGTCCTAGGCCTCAATAGTGGGCGCTGAGCCCCAAGTTATCAGCGTGCGCCAGTTTCCTCCGGTACGCTTCCCTTCCCGGACCCGCCCCAGGATCGCGCTGTCTACGAGGTTGTAGAGGCTTGCCTACGACAGCCATTGCGGCGTCCGGAATGTTCAAAATAAAATCTACCTCGCGACGCCTACGCAGCCGTCCAGCCGCCGTCGATGGCGAGGTTAGCCCCGGTGATCTGTGCGGCGTCATCGCTGCACAGAAACAGCGCGAGCGAAGCTACCTGTTCGACCGTGACAAACTCCTTTGTAGGTTGGGCTGCGAGCAGGACGTCCTTGATCACTTGATTTTCGCTCATGTTGCGTGCCTTCATCGTTTCCGGGATCTGCTTCTCGACCAAGGGAGTCCAGACATAGCCGGGGCTGATGCAGTTGCACGTGATCCTCGATTGCGCAAGCTCCAGCGCCACTGTCTTGGTGAGACCTGCTATGCCGTGCTTGGCTGCGACGTAAGCGGACTTAAATGGCGATGCGACTAGCGAATGCGCCGATGCCGTGTTGATGATTCTCCCCCAGCCTCGTTGCTTCATGCCAGGAGTAGCGGCACGGATCGCATGGAATGCGGAGGAGAGGTTAATTGCGATGACAGCGTCCCACTTTTCGACTGGAAAATCCTCGATTGGGGAGACATGCTGGATGCCCGCATTGTTGACGAGCACGTCCACGCGACCGAATGTTTTCTCGGCGAGCGAGATCATGCTGGCGATTTCCATTGGCTCGCCCATGTTCGCAGGCGAATAGATAGCCTTCACCCCGAAATCGTTCTCGATTGCAGTCCGCGTTTTTTCGACATCGGCCGGCGCCCCAATTCCGTTGAGCACGATATTGGCGCCAGCACCTGCGAATGCCCGGGCGCACCCGAGGCCTATTCCGCTTGTCGAGCCGGTCACGATGGCCGTCTTGCCCTTCAGAATACTCAATTTACTCTCCTTCCTTGTCTGTTGCATGCCTTCACGTTCAGTCGACCAGACTCATATCGCGGGCTTGGAGGAGATGTCGGCTCTGCCGTTGGAGGTAATCATGCACGACCTTTCCCAGCCCGAGCGTCAGGTCGGCCAGTATGTGGACCGCAGACACCACCTCGAGAACTGGCAGGTCAGCAACGGGCGCCAACGCATGCGGCGACAGATTGAGCGCCGCGGGCCCGGTCCACGCGCCCTTGATCGTGACATCTTCGAGATGATATTCCACCAGTTCGCAGATGCGTGGCGTGCCGTCGACATGCGGAATGATTTTGAGCAGGAAGTTCGGCGCCGCAAGCGAAGCTCTGACTTGCGACAGATTGGCTTGGCTGTGCTTGTAGCCCATCGTGCCGGTGGCAACCTGAATGGGTCCGTAGTCCAGGGTACCGACTAGCGTATCGACTTCAGTCCGCAGCGTCGGCTGGGCCAGTTTCTTCGGAAAGCCCCAGAGCTCGCGACCGCCGGCGATCGGCCCTTCGTCATTGAGGAACATGCAGTGGGTGTAGCTGCCCTTCCGGCCACGAAAAGAAACCGGGATCACCTGCCCACTTTCAGTGTAATCGCCAAAGCCGTTTGAGTCCGGCATGCGGATGAATTCGTATTTCACCAGCGCCTCATGACTGTCTACGTCGAGGGGTCCGGGCACCACCGCGCGAAGCTTCACAGGATCCGTGCGGTAAGTAATGATCAGATATTCGCGGTTGACGAAACGGTACGGTCCCGGCGGGTACGACGGGCTGGTCAGCGGCATAGCGAACGCACGCTCCAATATTTCCTCTTCGCGCATTTTCAGGTTCCTTCTCTATGTTCAGCAATTGCTCTAGCTATTCATGGCCGTCGCGTTCGAGATCGAACGTGAACACGCCATCTAGGCTCGCGGGGCGGGCGAAAACTTCAGGATTGCGAAGTGTGCGTACGGCATCGTGATAGCCCGCACGCCAATGATCCTGCATGGACAGACGGGAAAACTCGTAATCCTTCGAATGACCCTCGTAATTCCGAGCCCGGTAGATCAGGTGGATGATGTTGTAGACCTTGTCACTGGCGACTGATTTCAGGATCTTCAGGTCATCGTTTTCCTCTAGATTGGCAGGAAGCCTGCGGAGAAGAGCCGCAAGGGCGCGCTGCACTCGGTGCACATTTTTGAATTGCGCCGTGCTCGCGCGCGTGCGGCTCGAGAACTGAATTTCCTTGTGACGTGTGGCGACTTCCGCCAAGTTGCGCGGAAGCGCGCCTTGCGAGCTCCAGAGGTCGACCTGAAATGCGAGCGTATCCTCGCGACGAGGATTGCTTTCGATCACCCATTGCAGCGGCGTATTGGATACAAGGCCGCCATCCCAGTACTGCTCGCCATCGATTTCGACAGCCGGAAAGCCGGGCGGCAGTGCCCCGCTCGCCATGACATGCTCGGGGGTGATCTTGTGAGTGCTGGTGTCGAAATAGACAAAATTGCCGGTCCTGACATTGACTGCGCCCGCACTGAAGCGCGTCATTCCAGCATTGAGACGATCAAAGTCCACCAGGCGCTCGAGGGTCTGCCTAAGGTGCTTGGTATCGTAGAAACTGGTCGCAGCCATTGAGCCGCCCGGTTGCAGCCAGGGCATCACAGCCCGCGCAGAGAAAAACCCGGTTGCGCCGAACGCGGCAGCCAGACCGGCGCTCATTTGATTGAGAAGATTGCGCGCATCGTCGCTTCCGGCGAGATCGACGAACGGATTGCCTAACCAATCCCAAGGCGCGCTCGAAGTCACCTGCGTCCAGAACTCGCGCAATCGGTCGATGCGGGAATTGGGCGGGTTGCCGGCAATAATGGCGGCGTTGATCGCCCCGATCGAGATGCCCGCGATCCAGTTTGGATGGATATCAGCCTCCGCCAGCGCCTCGTAGACGCCGCCCTGATATGCCCCCAGCGCACCGCCGCCCTGCAAGAGAAGCGCGACGCATTCGAACGGCAGCTTTCTTTTCGCCGCCGCGAGGTGTGGTTGAAGCTGAAAATTCATTGTGTGCTCTTGGTTTGAGGATTTCGGACCACCCTCGGGATTGTCGATCTTCGCCAGTGTTCTGCCGGCTGGAAAAAGAGATTGACATTCCGTTCCGAGGAACTAAACTATACCGTATAGTTTGAATAAACCACGGACGAGCGGACCTGTCAAGGAGAAGAACTCAAGCGACCCGCTCAGCTTTTTGTGAGCGCGGCAAGTCGCTGAAATCCAGCCTTCTTGCACAGAGATCAATCAGAGGAGTATCCGACATGACTTCGACAATCAGACTTCCTATCCAGGCGCTGGCAGTGTTGCTTTGCGCGACAACCGCCTCTGCGCAGGAGAATCGCGGTACCCCCGAGCAGAGGGCGGCGTGCGCGCCCGACGCCTTCCGTCTCTGCGTTGGCTACATCCCTGATCCCACCAGCGTCGAGCAATGCCTGAGGCGGAATGAGTCCGACCTCAGCGACGCGTGCCGATCGGTGTTCGAGCAGAGCGCCGGCGCTGTGGCCAGCAGAAGCACCCAGAGAATGGGTCCGGGACGACCGATTCGACCCGCGACCTCTAGAGAGGCCGAGTGAGCCAGCGATAAGGAGACAGCAAAAATGAATATGTTCTACATCCCCGCGATTGCGTCGTTTTCGGGGTCGGCTACGGGAACGCTGGCGTCGATTGTCACCGGCTGGGTGACACAGCGTCGCAAGGACCGCGCCCGCCATTCACTGCGCGCCACATCGCAACGAGGAGACCTCTACAGGAATTTCATCGAAGAGGCCTCAAGGCTGTACGCCGATGCCCTCGTCAACGACAAGTCCGAGGTCTCAAAACTCGTCGACCTCTATGCTCTCATCGCACGGATGAAAATCCTTTCGAGCGATGCCGTGATCGAGGCGGCCGAGAAGGCGGGACGCCTGATCCTCGAAACCTATCTTTCCCCGAACCGTACCTTCGTCGACCTGCCCGAGCTGATCAACGAGATGGATCCGTTGCGCGATTTCAGCGAGGCCTGCCGCCGCGAATTGCAATCCTCTCACGCGCGTTGAGGCGCTCTGACCATGCCTTTGCTGCAGTATTTCGGGTGGGTAGGAAGCTTTCTTCTCGCAGCACTCTTCGCCACAAACTGGTGTTGCTCCGCCCCGATTGCACGTGCCCCACTATCTGATGTTCCGCTCGATCAGAAGGTCCACATCCGCATTCATACCGATCATAAATGGCCGGAACGCGTGGAGTTGGACACCACGCGTTCGACGCCGGTGCACGATGCGAAGGCCGATGTTGAGACCGACGTCGGCGGAAGCGAGACTGGCGTTCTGGCGGAACGCCAATCCTTCGAAGCGTTCGCCGAGATGGCGCCCTCCGCAAGGCCCTGTTTTGGACCGCCTTGCTCCACTCAGGATGCAGAACCGGAGCCCTCGCCGATAGAGAACGGCGCGCCATTCCAAAATCGCTCGCGCTTGTCGATGATGGCGCTGAAGGGCCTCACTTTCCCCAATCCGCTTCACAAGCCGCCAGGAAGAAGCTGACGCGTTCGCGCGCAAAAGCGGGCAGCTCGCTGCGCAGCTCTTTCGCCCCCTCCCCCATCAAAGCCCGCATTATCATTGGCAGCAGAATGAGATCCAGGAATATCTGCGCCGTGGAGACGCTTCGTTTCGGGCCGAAGGGTCCCTTCGCGCCGCGCGAAGGCGTGTGAGTGGCATCGTTCAAGACATGGGACACGGCAGCCGCGGCGCGGTCCCGCCCGTGTTCGTGGACCTGGCGACTCAACGCCGGGAATCTGTCTGCCTCGGCGATTGTGGCGCGCGTGATGCCGATCGTCTCGTCGAGAAATCGTTCCACGACCTCGATGCCCAGGCTCGCGAGCCTGTCCTGCACCGAGCGTCCCTTGGGCGCAAAGCCCTCGAAGTCCGTCAGTCCTTCGATGACACGGGCCACAACCGCCTCGAAGAGCGCCTCCTTCCCAGGGAAGTGAGCATAGATGGTCGGCTTGCTCGCCGGCGCCGTCTCGGCGATCTCGTCGAGACTTGCGCTTTGATAACCTCTCTTGAGGAACACCCGCTGGGCCGCATCGAGAATCCGCGCTTTCACGTCGCCGGCCTGGTCTTTGGACGGTCTTCCCGGACGTGGCCGCTTCAAATCATTGTGCTTGTTTACCATCGGCTTCATCCCTGCATTCACGATGCTGCGAGCGCCCAAGCTCGCTGACAATCCCGACTTGACATGTTCTCGATCAAAGCGCAAGTAAAACAAACTATACGGTATAGTTTATATTAATCAGGAGACCGCCGTGCCCGATTCCCTACTCTATGCGCTGGAGGGACGAACCCTTCTGGACGAGCTGAATCACCGCATTAAGAACGAGCTCGCCTCGGTCATCAACCTCGTCACTTTCAAAGCCGTCTGGACCGACAACGTCGACGCGAAGGAAGAGCTGAGCAAGGTCGTCGACCTTCTTCACCAGCATGTCCAGGTCCACAGCATTCTGACAATGCCGGATCGCGACGCACTTGTGGACGCCGGCGAACAGTTTCGCAAACTGGGACTGGCGATGAGCCGATGCAAGCTGGATCGCATGAACATTCGCCTCGTATTGGTGGCTGAAACACTGCCGCTGGAGTCGGAGCGGTGCTGGCGCCTGGCGTTGGTCATCTACGAATTGGTGACGAACGCGGTCCGCCATGCCTGCTTCGATGGCCGAGATGGCGAAATCAAAATGGAGCTGATGCGCGCGGGCTCTTGGGTCAACTGCCGCGTCACCGACAACGGCTCGGGCCTTGGAAGGATCAAGCTTGGTCGCGGCCTGCGGATCGTGGGCGAGTTGGCGAGCAGCCTGGGTGGCCGCATCGACCGCACCTCCGGCACGATACGAAATTCGTTCTCGCTCGACTTTCCCCTGACCAAGCGTGAGCAGCGCACCAATCGCGCAGTCGCTGGCCGCCGCCCGAGAACCTATCGTCGATCGAAGCCACTGCCGGCGCCACTTCGCTTGCCCGTGGCGGGCGAGCGGGTGGAAGCCATCGCCGTCCGACAAGACCTCTAGATCGAAGGACATACACACATGTTGAAAAAGAATCTTCTGATGCTGTCTGTAAGCGTGATGTTCGGCGCCGCACTCGTCGCGCCAAGTGCCGCGCTCGCTCAGTTCGGCCCTCCTCCGGGTCCGCCGCCAGCCCTCGCTGGTCCGCCTCCTGGTTTCGGCGCCGGTGGCCCGCCTCCGGGTCTGGGCGCCGGTGGTCCTCCTCTTGGTGCTCTGGGCGCTCCTCCGCGCAATATCGCAGGTGCTCCACCTCAGTTCTCGCATCTCGACGGTGCTGTCAGATCGCACGGTCTCAATCGCGGCGGACAGGCGAATTTCCGTGGCGTCGAGAGTCGTACCGCAGCCCCGAGCGCGAACAGCTACGCCCGAGACGGTTATTCCAACCATGGCTACGGCCGCGATTCCGGCCCTATGCGGCGGCCGCAGCTTATGCCCATGACAGACCCTACGCCTCCTCTGAGGAGGACTGCTATTACGTGTCGGCATACAGGCGAAACGGCTACGACGAGCGCGTTCTGCGCTGTGATGGAAACTGATTGGTCCAACCCCTAGCGCCCCGGTCGTCTACCGGGGCGCCTGTTTTTCCCAACCTATCTGAGGCCGATTTTCAGGACTTGACACACTCATAATCAAACTATACGGTATAGTTTAATTAAAGGGAGCCCACGGTGCATCAGTTTATTCCCCATCCGCCTGCGATGGTCATTCCCCGGCCCATCAGCGCCGCAGTCGCGATTGCGCTTTTGGCTACGCCACTCAGTGCCTGCAATGAGCACTCCGCCGCTCCTGTCGAGCACGCCGCGTTGGTGCACACCGAGCTTGTGCAGCCGCGCCACGGACAGACGGCGATGACATTGACCGGCGAGGTCCGGGCCCGCTTCAGCGCCGACCTATCCTTTCGCGTGAACGGACGCGTGCTGGCGCGCCTGGTGGATGTCGGAGCCCACGTCGATGCCGGTGACCTCCTGGCCCGGCTCGATCCGGCCGAGCAGCAGGCTGATTTTGAAGCTGCAAACGCTGGCGTAGCCGCAGCGGAGGCCCAGCTGCGCGTGGCGCAAGCAACCTTCGACCGGCAAAGCTCTCTGTTGTCGAGCGGCTTCACCACGCGCGTCACCTACGACCAAGCGCAGGAGCAATTGCGAACCGCGCAAAGCACGCTGGAATCGTCGATAGCGGAGCTGGGGCGGGCCCGCGAGGCGCTCGGCGATACTGAACTCCATGCCCGCGCGGCGGGGGTGATTACCGCGCGAAGCCTTGAACTTGGGCAAGTCGTGCAGGCGGCCCAGTCGGTTTTCACTCTGGCGCAAGATGGCGAGCGAGACGCGGTCTTCGATGTCCCAGAATCGATGTTCTTTGCCGACGTGGAGCACGATCGCGTGTCGCTGGCGCTGGTCTCGGGTCCTGATGTCACCGCGGTCGGCTCCGTCAGGGAGATATCGCCTGCCGTCGATCCCAAGGGCTCAACGGTTCGCGTGAAAGTCGCGATCCAAAATCCGCCCCGTGCGATGACGCTCGGAAGCGCCATCGCGGGGACCGCTGAGACCAAAACCACCGCGGAGATCACGTTGCCGTGGACCGCCTTGACGGCAATGGGATCAAAGCCCGCGGTCTGGATCGTCGATCCCAAGACGAACACAGCGTCGCTGAAGGTGGTGACGGTCGGCGCTTACGAAGCCGGAGCGGTGCTGATCAAGCAGGGGCTACAGCGCGGCGATCGGGTCGTGATTGACGGCGGCAAGCTGCTGAGCTCCGGCCAGCCCGTGACATTTAGCGAGGATCGACTATGAAAACGCGTTTTCTTGTTGTTGCAGGCGCCATCGCTTCGGCATTGGCGATGGCCGGATGCAAACAGGAGGCGAAGGCTCCGGAGCCCGTGCGGCCCGTGCTCTCCGTCGTCCTGCAATCAGCTTCAACCGACAGCACGATGGCGGTCGGAACCGTCCAGCCGCGCTATGAAACGAATCTCGGCTTCCGCCTGCTGGGACGCCTCATCACGCGTCCGGTCAACGTGGGAGATCTGGTTGCTGAGGGGCAAACGATCGCAACCGTCGATTCCACCGCCCTTGAGCTAGCGGTGCGATCAGCGAAAGCGGACCTTTCGAAAGCCGACGCCCTGCTTGAAAATGCAGTCGGGACCGAGGAACGGAAACGGATACTAATCAAGACCGACGCCACGACCAAGCAGACGCTTGATGATGCAGAGCAGGTGCGCGCCGGCGCACAAGCATCGACCGCTCGCGCTCGCGCGAATCTAGCCAAGGCGATCGAGCAACTGGGCTATGCCCAGGTCAAAGCGGATTTCGCGGGTGTCGTCACGGCCGTGGGCGCCGAGGTCGGACAAGTCGTGTCGCCGGGACAGAGCGTCGTGACCGTGGCGCGACTGGACGCCCGGGAGGCCGTGGTCGATCTCGGGTCGGATTTCCCAGTGCCTTTGACCGTCGGCTTGCCGTTCACCGTCAGCCCGCAGCTGCTCCCTACGGTTCAAGTCCAGGGCCAACTTCGCGAAATTGCGCCGCAAGCTGATTCCGTGACGCGGATGCGCCGCGTTCGTATCGCCTTGAATGATCCGCCCGAAAGCTTCCGGCTCGGAAGCACCATTACGGCGAGGCTAATCAACCATCCCAACTCAGCTCTGCGATTGCCTGCGTCCGCCGTACTCAAAGAGGGCGATGAAACACTCGTCTGGGTCGTCGACTCTGCCGCGAGCACAGTCTCGCTGCATAAGGTCGACCTATCTGAGGACGAAGGAAGCATCCGGGTTACCGGCGGTCTCTCTGCCGGAGCGCGCATCGTGACTGCCGGAATCCGCAGCCTCAAACAAGGACAGCAAGTCCGCATCGAACAGGACGCCACGCCATGAAGAGCTTCAACCTTTCCGACTGGGCCCTCGGGCATCGTTCGCTCATCTGGTATTTCATGATTGCCTTCATGGCGGCGGGTCTCTTTGCTTACCTGCAGCTGGGGCGACAGGAAGATCCTGATTTCACCATCAAGACCATGGTGATCGGGGCGCAATGGCCGGGCGCTTCTCCCGAGGAAATGACGCGCCAGGTTACCGACAAGATCGAGAAGAAGCTCGAAGAACTGGAGTCGCTCGACTACACCAAGAGCGTCACCGTTGCCGGCCAAACCACCGTCTTCGTCTACCTGCGCGACACGACGAAGGCCGCCGACGTCGCGCCGACCTGGGCGCGCATCCGCAACATGATTGCGGACATCAAGGGCGATTTCCCACAAGGCGTGATCGGGCCGGGCTTCAACGACCGCTTCGGCGACGTCTTCGGCAACATCTACGCATTCACCAGCGACGGCCTAAGCCAGCGGCAATTGCGCGATCGTGTCGAAGACATTCGCGCAAAAGTCCTGACCGTCCCGAATGTCGGCAAGGTCGACATGCTCGGCGCGCAGGACGAAATCATTTTTCTGGAATTTTCGACCCGAAAAATCGCGGCCCTCGGACTCGACACTCGTTCCATCGTCTCCTCGCTGCA
>Ga0182024_10025899_pt1 | contig 10324 bp, 7 predicted proteins | sample P32metaG_FD_120480 | JGI IMG/M metagenome (GOLD analysis project Ga0182024, IMG submission 120480) | Permafrost microbial communities from Stordalen Mire, Sweden - P3-2 metaG (Illumina Assembly) | ecosystem: Environmental > Terrestrial > Soil > Wetlands > Permafrost | place: Sweden: Stordalen...
CGCCGGCGCTCGCCGAGCAGCTCCCCGGGGTGACCGTGAAAGACGACGCGCTGGAGCTGCCGACGTTGGTGAAGCTCAGCGTCTGTGTGTCGGGGGTGCCATCCGGCAGCTGGCCCGTCGGCGCACCGAACGCGTCGATCGTCGAGCAGGCGTAGCTGTTGCCGCCCACGATCGCGCCGCTCGCGACGCCGGCGGAGTAGCAGCTGGCCGAGCCGCCGCTCTCCTTGAGCACGATCGAGCCGCCGGTGAAGGTGCCGTTCTGGGTGACCGTCGCGCTGAACGCTCCGAGCGCCGAGATCGTCACGGCGGCCGCGACCGCGGCAGCTGCGGGTGCGATCAGCGCCAGCGAGTGTTGCCAGCCCGGGAGGCGCATCCGTCGACCTCTGTTTCGCATTCCATGCGTCCTTCGCATCGGTGTCGCCCGCGCGCTCCGTGCGCGGGTCTCGGTTCAGGCTGCGCCGCATCGCAGTCGCCCGTCAGCTCTTATCGGCTGCTGAGCGGCCGGAATTGAGCCGTTGACGGCCGCCGCCGCGGTGATCGGCGGTCGTGCCCCGCTCGCCGAGCGAGAGCAGGCCGGCCGCCAGCGGTGCGAGCACGACTGCCCCCAGCAGCAGCCACGCCCAGATCGGAAGGACCGGATGCGCCTGCAGGGTCGAGGTCGCGTGCCGGGCGAGCTGAGCGCCGATGACCCCAGCGTGACCGGGCTCGATCACGGTGTGGCTCCCGCTGAGCGTGACGCGCAGTGGCAGCACGCCACCGTTGACGAGCCGCGCGGCGAAGGTGGCGCCCGAATGCGAGGAGGCCGCCAACGTGACGCCGCCCCGGTGCGTGCGCGAGCCGCTTCCGTGGGCGGCGGCGGCGTGCGCGACCGTTGCGAGCTGCCCGGCGCTCGCGACCGCGACCCGCACGAACGGACGCACCACGTAGAGTGGCAGCGCCACGGCGCCGCCGACGGTGATCGAGCGCAGCGCCGGGCGCAGGAAGCGCGGCAGCAGGAAACTGAGGATCGCACCCGCCGCGAGCACCGCGAGCGTCCACGGCAGCCCCATCACGAACCAGCCGAGATCGGGGACGATCAGCGCAGGCACGCCGACGATCGCGCCGCGCGTCAGCTCCCAGCCGTCGTCGGAGGAGTTCAGGTCTCCCCGCGTGCGAAACCTGCCATCCGCCAGCAGCGCCGCGATGCGGTGCATGTAGACCTGGCCGGTCACGGGCACGTGAAACGCGACGATCATCCCGACGCGCAGCGGAGCGCCGCCGATCGGCCGTGTTAGCACGAGGCTCCCGGCGGGCGCCGTCGTCCCCATCGACGGTGTCTGCATCACCAGCACGTCGCCGCGCTCGATGAGGATCCAGGTGCCGAGGGCGAGCACGAGCAGCGCGCCGACGAGCGCGGGCAGCCAGCGCGCGAGCCGGTGGCCGCGGCGGCGCCGTGGCGCTGTGCCGCCGGCGGCCGGGGCGGCCTCGGCCGGTTCGCTCGCGGCCGCTCCGGCCGTTTGCGGCTGCGGGTGAGGCTCTGCCGGCGCTGGTGAGCGTTCCGGCTCCCAGCTCTTCGCCGGCGCGCGGCGCCCGCTCTTGGCGCCCACCCCGCGCCGGCGCCGGAGGATCCACGCACCCAACCCGGCGAGAATCAGCGCGCCGGCGATCGCGGCAAGCCGGCGCGAGCGCCAAGGCCCGCGGTTCGCCGGGCCGGTCGCCCTCGCCGCGTGCCTGCGCTCGCCTTGCGGCATCGCTCTCGACCTCGGCGATCGGCTACTGGTTGAGCGTGAAGGTGAAGCCCTGGGTGGCCTCGAGGCCCATGTCGGCATTCGTCGCCGAGGCGTCGAGCTTGGTGCTGACGACGACGGTGTCCGACGCGCCGGCGGCCAGACCGGAGCCGATCGTCAGCGCGCTGCTGAGCGAGGCGAGCGTGTACGTGCTCGAGAGCGCGGGGCACGCGCTGCCCTGCGACGGGTAGTAGCAGACCGAGGCGCCGTTGCCGATCGTGATGTCCACCTTGCTGCAGAAGCCGGAGGTGTCGCCGCCGTAGTAGGTGCCGACGCCCGCCGCGGTGCACGCCGCCGGTGTCACGGTGAAGGTCGAGGCGTTCGAGCTGCCGACATTGGTGAATGTCAGCGTCTGCGTGTTCGCCGAGCCGCCGGGAAGCTGGCCGGTTGGGGCGCCGAAGGTATCGATCGTAGTGCAGCTGTAGCTGTTGCCGCCGAGGATCGCGCCGCTGGCCACGCCGGCGGAGTAGCAGGTGTTCGCGCCGCCGACCTCCTTCAGCACGATCGAGCCGGCCGTCAGGGTGCCGTTCTGCGTGATCGTTGCGGTGAAGGCGCCGAGCGCGCCCATGGTCGTCAGCGCGAGCGCGGCGGCGACCACCACGCCCACGACGGCGGTCGTCCCGGCACGCCGTCGGGAGCGAGTCCCTGAGTCTGCGGAGTTTCGAAGTTTGGGGAAATTCATCTGCTTTGGCCTCGCCAGTCGTCACGGCGGCCCGTCTTCTGCAACAAATCCGGCGCGCCTCGTCTATTTGTCTGCGCTATCGGTCCGCCCGCGGGCCTGCTTGAACGGCCGGGAGATTCGTTTCATTTCTTTCAAGACACGACGCAGCGCGCCTCTCAGGGATTGCGCTCGGCGGTGCTGCTACGCTCGCCCCGGATGGCGAGCGAGCGGCGCTTTCACCTTGCGCAGGTCAACATCGCGCTGCCGCGCGAGCCGCTCGATACGCCGCTGCTCGCCGAATTCGTGGCGGCGCTCGCACCGGTCAACGCGGCCGCCGAGGCGAGTCCGGGGTTCGTCTGGCGTCTGGCGACCGAGGACGGCGACGCCACCGGCGTGCAGGGCTTTGGCGACGAGCGCCTGATTGTGAACCTGTCGGTGTGGGAGTCGCTCGAAGCGTTGCGCTCCTTCGTCTACAGCCAGCGGGCCCACCTCGCCGTGCTGCGCCGCCGTCGCGAGTGGTTCGAACGGCTCGGCGAGTCGAGCGTGGTCCTCTGGTGGGTGCCCGCCGGCCACCGCCCGAGCGTCGACGAGGCCGAGCAGCGGCTCGCCGCCCTGCGCGCCGATGGGCCGACGGCCGGTGCGTTCAGCTTCCGTGAGAGCTTCGCGCCGCCGTCCGACGACGGCGCGGGCCGCGGCCGGGCGAGCGTCGATCGGCGTGCGCTCTGTGCCGCCGGCGACTGAGAAAACCGCCGCACACGAGGCGGATCCTGCACGCCGGCTCGCCTGAGCCGGTGCCGCCGTCTGCTACGGTTGTCGGGCGGTCGGCGTGGTCGGCCGCGAGGCAGCTCGCTTGGGTCCCTTGTTCATCGAGGTTTCGGGTCAGCCATAGCCTCCCGAATCTCTAGCGGCCCCAGGGTCGCCGAACAGGAGTCATCCATGTCCAAACCGTCCTTCGCCGAGCTCGGCGTGTCGCGCCCCGTTGTCGACGCGCTTGCGCGCGGCGGCATCAGCGAACCGTTCCCGGTCCAGCGTCTGGTGATCGGCGAGGTTCTCGCCGGTCACGACGTGCTCGTGCGCTCGCCCACCGGGTCGGGAAAGACGCTCGCCTTCGCGCTGCCGCTGGTCGAGCGCATCGGCGCGCAGGCGTCGCGCCCGGCAGCGCTGATCCTCGCCCCCACGCGCGAGCTCGTCGTGCAGATCGCCGAGGAGCTTTACCCGATCGCGCATGCGCGTGCGCTGAAGACCGCGCCGGTGTACGGCGGCGTCGGCCTTTCGAAGCAGTCGCAGCTCGCCGCCCACGCCCACATCCTGGTTGCGACCCCGGGCCGTCTGGAGGACCTGCTGGCCCGCGGCGCATTCGATCTCGACTCGATCCAGCTGCTCGTCCTCGACGAAGCCGACCGGATGCTCGACATGGGCTTCCGCCCGGCTGTCGACCGGATCGTCCGCCAGTGCCCAGCAGATCGCCAGACGCTGTTCTTCTCCGCGACGCTCTCCGGCGAGACCGGCCGCGTCGCGAAGGCCTACACGCGCAACGCCGTCCGCCTCGAGCACGCGGCCGATCCCGGCTACTCTCAGGGCGTCGTCGAGCACCGTTTCCTCGAGGTCGAGACGCAGTCGCGCGTAGCGGCCCTCGTCGCGGAGCTCGGCGCCGATCGAGACCTCACGCTCGTCTTCGTGCGCACCAAGCGGGGCGCGGACCGGCTCGTCAAGCGGCTCGGCGATCACGGCGTCGCAGCGGTCGCGATGCACGGAAATCGCTCCCAGGTCCAGCGCGAGCGGGCGCTGGCCAGCTTCGAATCGGCGAAGGTCAGCACGCTGGTGGCCACCGACGTCGCGGCGCGCGGGATCGACGTCGATCGGATCTCGCACGTGATCAACTTCGACCCGCCGGAGGATCGTGACGCCTACGTCCACCGCGTCGGCCGCACCGGTCGCGCGGGTCGCGACGGCATCGGCATCACCTTCCATTCCGCCGCGGAGCGCGGCAAGATCGCCGGCCTCGCGGACGAGTTGGGGATCGACCATCGCGTGGCGGCCGGTGCGCGTGCCGATGTCCGGCCCGCTCGCACCGAAGGCCGCCGCGCCGGCACGCCGCGGCGCGGTCGCGGCAAGCCCGCGCCGGCGAGCGCCGGCACGGTCGCGCCCACTGGCGGGCGCACGCGTTCATACGGCAGGCAGCGCGGGCGCTAGCGCGCGGGCCGGCTTCGCCGGCCCGCCCCAACGCTCAGAACAGCACGCGTACGACGCGCGGCAGCACCTGCCACGCCGGCTGGTGGTAGTAGGTCCAGGCCGTGGTTTCGAACAGGTAGACCGCGCCCACCCCGCTGATCGCCATCGCGGCCACCGGGATGAACCACTTCGGGATCCTCCAGGGCAGCCTCACGACGCCGACCAGCATTGGGATGAAGAGCACCATCAGCGGCGCGAAATAGCGGCCCTGGATGCCCTGGATGATCGGCGCGCCGACGCCGTCCCAGGTCGTGTACAGCGCGAACGCCGTGACCAGGAAACACAGCACGAAAAGGCCGGCCAGCGCGGCGCGCAGGCGCCTTGGTGGAGGAGCACGCTGAGGGTAGACGAGCACCAGCGCCGCAGCCACGATCAGCCACGGCACGGCAAACCAACCACTGAAGAAGTGCGTGCCATACGCCCCCACGAGCCCGTCGACCTGCAACAGCCGCCCGGCGGTGAAGGTGTTCCAAAACAGCGCAGGCATGTCGAGCACGTGCGTGAGGACGTAATGAATCTGGGCGTGCTGGTTGATGTGCTGGCGCAGCGGGGCGTTGAAGACCGTGTTGCGGTATGGCAGGAAGTAGGCGTTGATCGTCACGTTCCACCAGGCCGCGGCGGCAAAGCAGGGCACCGCCAGCGCCGCCAGCGCCGCCGATCTGGAGCGGCCCCGACCCAGCAGCGGCCAGACGATCGCCACGATCGCCACGAGCACGAGTGGGATCGGGAACTTCAAAAGACCGAGTAGCAGGCCGAGCACCGCCAGGCGAGCGATCTGCGATCGGCGCAGCGACTCCTCGGCGTGGGCGAGGCGAAAGGCGTATGCGATCGCCAGGGCGACCACGCCGAGCACGACGGAGTCGGCTGAGAGCGACGGCCCCTGGGCCAGGCCGGTCGGCACGAGCACAGCCACCGACCACAGCCAACGCCAGCGCCGCATCAGCGCCACCGAGCAGGTCACCAGCGCGGCCCACATCAGGCCGGCGACGAGCCGCGCGAGAAACAGCGTGGTCACGACCGGTGCCGAGAACAGCCGCGCGAACCAGAACACGACGGTCTGCGGCACGTAGTTGACCGGCGAGTACAGCACCGTGTTCTCGAAATGCGGGAACACGGTGTTCGACGCGTTCAACGTGAGGCCGAGGTACTGCGTGTAGCTGTTGGGGTTGAAATGCGTGCCCTGGGGGCCGAGGCTCAGTCGAAACAGCTTGTGAATCACGAGGAACAGCGACTTGTTCAGGTAGCCGCCCACGCGACGATGCGGGACCAGGTAGCCGCTCTGTCCGATGCAGCCGACCGGCTTCGGATGCAGTCCGCAGCTGATGAACTGGGGGTACAGATGCCCGAGCGCGAGTTGATAGGCGCGAAAGGCGTGCTCAGCCTCGTCGAGCCCGTCCCCAACCGGCAGCGCGAACGTCATCCACACGACCGCGAGGAGCGCAACCACGGCCGTCCAGAGGACCGGCCCGGGGAGTCGCAGCCGCAGCCTCATCGCATGGCCCCTGCTAGTCGCTGACTGCCGATTCCTGCGGGCGGGCCTCATCCTCGACGGTCTTCGTCTCGTGGTACTCCCGCTCCACGTTCACATCCCAGATGTTGTTCTTCGAGTCGATGCCCTTGGCGATGTTCTCGACCGCGGCGAAGGCGGTCAGGATCGAGTGGTCCTGGTTGTTGTAGCGGTGCATGCCGTTGCGGCCGATCAGGAACAGGTTCGGCAGCCGATCGACCCACTCGCGGATCACCTCGAAGCGCTCGTAGCTGCCGAAATAGGCCGGGTAGGCCTTCGGCACCCGCAGCACCTTGATATCGAGGACGTCGTCGCGTTCGATCAGCGCCAGCTGGCAGAGCTCGTCGATGGCGAAGGTCGACAGCTCGGTGTCGCTCATCGACCACAGCTCGTCGCCCTCGTTGGCGAAGTACTCCATCCCCACCCACAGCGTGTCCGCCCGCCCGACCAGGTAGGGGCTCCAGTTGTTGAAGATCTGCAGGCGACCAACCTTGACCTCGGGCTCCTGCACGTAGATCCAGTTGTCGCTCATCCCCTGCAGGCGGGCCCCTTCCCGCCCGCGCAGCAGCACGCCGATGGTGATGAAGTCGCGGTACACCAGATGCTCGGCGACATCGCTAACCTCGGCGGGGACCGCTCCGCCCATGCCGGCGATCAACTCGCGCACGGGCATCGTCGAGATGAAGTACTCCCCCGCCACCCGCCGCTCGTTGCCGTCGGCATCACGGACCGTCGCGGCCACCACGCGTTCGCCGGCGATCTCGAGGCCGGTGACCGTGTGGCCGAGGTGGATCTCGCCGCCTCGCTCGACGACCTGGCGGGCGACCTCCTCCCACAGCTGCCCGGGACCGCGCTTGGGGTAGAGGAAGCGCTCGATCAGACTCGTCTCGCTCCCCTGCTGGTAGATGTCGCCGTCCGCGCGACCGCGCGAGAAGATTCGGCTGAGAGCATGGATCAGGACCTTCGACACCGAAAGGCCCTTGATCCGCTGCGCGCCCCAGTCGGCCTTGATCTGCGAACAGGGAACGCCCCAGACCTTCTCGGTGTAGTCCTCGAAGAACGTGCGGTACAGCTCGCGCCCGAAGCGGTTGATCATGAATTGCTCGAGCGTGCTCTCGTCGCGGATCGGCAGGGCCCGCGCGCGCGCGTAGCTGACGGCGATCTTCAGCATCCGCCACGGTCCGAGGTTGCGCACCGTGTTGGCGTTGAGGCTGACCGGGTAGTCGAACATGCGCCCGAGGTAGAGGATTCGCGAGCGGCGCTCGCGCACAAGCATCACGAGCTCGACCTCGTCCGGGTCCGGGCCGGCAACGGCGACCCTCTCGAGCCAGCCCGGATCGCCCTGCCGGCCGCCCTGCACCGGCATGATCTCCGTCCACCAATCCATCACCCGGGTGCTCTTGGAGAAGAAGCGGTGCCCGCCTATGTCCAGCCGGTTCCCCTTGTAGTTCACCGTCTTCGAGAGACCGCCGACCATCGAGTCCGCCTCGAAGACGAGCGGGATCACGTCGGTCGTCTCCAACAACTCAAGCGCCGTCGTGAGCCCGGCGGGACCGGCTCCAGCGATGATGGCCATGTCAGGCATGGTCAGCCTCTCATCAGATCGGAGCACTCGGGCTCGCCAGCAAGAACGGCTAACAGTATGGGATATCCGCCGCCGAGCGTTTGCTCCCCGTTGCGACGCGCCCGAATGTGATCGCGGATCGACGTGCCCGCTGCGGATCGGGTCGATTGGGCCGTCCTTGCCTGCACGTCCGCGCATGCTAGCCGCCGCCCCCGCGGACCGCGGCGTTCGGTGCCCGCCACGCATCCGGATACAGGGAAGACTACGGATGGCCGGCGCGGCTGACGCTCCTAGAGTGCGGACGATCGGTACCGATTTCCCTGCGACAACGGAGCACCCTTTGACCGAGCGTCCCCGCGATCCCCAGCGAACGCGTCCGTGGCTGATCCAGGGCGGGATGGGCGTCGCGGTTTCGCACTGGCCGCTGGCTAGGGCGGTCGCGTTAGCAGGACAGCTCGGGGTGGTGTCGGGTACCGGGATCGACACGGTGTTCGTGCGCAGGATCCAGGATCACGGTGTCGACGACCAGCTGCGCTCGATCCTGGCTAGCTATCCCTGCCAGGCGGTGGTCGAGCGGGTGCTGGCCCGCTTCGGCTCGAGCCGCCGCGGCGCTCACGGGCAATACCGGGGGGCTCCGATGCCGACCCATCGAAACCTGCCTTCCGCGCAGGATCTCTACGCGCTCTCAGCCTACGCCGAGGTCGCCCAGGCGAAGGCCGGTCATGACGGCGTTGTCGGCATCAACCTGCTGACCAAGATCCAGATCCCAACCGTTCCGACGCTGTTCGGGGCGATGCTGGCAGGCGTCGACTACGTGCTGATGGGCGCCGGCATACCGGCCGAGATCCCAGGCATCCTGGATCGCCTTGCCGCAGGGCACCCGGTTGAGACGCAGCTGCTCGTGACCGGGAACGTCACGGGCCGGCCGCTCCCGGTGCTGCGCTTCGAGCCCCAGCGGCTGAGCGGTCCCGACACCGTGGCCCGTCCGCGTTTCGTGGCGATCGTCTCCTCCCATGTGCTGGCGAAGACACTGGCTCGCAACAGCACCGGCCGAGTCGACGGTTTCGTCGTCGAGCGTCACATCGCCGGCGGCCACAATGCTCCCCCGCGCGGCCCGCTCACGCTCGACGACGCCGGCGAACCGATTTACGGCGACCGCGACCGCGCGGACTTCGCCGCGATGCGAGATCTCGGCGTGCCGTTCTGGATCGCCGGCGGCATCACCTCTGCCAAGGCGGTGCGAGAGGCGTTCGAGCTCGGCGCGGCCGGGGTTCAGGTCGGCACGCTGTTCGAATGCTGCCGCGAGTCCGGACTGGATCCCGCGCTGAAGGATCGGCTGATCGCCGCGGCCCGCACCGGCTCCGTGCGGGTCATGACATCGGCGCGCGCCTCGTCGACGGGATACCCGTTCAAGGTCGCGCGCGTCGAGGGCACGCTGTCGGACGAGGACGTGTACGCCCGCCGTCCGCGGGTGTGCGACCTCGGCTACCTGCGAGAGGCCTACCTCAAACCGGATGGCACGGTCGGGTATCGCTGCGCCGGGGAGCCGATCGAGAGCTACGTCGCCAAGGGCGGCCTCGAAGCGGACACGGCCGACCGCGCCTGCCTGTGCAACTCGCTCATGTCCGCCGCCGGGTTCGGGCAGGTCAGGCGCAGGACCTATCGCGAGCCGGCGATCGTGACGAGCGGCGACGCGATCAACGACATCGCCCGCATGGTCGCGGACAGCGACGGCTACTCGGCGGTGGACGTGATCGACTACCTGCGACCGGGCCGGCCGCAACGCGAGCCTGCAGGCGTCTAGCGGCACGCGCGACCCACACGGGCGAAATCCCGGCGCCGAGCGGCCGAGCGAGCGCGGTCGTTCGCTTTAGCGGCTCGTCCGCCCACGACCGTGCTCCAGCGGCCGTTGCGCCGTCGCGATCGCGGCCAGACATCCCGCGCGGCTGCGGCCTGAAGGCGCAGCGGAGAGTCGTGTCCGGCGTCCGCGGTCGCGCTTGAGGTCCGCTGCTCGTATCCTGGGCGGCGCTCGTCGACGACAGCGACATGCGGAGCTGCCGCCACGAGGTCGTGCGAGCGGCCAAAGGACTTCTGGACGAGCCGAGGAGGAATGATGCGCAGAGCTATCGGGTTGGGGGCCGCGACGTTCGCGGCGTTGGCGCTGTGGAGCGGCAACGCGCTGGCGAGCACGACGTTCCAGCCGCGTGTCGGTGGGGCGCTCGGACTCTTCCCCTCGTATGCGAACGCCGACATCGCGACCAGCGCTCAGACGGCCGTCGACTATCACGGCGGCGCGGTCATGGCCGCGAGCGTCACCGTCCACACGATCTTCTGGGCGCCGGCCGGCTACGTCTTCACCCCCGGCTACGAGGCGCTCGTGAAGCAGTTCCTGGCCGACGCGGCCGCCGCGAGCGGGACGACGGGCAACGTCTTCTCGGTCCTGCGCGAGTACGGGCAGCAGACCGGCGCCGCGACCGCCGTGCCTGGGAGTTACTCGATCGCCTACGACGCGACGAGCGACTCAGCCGACGACGTCGACCCCTATCCGTCGTCCCGCGGTTGCGCGTCACCCAGCGGCGCGCCGACGTGCCTGA
>Ga0182024_10025900_pt1 | contig 10324 bp, 15 predicted proteins | sample P32metaG_FD_120480 | JGI IMG/M metagenome (GOLD analysis project Ga0182024, IMG submission 120480) | Permafrost microbial communities from Stordalen Mire, Sweden - P3-2 metaG (Illumina Assembly) | ecosystem: Environmental > Terrestrial > Soil > Wetlands > Permafrost | place: Sweden: Stordalen...
CATGTCGTCGGTGGCGGCCACCTATCCGTATCCGGGCGGAAATGTCTACGGCGCAACCAAGGCCTATGTGCGCCAGCTGTCGCTGAATCTGCGTGCCGACCTGCTGGGGACCGCAATTCGCGTGACCTCGGTGGAATTGGGCTTGTGTGAAACGGAATTCTCGCTGGTGCGATTCAAGGGCGATGCGGCTGCGGCGCGCGCCCCGTATGCCGGCATGCGGCCACTGGTGACGCAGGACGTGGTGGACGTTATCGAGTCCATATTGCGGCTGCCCGCGCACGTCAACGTCAACGCGATCGAAGTGATGCCGGTGCAGCAGTCATTCGCAGCACTGGCGGTGGATCGCAAGACCTGACACGCGCGCGGACAGTCTTGGCTGGCGCCGGCGCTTGACAGTCGGTAAGTGACTAATTACCGTAAGCCATGACTTACGCGGTGGCATTGCAGTGTCTTGGCGATCCGATGCGGCGCCAGCTATTCGAAAAGCTGCGCGCCGGGTCGGCATCGGTAGGGGTGCTGGCCAAGGGCCTGCCGGTGAGCCGGCCGGCAGTCTCCCAGCACCTGAAGGCACTGAAGCAGGCCGGACTGGTGAAAGACCGCCCCGAGGGAACCCGCCGGGTGTACTTCATCGATCCTGAGGGCCTCGGCCCGTTGCGGCTATGGCTCGATCAGTTCTGGGACCAGGCGCTCGAGTCGTTCAATCAGGAAGTGGCAATGACGGCTGGCCGCGGCCCGAGGAGAAAACCCTGAATCGCACTATCCAGATCGCGCCGGTACGCAAGAGCCTGATCGTCGAAGCCAGTCCGGAGCAGGCTTTTGAAACCTTCACGTTCGGCATCGATCGCTGGTGGCCGAAGAGCCACGCGATCGGTGCCTCGCCAATGCGTGCATCGGTCATCGAGCCGTTCGTCGGCGGTCGCTGGTACTCGACATGCGAGGACGGTTCGGAGGTTACCGTCGGTCACGTGCAGGTCTGGGAAGCGGGCCGTCGACTGGTGTTCAGTTGGGAGATCAACGCACGCTGGCAGTCTGACGCCCGGCCCGACTTCACCTCGCAGGTGCAGACGGGGTTCCTGAGCGCTTCAGGTACGGGAACACTGGCCGGCTGATCAATGCCGCGTGCTGTCCACGAGCAGCGCGATCGCCACACCGATCGCACCGAGCGAGACACACAGCACCGCGGCGGCGGCGCAGTCCTTCACGATGCGGATCTCTGGATGCAGTTCCGGGTGCAGATGATCCGCCAGGCGCTCAATCGCGGTATTGAACAGCTCGGCGGCCAGCACCACGGCGCTGCACAGGATCACCAGCGCCCACCACAGGGGTGCCGGACGCAGGACAAGCAGCGCCAGCACCACCAATATGAGTACCAGTGCCTGTGTGCGCAGGCTGCGCTCGGTGCGCAGGCCATGGGCGATGCCGGCTGCGGCAAAGCGCAGACGCGCGTATAAGGATCGATTCTTGTGACTTTCCATGGGTCATTGCTCGATGAGGCTTGAAGGTGCCGTGCAACATGCGGTACTTTACACTGCAAAGTAACAGGGTGCGCCGCATGCAGGATCTGAATCGCGCATTGACCGACATCAGTGTGATCCGTGAGCAGCTGGCTCGCGACACCGAATTTCGCGGCTATGGGCCGGTGGCGCTGGCAGGGACCGGAATTCTGGCATTTCTGGTCGCAGGCACGCAGGCACTATGGCTGAAACAGCCCGCAGCCCATATGCACCTATATGTATGGCTGTGGGTCGCTACCGCGGCGGTATCGCTGGTGGTCATCGGAACGGAAACCATCCAGCGCTCGCGGCGCGCACACGGTGATCTGGCGGTACCGATGCTGCAATCGGCGGTCGAGCAATTCCTGCCGGCAATCGTCGCCGGAGGACTGCTCACGGTGGCGCTGGCGCGGGTGGCACCGCAGAGCCTGTGGATGCTGCCGGGACTTTGGCAGATCGTGTTCAGTCTGGGTGTTTTCGCCTCCTGTCGCTTCCTGCCGCGGCCGATGTTCCTGGTCGGCGTCTGGTATCTGGCGTGCGGGCTGGGGTGCCTCGCGCTGGTGCCGCCAGAGCAGAGGTTTTCACCCTGGGTCATGGGCATCCCGTTCGGCATCGGACAGCTCATGGTGGCCCGTTTTCTGCACCGCAACCGGGTGGAAGTGGATGACGATGAGCAATTCTAAGAAAGACGGAGCGCGCGCATCGCAGTATGCGTACCTGGGTCTGGATCGCGTGATCCATGAGCGGGCGCGATTGAGTGTGCTGACCTCACTGGCCGCACACCCGAAGGGGCTTCGCTTTAGCGATCTCAAACAACTGTGCGGTCTGACTGACGGCAACCTGAGCCGGCACATGCAGGTGCTGCAGGCGGCGGGTTTCGTTGAGGTCTCCAAGAGTTTCGAGCACAATCGTCCGCAGACCTTCTGCCGCCTGACCGCCGAAGGGCGCAAGCGATATGTGGGGTATCTGGCGGTGTTGGAGCAGGTGGTGCGCGATGCCGCGGCGGTCAAGCCGCGCTCGGTGCGCCGTTCGGCGCGCAGCCTGGCAAGCGACTGATGGCGTTTTGCTGCGCGCCTTAGCTCTGCGTCGCAAAGTACATTGCAGTGCAGAATTAGTGAGGGATTTCCGCATCACAGATCCGAATCTGTCGCCGCGCCAGTACCGGGCAGTCGCGCTGGTGCTGCTGCTGCTGGCCGGCAGCATTGCCCCACGCGCTGCTTGCGCCGGCGGAATCCTCGGCCTTGACCATGTGGTGAGCTACGACGACAGCGGCATCTGGGCTCGAAAGTACCAGTTGGGGCTGCTGGATTTGATGGTGGCGATGGACGTCGGGGCCGGGTTATGGGAGGGGGAGACACCCGTCTCGGCCACGCCGTCTGGCAATCCATCGATGCCACCGTGATCGCCAGCGCGGTGACAGAGGTGCTCAAGGTATCGCTGTCACGCCAGCGGCCCAGTCAGACCAACGATCCCAACGAATGGTTCAAGGGCCACGGCGCGGAGAGTTTTCCGAGCGGTGAGGTGACGGCTGTCAGTGCGATCGTCACGCCATTGGTACTGGAGTACCGATCGGACGATCCGGCGGTCTACCTGCTGGAGGCACTGCCGATCTACGATGCCATTGCGCGCGTCAAGGTGCACGGACACTGGCAATCCGACGTCATCGCCGGCTATGTCATCGGTAGTACCGCAGGCTATTTCATGCAACAGCGGCGCAATACGCCGCTGGTGCTGAGCGTCATGCCGCACGCCGTCTATGTCGGTTTGAAGGGAAGCTTCTGAAAATCGATCCTTGACGTGTCACAATTACCGCTTGAACGATCTGCCAAAGAGCAGCAGCGGCGCGCCGCTATCGTGATGGACGCACCGAGCGAGCGAGCGCCCGCCCAGGGCGGCCAAGTCGTCCGCAATGTGATCTTCGACCTCGGTGGGGTGGTTCTGGAATGGAACCCGGACCAGATCCTCTCGCGTTTCCAGAAGGATCCCGATCTACGAGTCCGCCTGCGGCAGGCACTGTTCGGTCATCCCGATTGGCATCAGTTCGATCGGGGCGGCCTGAGCGAGCGCGAGGTGATCGATCGCATGGAAGCGCGCATCGGGCGGCCGAGGGGCGAGCTGATCGCCATCGTGGACGCGGTGCGCGAGTCCCTGGTCGAGAAGCCCGACACGCTGGAGCTGATCCGGGAACTGCACCGGCGCGCCGTACCGCTGTATTGCCTGTCGAATATGCCGGCTTCGATCTACGCCCACCTTCGGACCCGCCTAAGCTTCTGGGACGTTTTCCGCGGCATCGTGATATCCGGCGAGGTTAGGATGGTCAAGCCGGAACCGCAGGTGTTCGCTCACCTGCTCGAACAATACGACCTGAGGGCGGCAGAATCGATCTTCATCGACGATCTTGCCGTCAACATCGAGGCGGCCAGAGATGTAGGCCTGCACACGATATTGTTTCGCGACGCCGCGCAGTGCCGGCACGAACTCGCCGCGTTACTGACGGTCTAGGTCGTTGCGGGCCGGTTGGCGGTGCGTGCAAGCAGGGCCATCGAGATGATCGCCGAGCCGCCGAACACCATGTTGATGCCGACCAGCAGGCCAATGGCCCACGCCGCCGTTCCGGGGAGGCCAAGAAATATGAAGGCACCCAGGACCAGGTCCAGCGCGCCGCTAACCAGCATCCACCCCCAGCGCGCCGATAGCTCGCGCTTGTGTTCGAGGGCATAGAAGATCGAAGCGACGCCTTCGATCACGAAAAACACGGTCAGCATCACGGTAAGCGACAGTGCGCCCGTGAGCGGCCACCACAGCAGCAGCACGCCGACCGCGATCCCGAGGACGGCCGAGAGCAGCGACCAGACGAACCCGGGCGCCTGCCGCATCCGGAAAGTGGCGATCAAACCGACGATCCCGCTCATGAGGAGCAGCCAACCGATAATGACTGCCACGGCAACCGTGGCGATCAGTGGCAGCACAATGGCCGCCAACCCGAGCACCAGCAGAACGATTCCCTCGACCAGAAACAGCTGCCAGTGCGCCTGCAGCGACTTGGACACCGCGACCTTGATTCGATCGATGTCGGATGGATGCGTCGACATGGTAAGCCTCCCCGAACGCTACCAAGCAAGAATAGTCCCGAGTGTGCCGTGCTTGCAAAGATCGCATGCAACTGGCGCGCGCGTCATCCGGCCGGGTTCGCATCAAATCGATACACCGTCTGCTGTGCCGACGAGCGCGCGGCAAATCTCTCACTGAATCGCAGCAGTGCGGGATAGGGTGCGACCGGCAGGGAATCGCGAAACGATATGTGTTCGATGAGGCAGAAAAGCGACACCTCGAACAGGCTGATGTCACGCACCGGCAAAGCGCCCAGAATCTGGGCCGCGTGCTGGTCGAGCCAGCGCAGTGAACTCTCAAATCCGGCGCGGGACTTGGCGAAGTAGACATTGTCGGCGGGAAGCTTTGCAACGATCGTACCGAACACCAGCTGCACCTGCGCGCTCATGGCATGCCACACGAGTTCGTGCGCATTGCGTGACAGGTCGTCGCGCAGATCCTCGGGCCATGCAATGCGCGCTGCCGGGCGTGAGAGTTCCGCCACAGCCCGGCAGATGTTCTGGGAGCCGAACAGCAGCGACTCGCCGCGCCTCAGGCTGGGTAGCTTGAGCGCGGGATTACCGCCGTAGAGCTTCGGGTCCATGGCCGTCATGTCGTAGATCGGTTCGAGCTCATATCGAATGCCGAGCTCCTCAGCGAAGATGAGTGGCACGCGCGTAAAGAGTGAGCTGCTGCGTCCCAAGATCCGTATCGGCGCGGCTAAATGCCGGCCTGCATCAATCGAGCTCATTCGACCCTCCTTCGGCCGCTGCGCGCAGCGTGTTGCAAGGGCGGAACGGCGCAGCTTCCCTTGGCGACATTATGTCCTTCGTGTGGTGCCGTACAGACGCTGCAGCGCGGGCATGTAACGTTAGTGGCCAAGTCGCTCGTGGATTTTGAAGTTGATAGAAGCATCGTCCGACCATAGCTGGGGTAAATTTATGCGTGCATACAAAGTTATGATCTTGGCTGCCGTCGCCGGAGGCTGTTTGACTGCAACCATCCCGAAGGCGCACGCTCAGGTCAGTGTTAACATCGGTTTAGCTCCTTCATGTCCTTACGGTTACTATGACGCCGCCCCTTATGGCTGTGCTCCCTCCGGCTACTATGGCCCGGAATGGTTTAGGGGCGACGTATTCGTCGGCGCGGGCCCGTGGTTTCATGGCCCCAGCAACTTTCGTGGCAACGTCAACAGGGACTTGCATCCAGATAATGGCTATAAGGGTCCGATGCCGGAACGGGGCGAGAAAGCCGATCCGGCGAAGCGGGTCGATAAGGGCCACTTCACCGGAAACGAAGAGCGCGACGGCCGCGGCCACGTCAGCGAGCCCAAACACTGAGCCATTTCCCGGGCGCGTTATCAGCTTGAAACTCTTTAGGAATTGAATTCCACATGGGCGCGTCAGTCGGGCAGGAGCAGTTCCTGCCCGATCGATAAACTCCGATGCACACCGAACGCCGCGGCCCGCCTGCCAGCGCCGCGTTGAAAAAATTGCGCAAACCTCAAGCGCGTAGCGAGGTATAAAAGACATACCGTCCGGAGACTGTGCGACCCATTGAGCGGGCGCGCAGGAAGGTCAGCATGTCATCGCTCGATAAGCCCGATCCACTGCGATCAAATCTCGACTCCCCGCCGCCAGTGCAGGAGCTGCCTGGCGCTAATGCTACAGTGACCGTGGCTCTGGATCGTCGTCGCTTCCTGGTCGGTGGCGCTGTCGCCGGAATAGGTGGCATCGCTGCGGCGGCAATACGGGACGGCGAACTTGGCGGACCGACGCAGACCTTTCGCGGCTCGGTTCCCTGGCGCGAGGGCAGCGCCGACGCGCCGCCCGGTGCGTCTGGTTCCGGCTACGTCTTCTTCGGGTCGGCCGAAGCACTCTTCATTGAAGCCGCGGTCGGGCGGCTGATTCCGAACGATCCGGTCGGACCCGGTGCCGTCGAGGCAGGGGTTCCTTTCTTCCTGAATCGGCAGCTGGCCGGCCCGTTCGGGCGCGGCGATCATTACTATCTTGGGGGGCCATGGCCGAAAGGTACGCCGGAGCAGGGCTATCAAAGCCGGTTCAGTCCGGCACAACTGTATCGCGCGGCTATTGCGGCGATCGACAAATACGTCGGCGCCAATTTCAATGGCACCGCATTCAGCAAACTCACGACCGACGATCAGGACAAGGTACTGCAGGGGCTCGAGAGCGGCGAGATCAATCTCGACGACGGCGTCGATGCAAAATCGTTTTTCGCCATGCTGCTGCAGAACACCAAGGAGGGTTACTTCTCCGACCCGATATACGGCGGCAATAAGGATATGGCCGCCTGGAAGATGATTGGTTTTCCGGGCGCCCACTACGACTACAAGGAATGGGTGGCTCGCCACGGAGAGCGCGTGCCTTACCCGGCAGTCGGCTTCAAAGGCCGCCCCGGCTGGACGGAGCGTTGAGCGTGACGGCCACCCTAAAGCCTGTTGACGCAGTGCTGGTGGGTTTCGGATGGACGGGTGCCATCATGGGCCAGCAATTGTGCGACGCTGGTTTGAATGTCGTGGCGCTGGAGCGCGGTCCGTGGCGTGACACGGCAACGGATTTCGCCACCGGATTCGCGCAGGACGAGCTGCGCTACATGTGGCGTCACCACCTGTTTCAAAACGTCGCCGACGACACGCTGACGATCCGAAACAATACCAACCAGCAGGCATTGCCGATGCGCCACCTCGGTGCGTTCCTGCTCGGCACCGGCGTGGGTAGCGGTGGCGTGCACTGGAACGGCCAGATCTGGCGCTTCCTGCCGTCCGATTTCGTTACCAAGAGTCACAATCAGCAGCGCTATGGCAAGAAGGCGGTCTCCGATTACGATCTGAGCGTTCAGGACTGGGGCATTACCTACGACGATCTCGAGCCTTACTACGATCAGTTCGATAAGCTGTGCGGCACCAGCGGCAAAGCGGGCAATCTGAACGGAAAGATCCAGCCGGGAGGCAATCCTTTCGAAGGCTCCCGATCGAGCGAATATCCGACCCCGCCGATGATTCAAACCTATGCGCCGACCCTGTTCGGTGAGGCGGCGGCCGAACTTGGGCGCCACCCGTTCCCGCACCCGACCGGAAACCTTTCCGAAGCCTACGTTAACCCGCTTGGCGCGCAGCTGGGTGCCTGCACCTACTGTGGGTTTTGCGAGAAATTCGGCTGCGGTAACTATTCCAAAGCCAGTCCGCAGACGACCGTGCTGCCCTACCTGATGAGGAAGTCGAACTTCACCCTGAAGACTGAATGCGAGGTGCTGCGGGTGGAGCTGACAGCCGACCGCAAGCGCTCGACCGGCGTGACGTACGTGAAGCGCGGGCGAGGAGTTCTTCCAGCCGGCGGAGATGGTGATCCTGTCGGCCTACATCCTGCAAAACGTGCGTCTGCTGCTGCTGTCCGGTATCGGCAAGCCGTACGATCCGAAGACCGGGGAGGGCGTCGTCGGCAAGAACTACGCCTACCAGACCATGTCGTCGGTGAACGTCTTCTTTGACGACAAGATCCTGAACCCATTCATCGGTGCCGGCTCGCTGGCGACCGTGATCGATGACTTTAACGGCGACAACTTCGACCACTCTGGCCTGGGTTTCATTGGCGGCGCCTACATCGCCGGAATGGTCACCGGCGGGCGTCCGATCGAAATGATCTATACGCCTCAGGGCACGCCGTCCTGGGGCCTCGAGTGGAAGCATGCTGCCGCCAAGAACTATCTGCGATCTTTTTCCATCAGCGTGCACGGCTCGTGCATGAGTCACCGCGGCAACTACCTCGACCTGGACCCGAGCTATCGGGACATTCACGGCCGCCCGATGCTGCGCATGACCTTCGATTTCACCGAGAACGAACACAAAATGTCTGATTACCTGACCGACCGCGCGGCCGAGGTGGCCCGGGCCATGAACCCGCGCGAGATCAAGCTCAATCGGCGCACAGGCTCGTTCAGCGTCGTCCCCTACCAGACCACGCACAATACTGGCGGCGCCATCATGGGCGACAACCCCAGGGACAGCGTCATCAACAAATACCTACAGTCCTGGGATGTACCGAACGTCTTCTCGATGGGCGCCGGTGCTTTTCCGCAGAACGCCGGCTACAACCCGACCGGCACCGTGGCGGCGCTGACGTATCACGCCGCCCACGAGATCATTTCGCGCTATCTGAAGGACCCCGGTCCGTTGGTGCAGTCCTGAGCGATGCGTCGTTTCCCCCATCTGCGCACGTCGCTCCTCGGTATCGGGGCCGTTCTGACGATCCTGGGATTGACCCGCCTTGCGGCCAGCCAGACCGCAACGCCGCTGCCTGCACACGCAGGCTGGGCGCTCACCGCGACCGAGCTGCTGTCGCAGCCGATCTCCGACTCGATGCCCAACGCCGCTCAACTGCGTCGCGGGCAGTATCTGGTGGCGACGGGCGACTGCATGTCCTGTCATCTGCGTGACGGAGGCGAACCGCTCGCCGGGGGGCTGGGGCTGAAGACACCGTTCGGCGTGATCTACTCGGCCAATATCACCTCTGACAGACAAACCGGGATCGGCGCCTGGACCAGCGATCAGTTCTATCGCGCCATGCACGACGGCATCGGCGTGCATGGGGAAAACCTATACCCGGCGTTACCCTATCCCTGGTTCAGGCGGGCCAGCCGCGAGGACGTCGATGCGATATTGGCGTATCTGAAGATCACGCCGGCGGTCAATTACACTCCGCCTGCGAACGCTCTGCCGTTTCCGCTGAACTTTCGCTTCATGGTGAAGGGGTGGAATGTGCTGTTTCTCGACTCGCATGAATTTCAAACGACTCCCAACCAATCTGGCGAATGGAATCGCGGCGCCTATATCGTCAATGGACTCGGTCACTGCGGCGGCTGCCATACGCCCAAGAATGCGCTCGGCGCCGATAAATCCGCCGAGGACCTGCATGGCGCCGTGCTCGACAACTGGGTCGCGCCGGACCTGACGGCTAACGATCGCACCGGCCTCGGTGCCTGGAGTATCGACGATATCGCCGAATACCTGCGCACCGGCCGCAATGCCCACGCCGGCGCCGGCGGCGCCATGGCCGACGTGGTCACCTATTCGACATCGCTGATGAGCGATGACGACCGCCATGCGATGGCGGTCTATCTGAAAAGCCAGGCGGCGAGTCCGAACAGCGGCCATGCGCAACCGGAATTGGCTGCGATGCGCCGGGGCGCTGCGATCTACTCGGACGCCTGTGCTTCCTGCCACCTGGAAGACGGTGTCGGCCAACCGAGGTTGTTTCCCCCGCTCGGGCACAACGCGATGCTTCAGCAGGCCGACGCGACCGGCCTTGAACACCTGATCCTTGCCGGCGGACGTATCGGTACCAGCCCGTCGCGCCCGTCGCCCCTGACCATGCCGAGCTTCGCGTGGAAACTCTCGGATGATGAAATCGCCGATGTCGCCACCTATCTTCGCAACAGCTGGGGCAATCAGGCGGCGGCGGTTTCGGTCGCCGAGGTTCGCGAGCTGCGTCAGCACCTGGGCCTGGAGACGGTGCACCTGACGGCAAATTCGGGTGATCAGAACTGACCTGCGCCGTTGGTCGTGCCGAACCGGGGCCGGCGGGAGGGCCCCGAAGCTGAGATAGCTCCTGCCGGAGCAAATTAAGAGCCGACCGAACCTGCAAATAGGCTGGCCGTCATGCCGCCGACGATAAAACGTCCGAAGCCCGTGACGTCTTGCCGCTCCATGACAATCTCAGCGTTAA
>Ga0182024_10025901_pt1 | contig 10324 bp, 7 predicted proteins | sample P32metaG_FD_120480 | JGI IMG/M metagenome (GOLD analysis project Ga0182024, IMG submission 120480) | Permafrost microbial communities from Stordalen Mire, Sweden - P3-2 metaG (Illumina Assembly) | ecosystem: Environmental > Terrestrial > Soil > Wetlands > Permafrost | place: Sweden: Stordalen...
CTATCTCAATCTCCCTCGGCGCCAGTTGTCGATGTACGCGAGCTCCGAGTTGAGTTCCAGCGTGGTGGGCATACCGTCCAGGCAGTGCGGGGCGTGGATTTGCAGATAGCTCGAGGGGAAATCGTGGGCATGGTCGGCGAGTCCGGTTCAGGCAAGAGCGTGCTCGGTCTGTCGTTGCTTGGTCTGCTCCCCGCCGAGCCGCCGCCGATGGTGTCCGGCCACGCAACGGTTTGTGGCGTTGACATGGTGAGTGCGTCAGCAGAACAGCGCCGCCGAGTGCGTCGCGAACACCTCGGTGCGGTATTCCAAGACCCCATGACGTCGCTCAACCCGACGATGCGGGTTGGACGCCAAGTGGCCGAAGCGGCCGGGAGCCAGTCCGAGGCTGTGCGGCTTCTCGACTCGGTGGGTGTGCCCGAGGCTCGTCGGCGACTGCGGGCTTTTCCGCACGAACTTTCGGGCGGCCTGCGCCAGCGGGTCATGATCGCGATGGCCGTGGCGGGTGAGCCGTCGTTGGTTATCGCCGACGAGCCGACGACGGCCCTCGATGTGACGGTGCAGGCGCAGATCCTTGAGCTATTGCGGCACCTGCGCGACGAGACCGGTTGTACGTTCATGCTGATCACGCATGATCTTGGTGTTGCAGCCCAGATCGCCGAACGGATTATCGTCCTATACGCAGGCCGGGTGACCGAGGTAGGGACTGCGGCTGACGTCCTCCAGCGGCCCGCCCATCCCTATACATCAGGGTTATTAAGGTCGCGACTGACGCTCAGCGCTCGCCGCGAAGGCCCGCTACCCACGCTTCCCGGCGAGCCACCGGATCCCCGCCTGCTCACCCCGGGTTGCCCGTTCGGTCCCCGCTGTCCCCTGCATGAAGAAGCCTGTGACAACGAGCTGCCAGTATTGGTCGCGGCTCAGTGCCATCCTGGCGTGGCCGCCTGTCGTCGTTTGGGTGTGGCGGACAGGACTGTGAGGTCCGCCGGCCCGGAATGGGCTCCGGTGGGCCGATCTTCGGCTGTCGCGGTGAACTTGGTGCAAGTTGAAAAGTACTTCAGTGTGCAGAGCGGGTTCCGGTCCCGCGAACGCCTGCAGGCTTTGCGAGGTATCGACCTCACAGTCCAGAACGGTGAGGCAGTTGCGCTTGTTGGCGAGAGCGGGTGCGGGAAATCCACATTGCTCAATATCATCGCCGGTTTTCTGTCCCCCGATGCCGGCAGCTTCGAGCTCGGCCGGGGTGCTCGGCCCCAGATGGTCTTCCAAGATGCCGGAGCGTCTTTGACACCCTGGCTGACAGTCGGTGAAATGGTCGGCGACCGGCTCCGGAGCGAAGGCGTAGCCCGGGCCGAGCGCGCGGGACGTACCAGGGACACCCTGGCACTTGTCGGATTGCCCGAGGAGGTGGCCCATGCCAAGGCAGGCCAGCTCTCGGGCGGCCAACGCCAACGGGCAGCATTGGCCCGAGCCATCGTCGTGCCGCCCGAAGTTCTCCTTTGCGATGAGCCGACTAGTGCCCTCGACGTCTCCCTGGCCGCGACTGTGCTCAATTTGCTCGGTCGCGTCCGGCGGGAGCTCGGAATGGCCATGCTGTTCGTTACCCACGACCTCGGCGCCGCACGCGTTATCGCTGATCGGATCGCGGTGATGTACCTCGGCCGGATTGTGGAGATCGGTCCGGCAGAAGACATCTGCTCTTCGCCGAAGCACCCCTACACGCGATCACTATTGGGGGCAGTACCCGGCATGGGTGCGCTTCGAGTCCCACTCGAGGGCGAGCCAGCGAGCGCGGTGAGCCCACCGACCGGGTGCGCGTTCCACCCTCGCTGCCCAATAGCTCTCGATCGTTGCGCCGCCACCGATGTGCGACTGACGAAGGTTGGCGGCGAGACGCCACCGCACAGGGTCGGCGGGCACTTCGTCGCGTGTATTCGCGCCGACGAAGTGCCTGGGACCACATCAGAGGCGGTTGTCGATGGCGGTTGCTGAGCCTTACGTCGCGCCGAGCACTGGCACGGTCCGTGGACTTGCAGCTCTGCACGGTATCTCCCGACGTATGTCTCGGGCCAGCATGCTTGATCGTGCGGCCATCGGAGTTTTGCTGCTCATCACCGTGATGGCCGTCTTCGTTCCTCTGATCGCGCCATACGGTACGGACACCATCGTCGGCGACGCGTTCGCCCATCCCACTTGGCATTTCTTGATGGGAACGGACGACGTAGGTCGTGACATCTTCAGCCGCGTGCTGTACGGGCTACGGACAAGTTGGTTCTCCGCATTGGCGGTGATCGCGTCGGGCGTACTTGTGGGCGGTTCGATCGGCTTGGTCGCCGGGTCGGCAGGCGGGTGGATAGACACCGTGCTCATGCGCTTCACCGATGTGTTCTTGGCCCTACCGGGGCCCGTCCTCGCTATCGCCGTTGTCGCCGCCCTCGGCCCGTCGCTCCCCCACACCCTGTTGGCGGTGGCCATCGTCTGGTGGCCCTTCTACTCCCGGATAGTCCGCGGGGAGGTCAAGGCACTCGCCGCCCGACCGCACCTCAACGCCGCCCGGCTGGCAGGCGTCGGAAGGGTTCGTCTTGCGGTGCGCCATCTGCTCCCAGGCGCGATCCCCGCCACCCTCGTTACCGCCAGTTTGGACGTCGGCAACCTGGTGCTCACACTGGCTTCGTTGTCCTTCCTCGGGTTGGGCGCCCCCGAACCCGCGCCAGAGCTGGGGGCGATGTCCGCCCAGGGCCTGCCCTATCTGCTCACTGACTGGTGGGTGCCAGTTATGCCTGGCTTGGGGATCTTGTTCTTGGCCCTTGCCTCCAACCTGGCTGGTGACGGCCTGCGCGACCTGATGGGAGAACGCTGATGACCCAGTTGATCGCCAAGCGTCTCGTTGCCACGGGAGCAGTGCTTCTCGCCCTAACTGGCATCGTGTTCCTGCTCCAGAAACTTTCCCCGATCAACCCGGTCCACTCTTATCTCGGTGCCAATGCGTCTGCAGGCGCGATCAAGGTCGAGAGCAAACTGCTCGGCTACAACCGGCCGATCGCGGACCAGTACCTCCGCTACGTCGGCAACCTCCTGCGTGGCAACCTCGGAGAGTCGTTGCGCACCCGACGGCCGGTCACCACAGACCTAGGTGCCTATTTGCCGGCGACCCTTGAGCTGGCCAGCTTCGGATTGCTGCTTTCCGTCATGCTGGGTGCCATCCTAGGCCTGGCAACATCGAGGAAATCCTTGGGAGGCGGCTTCTTCCGAGTGTTCATGCTCCTCGGCGCATCCACGCCGCCGTTCCTGCTGGCGCTGTTCGGGCTCATCGTTTTCTACCACGACCTCAACTGGCTTCCCGCAACCGGTCGAACGAGCCTTGCGAACCCACCAACGGGACCGACTCCCTTCCTCACCGTTGACACCTTGTTCCACGGCGAGTGGTTCGGGTTTACTGACGCCGTTGGTCACCTGATCTTGCCCGGGTTGTGCATTGCGATCCTGCCTGCCGTGTCGATCGGACGAGTCTTCCGGTCATCCTTGGTGGCGACACTGCGAACCGACTACGTGCGGACGGCTCGGTCCAAGGGCCTCCGAGAGATCGTGGTGTTGTGGCGCCACGCCGTCCGCAACTCTCTTGGTGCCGCCCTTTCAATGACAGGCCTTCAGGTCGGCCTGATGTTTGCCGGCGTGGTGGTAATTGAATCGATCTTCTCGTGGCCCGGGATTGGCCTCTATGTCGCTCAGTCCATCCCGTTCGGGGACTTCCCGGCGATCGCTGGCGTCACTCTGGTGCTGGGCGTGGGATATGTCCTTGTGAACACGGTCGTCGACATCTGTCAGGCGGTTGCCGATCCTCGCATTAAGCTTTGAGCATGTCGAGCAACGACGACTTCGGGATCGGCCGGTCCCTGCCAAGGTCGGGCCAGACAGAAATCCTCAGTGAGGACAAACGGGCGGCCCGGCTCCTGGAGGCGCACGAACAGGCCGTCAAACTGTTCGACACTGTGACCGGGTCCGATATCCTGCGGCCCGGCGTGCGCGACAGCGAAGCAACCTTGGCGATCCGCGAACTCGCGGCTGAACGCTTTGGTGTTTCCCGTCACTGGCACAAGCGCATTGTGCGGTCGGGACCGAACACGCTCCAGCCGTACCAGATAAACCCGCCTGATCGGACAATAACCGACGATGACATCGTCTTCGCCGATTTCGGTCCTGTGTTCGACAATTGGGAAGCAGATTTTGGGCGCACCTGGGTAATCGGCAACGACCCCACGAAGCTCCGCCTGTGCGAAGACCTCGCTCAGGTGCATACCGCCGGCAAGCAGTACTTCAATGATCATCCCGATATCACGGGTAGTCAGCTCTACACCGAGGTCGTCCGGCTGGCCGGCGAGCGCGGCTGGACATTCGGTAACTTCCATTGTGGGCACCTCATTGGTGAGTTCCCCCATCAGCTCTTCGAGGGCGAGCGGAACGACTCGATGATCACCAGCGTCAACTCGGGCCCGATGCGACGCACTGATCCGTCCGGACGCGTTGGCCACTGGATCCTCGAGGTTCACTTAATTGACCAAGCGCGCGAGATCGGCGGGTTCTACGAGGAGCTCCTCACGATCCCAACTGACGTCGCCGCCTCCCCATCCCAGAAGGGCACCAAATGACTGACGGTCCAACATCTCATTCACATTTGCACGACAACTACGGGCCCGAGGCCCGCCGCGCCGTGGAGGCCGAGAGCCGTTTGCCCACTGCAAAGTGGGAAGAGGAGGTGGCTCGGGGCCTCGAGCTGGGGCTGCCCGGGGCCGACTCTATCGTCGATCGTCGGATCCCGACGTTCTCGAGGGGAGAGCTCCCGCACTTTGCCGGGATCAACACCTTCCTGAAGGCTCCCTACGTCGAGGACGTAAGAAGGTGTGGCGATTACGACGTCGCTGTGCTCGGAGCACCATTCGACGGCGGGACGACATACCGTTCAGGCACTCGGTTCGGGCCGCAGGGGATCCGCAAGATTTCAGCTCTCTACGGACCGTACAGTTTCGAGCTCGGCGTGGACTTGCGTGAGTCGATCACCATAGGCGATCTGGGCGACGTCTTCACCATCCCGGCGAACATCGAGAAGACCTTCGACCAGATCAGCAAGGCAGTTAGCCATGTCTATGCGTCGGGGGCTTTCCCCGTCGTGCTTGGCGGAGACCACTCGATCGGCTACCCGACAACCCGGGCGGTCGCCGAAAATCTCGATGGCAAACTGGGCATTATCCACTTCGACCGCCACGTCGACACCCAGGAGACCGATCTCGACGAGCGGATGCACACCACACCCTGGTTCCATGCGACAGATCTACCTAACGTGCCACCGGAGAACCTGGTACAGATCGGGATCGGGGGCTGGCAGGCGCCGCGCCCGGGGGTAAAAGTGGGCCGCGAGCGCGGCACCACTGTCATGACGGTTACGGACTGCGTCGAGATGGGGATCGACGCCGCGGCCGAGCGGGCTCTGGAGGTGGCCTGGAAAGGCGCTGAGGCTGTGTGGCTGTCTTTCGACGTTGACTGCCTCGATGCCGCGTTTGTGCCTGGGACGGGATGGCCAGAACCCGGCGGGTTCTTGCCGCGAGAAGTCCTCAAGTTCATTCAGCTGGTCGCCGAGAGACCCCTGGCTGGGATCGAAGTTGTCGAATGCTCTCCCCCCTACGACAATGCGGAGATCACCGCGTTGCTCGCCACTCGGGTGATCTGCGACACGCTGGGCTGCCTGGTACGAGCGGGGCACCTCCCCAAGAAGCCCGCCGCCCGCCCTACTCGATCAGCAAACAGTGGCAAATAGGGAACCAGTACAAGCCTGCATATTAGGTGAGGACATGGGGATTGCCGCACGCCGCTGCGTAGGAACGAAGCACATCGCTAATCAGTTCGATCAGCAGCGTTTTGGGTAAGCGGTCAACCGCACCACTGGCTACACGTTGGTAGAGGGTCGGAAGAAATTGACTGATCAGGGGCTCTGGGATACTGGCCCGGCTCAGTTGGCCCATAAGACGTTGGACCGCCAGTTGCGACGACGGGGAAGCCCAGTAGTAACGGATACGGTCGCTGTAGCTGAAATGCCGGAGAATGCGCTGGCCGTTCGGGTCGCCTCGATAATACGATTGCCAATATCGCGGGTTGGAAACCATCTCCTTTTCCATCTCGGCCACGAGTGAGTGCTCGCACCAATCCGGGTCCAACGCACATGCAATCTGGTCGAGTGAATAAAGTCCCTCCCGCATTGCGAAACTGAGAGCGGGGCCCACCTTCAGGATCGCAAAGCCGTCTTCTACCAATCGGGCGAGCTTGTCGGGGGGTTGGTAATCGGTAGAGTGCGCCTCGAAAACCAACCCGGGCATCTCGGCCAGTGTTGCGCTGAGCCGGCGCGCACGGTCTGGTTCGTAGACAACAACTTTCTGGTCGTCAAACTCCACCCCGGGCTGTACGACCACGGCGATCACCCGCTCGAAGGCGGCACCAGCGCCGGCCGCCGCGAAGGCGTTCCTATGCGCATCGAGTGTGGCTAAGACGGCCTCCGGTGGTGTCACTTCGATATGAACGATCTCGGACGCGGCCCCCCCGGGCGCGGGGACCTCGGTCCCAACGACGTAGCTTGGCTTGCGAGCAGCGCCGGCCGCTGCCTGTTCTGCGACTATGGCCAAGCGCGCTGCGCGCGCCGCCGTCAACTCGTCCGGAAGATGCTCTGGTTCGCCCTGACAGCCCATGCTGGTGTCGAGGTGGATTTTTTGGTACCCGGCGGCGACATAAGCGGCAACCATTATTTCGGCTTGTGCCAGCGCCGCCTCCGCCGGCAGGTGGCGCCACGGGTTGGGCCCGAGGTGGTCGCCGCCCAAGAGGATGCGTCCCGGCGGGAACCCGACCCTGTCGGCGGTACGGTAAAGCTCGTCACGGAACGCGTCCGGCGTCAGGCCGGTATAGCCACCTTGGTGGTTCACCTGGTTGCTCGTGGCCTCGATCAGCACCGCGACGCCATCGGCGGCGGCTCGGCAGAGGGCCGCTTCTATAACCAACGGATGGGCTGAACACACCGAGGTTATGGCGGCCGGTGTGCCACCGGTCCCAGGCCCGGCCGCCGATGCGATAAGCGCCCGCAGGCGACCGACGTGTTCCTTGTGTTCCCTTGACCTCAGCTCGTCGAGCTGAGCGAATGTGGACGTACCCTCCATAGGGCCCCTGACGCCGACCGCTCGGGCACCGCTGGCGTTCGCATAGTCGAGGCTTTCGGCCGCCGTGCGGCCCAGGATCCGGCACGTCACAAAGGTGGCGTCGAAGCAGTCTCCAGCACCGGTCGGGTCCAGCTCGTCCACCCGGTAACCGCCAGCGCTCACGCTGCCAGTGGAGTCGTAATAAGTTGCGCCCTCCGGTCCGTGTTTCACAACTACGCAGGTGACCCCGAGCCCGAGTAGCTCGCTGATGGCAGCCTCTGGTGCGGCGGCCTTCGTGAGCAGGGTCAATTCCTCCCCACTGGGCAAAAAGATGTCACAGTTCCGCAGCATCCACTCCACGGCCTCACGCATTTCAGCGTCGCCCAGAGCATCGTTGCGGATGTTCGGGTCGAAAGAAATGGAGCCGCCGTTCCCTTTCACCAACCCGACTGCCCTCTTCGTCAGTTCGATGATGTCTGTGGAAAAAAGCGTGGAACCCGACACGTGGAGGTGGCTGGAGCCCCCCAACAGTTCGAGCGCTGCGTCGGTCAGGCGAATATGCCCGCACGCGGCGTTTTTGATATTGAACACGAAATCACGGTCCCCGCCCGGCCCGTACCGTACGAACGCGCTCCCGGTCACATACTCGGGGCTAACTTCGATGGAACTGGTGTCGACGCCATCGTCGGCGAGCCGTTGCACGTTCAGCCGGCCGAAGTCGTCGTCGCCGACACAGCTGACGATGCCGCAAGGTTGGCCAAGTTTGGCGACCTGGTCGATGAAAATGGCCGGCGCCCCGCTCGGGAACGGGCCCAGCAGGCGCAGAGGACGGCGAAAGCCGCGGCCGACCTCTTGTGCCATGACCTCGACAAGGACTTCACCCAGGGTTGCTACCTTGATCACGTTCCACCCCTCCGGCCACCCGATCGGGTGCCCTCAACGAGGGTCGCCGAGGACGCTTGACATCGCTCCACAAAGCGAGTCTATAGTAGTTCGATATGACGCAGATACGCGCAGAAGCGGACACTCTCGTTGACGAAGTGAACAGTCAGCCGTCCTGCTGGTTGCGCGCCGGACAGATGGCCGCGGATGGTGGCCTCCCGGAGCACGGGAGCCGGGTCGCCCTCGTCGGTTGCGGTACGTCGCGCTACATGGCCGAAGCGATCGCGGCCTGGCGTGAAGAAGGCGGTTTTGGCGAGAGCGACGCGTTCGCCGCTTCAGAGATGCCTCTCGGGCGCAGCTATGACATCGTCGTGGCGATCTCACGCTCTGGGACGACTACGGAGGTCCTCAGGCTAATCGAGGCCCTTGCGCCACGGGCCGAGGTCCTGGCTATAACCGGGGCGGAGTCGACACCCATCGCCAAAGCCGCCACGCGCAACATCTCCCTGCCTTTTGCCGACGAAGAGGCCGTCGTGCAGACACGCTTTGCGACGAGCGTGCTCGCCTTGTGGCGAAGCCACCTCGGCCACGACATCGACCGTCTCGCTGACTTAGCGAGGGCAAAGCTCGTAGCTCCGCTACCTGACCGGCTCGGCACCTACAAGCAGTTCGTCTTCCTGGGACGAGGGCCCGGCGCCGGGCTGGCAAACGAGGCCGCTCTCAAGCTACGGGAGGCGTCGCTTTCCTGGACTGAGGCCTACCCGTCGATGGAACTCCGCCACGGGCCTATCAGCGTTCTCGAGGCGCATAGCCTTGTGTGGTCCCTCAGCGAGCTCCCCTTCGGGCTCGAGGAGGATGTGGTGGCAAGCGGGGCGACGCTCGAGAAGCCGAGCCCCGACGGGGATCCGATGGTCGAGCTTGTGGGGGCGCAGCTCGCTGCGATCTCCTTGGCACGCGTCAAAGGGATCGACCCGAGCCGGCCACGCCGGCTTTCTCGCTCGATCGTGCTGAAATGACGCGCGTGAGGTTGGGGCGCGCAGGCGTTGCTACTCCGCGGACATGAGGTCCGTGCTGGCGCTCGATATCGGCGGGACAAAGCTTGCCGCGGCCGTCATTGATGCCGACGGCGGCATAAGAGGTCGCGAGGAGAGCGGCACAAAGCCCGAAGACGGTGCCGAAGCTGTCTTTGAACGTGCCCTAGACCTGGTCGCTCACGTGCATGAGGGACAGGTCGGACGCGACGGCATAACAGCCTTGGGTGTGTCCACCAAGGGCATCACTCGCGACGACGGGGTGTTGATATCCGGGATGCCGGGTTGGTCGGAGCTAAGGATCCCTCTCCGCCTCCGGCAACGGTTCCCTGACCTGGTCATCTCGATCATGAACGACGTGAAAGCGGCCACGCTCGCCGAGATGACATGGGGTGCGCTGCGCGGGGTGGCCCACGGTGTCTACGTGAACCTCGGGACGGGGATCGCGGCCGGGATCGTCGTCGGCGGGCGGATCCTCGAGGGTGCGCACGGGGCGGCCGGAGAAATTGGTTACCTCTTGCCTGGGCCGGAAGTGCTCCGGGGCCGTCAGCAGCAATTGGTAAGTGGCCAAGATATCCCCGCTCCGCTCGAGGAACTCGTTGGCGGACGGGCGGTCCCGGAGCGAGCTCGGATGCGGCTCGGCGCGGCGCTGAGCATGCAACAGCTGACCGAGCGGAGCAATCACGATGCGGCGGCAGCCGCTTTGCTGGAAGACATCCTTGCCGAGCTTGCGGTCTGGGTCGCTAACGTGGCCATCGTCGTCGACCCCCAACGTGTCGTCATAGGCGGCGGGTTCCTTCGCTCGCCCTCCGATTTGTGCGGCAGGGTGCGCACGGTGTTGGAGCAGACCTCAGCGTTCCCTCCGGAAGTTGAGCCGGCGCATTTCCACGCTGACTCCTCGCTGGTAGGTGCTGGTGCGTTGGCACTGCGGCCCGAGATGACAGGCTCCGCTGGAGGGCTCACATGACCAAGATCGCCATTGTCGGGGCGGGCAGCCTCGTGTTCACACGGGCACTCGTCAGCGACCTGTTGCAACAAGAGGTAACTGCTGACGCCGAGATCCACTTGGTGGACATCGATGATCGGCGGCTGGGAGACGCGGTCGAGGCGGTCGAGGCCATTGCTATCGCGAGCGGGCGGCCCGTGCCCGTCGTTGCATCGACTGATTGCGCCGAGGGCGTGCGCGGTTGTGACTATGTGGTCAACACGGTCCAGGTGGGTGGCAAGAAGGCGACCGTTGTGGAC
>Ga0182024_10025902_pt1 | contig 10323 bp, 11 predicted proteins | sample P32metaG_FD_120480 | JGI IMG/M metagenome (GOLD analysis project Ga0182024, IMG submission 120480) | Permafrost microbial communities from Stordalen Mire, Sweden - P3-2 metaG (Illumina Assembly) | ecosystem: Environmental > Terrestrial > Soil > Wetlands > Permafrost | place: Sweden: Stordalen...
GATACCTATCAAGCCCGCAGGCTAGTGGTCACCGCTGGCGCGTGGGCGTCCAAGATCCTTCCGCTGCTTCGAAAGCCGCGCCTCGCCGTGCCGGAAAGGCAGGTAGTGATCTGGACCGAACCGCGCCGGCCCGAGTATTTTCGCCTCGGGGCATTTCCGATCTTCAACATGGATGTCATCGAGGGAAAAAGAACCAATCATTATTACGGCCTTCCGATTTATGGTTATCCTGGCTTCAAATTCGGAAAGTATCATCATCTCGAGGAAGAAGTGGATCCCGACCACATGGATCGCGAAGGTCACCGCCGGGACGAGAATCTATTGCGGCGGGCAATTCGCAAATATTTTCCAGACGCCGATGGTCCAACCATGGCCCTGAAGACCTGCCTTTTCACGAATAGCCCGGACGAACATTTCGTCGTCGATTTGCATCCCGATTTTCCCAACGTTTCGATTGCGGCGGGTTTCTCCGGCCATGGTTTCAAGTTCGCGAGCGTGATGGGAGAGATCCTGGCGGATCTTGCGTTGGACGGCGGCTGTGCGCGTTTTGATCTGGGCCTATTTAGCTTGACTCGGCCGCGTCGAGCAACCAGATAAACCGCTGGACAACTTTGCTATAGTGAGGCCTTGGTTTCGGATGTGTCTTCGCTTCAGCTTTCCGCTCGGCGCGTTCGCGCGCACATTTTGCGGATGGCGCATTCTGCTCAAGCCCCGCACACCGGATCGGCGCTTTCTTGCGCGGACCTGCTGGTAGCGCTGTACTGGTCGGTTCTGCGCCTCGATCCGAATGCGCCCGGCGAACCGGACCGCGATCGTCTCATCCTGAGCAAAGGGCACGCTTCAACGGCGCAGTACGCGGCGTTGGCGGAACGCGGCTTTTTTCCAAACGCGGTTCTTGAAGAATACGCCCGGGATGGCGGACGGCTGGCCGAACATGCCGGTCCCCATTGTGTTCCCGGCGTTGAAGCCGCAACCGGCTCGTTGGGCCATGGTCTTGCGATCGGCGTGGGCCTGGCTCTTGCCGCGAAATTGCACCGCGCGCGCTACCGTGTGTTCGTCATCTTGAGCGACGGCGAATGCTACGAAGGCAGCGTATGGGAAGCCGCTTTGCTCGCATCGGCCCAGCGCCTGGATAATCTGGTTGCGATCGTTGACTTCAACAATTGGTCCGCGATGGACCGGACTCGGCCGGCGCTCGATCCTTTAACTGAAAAGTGGCGCAGTTTCGGTTGGAGCGTGCAGGAGCTCGACGGTCACGATTTCAACCAGATCCTGGCCGCGCTCAATAGTGCTCCGTTCGAGCCTGGCCGCCCCTCCATGATGGTCGCCCACACCGTGAAAGGAAAAGGCGTCTCCTTCATGGAAGATAATCTCGAGTGGCACTATCGTCCGCCCAACCATGATGACCTTGCACGCGCTCTGCGCGAGATTGGCGCATGAGGAATGCTTTTGTCCGATCCCTAGCAACTGCCGCGCGAGCGGACCCGCGCTTGGTTCTGCTCACCGGCGACCTGGGCTACAAAATTTTTGATTCATTTGCAGCCGAATTCCCTGGCCGATTTATCAACGTCGGGGTGGCCGAGGCCAACCTGATAGGCGTGTCCGCGGGCCTTGCGCTGGGCGGCTTGCGGCCGTTCGCCTATTCAATTGCACCGTTCGCGACGCTGCGCTGCCTGGAACAGATTCGCAACGACGTTTGCTATCACAACCTGCCCGTCACGATTGTCGGTGTCGGTGGCGGGTATAGCTACGGACACAATGGCCCTACCCATCACGCGCTAGAGGACATTGCGGTCATGCGTGTGTTGCCTGGGATCACGGTGGTCTGTCCGGGGGACCCGCTTGAAACTGAGCTCGCCGTAGCCGCCGCCGCTGCCTATGGCAAACCCGTGTATCTGCGTCTCGGACGCGCCGGCGATCCCCTGGTCCATTCGAGTCCGCCCCATTTCCGCATCGGCCAGGCGATTACACTGAGCGATGGCCGTGATTGTACGCTTATATCGACCGGCGGAATTCTGCCCGTCGCGGTGGCCGCCGCTGAACAGTTGAAGCGTGCGGGAATCTCGTGCCGCGTCGTTAGTATGCATACCGTCAAGCCGCTGGACGATGCCTGTTTGCGCAAATGCTCGGATGAGACGGCTGCGCTGTTCACGGTAGAAGAACACAGCGGCATTGGGGGATTCGGATCCGCGATCGCCGAGTGGTCCGTCGCCAATGATCATCCCGCGCCACGCTTCTCGTTCGCGGCCGAGGATTGCTTCGCTTCAGTGAGCGGTTCACAAGATTATCTGCGCGCGCGGAACCGCCTCACCGCCGATCACATCGCTGCAGCGATCGCCGCCAAGCTCCAGGAGAACGCCCCATGCTAACCGAGAAAATGATTTCGGTCGTAGTGGCCTGCTATCGTGATGCGGGCAGCGTGCGAGAGATGTACCGGCGTCTGACTGAAACGCTCGCGAACGTCACACCTCGCTACGAGATCATTTTCGTCAACGACAACAGTCCCGACAATGCCGAGGATGTGCTGCGCGAAGTAGCCTCCCAGGACACCCGCGTGACCGTCATCTCCCACAGCCGTAATTTCGGATCGCAAATGGCCTTCACCAGCGGGATGCGGCAATCGATCGGCGAGGCGGTAGTTCTCATGGATGGCGATTTACAGGATCCTCCGGAGGTGATTCCCGGTTTAGTGGCCGAGTGGAATCAAGGCTACGACGTGGTGTATGGCGTTCGCGCCACCCGCGACGAGAGCTCCACGATGGAGGCCCTCCGCAGGCTTTTCTATCGCCTTTACCGCAGCCTTTCCTACGTAACCGTGCCGCTCGACGCCGGGGATTTTTCCATCATGAGCCGCCGCGTGGTGGATTGCATTTTGCTGATGCCGGAGCGCGATCGCTTCCTGCGCGGCTTGCGAAGCTGGGTCGGCTTTCGCCAAACGGGTGTGCCCTACGCCAGGGCCGAGCGCTTTGCCGGCCAATCCACCAATTCCTGGCTCGATAACATCCGCTGGGCCAAACGCGCCATCTTCTCGCTGTCCTACCGGCCGCTCGAGCTGATTTCGCTGCTAGCCTTTTTGGTCACGTTGCTGCTTGGATTCGCGATCGTGGTTTACGTGATCTTGTACTTCGCGGTCCCCAATGCTCCACGCGGATTCCTGACGTTGCTGGTGGCCGTTTTATTTCTGGGCGCCGTGCAACTGTTCAGCCTGAGCATCATCGCCGAATACCTCGGCCGGATTTTCGAAGAGGTCAAGCAGCGCCCGCACTTCATTGTGCGGAACATCCTGAATGATCATCGCCTGTGAGCAAGGGAAGGAATGGCGGGGGACGACGGAGCTCGAACCCGCGACCTCCGACGTGACAGGGGCAAGAAATGAGTTGTGTCTTAAGTGCGTTTCCTTTAAAAGCAATAACTTCAGGTCACACGGGCCGACATCGAACGCCCTAGAACAACCAGTTCTGCGGCAAAAAGAGCACAGCTACTGACACAAGTCTTTGGACCTTGGCATCGAATTCACTGGCACGCTGCGGATGAAGCTTTCAACTGTGCTCATGCAGTTTTACTGCGCACTTATACTAATAAGTGTCGATGGGATTCCCATACTACAAGGCTCCCGGTGAAGGTTGTTGACACCTGCCAAAAAAGTAAGGTTTGCGGTGCCAACTGTCACCATTTTGAGCGTGGAAAGCCCGATTGACGGGCTCGGGAGCCCTTTTTGACCTGCTTTCCAAAACATGTACCACATAAAATGTTAGTTCGAGCCGAAAAGTGACCCGTCACCCCCGTTTTGAGACAGGGTGGGTAACGAAATTAAACGGCCGAACTCAACCAATGATCTTGCCAAACGCAGGGGGAGTTATCCGCGAATTCCAAAGAACCGTGGGCGGCACAAAACAATGGATGTATGTGGCATTGACCTCAGACAGGAACCAGAATGCGAACCGTTCCCTTCCCTGACGTCACCAACCTTTCTGACTGTGCCACCGCCGAAGGAAAATTGTCGACTATTCAACAGCATTCGTGTCGGTCCGTTTGGAGACGTTGTAGGCTGAAAATGAATCGAGGTTTCGCTTGATCATGCTCTTGCCAGAGGAGGATGAAGCAAGCGCCGCCTGGGCGCAAGGAATTTCCAAAGAATGGGCCGACGAATTGCGCGATTCACGGCAAGACATCTACACCCTCGAAGACGGGCAACCGGCGAATGCGCCCCGGTGATGTCTACTTAGCCCAGTTCCCCTTCGGGGATGTGCCGGGAATGAAGCTCCGCCCGGCGGGAACCCGCGCCAACTGAATGGGCAACCGTGTATCCGTGGCATGCGGCTAACCGTTCGGCGGGTAGTCGAGACGGTTCGCCCTGTACAAGATCCCGGCTCATGGGCGATAGGGTTCACGTTTCCTAGGGATGTCGAACTCTTCGGGATCGAAAAAATCGGCGGGGTCAATTGCTTCATCAACCAAAAGGTCAGGCGATTGCCCTACCTTCGAACCAGTTTCAGCAAAAATACGCCTCTTTTTGCGCTTCTTCTCCTCCCCCAATTGCTGCCTCATAAGTACCTTTATGATACGGCCTGGGCTAGGGGTGTCAACTCGCAGCTAGCAGAAAACAGGGGAGTTGGCAAGGGGAGTTATGCACAGGTGCGCCTGAGGGTAAGAAGAACGGAGCCAAGTTGCGGCCGGGAGTTGTGCGAAGACATCTTGCGCTTTAAGGAGTGCCACGGTCAGCGGAGTGATTCTAAAGTAAGGAGCCTGCTTCTCGATGAAATTGAGATCCACGTCCGCGGGAAGCTATGAAGCGCGGCGGCTGTGGCTTTCGCCCTAGCGCCGCGCCGCTGTGCGCGAAGAGCACGGGGGCGTTCGGTGTTCCGTTCCGCCCCGCGTTTCGGTTTTGGTTAGCTGATTCGAGCGGCTCAGGCTTTCAAATGTCTCTTCCTGGACATAGGCTCCGACGGGTCTGCAGTTGCAGCGTCTCCGTCCCCGACGTGGCATCAGGAATAGCAGTAGGACCCTTTTCTGCGGTAAACTTCAATCGACTGGGTTCCCTCGTTACGTGTAGCCCTCCGACCCCGTCGGTCCCAATTACCTCGTCGTTCGCCTGAGTCCACATTTGTTCACGCGTGTTCGAAGGGAGCACAGGTATGCCCCAAGCATATTTGGGTTGGTGGCGCCAACTGGCTGGAAGTATTGTCTGCTGTTTGGTATCGGCTGGCATCGTCTGGGGCCAGTCCGCCGAGTCGAAAGCTGCGCAGGAAGAAGGCATTCCCGTTACCGACCCGTTGGTAACCGCCAAATGCGGAAAGTGCCATGCTCCCGACGAGCACGGAAACATGCAGCGTCTTTCCTTTGAGCGGACCACGCCGGAAGGCTGGCAAGAAGTGCTGAAACAAATGGTGCTTGTGAACCAGGTCTCGCTTACTGTGTCCGAGGGGCGGTCCATCGTCAAGTATCTCAGCACCCACCATGGGCTGGCGCCCGAGGAAGCCAAGCCTGTAATGTATGACGTCGAGCGCCGGATTCGCGAGGAGACCAATATTCCTAGTGACAATCTGCGCAAAGTCTGCACGAGGTGCCACTCTTTCGCGCGCCCGCTTTCGTGGCGGCGCTCGCTCGAGGATTGGAGGCAGTTTGCCGAGAGGCATGGCACGCGCTACAAGGTTCCGGAGAACGAGGAGACCATCGCTTACCTGGCGAAGGCGGCCCCGCTTCACACTCCCGAATGGGACACCTGGAGCGCCGGCACCCACACGCCGAACCTGGCGGGCCGCTGGCTGGTGACCGCCTCGATACCTGGCCGCGGTAAGTTTTACGGTGAGATGCTGGTGGACCCGGCAGGCGAGGACGAGTTCAACACCAGCGTGCGGCTGACGTCTGTTAGCGATGGTTCGAGTATCGTGCGCTCGGGACGCAGCGTGGTGTACGGGGGGTACGCCTGGCGAGGGCGCTCCAAGGGCAACGATCCGGCCAGTTCCGCTCCGGACGATCTGTCTAGCGAAACGCGGGAAGTCCTGTGGATCTCGCCGGACCAGTCCACCGCCGAGGGCCGCTGGTTCTGGGGACAGTACCAGGAATTCGGTTTCGATGTGAGCCTGCGCCGGGCCTCCTCCGACCCGACGCTGCTCTTGATCGATCGCTCGTCGCTGAAGAATGGCTCGCAAGCGAATCGCGTACGCTTGATTGGAGATCACTTTCCCGCGCAGGTGACGTCTGGTGAACTCGATTTCGGGGCTGGCGTGACGGTGGGGCGCATCGTCTCCAACACTGCGAGCGAGATTGTGGCCGAAGTGAACGTCGCTGCCGATGCGCCACTCGGAAGACGGAACGTTGCTTTTCGCGGTTCCGCGCTGCCAGCCGCCGTTGCGATTTATGATCGCGTGGACTATGTCAAGGTGTCGCCGGAATCGGCTCTGGCGGCGTTCGCCGACCGGGAGCACAAGCGCGGTTATCAGCAGTTCGAGGCCATCGGATATCAAAGGGGCGCGGACGGCAAGCCGCGCACCGCCGACGATGTGGAACTCGGCCCTGTTGATGTCGCATGGTCACTGGAGGTGTTCTACAAGGCCCAGGGCAGCGACAGCAAATTCGTAGGGGACATGAGTCCGACGGGTCTCTTTACACCCACCGACGGCAGCCCCCAGAATAATTTCGATGTTTGGGTCACAGCGACGGCCAAGGACGAGAAGAACAAAGACGGAAAACCGCTGGTTGCCAAGTCGTACCTGGTGGTCACCGTTCCGGCATACGATTTCGGCGGACGCAGGTATGTTCGCGATCTCGATCACTGGGTGGACGACGGGCCAGCGCGAGGCGCGCCGGGACAGCGATGAAGTGGCAGGGGGAAGAAAGATGAAAAATAGTTTCTTGATTCTTATAGCGGTGGTTGCGGGTTTTCTGATGATTCCGGAGGCGGCGGATGGCCACCACGGGCGGGCGTCATTCGAAACGACGGAGGTTACGTTCACGGGAACCGTAACGGATTTTCACTTCGTTAATCCTCACTGCGTGGTCGAATTCGAGGTGAAAGACGAAAAGGGTCAAGTTCACAAGTGGGAGGGTCAATTCGGCAGCGCGAGCAGCGTAGCTCCGAGAGGCTGGACCGCGGCTTCGCTGGAGGCCGGCAACGAAATAACGATCAGCGGCTATCGGGCAAAAAACGGCGCCCTTACGCTGTGGGTCAGCAAGATAGTTCTATCGAATGGTCAAGAGCTCAAACTCGGCCGCGCAAGGGATTAGTGGCTGCCGAGGACGAATGGTTGTGAGGGTCAAAGACACGCCAGAACTATTTTCCGCCATCCAGGTCCGGCATACTCGTCCAAAGCGGTGTGCTCTGATCGAGCGGGCGAGGCCGGTGGATGCTGCCGACAAACTCAAGCCGGTCTGTAATGAGGTCGAGTGGCGTAAACTGCGCCTTGGCTATGCCGCTTTCCTCGTGATCGATATTCTGCGTAAGGACGTGGTACATCTCATGTGCGAGCAGACGGGCGAGCGCGCATCCGTAAACATGCGCGCGTTGCGGACCCGGCATTGTAGCCATGGAGTCTGCAAGGAACGAATTGACTGCGTTGCAATCTACCCAGCTAAAGGGAAGAACATGACCGTCGGCGACGGCGCTCGAGGCCAAAGCCGAAAAATTGGGTACCGGCAGCGTAGCGGCGTTCACTTCCGGAGTAGTGCAGGTTCCCCGAAGATCAATGACCACCAGATTTCCCTCCACGCCGGAAAGCTGGTTTGTCGGCCCCCACCACCCGATCCGAACTCCAACGCTGCGCATGAGCGAGGCAAGTTCACTCTTCATTTCATTGAGAACGCTAGGGGAACTGCCGCCGTCGGACTTTAGATACAACTCAACGTTACTGCCCCGCAGCGTTTCCAGATCGCCCGCTGCGGCGCTTACCGAGAGGAGGCAAAACAGAGCCGATAGTCGCGCGTACATGGCGCAAGCCCATCTACATTATACGCTTCGGGGCTGCCGCACCGCTGGGGCCGCGGCCGGAAGGGGCTTGGATCCTCGGAGGTGCTGGGCCTGGAAGGAGTGTAGCTCGAATTGAAAATTTAAAATTTCTATACTCTCAATAACCCACGTCCGCTGACCTCGCGGGAAGCTTACAATCAATCTTCATGCCGGGCAACATAGTGATTCGGGGCGATGGCGTCGCTGCCCTCTGCTGTATTCGCTTGCTCGGACAGGCAGGGCTGGGCGTCACGGTGGAGGGGCCGGCGCGGCCTAAACTACCGGCCATCATGCTAAGCGCGGGAACGCAAAAGCTGCTCCAGGATGTTTTTGAGCGGCCGGACATGTTCGAGGGCCCAACCCGCATACGCAACAGGATCGTGGCCTGGGGGCCGGACACCCAACCCGTGGCACTGCCTCATTCGGCCGTAGTCCTCTCGGAACAAGAGCTTCTGGAGCGCATTCCGCGGCAGCATACACAGGGTTTGCCCGAACCTAGAGAGGGTCAAGCCGCATGGACCATCTTCGCAACCCGACCTCTTCCTCAAGCAGTAGAGGAACATCACTTTGGTTCGCGGATCGCGAGCGTGGCCGCGGTGAAACTGAAAGTCAATTCGCCTGCGGACGCATGTTGGATCGAATCGCTCGATGATGGATGGTTGTTTTTGTTGCCGGTCAATGAAGGCGCGTGGCTGCTTTCCGTGGGGAGTGCGGTTGAGTCACTAATGGGGCGCAGCCGGATGATAGCCGATCAAGTCTTAGAAGTCCGTCCAACAGAAGGCGGTTTCCCCTCCCACCCACGCATTGCGCAATCGCTGTGTGCGCCGGGATGGTTGGCGTGCGGAACTGCGGCATTGGGTTTCGACCCTTTGTGCGGGGATGGTGCCGGACATGCCGCGCGGGAGGCGATCCTGGCGTCCGCTGTGGTCCGCGCCGCTATCGAGGGAGCAGATGTGGACGCCGCCGTTGCGCATTATCGTAGCCGGCTGGTTGCCGGCTTCCACAGACATCTCGTGGTCTGCCGGGAATTTTACAAGTCCGGCGGCCAGGGTCCCTGGTGGAAGGAACAATTAGAAGCCATCCGCCGAGGAGTGGAGTGGTGTGAATCCGCGCGCGATACCATTGCCACGTCTCGATATCGTCTAAACGGATTCTCACTGGAAGCTCTCGAGTAACGTCTTCCAAATGACCGCATTCTTGCCTGTCCAAACCAACCAAACAAAAATAAAAAGATGTTATAGGGGCGATAGAATTCTCAGGCTTGTATCGTGCTAGCAGGTTATGGTAGCTTCAGACGTTCCCGTCTATGGTTTCGCGTTTGAATAGTCGGGAGCGGCTTCTTAGGCGCACGTTCCGCCCATCCTGTCCCGGGTCCGGACACTCTCCGCGTAGAAAAACACCATAACGCGGTGTTCACTCAGGAGCAAGGATGATTCATGTCTTTTGAAAATGGATTCACTCGCATTACTTTTTTGCTCGCGCTAGGCGGCGGGCTGCTTTCTGCCCAGAGCGCCCTTCCCCAGGGTATTCCCATCACTGACCAGTTGACCATCCGCAAATGCGGCGGCTGCCATCAGCGGGACGCCAACGGCATGATGACCAGAATCTCCTATGTGCGCACGTCGCCGGAGATCTGGGAGCAAGCGATCAAGCGCATGATCCGGCTCAATGGCCTGTCGGCGACCCCGCAGGAGGTGCGCGATATCGTACGCTACCTGAGTAATAACAACGGGCTCGCTCCCGAAGAGATGGAGGCTGATTTCTGGGAAGTGGAGCACAGGACACAGGGTTACCAAAGCGACCATGTCCCCAACCCGGTGCTTCAGGGAACCTGCAACCGATGCCACAGCATCGGCCGCGTACTCGCTCAGCGCCGTACTCGTGAGGATTACGAGTATTTGCTCGGTATGCACATCGGCTTGTTCCCGGGTGCGGAAAATGTGTTCCGCCCGGCGCCAGCCAGGCTAGTCCCGATCGACGTGGCTCCCGCCCGTTATACCGCCAATGACAATGGCGGCATAATCCCTGAAGCGCCTCGCGCTCCCACTGCGCGGCCGACAGGCAAGAAACCAGGCGAAGCCGCCGTCGAATATCTGGCTACCAATCAGCCGCTGATCACCCCGGAATGGACCGCGTGGCGAGCAGCCATGAGGGAGCCTAAGCTCGCTGGAACGTGGCTTCTCTCGGGATATCAGCCCGGTCGCGGCAAGATTTATGGCCAGGTTGTGATCACGCTCGGGGCTTCGGACGACTTTTTCACCACCGCGACGCAGCTCACTTACGCGAGCAGCGGAACTACGGTCAAAGTAAATGGCAAGAGCATCATTTACACCGGCTATGGCTGGCGCGGCCACTCCGACACGGCCGCCATCCCCGCC
>Ga0182024_10025903_pt1 | contig 10322 bp, 8 predicted proteins | sample P32metaG_FD_120480 | JGI IMG/M metagenome (GOLD analysis project Ga0182024, IMG submission 120480) | Permafrost microbial communities from Stordalen Mire, Sweden - P3-2 metaG (Illumina Assembly) | ecosystem: Environmental > Terrestrial > Soil > Wetlands > Permafrost | place: Sweden: Stordalen...
CCAAACCTGGGAGCCCTTGCCGCGCTCAAGCATGACCGGCCCATCGCCATAGACGGCTGCTCCGCGGGAGGGCGAATTCACGCCTTCGACCAATGACTGCTGGGCGCGGGCGAACAATTCGAAGGAGCGCGTGTGGGTGGTGCGAGCGTTCTTGGTGTTCTTCATTGGCATAAGTTTAACCCGAAAATCCGGAAGCCGTCCGAGACCTCGAGAAAAGCGCTTTGCCGGCGCAACCGCGCAGCAGCAAAGCCAGATATGCGGGCGCCAGCCATTTTCCCGGCCCTACGGCGCCGGAGTTGAGACTTCCGATGCAGGCGCCGCCGAGAAAGAGCAATGTCACCACGGAGACCGTCTTTCCCGGTATTCAATCGGAAGCCGTCCGCGGCCGGGGCTGACGCTTGGCTACGCTGGCTTTTCGGTGGAACAACTCTCCCGCGCGGTGATCGATCTGGCGGCGCAATTAAAGTTGTTGAAAGTGCGGCGCAGGTAGGAAATGTCCGTGCAGAGATCACGGGGAGCTGGATAAAGAACGCCGCTGTGTTTGGCTGGCTCACGGTCATTGGCCGTACTCCGCGGCGTTGGCATTAGCCAAAACATAGCGTCCAGACAGTGTCTCGATTATTTATCCCAGATTTCCAATTTGATCTCCACCAACGAACCTTACCTCGCCGGGGTCTGCTCTGGTGGCCAATCCGTTGTGTCCAGGTCAGCAGGAGCATGCGATGTGCGAGCAACGGGTTCAAAATGGGAAATTCCAAGTAGAATTGGCGGATTAACACGAATACCAACGCGAGACGTTTCTCGACGATTGCCTTAGGCTGCTTGGCTATCTCTTGGTGCGCGCGCCTGGCCGCGCAGCAGACCAGCCAAACGCCCCCTCCGGATGGCCACGCCGCGATAGAAGTGAAGGTGAATGCGGTGCTAGTGCCGGTGGTGGTCCGCGATCCGCAAGGGCGCGCGGTAGGCGACTTGAAGAAGGAAGAATTCCAGGTCTTCGATAAGAACAAGGCGCAAATAATTTCCGGGTTCACGATTGAGAAGCGCGCGGGGCTGGAGAGCGGCACGAAGGCGGGCGTAGCGACGCCCGCCGCTCCGCCTGTTGCCTCCACTACGACCAACGTGCCTGCTACTCCTGAAGTTGCGCCCCAGCCGGACATCGCACGCGAACGTTTCATCGTTTTCTTGTTCGACGACATGCACCTAAGCCTCACCGATTTGCCACGAGTGCAAAAAGTGGCCACCAAGATGCTTGCCGATTCGCTGGCCGATACGGACATGGCTGCGGTGGTTGCCACGTCCGGGATGAACAGTGGCCTGACCCACGACCGCGCGAAGTTGCAAGAAGCGGTGATGAAGCTAAAGGCGCAGGAACTTTCCCGGCACGACGATCGCGCGTGCCCGAATATCGACTATTACCTCGCGGACCTGATTCAAAACAAGCGCGACCAGCAAGCGCTGGAGCTTGCCGAGCAGGATTACAGGAATTGCGCGAATCTGGTTGGCATCATGCCCGGCATGGCCGAGAGTATTGTGAGATCTGCCGCGGCGCAAACTTTGGCGATTGGCGACCGGGACGTTTGGGCAACGCTGAGCACGGTGCGAGAGGTGGTACGGAGGATGGGAATGCTGCCGGGGCAACGCACGCTCATCCTGATTTCGCCCGGATTTCTCACATTGACGCCGGAAGCGATGACCCAGAAATCGCAACTGCTGGACGTTGCCGCGCAGTCCAACGTGACCATCAGTGTGCTGGACGCGCTGGGGTTATACTCGACAGAGATCGACGCCAGCGAGCGAGGCGGGGCTTCAACTCAAGACCTGATCCAGGGCCCACATGCCGAACATCATCGCGAATCGATGAAGCTGAACGAAAACGTCATGGCGGAGCTCGCGCACGGAACCGGCGGAACTTATTTTCATAATAGTAACGATCTGGAAGGTGGATTCAAGAGCCTGACCCAGGCGCCGGAGTACGTCTACCTGCTGGTGTTTTCGCCGGAGAACGCCAAGCCGGACGGGACGTATCACCCGTTGCGGGTGAAGGTGGACAAGACTAAGCTGCGGGTGCAGGCGCGGCAGGGTTACTTTGCACCGAAGCCAGCGAACAACAGGAAATAAGTTCCTCGGCCCCCTCCAGCAATTTCCGGAACGTAGTTTCTGAATTTCTCCTTGGCGCGACCGTCCGGCGCTTCTATTCGCCAGACCGCCCCGCAACAAGAAAACAAATTTGCCTTGATATTTGACTGGCGGCGTACTCGGAAACCATTCCGGGTTGAACGACGGTACTTCCGGTTTATCTTGTTCCAAAAGGCGTTGCATATTCTTAGCTGGTCATCACGCGCCAGAGATCTTCGCCAGAGAATTTAAGGTGCATGGACTTGCCGTTGACGATGTCGCCGAAGCGAATCCACTCGGGGCTGTGCTCTTCATCCTGCAAAATGAAGAGGCCGTCGGGCGCGGCCTCCAGCCCGACTACGCCATCGATCATTAGTTTGCCCTTGAACACGACGATTCTGGTGCTGCCGACCCAGGGACTCTCGTTGCGGTAATGACCTACAAACGTTGCCCACTCCTTTGGGTATTCAAAACTTTTTGGCCCGGCATACTTCCCATTCGTAAACCACTCGCCGCCATATCCGGCTTCGACGACTGGGCTGTTGGGGTCCTTTATATTGGAGCGTCCGAAGACCAGCGCAAACTGCTGGAAATCCGGATGGATGACCGTGAACGTGTCAGCTTCCACGCGTTCCAATGCTACGCGATCACCTTGATACACCAGAAAGAGGCTTTCGCCTGTGGCCACGATTTCAAAGCTGCGTCCCTCGCTGCACTGATACTTCCCTCGGTAGTCGGGGGCGTTCTTTATTGCCGTTGGCGAATCCTTGGGCGGCAGCGGGGGAACGGATTTACCGGCTCGCTCGGCGCGCATTAACTGGATGGCGTACTGCGCGACCGGGTTTGGCCGATATCCCTGCATGGCGTTGATGGAGGCGAACGCTCCCACACCATCGTCGATATCCACATGCAGCGCCGACGCGAAAGAGACCATGCCGCCGGTGTGGCGCAGAATCTTGTGGCCTTCGAAGGTGTCCACCGCGATGCCGTAACCGTACCTGGCGGTGGGACCGAATTCTTCGGCTTTGATATGAGGTTGGGAGAAAAGAGCGAAGCTATCGTTGGAGAGGAGTTGCCCTTTGGGTCCCCGACCGTGACTGGCAATCATTTGGATGTACAAGCCCATGTCGCGGGGGGTGGAAGCGATACATCCGGCGCCGTCGGTGGTGACGATGGCCGGCGCCTCGCTGAGCTTTCCTTGACGCGGATACGGGCGGTCGCCCTGGAAGACCGAGTAGCTTTTTACGAGCTTCTCGCGAATACCGAGAGAGATGACCGCACAGCTCTCGGTCATGCCCAGAGGATCGAAGACGCGGCGGCGAAGAACGCCGTGCAGTGGCTGAGCGTCCAGAGTCCAGAGCAGGTGACCGAGCGCCGTGAACCCGGTATTGCAATAGTGAAAGTACTTTCCCGGAGGATTGGCTGCACGGTGTTTCGCGGACGGATCGGGAAGGAAGAGCGGACCGTTGCCGGGCAGTCCGGATGAATGGGTAAGAAGATGATGAGTGGTGATCGGCGGGAAGCTAGACTCGATTTGGAACCACGGTAGATATTCGACGATCGGCTTATTGAGATCGAGCTTGCCTTCCTGATGGAGCTGCAGCAGGCAATTGGCAACGAACGATTTGCTGATGGAGCCGATTTCGAAGAGCAATTGCGGTTGGACCGGAATGTGCTGTTCGCGATCGCCAAAACCGTAGGTCGCTACGCGTTGTACGCCGTCGCGATCGGCCAATACCACGGTCATGCCCGGCGAATTCATGTCTCGCATGTACTGCTCGATGAACGTATCCAACGGTTTGAAACAATCGGCGTACTTGCTCTTCGCTTCCTGCGCGCGCGATTCCAGGACGACGAACTGAGTGGCCACCGCCGCGGCAACGGCCTGGCCACTCGCGTTCAGGAAGCTTCTGCGAGTCACGGAAAACGACATGGACGAACCTCCTCAAGACCGCTGCTGATCAGCATGGATGCACAGGTATGGGGTTAGATCAAGCTATGCGGAGCCGTTCGATGCGGGACTTCGTCGCCGCCATGATCGTGAGCACGACGAAAAGCAGCAAGACTACTATCTGCGTATGCTTGAAGGGCGGTTCGGACTGAGTCGGCGCCAGGGCATGCAGGCTGGGCACCTTTTCGAAGAGCTGTACGATCAGGATGAATACATTGAACCAGAGGGCAATCATGGAGGTGATCACGTAGGTCCGGGCCCAGGCGCCTACCAAGTTACGCGCATAGAGCGCGAAAATTGCCACCGGCAAGAGCACCATCGAAATTATGCCGATGATGATTCCCGGGGTGACGCCATGGAATGGGAAAAAGAATCCGGTGACGTTGGTCAGCACGGTGGAGACCAGGAAACTTGCGGTCCAGGCGGGAAGGCGTTTGCCGGTGAGCAGGCCAAACACGACGATGATGCCCGTGAAGATCCCTATTAAGCTTATCAAGACGTGTATCTGTGTGAAGGCGTTCATACCTGAGATCATGTCGCATCCTTATTCACGATGAGATTTTGGTGCTTGGTAGCCATCCACATCTGCCGTGCGCTCGCGCCTGTGACTGTAGTCCGACGGCCGAACTTTGCAGGTCAGACCCTGATCGCAGTCTGGGGGTCGCGCTCGGGCGGGGCCTAGTGTATTTGCATTGGGTCGCGGAGACAAATTTTATGGCAGCGCGGGCAGGCCCACTTGGGCCAGCAATTCGCGGAAGCGAGGCTCATCGTGCAGGGCGGATATCGTCGGATCGATTCTCAATCTTACTAGTTCCGGGGCATGCTTCGAGTACGCCGCTTGCAGGTCGTCCAGCGCTTCCGGTTTTTTGCCTAGAAGGGCGCAAGTCTGCCCCAAGTCATAGTCTGGCACCTGGCCGGTGGCGTGTTGGCTCTGCTGCTCGCTGAGGATGGCGATCAACATGCCGCGCGTACCTGCGCGAGCGAAGCCCTTTTCACCGGCGGCGACGATAGCGAGGCGTTGCTGGTCGTGCAGCAGCGTTGCGGCCTTGCGGGCCTCGACCAAATATTGCCGCCCATCGCCTTGCGCGAGATAAATGAATGCCAGATAGTTGTGCAGAGATAGAAAATCGGGCTCGGTGGCCTCAAGCTGTTTCAAGAGATCTACCCCTGGCTCGGGCCGGCCACTATAGAAAAGGATTAGCCCCTTGTCCGCGAGAATGGGTGTCGAGCGAGGATCCAGTTCCTGAGCTTTTTCGATTTCCTGGAGCGATTCCGGGAAGCGCCCAATTTGCATCAAAAACGTAGCGTACCAATGATGGGCGATCACGGAATTCGGATCCAGCGCCAGGGCGCGACCGAATTCACGCTCGGCGCCCGCCACATCCCAGGACCAGTAAAAATCGACGAATGCCAGGGAGCTGTGCGCTTCGGAAATAGAATCGTCGATGGCAATGGCGCGTTTCGTGGCAGCCATGGCGCGCGGATACGCTTCTTGCGGCGGCATCAGAGAATACTCGCGCAACAGGTTGTAACAATCGGCCAGCCCTACGTACGCTCGCGCGTACCCGGGGTCTCGTACCACCGCCTGGGTGAAATAATCCACGGCTTGATGGAGGGCTTCCGGAGTACGTTTATTCCAGTAGTACATCCCCTTCAGGTAAAGCTGTTCGGCTTCGGGGTCAACGGTGTGCCGCGGCAGAGTTGCGGCGTTGGTCCCCGCCGCGCGAGCCGAATGGCTGCGCCGCACGACGGCGACAATCACAAACGCCATCGCGAGAATTGCCAGGGCGATGGTGAGATATCGCGCCGGGCCCCAGCGCACCCCGAGCGACGATGATTGCGGTGCGCGCACGGCGCCTGGCTGCGTGCCGAGGCCACAGTCAATCGAGGTGGCATCCATATCCGCGCCTGGGCCGGATTCCCTTCCAGGAGCAGTTCCAACTGTTGAAGGCGCGCCGAAATTTGAGCCAGGGTTGCGCTCGGCGGCGGCGTTTTTTCCTTTGAGCCATTCGGCGAGTTCGTCGGTATTGGCGTACACGTTGGGCCGTCCGGCACCGGGAACGCGATGGACGGGCAGGCCGCGGGTGGTCTCCCAGCGCTTTACGGTGCGTTCGTCGCGACCGAAGAAAGCGCCGATCTCTTTCCAGGTATCGAGGCGTTTATTGGCCTCTGTATTGGAATCTGCAGGGTCCATATCCCGATTTGTCCCGAATTGTCCTTGATTACCGTTTGGCCCGAAACACTCGCTCGTTAATGATACCTTCCACCGCATCCGTGTTGAGAGCTTTGATTTTCCATATTTTCGGGTGTGGCCGAATGCCCAGTCCCAGGCACCTTGGAGTGAGCAGCTACACAACTCCAGTTTCCAGGTCGTTCCTCAGCGCGCATCAACGGTGGTTCGAAGGATGTGACAAATGGCAATGAAATCGAGGGTGGCCGCTTGGTCTCTGTTGGTGGCTGGTGTGGCTGCGGTTCTATTCGCTATAACGAATATTGCAGCCGCAGCCGACGGCGCAAAAACCCCAGCGAAGGCGCTGCTGGCCGCAGCCCCTCGTTCCGGCGCTCCGGCCAGCCCATTTGCCGGAACGAAAGACGTCACCATCACCGATCCTGTCCTCAATATGAAGGCCTATTCATTTGCCGTCCCGGCGAACTGGATATTTGAGGGGACGGTCATTCAAGGAACTCCCTGCGTTCCCGGGCCGTTCGCGGTTTGGCGGGCATTCAGTCCGGAAGGACTAACCGGGATGAAAGCATTGCCGCGACTTGACTGGGCGTGGTCGGACGATCCCCAGGCTCCTTCGCAGTCCAATGCCGGTTGCCTGCCGTATAAAAAACAAATGCCAGCGTCCGATGTTCTGAAATACATGATCGGCGTGCTGCAGGTTGCGTATGTAAAGGATGAACCGGTGCCGTGGCTTGCCGATGTTCAGAGAAAAACGGCAGCGCAGAATACGCCGAGGTCAACGGCGACGGCGGACATAGCAATCGCGACAGTCCGGTACCACATCAATAAAATCGAGATCGAGGAGCAGTTAAAGGTGTTCGTGGGCTGCAACAGCTTTGCCTGGCCCCGCGGGGCCCAGCACTACTGCAGCGCCCAGGTGGTGCGCGCGTGGGCTCCGCAGGGTAAGTGGTTGGCCGACACGTACAAAGGCATCGAACGTTCGTTCGCGATCGATCAGCAATGGAACGCAAAGTGGAACGCGGTGATGGTCCAGAAGATCAAGGACATCTACCAGGCAGGAACCGACCGTATCGTGCAGGCCGGGAAGGATGCGGATGCGCGCATGAGCGCCCAGCAAAACGCGTTCGATAATTCCCAAAAGATGCGCCAGCAACAACACGAAGATTTCATGGCCTCAATGCAGCGCGGAACGGACATGTCGATGCAGCGCGCAGCGGAAAGCGCCAACGCGAGTCACCGCGCGGCGGACGATTGGTGCGATTACTCGCTGGACCTGCAGAAACGGTATGATCCCAATACCGGACTGATCACCAAGGACTCCAACGCCTACAACTACACGTGGGTCAACGACCAAGGCAAACGGCTACAGACCAATGACCCCAACGACAATCCAAATGGCGCGGGCAGCGGTAATTGGACGCTTCAGGAAAACGTCAGGTAGAACGGACTTGGAAAAGCCGCAGTGCCAAGACAAGGGGCGCATACCTAACCAGCCGAATCAACGGGTGCCCGGGGCTCCGGCCGGTACCGGAGCGCCGGGCACCCGGCCCTCTGGCCTTTCGCTCTCGGCGACTGTGGACGCCAAGCAACCGCGCCCGAAACACAGTGGACACTATGATGGGCGGCGGGATCGCCACGGGTGACAATTGGAGCACGCCTGCTCATCTCGAGCTAGATCAGGCTATTCAAGTCAAATGTGGCATGCACTACCGGCCCATCCGGTGGCGCAACTTCGACCTGCACCATGCCGGATTCCACGCCGACGACGCTGAACTGGACGAACACATTCGCGCCAATGAGCACTCTTGTTGCCGTCGCGATCGGCAGTATAGAGTGGCTGGCCGTCGACACTGGTTGCGGCCATGTGTTTCTTCTGCACGAGCCCAACCGAAATGGCACGCCAGAAATCGTCGCCGCGGCCCGCGTACGTGGGCGTGAAGAAGACCTTCAGGCGAACTAAAATGAAATCTCCACGCTTTCGATAGTCCACCGCCGCCTGCTGAGCACTGTAGTCCACCGTGTGTTGCGCGGAAATCTCGACGACTTGCGCGTAGGGCGTGCTCAGTTCGATCTGTGCTACATGCGGGCCGCGACCCGGCACGGGGGGCGCCTGCAGGTATTGGGTCAGGAATGCATTCGCTATATCCGTGTTCTGGCCGATAAAATAAGCCTCGCGAACTGCGCCGTCGCTTAGCGAATCCCCTCTGTGCCAACATCGGTGAGACAAGTCTAGTACCCTTAATTAATGAGCAGGGCGAGAAAGAAGAGGATAGAGATGAACGGGAATTCTCCTGGTGTTGTTGCCTCGGAGGCTTTGGCTGGCGCGGAACGGAGCGAAGGTGAGCGGAGCGAGCCGCAGCGGAGTGCAGCGGCAGCCAAAGCGGGTGCCGGCTCCCGGCCGGTCTCGCCTCCTGATTCCGAAGTGGTTGCCAAACCCAAGCGGCGCACCTACACCGCGGAGTACAAACAACACATCTTGATGGAGGCCGAAGCTGCTGCCGCCATTCCAGGTGGCGTTGGCACTCTGCTCCGCCGCGAAGGACTGTACTCGTCACTGCTGGCCTATTGGCGGCGAGAGCGGGCCGATGGAATCCTCGAGGCGCTGACTCCGCGGAAACGCGGACCGAAGTCCAAGCGTAATCCGATGGAAGACGAGAACCAGAAGCTTCGTCGCCAGAACGCACGTCTCGCTGAAGATCTGCGTAGGGCTCACATTATTATCGACGTCCAAAAAAAAGTGGCGGCGCTGTTGGGGAATCCAATTCCGGAGCCGGACCCAGAGGAGCAATCTTGATGACGGCGGTCACCGAACTAGCGGTGGACGTGGGCACCAGCGCTGCTTGCCATGCTCTCACTCTACCTCGCGCTTCTTACTACCGGGCTCGCCGTAGGATCTTTTTCCCTGCGGTGACCGCGTCGCGGCCTTCGCCGGCCCGTGCACTCCGCCCGACCGAACGGGAAGCGGTATTGTCTCGTCTGCACCAAGAACGCTTCCAAGATCGCTCGCCCGCCGCTGTTTATGCGACGTTGCTCGATGAAGGGGAATACCTCTGTTCGATTCGCAGCATGTATCGCTTACTCGAACAGCGTGGCGAGTCCCGCGAGCGCCGTGATCAGTTGATTCATCCGCCTTACAAAAAGCCAGAACTACTGGCAACGGCTCCCAATCAACTCTGGAGCTGGGACATCACCAAGCTGCTCGGACCGGCCAAATGGACGTATTTTTACCTCTACGTGATCCTCGACGTGTTCAGCCGCTACGTTACCGGCTGGATGGTCGCTTATCGCGAAAGTGCGGAGTTGGCCAAGCGACTGATCGAGGAAAGTTGCCAAAAACAACGCATCCAGCCGGGTCAACTCACGCTGCATGCCGATCGCGGCACGTCGATGAGGTCCAAGCCGGTAGCTCTTTTACTCGCCGATCTAGGCGTCACCAAGACGCATAGTCGGCCTCACGTCTCGGACGACAATCCGTATTCCGACAGTCAGTTTCGCACCCTAAAATATCGGCCGGAGTTCCCGGACCGCTTTGGATGCATCCAGGACAGCCGTGCTTTCTGCCAGAGGTTTTTCTCGTGGTACAACCAAGAGCACCATCACTCCGGTGTGGGCTTATTGACACCGGCGATGGTTCACTATGGCCAAGCTGAAAACATGCTGCGGCAACGCCAGGAAGTACTCGATGTTGCCTATCAGCGTCACCCGGAGCGCTTCGTACGAAGCGCTCCCAAACCACCGCCACTTCCCAGCGAGGTCTGGATCAACAAGCCGTCTCTACTCAAATCAAAAACTCACTAAATTCCGTGAGTACCTGTCTCAAAGTCGTTGACACGCGCCGCGGACGTATACGGCCTCGATGTGATCTGGCCTGGGATGTTGGCCGAATATTTCGTAGATTTGAAGCCATATTTCCCGACCGAAGCGTCCTTCCAATTTCCGGCGTTAGCCGCCGTTTACACCGTGGATAACAAGCTGGTGGCCATGGCGTATCGTCCCGATATCGGACTTCTGTATTATCGCACCGACCTTCTGCGACAGTATGGATATCGGGAGCCACCCAGGACCTGG
>Ga0182024_10025904_pt1 | contig 10322 bp, 8 predicted proteins | sample P32metaG_FD_120480 | JGI IMG/M metagenome (GOLD analysis project Ga0182024, IMG submission 120480) | Permafrost microbial communities from Stordalen Mire, Sweden - P3-2 metaG (Illumina Assembly) | ecosystem: Environmental > Terrestrial > Soil > Wetlands > Permafrost | place: Sweden: Stordalen...
CCGTAGTCGACGGGTCGCTTGCCAGCGGCCATTTCCGCGCGTTGCTCCAAAAGTTTTTTTACCTTCGGATGAATGTGAAAGCCTTGCGGATACGTGGTGAGATGAGCACCTAATTCCGCCAGTTCCTGCGTGGAGATTCCGGTTTCTACTTCGTACTCCGGCTTGTGCAGACCGCCGTAGTATTGGTCCCAATAAGTCGGCAGGTCGCGCAATGTGGGCTTTTTGGTGAGTTTGCCGGCATTCTTCTGCGCGCTTTCGAACTCGGCTTTGATGGCGGCGGCCTGCGCAGCAGCATCGGTCGCGCCGATGTCGTCGGCGTAAATTTCCCACAGCGGAGGATGCTCCTTGATCCTTTTATAGAGCAACGGCTGAGTGATGGTGGGGTCGTCGACTTCACTGTGGCCGTGGCGGCGGTAGCCAATAAGGTCGATGACCACATCCGTGCCGAACTGATAGCGGTATTCGACCGCCAGGCGGGCCACGCGCACCACAGCATCCACATCTTCGCCGTTGACGTGGAAGATGGGGATGGACTGCCGGCGCGCGATGCACGCTGCGAAGCGCGTGGAATGCTCTTCGGTATAGCTGGTAGTGAATCCCAACAAGTTATTCACGACCACGTGAATGGTACCGCCGACGGTGTAGCCGGGAAGGTCGGCATAATTCATGGTTTCGGCGAGAATGCCTTGCCCGGCGAACGCGGCGTCGCCATGGACCAATAACGGCAGATACTCTTCGCGTCCGCCTTCGCCGCTGCGATCTTGTTTGGCGCGAGTGCGGCCGACGGTGACCGGGTCAACAGCTTCAAGGTGGCTGGGATTGGAAACCAGATGGATGTGTACTTTGTTGCCGCTGCGTGTGGTGTATTCGCCGGTCGCGCCCATGTGGTACTTCACGTCGCCGGAGCCGAGGACGCTGCGTGGGTCGACATCTTCGAAGCCAGCAAAGATTTCTTCTGGATCTCGTTTGGCAACGTGGGCAATCACATTCAGACGGCCGCGATGGCTCATGCCCATCACCAGTTCGGTGGCGCCAAGGCTTGATCCGCGGTCGAGAAGTTCGTCCACTAACGGAATGAGCGCGGTGACGCCTTCCAGCGAAAAACGCTTGCTTCCGAGATAGCGCTGCTGCATGACTTGCTCGAAGACGTCGGCGCGGATGAGCAGGTCGAGGATGCGTGGCCGATCTTCCGCCGGCGGCTCGGACTCCATTCGCTCGTAGATCCAACGACGGCGTTCGGGACGGTAGAGATGATTGATTTCGACGCCGATGGTCGACGAGTAGATGGCGCGGGCTTCACGCGTGTATTCACTTTCAATCTGTAATTCGGGCGTGGGGCGCGGAGGCAGAAAGCCGAGAGGATCTAGGTCGCCCTCCAGATATCCGAATTGGCGGAAAGCGTTGAAGACGCGTTCGCGTTCGAGGTTGTTGGAGTTGTTCGATAAAGGGTCGACGACTGCGGCGCCACCGGCGTTGTTAGATGGTCGAGATTTCGGAGTAGCCATATTATTCTTTACTAGAATAACGGATGCGCGGCGGAATGCGGGGGATTCGAGCTTTAGGGGTCCTTCGACTGCGCTCAGAATGACAGACGATTTTTAGGCTACTACTGTATACGGCCGCATCATTTCGTTGTCTTCGTGCTCGAGCACGTGGCAATGCCAGACGTAGCGGAATTCATCTCCTGGGCTGACCTGCGTTCCAGGAGGCAGATCGAAGCGGGCGATCACCCGCGTGACGTAGCCAGAATAAGTCTTGATCGTATCTTTCCAGGCGGGGCGCTCATTTGATTCCGGCGGCATGGGAATGCCAGTGAAAACCAGCTTGCCCGTCTGCGCGTAGGTTTTCGCATCGAAAGTTTGGCGATTCAGGACTTGAAATTGCACCAGATGAATGTGCATCGGATGCACATCCCCAGTGGCATTGGCGAAAGACCATATTTCCATTGAGCCCGCTTTGGGGTCTTCCGTGATGGGATCGTCCCAATGCTTTTGCCCTAAGAGTCCGATCATGGTGTATCCGTCGGAGGGGCGATCCATTTCGGTGAGAGCCAGGATTCTTTCGCGAACTGCGCGTGAAGGATCCAATGCCGACCAGAGTGCCAGCGTATCCGGGAGCGAACTTGTATCTCTGCCGGAGGGCGGCTTCGTTACTTTGAAGAGCATCACGTCGGAAGGCACGATTTCGCCTCCGCGGGCATATGGAGCAGGCGCGTCGTTCATGAGGGCGAGGTTTTCTCCTTTGTGTTCGGAGAAATCAATTACGAGATCGAAGCGCTCGCCCGGAGAAACGATCAGGTAATGCAGACTGAGCGGGACGGGCAGGAGGCCGCCATCGGTTCCAATTTGACGGAAAGGCGGAGCGTCCGCAGGGCTGCCGTTTGGCTTACCGGCGACATCGGCGGGAAGCAGCGTCAGGTGATAAAAACGGGAGTTCGAACCATTCACGAGGCGAAAGCGATATTTGCGCGGCTCCACTTCGAGGAAGGGCGCGGCTTTGCCGTTCACGCAAATGGTGTCGCCGAAAAATTCCTGCATCCACATGGGGTGGGTGCCGTTCTTGGCGGGAGGATAGAGCAAGGATCCATCGACGCCGAAGCTGCGATCCTGAATCATCAGCGGGATCTCATAAGGGCCGCTGGGCAGATTAAGAGCGTCTTCCTGATCGTCGCGAATCACGTAGAAACCAGCGAGCCCAGCGTAAACATTCAGACGCGTGATGCCGAGAGCGTGATCGTGATACCAGAGCATGGCGGCCGATTGCTCGTTGGGGTAATGCGTAGGATTGGCGGCAGCAACGGCGCCGGCTTTGCCATCCGAGGTGAACCAGGAGTCAGGATAACCGTCGCTATCGGGCAGGGTCTGAGCTCCGTGAACGTGCGTAACGGTGCGAACTTCAGGAACATTTTCTTCCGACCCGTGAATTGTGTAGTCGATCGGAAGAAAATGCTTCGTGGGCAGTTGGTTCGTCCATTTAATGGACAGCGGCTGGCCTTTGCGTACTTCAAATGTCGGTCCCGGCCACATGCCGTTATATCCCCACATCGTCGCGGCAGGAAGATCGCGATGGGCCTTGTGTTGAAACGGAACCATGCGGACGGGAACCGGCGAGCCCGATTTCGGGCGAATGATGGGAGGAATCGACAGAGGAGTTACATAGCTCGCGAGCGGCCCAGCTGCCTCCGCCTGGTGAAACTCGGGGAGTACTCCGGTATGAGGCGCGTTTCCCATCTTCATGCCGGAACTCATTCTCGATTGCTGCGCCAATAAATGCCGTGGCACGGCAAGAAGTCCTGCCCCAGAGTAAAACCCCATACGCAGCCAATCGCGTCTACTTAGACCCAAAGCAATCTCCTGATGATTGTTTCCGCGTTCGATTCAGCGGTAAGAACTTATGCCTGCTCTGGTTTCATGTTTTCATGCCCTCGGCCCGAGGCAGTGTGAATATCTGGTTAAAATGCTGCGCCACCAAGCAGGTTCACCTGACCGCAAGCAGAAGCCGATCAGGGAGCTGGAATTCCCTGATCGGCTGGTTTGCGTTGGCACCTCGACTCGTACTTCCTAACGCGAGGCTGTAGTGGTAGCGGGATGGAAGTTAAACGCGTCAAACAGATCGTCGATCGCTGGCGTATTCAGCGGGACGTAAGGATTGTCCTTCGACACTTTCGGGTTAGGAAGGTTATCGCGGCTGCGGGCAGTGAGCGGGCTCAGGCCGAAATTCCTCTCGATGAACTTAATGATGGAAACGTGATCCCCATAGCTGTGGCTGATATGTCCCCCCTCGCTAAAGGGAGAAACGATCAGCAGCGGGATACGGGTGCCGTCTCCAAAGAAATCGACGGGTTGAATATAACCGGAGTCATAGTAGCCGCCACCTTCATCCTCGGTGATAAAGATCGCCGTGCTGGCCCACACTTCGGGTTGGGCTTGCACTGCCTTGACGATGTTTTTCACAAAGCCTTCGAACAGTTCGAGCTTCGAGGAGGCCGGATGACCATCCGAAGGCCAGCCTGGTTTCACGATAGACACTGCCGGCAGATCGTTTGCCTTGATGTCCTCGTAAATGTTCTGGGAGTCCTGGATGTGCTCGGTACGGAGCGTGGCATTGGTCATAATGTCCGTTGCGTAGCCAAACGGATTGCAGATGTTGCAATACGTATCCAGAGGATTGGCGAGAGTCGGGTCCGACAGATAAACATTCCAACCATCTCCGTAATACTTCCAGGAAATATTTTTCTCCAGAAGTGCGTCACCGATGTGGCGAACCGAACTTCCTGGAACGCTGAATGGAGAAAGTTTGAGCGATGATGATCCATCACCGTTGAAACCGGGGTTGTAATTGTTCAGGATGTAGTAGCGTCCCTTCTCACAATTGGGCGCGACTGGACGGGGCAGTTCCTCCAGATAATTCACGATGGCAGGCACGCCGGGTTGGCTGAGATCGGCGCAGTTGACGTAGCTTCCGCCGCCAGTGCCATTCCCTGCTCCGTATCCATCAGCGTCATACCAGTTGTTGGTGCCAGGCTGCGGATTCGGATTTTCAATCTGATTAGTCGGCGGAACTTTTGCGTTTCCTTTGCCGTCGCTGTACCAGATGGAATCGGCAAAACCGAACTCGATATGGTTCGCCATGGTTCCACCCATCACGGCTTGATGGAAGTTGTCGCTCAGCGTGTAATTGTCAGCCAGGCTCTTCATGTAGGGAGCATCGCCCTTGAGCACGTTGAAGAACTCCATCGAGGTAGAACCTTCACCGGTGGAAAGGAAGCTGGAGGGCGGCGCGCTTGAGCCGCTGGAGCCATCGCTGCCTGCGCCGATGGTTGTTTCGACCCACGGGAAGAGATCATTCAAGCAGCCGCTGGGATTGTCGGTGGTGGCGTATGCCGCGTCGCAATCCGTCTGTTGCCACATCTGGAAGAAGCGGTGCACTGGACTGTTGGCATAGTCATTGTAGGTAAGGGTGGGCGAAGTAAGTTGGAAGGCGCCTTCTGGCAGATTGAAGACGTCGGGGATGCGAGTGTCTGCCACCACATAGGCGGGCAGACCCGTACCGCCGATCGTCAGGTCGACGTAATAGCTCGGCCAGAGTTGGCCGGGTTCAATTTCCTTAGCCAGCGCCAAGCTGGGGAGGTACGGAGTGGTGGGGCCGCCAGCGACCACGGGCGGAACGTTGGTATAAACAGTCTTTTCCGGGGGATGAATGGAATAGGTACCTGCTCCCACGGTGGTGCTGTCGACCGCGCTGTATTGGGCTGCGAGCGAGTAATTGGGACCCGGCGTTCCATCTTCCGTGATGATCCCCTTGGAAAGCAGATTGGAGACAGTCTCCCCATTCTTGGGTTTGTAGGTTGCGAAGACGTGATCGAAGCTCCGATTTTCTCCGATGATCACGATGACATGCTTGATGGGTGAGGTGGTTTTCACTTGCTGAGCGTCTGCGGGAACCGGCGTTCCCAGGTTGAGAAGCAAAGCGAACAAACTTGTGCCAACCGCGAGGTGCTGTCTGGCTTGCGCCAGGAAACTGGGCGACGACATGAATTCCTCCTGTGGCTAGACAAAACTACAGACGCCAAGGTAGCGGTCTTACAGTCACAAGAAGGTAACGGGAAGATGAATTCCAGATGAAAAGAAATCCACAGACTGCCTTAGGCGGTTGGTCCCGCGCGTGCTAGAAACATTAGGGCAAAATTTTCGCCGCGCTGTGCGAGTTTACGGTCTGATGCGATTGGGCTGGCGAACTGCTGTCCAGGAATAATCCGTCGGGTGAGCATTCTCTCCATGGGAATCGTAGCCCGCTGCGACGCCCAGTACGTCGAACTTGCCTTGCATTCTGTCGCCCGCGATGGTTCCATTGAAAACGAGAGCGTACACGGATGTGCCCCTTGGAATTCAACCTTCAGAATAATGTTCGGGCCTTCAACGTTACCCGATATTTGAATCTGTTGGACGCTACCCGTCTTTTCTGCGGTGGTAGAAATTACGTCCAGAACCAATAGTCGTACAAGCGGGCAGGGACCTTTCGCCTACTGTTATGCTTCGCATTCGCGATGCACAACGTATGCTCAGGATGCCAATGCACAAAAATGCACAAAGAGGAGGAGGGTATGCAGAACAACGGTTTGACGCAAGTTGCAAGCCAATACTCAGTGGACGAGACCGTGAAACGTCTCGAATTCATTCTCAAAGAACGCGGCTTACAAGTGTTCGCTTTGATCGACCACAGCGGCGAAGCTGAGAAAGTCGGGATGAAAATGCGTCCCACGAAGCTATTAGTCTTCGGCAGTCCCAAGGGCGGAACGCCGGTGATGGTGGCCGCGCCTACCATCGCCATTGATCTGCCCCTGAAGGCCCTCGTTTCGGAGGACGAAAGCGGCAAGATTTGGGTTACTTACAATACTCCCGAATATCTGCAGCAACGGCACAATGTGCCCGGCGATCTGGTCAAAAATATTTCCGGCGTGAGCGCTTTGGTGGCGAAGGCTGTGGAATAATGGCCCCGCCATTTCTCTCATCATTGTTAAAGCCAACCTGGTCAGAGTGAACCTGCGTCTACATGGAAAACTCCAACCGAGCCCGCGACCACTTGGCGAACGAACGCACCTTCCTGGCGTGGGTGCGAACCAGCGTGGCGATCGTCGTATTCGGATTCGCGATCGGGCGTTTCGCGATTGCGCTCCGACAGTTAGCCAAATTTCAGGGCCAGGTTTCCAAAACCACAGGCCTTTCAGTCTGGATGGGAATGATCTCGATTATGGCGGGCGTGGTGATGGTTGTGGCAGGCCTGATGCGTTATCGAAGGACGCGATCCCAACTGGATACGGGGAATTTCGAGCCCGCGGGATTTATTGTGGATCTGGTGACGATTCTGACTGCGTTGTTCGGGCTGGCACTAGCGGGATATTTGATGTACGTAGAGAAGAGTTTAAGTTAGCAAGACACGGGAGTTAGGAATTCGGATCGCATTGCCGAAACCTCTATGGCCAATGATCTGGAAAAAGAAGCAGCCGCCCGGGCGAGCTTGCGCTTCGTGAAAGATGGTCAGGTGGTCGGGTTGGGGACAGGGTCAACGGCAGCCTATTTCATCCACCTTTTGGGTGAGCAAGTAAAGCATGGCCTGCGGATTCGCGGCATCCCGAGTTCTGATCGCTCGCGGGAGCAAGCGGCGAGCCTGGGGATTCCGCTCACCACACTCGATGAGTGTCAGCAGATCGATGTGACCGTCGACGGAGCCGACGAATTTGATCCGCAATTGCGTTTGATTAAAGGTGGCGGCGGTGCGCTGCTGCATGAAAAAATTGTGGCCTCCGCAACTCGCCAGCTTGTGATCGTAGCCGACGCGACCAAGCGCGTCCCGGTGCTGGGCAGATTTCCGCTGCCGGTGGAGGTAGTCAAGTTCGCCCAGGCGCTGGTGAAAAAGAGGATCGAGGCGCTGGGCGCGCAAGTTGAACTGCGGCGTAACGCCGACGGTAAGCCATTCCTGACCGACGAAAACAATTACATACTTGATTGCCGCTTCGGACAGATCCGGGGCGCGGATGGCTTGGCAAACAAGCTGAGTGACATGCCAGGAATTGTGGAGCACGGGCTCTTCATCGGCATGGCTAGCGTGGTTCTGGTGGCAAACGGTAGTGAGATCGTCGAACTGCGGCGCTAACAGCGGGGGAGGAATCCCTGGGTATGCCGAGAACCGCCGCGGAGGAAGAGCGAACAGCAGTGGCAAAGGCCGAACCAAGCGGAACTGCTGCAACACACGCGCTACGCCAGCACTCGCCTTCGCGCCGGCATACCTTGCGCTACGGCGTGCAAGCGCCCTTGGACGTCACTGTGCTTCGTTCCGGAGTTCCGGATTCAGTGCCAGGACGCTCGCTAAACCTGGGCGCTGGCGGAGTGGCTGCCGTATTGGCAGGAGAGGTGCAGCCGGGCGAAGTGGTAGGAGTGGAAATTTGGCTGCCGCAGTCCGTCACTCCTCTACGGGCTCGCGCAAGGGTGCGCCATCACGACAAACTGCGTTGTGGCATGGAGTTCGTCGGGCTTTCCACCATGCAGCAAGCGGCAATCCGCAGTTTTGTGCAAGAAACAAAGGCGGAGACCGAAAACGATGAGCGAGCGAAGCTTCCCTCGGAAACGATCTTTTCCGAGGAGTCAGGGCCGCCAAGCTCTAAGCGTCCTGATCGCAAACGCGGAAGAGTTTGGTTTTACGTCTTAGCCTTCGCTGCGATTCTATCGGCCATTTTGTGGTGGCGCTGGAACCGGGTTTGGGAAGATATGGAATCCGGGCTCGGAAAAACCGAAAGCACAATCCAGCCGCAAGCGCACGTTCCCGCTGAGACGATGGAAAAACTCGTCACGCATCGGGTTGATCCCGATTACCCAGCGGCTGCCCGGCCTGCCCACCTGCAGGGAGTAATCGTGCTCGACGTTATCGTTGGGCGCGACGGAGCCGTGGCACAAGTTCGCGCCCTCAATGGTCCCGAAGTCCTGGCGAAGTCCGCGATCGATGCCCTGCGCTGGTGGCGATTCGAGCCCTACCGCGTCAACGGCCAACCCGTAGCGGTCGAGACGACCGTTGCAGTCGAGTTTAAGCCGTAGCGGCAATGCGAACCCTCCGTTTATTTCTATTCGTTAACTCCCAGGTCGAGGGGTTTCACCTCCAGGTGGGAGACTTTTGTCTGTCGCGGCCAGAGACCATTCACCAAAATACGTATTCCAGCTCGGGTTGCCTGCTGGTGGTGAGAACTTCAAAGCATGACGAGGCATTGCTTTAGGAGACACGCTCGGTAATCTTCCCACCCGCCGACACTCAAAGCCCGACGCTGCGGATCAAGCCCGACGCTTGCGCATCGCACTGAGAACAACGACACCGCTCAGGCCAAAAGAAACGACGGCGCCCAGAGCCGCAACCAACATGAGCGCGCCGCTAAGATGAAGAAAATCGGCAAAAACGGCCGCCAGCGCCAGACCCACCCCAATCCCATTCAGCCACAGCGGGCTGCGAATGGAAGAGGCCAGATCGGGACGCAAGCGCAGTTGCAACAGGAGTGCCGCCAAACCGATGGCCGCAACCACCACCAAGGCCAGTGGACTACGAAACGCTCCACGACTCGTATAAATCACAACCAGCGCCAGGGCCACGAGCAGCAGCCCGGCGGCCACGATTGTCGAACCGCGGCGCGGGGGATCAACAGCGGGATTGGGTGAGACGTCAGGCAAGGAGTTTCCGTCCTCAAGTTTATACAGCCCCCGTCAGGGGTTTTCAAATCTCAGCGTGCCCGAAACGAGAGACTGGATACGCCACCTTATTGGTTGGAAGCCGGGCGGCTGATGCCGGCAAGCCATTGCGCTTGCCTGGGATCGCTGTGGTGCACGGCATAAAGCACCAGTTCAACTCGCGACGAGATGCCCAACTTATCGAAGATGCGGAACAAATATTTCTTGATGGTGTGCTCGCTGAGATTGAGTTCGCGCGCCGTATCGCGATTGCTGAGCCCTTCAGCAACCAGGGCGACCACCTGTTCCTCACGGGGCGTGAGGAGCAACCGGCCATTGGAATTCATCACCCGCAGCGACGGCGCCTCGGAAACAGAATCCAGCACAAAGTTCATCTGTTCGGTATTGGCCCAGATCTGACCTTCGGCGACCCGCTGGATGCACCGGCAAAGAAGGCGGAAGTGCGAGTCGCTAAGACAGAAAATTCCCCGGGCCCCAGAGCGAAAAGCGCTGATGATCAATTCCCGGTCATAGGACTCCGCTAGAAGAACTTTTGCAACCCCCGGATGAGAGTGATGAATCTGGCGCATGACCGCCATTTGATTGCCAATTTCAACCGACGGATTGAGCGACAGAATCAAAACTTTTACGGGACCGAATGCCACAGCGTGGACGATAGATTCTATGTCGACCAGGCAGGTGGATACACGGAACTCCGATCGCCGCCGCAGAGCGCTGGTCAGCAAGTGAGATTGCATACGATTTGAGTCCGCAATGAGAACGGGTATTGCGGCCGAAGCCAAAACCGGACTCATGAAACCGACTCTCCAAATGAAATCAATTGAACTGCGTATTGATCTTAGGGGGTGCATCGGATGGTTCTCAAGGAAAGACGTGACAATATTCCGGGCACACTCTCAATTCGGGACAATGAGGTCGCGCGTTGTGGAAACCTTCGGCATTCCTCGGAGCATTTCGAAGTGCGGTAGCGGGTTTTCTAGAATGTGTGGGAATCGCAGCCAAACTGGCTGATCCGAGGTGCTTTCAGCGCGCATGTGCGCTGATGCATGTGACGCAGCGAACATGCAAGTCTACTTTCGTGGATAGGCGGTGAGG
>Ga0182024_10025905_pt1 | contig 10322 bp, 6 predicted proteins | sample P32metaG_FD_120480 | JGI IMG/M metagenome (GOLD analysis project Ga0182024, IMG submission 120480) | Permafrost microbial communities from Stordalen Mire, Sweden - P3-2 metaG (Illumina Assembly) | ecosystem: Environmental > Terrestrial > Soil > Wetlands > Permafrost | place: Sweden: Stordalen...
CCGACTGTTTCGCCGCCGCCTACGAGGCGGTGCGGCTGGCGGTCGGCCACATGACGCCGGTGCTGCTGCTGTCCGACGGCTGGCTGGCGTCCGGCGCCGAGCCGTGGCGGCTGCCCGACCCGGCCGAGTTGCCGCCGATCCCCGTGACCCATCCGACGGCCGCCGGCGTGGCGCCGTTCCGCCCGTACCTGCGCGACGAGCGACTGGTGCGGCCGTGGGCCGTGCCGGGCGCGCCGGGCCTGGAGCACCGCATCGGCGGCCTGGAGAAGGAGGACGGCAGCGGCGCCGTGAGCTACGACCCGCTCAACCACGAACGCATGGTGCGGATTCGGGCCGAAAAGATCGCCCGCATCGCCGACGACATTCCGCCCCTTGCGGTGGACGGCCCGGACGCGGGCGACCTTCTGGTGGTGAGCTGGGGCGGCACGTTCGGGGCCGTCGCCACCGCCGTGCGACGGGCACGGGACGCCGGCCGAAGCGTGGCCCACGCGCATTTGCGTTACCTCCAGCCGATGCCGCGCAACACCGGCGACGTGCTGCGGCGTTACCGGAAGGTTCTTGTACCGGAGTTGAATACGGGACAGTTGCGGCGGCTGCTGCGGGCCGAGTATTTGCTGGACGCGATCGGCCTGAACAAGGTGCAGGGCCGGCCGTTCCTGGTGAACGAGATTGAAGATAAAATCGAGGAATTGACGAGCCGAACATCGCTTGGCGAGCGGGGGGCGTCAGCCCCCTGATTTAGCATCCTGTCGTTGACAGAGTGAAGAATCAGGGGGCTGACGCCCCCCGCTCGCCGATTCGACAGGGAGTTTAGAAGTGTCTCCGACGGCGACGGCCCTGCCCCTGACCGCGAAAGACCTGGCCAGCGACCAGGAGGTGCGCTGGTGCCCCGGCTGCGGCGACTTCTCGGTCCTGGCCGTGCTGAAACAGGTTCTGGCGTCGCTGGGCGTGCCGCGCGAGCGGCTGGTATTCGTCTCCGGCGTCGGCTGTTCGAGTCGGCTGCCGTACTACCTCAACGCCTACGGCTTCCAGACCCTCCACGGCCGGGCGCCGACCGTGGCCACGGGGCTGAAGCTGATCCGGCCCGATCTGAGCGTGTGGGTCGTGACCGGCGACGGCGACGGCCTGTCCATCGGCGGCAACCATCTCATCCACGCCCTTCGCCGCAATGTGGACATCAAAATTCTGCTATTCAACAACGAGGTGATGGGCCTGACGAAGGGGCAGTATTCGCCGACCTCGCGGGCCGGCACGCGGACGCGCGCCAACCCGTGTGGCTCGGTGGACGAACCCTTACGGCCGCTGACGCTGGCGGTGGCGGCCGAGGCGACGTTCGTGGCCCGCACCATCGACGTGGACGTGAATCACTTGACGGAGACGCTGCGGCGCGCGGCGGCCCACCGCGGCGCGGCGTTCGTGGAGATTTACCAGAACTGCAAAGTCTTTAACGACGGCGTCTTCGAGTACGCCACCGACCGCGGCGTCAAGGCGGACAACCTCGTGTATCTGGAGCACGGCCGGCCGTTGGTGTTCGGCCAGGACCGCACCCGCGGCGTCCGCCTGCGCGGCTTGCGACCCGAGGCGGTGTCGCTGACCAACGGCAACGCCGCCGCGGCCGCCGACCTGCTGGTGCATGACGAGGCCGACCCGGATACGACGCTGGCGCATCTGTTGAGCCGGATGGTGTACCCGGAACTGCCGGAGTGCGTCGGCGTGCTGCGGTGCGTGCGACGGCCGACCTACGAGGAACTGATCGACGGTCAGATCGCGGAGGCCGTGCGCGAGCAGGGGCCGGGGGAAATGGAAGAGTTGTTCGCGGGGGAGGATGCGTGGGTGGTGGAGTAGGAGGACGGATTTTTGTGGTATTCACCCCTTACGGGGCCGCCCATTACCAAATATAAGGAACGGCGCCGCAGTTGAGGCCCGTGGCGTCATCCCTTCACGGCAACGGGCAGGGAACGGCGGAATCTCCTTTTGTGTGGGCCTGCGGCAAAGCTTATCGGCCGCCTCTGTCCATCGTATCATGCCACGACGATCACCGGCCCCTCTTCGGCCGTCGTCGCCACGACCTCGCCGATCACCGCCGCGACCGGATAGCCGGCCTCCCGGAGTCGGTCCAGCGTCGGCGCCGCCGCCTCCGGCGAAACCGCCCCCAGTAGGCCGCCGGACGTTTGCGGGTCGAACAGCCACGCCGGTGTCGTCCCCCGGACCCGGCGGGCGCTGCGGGCGTTGTCGCCGTGGAGCGAACTGACGACGCCCCGAGACGCCACCACCTCGAATCCCGGATATAGCCGAACCTCCTTGGCGTGCAGCCGCGCGGAAACCTGGCTGCCGTCCAGCATCTCCAGCAGGTGGCCGGCCAGGCCGAAGCCGGTCACGTCGGTGCAGGCGACGACGCCGGCCTCGCGGAAGACCTCCGACGCCGGCCCGTTGGACAGCAGCATCGACGCCACCAGCGGCGTGAACCATTCCGCCCGGCATTCGCCGCGCATCCACGCCGCCAGCAACGCCCCGGTCCCGAGCGGCTTGGTCAGGATCAGCCGGTCGCCCGGCCGCAGCCGGCTTTTCTGAAACAGCCGGTCCTCCTCCGCGTAGCCCGTGACGGCGAAGCCGAGGGCCAACTCGGCGCCTTCCGTGGTGTGGCCGCCCGTCAGGACGACGCCGGCCTGCCGGAGCGATTCCACGGCCCCGGTCAGCAACTCGAACAGCTGGGCCTCCTGCACCGGGCCGCGGGCATAGGGCAGCGTGGCGATGGCCAGGGCGGAGAAGGGCCGGGCGTTCATGGCATACAGGTCGCTGACGGCGTTCAGCGCGGCGATGCGGCCGAACAGGTAAGGATCGTCGAGGAACGCCTTGAAGTAATCGACGGTCTGCACCTCGACGAGGCGTTCCGGGTCGGGGCCGAACAGTTCCGGCTTCATGCGGTACACGGCGGCGTCCTCGCCGGCCTTGACGCCGAGCAGAACGCGCGGGTCGTCGGGCAGGTCGATCCGCTTGAGGACGGCCGAAAGCACGCTTGCGGATATTTTCGACCCGCAACCGCCGCAACGCATCAACGGGGCGTCCGCCGCGCCGTCGTCGGTCATGGGGGCGAAGCGCGTCATCTTGTCCATCCAGGCTCGGTCGATGCGGTCCTTGAGCCGCCGCGCCCACCGGCCCGTAAGGGCGAGCGGCCCGTAGCGCAGCACGGCCCGGCCGTCGGCCGTGTTGAGGAGGGTCAGGACGAATGGCCGCGGGCGGAAGGGTCGCAGCGGTTTCTCATCCAGGAACGCGGCCACGTTGTCGAACAAAACCGCCCCTTCGCGGACCGCGTAAACGCCGTTCTTGGGCAGCTTGGGACGCGACTCGAAGGTCACGCAGTCGCCGGTCCCGAAGACGGCCGGGTCGGCGACCGACTGTAGCGTGTCGTGGACGCGCAAGAAACCCGCAGCGTCCACCGGCAGGCCGGCGTTGCGGAGGAGCCGGTGCGAAGCGGCCTGCGTGGCCCAGAGCACCGCATCGCATTCGACGCGGCCGCCGCCCTCCAGCAGGACAAAGCCGTCGCCGCCGCCGCTCACACGGGCGTCGAGGCGGAAGTCGATGCCGCGCCCCTGGAACGCCCGCTCAAACACCCGCGCGGCCGCGGCGGGAAATTCCGGCAGGAGGCGCGGATTGCCCTGGAGCAGCATCAGGCGAAAGCCGGGATGCCGGCCCAGGCGTTTGTGGAGGGCTAGGGCCAACTCACAACCGCTCGCCCCGCCGCCGACGATGGCCAGCCGAAACGGCCCCGGACGCTGGCGCAGCCGTTTCTCCAGCGCGTCGATCTGGCGGAGGAGGTCGCCGAGCGGCCGCAGGACCAGCGACGCATCGGAAGCCGCCGCGTCGTCGGGCCGGGCCGGCAGCGAACCGAGGCCGAGGGAGAGAACGTCATAAACGAGCGCCGGCCGGCCGGCGAAGAGGACGCGGCGGCCCGCCGGATCGACGCCGGCCGCGCGTTCCGGCACGAAGCGGACCTTCGCCGACTGGCAGAGGCGCACGAGGTCGATGGTGATGGCGTCGAGGGGGTATTCGCCGCCGATGTGGGCGGGGACCATCGCCGAGTAGGGGACGACCGCCGCCTCGTTGACCAGGACAACGGCCACGCCCGCCAGGGGCCGCATCTTCCAACGCCGGATGAATACGAGATGGGCGTTGCCGGCGCCGACGAGAACGACGGTTTTTTCGATCGGGGAAGGGGAGGGATTCATGAGGGTGTGGTTCAAGCCGCTTCCTTGCCATGGACTACTGCGGCAAATGCCGGGGACAAAAACGTGTTCCCTCAACGCATGGCGCTTCACAGTCACGGTAGACGCATAGCCCTCGCAGGGTCTTTAGCGCCCACTGACACTCCTTAACCAACTCTTCTTCCACGTCGTATCCGTCCGCCCCGAACATCGCGAGTGCGTATTGCAGGTTCTCATAGAGAGGATCGTCGTCCAGACCCCGGGCAAATTCGCTTTCCATCTCCCGAACGTGGTTCGTGGACCGATCCCGGCCGGACACGAACGCATCCATCAGGTCGAGCAGCCGCTGATTTGGTTCGTGTGGAAACATAGTGATTCGTGGGCAGTCCGACAGGGTCAAGCACTCGGCCGCTTAGGACCAATCAGGGGCCCGTTTTTTCAAGTGGACCCGCTCACCGGCCCGCTTCGCTCAACAAGGCGCCAAGGCGGCTCGCCAGCTCGGCCGGCAATGTTTGCAACAACTCGCGTCCGATCAGGCCCACCTCGATCAAGTCGCGCAGGTGGACCCGGTCCTGATCGCGGTTGGACATCAGTTTCATCCGAACCAATCCGGCCAGCGAAACCACGTGCTTGCCCGGTTCGATCTGTTCGCGCTCCTCCACGGCCGGCGAAGGCAACGGATATTCGGGACGGACTTTCTCCTCCGCCCACAATAGATGCACGGCCTTGCGCGGGTTGGGGTCGGATCGTTCCAGGAACATGCCGACGCCCACCACCTCGAAGTAATCCAGCGCCACGGCGGCCGCCGCGGCGCGGGCGCGGGGCAGGTCCTGCCGTCGCAACAGAATGTCCACGTCCTTGGTCGTGCGGACGGCGGCGGGGTCTTTGGTCGCCACCCACAGCGCCACCGCCTGGCCGCCGACCAGGGCGTAGGCGATGCCCGCCTCCTCCAGGGCGCGGGCGATCCGTTGCAGCCGATCCGTCACTTCGTCGAGGGCCATCAGGTACCGCTCCCAGACGCCGGCGGCTGGCACGAGGTTCGCCGACATGCTTGGCTTCTCCCCCACGGCTTCGGGTCCGCTCCCCTCCCGGCCATTCTACCAGCGGGCGCGACAAACCGCATTGCCTGGGCGGAGTCGCCGTAAACGGACGCGGACGCGGGCCGCCGCCCCGGCCTCATTTCGGCGGAATGAAACGCCGCATGTTACCTCGCGTCACGGCGTCGCGGCGACGGCGGCGGGTTGCGGGGCGGCGGCCTCTTTCGTCCGGCCGCCGAACGACAGCACGCTGCCGCCGACCTGAATCCTGTCGCCGGACTTGAGCGGCGCGGGGCCGACGATCCGCTGGCCGTTGAGCAGCGTGCCGCCGACCGTGCCGGCGTCGGTCAGCACCCAGCGGTTGCCCTGGCGGGTGATCTTCGCGTGCAGCTTCTCGACCGCCGCGTCGCCGAACAGGCCCAGGTCGCACGACTCGGCCCGGCCGACGGTCGTTTCCGGCCGGGTCAGCAGCAGTTGCCGGCCGGGGCGGAAGCCCGATTCGACGCGCAGCCACGCCTCGCGCAGAATGACCTGGGCCAGCGGCACCGTGAGGCCGATGCACGCCCCCAGGGCCACGAAGCCGGTGGCGCTCGGCGACCACAAATCCTTGGCGTCGGCGTCCTGAAACAGGCCGGACCAGACGCCGTGCAGGTACACCGACAGGACGCCGCCGATCAGGCCGCCGACCGTGCCGCCGATCAGGCCGTTGCGCAGCTTGAGCACGGCGCCGCGCTTGTCTTCGTTGCGCATCACCGATCCGAGAAGGTCGTATCCCGCCGGCGCGGCCCCGATCAGCACGCCCGCCAGCGTCCAGCCGAACACCACCAGCCACGACGATTTGCCATCCGTGAAGTTGACAAGCACTTGGCCGATGAAACCGCCGATCAGGCCGCCGACCGCCCCGATGCCCAGGGCCATCGTCAGCCGCATCAGGAGCGGCGTCAGGTTGCGCTGCGAACCGACGGCCAGGGCGTCCACCAGGCCGAGGCCGAGGGCGACGAACAGGCCCAGCGACAGGCCGCGCAGCGCCGCCCCGCCGAGCGGCGAGTCGCCCTCGATGAGGCGGCCCACGACCCAGCCGAAATACGCCGCCGCCGCGCCCCAGGCGGCGCAGTAGTAGATGAACAGGCGAAAGGACATGGATGCGCTCCTTACTTTTTGGCGAGCGGGGGGCGTCAGCCCCCTGATTTAGCATTTTGTCGGCGACCGCATGAAGGATCAGGGGGCTTACGCCCCCCGCTCGCTTCTGCAATCACGTCTTTCAATGCAACACCTCCAGCGACGCCGGCACCACCAACTTATGTTGCAATTTCGCCCCCGAATTGAGGGTCAAGCCGATCGTGTAGACGCCGCCCTTGGTCGCCCTGACCTTCCACGTCACGGGGCTGTAGGGGCTGGACGACCCGGCCGGGACCGGCGCCACCGACTCCTTCTCGCGGCCCTCCGTCAGTTCCATGCCGCGCGGCAGCGTCAGCGCCAGCGTGGCGTCCGGGGCCGGGTTCTTGACGTAGGCGGTCAGCGTGAACTCCTTGCCGGCCGCCACCTCGCCGCCGGCCGTCATGCCGAGTTGGCCCTCGCCGCCGTCGCCGGTCACGCTGCCCAAGCCGTAAGCGAATCCGACCGTGCGCGTCTGCTTCGGCTGAAGTTCCTTCACGTCCCAATAGAGCGTCACGGCCGAGTCGCCGTCGGGGTTCTCCGCACTTTTCGCGTCCGCCATAGGCACAACCGGCACGTCCCAATGGGTGTTCGGGCCGTCCGCCTTCGCGCCCACGCCGCCGGGCAGCTCGCGCAGGGTGCTGACCGGCCAGGCGCCCAGCGTCACGCGGGTCGGCGCCTCCAGGCCGCCGCCGTACTTGAGACTAAGGTGGGCCACGATTCCGGGCTTCTGCAAGTCCTGATGCTCCTGCGCCGAGATGAAGTCGGGCACGTCCTCCGCCTTGTTGAACTCCTTCATCGTATTGCAAAGTTCCTTGGCGCCGGCGATGGTGAACGGCACGGCGTCGTTGCTGCCGATATAGGTGTCGAGCAGGAAACGCAGGCCGACGGCATTGACCTTGCCGTCGTCGTTGGTGATGTCGTAGCGGATCAGGCAGGTGTCCAGCAGCCGCTTCTTGCCGTCGGGCGACAGGCCGCCGGGCACGATCTCCACGTATTGGGCGATGGTGATCGGCGGGCCGGAATGCACCCACACGGCCTTGGCGCCGATCAGCCGGTGGCCCTCCTGATCGTAGCCCAGGTCCTGCTTCATGGGCTTCCACTGGCCCTGCTCCACCCCCCACAGGTACTCGGCGTCGGGCTTTTGACCGATGCGCACGCAGACGTTGTTGGTGCGGCCGAATTCGTCGTAGACCAGCTTCGTCTTGAACTTTTTCGGGTCCGCCAAGTCCGGAGTGCCCAGGCCGAAGCGCATGCTCGGCGCCGGCAGGAAGTCGTTGGGCTGCAAGGCGTCGTGAAATTTCAGGCCGAGGACCGGGTGGTCGTAATCGACCGCCGGTAGCTCCGGGTCGCGGGCCTCGCGGAACAGCAGGTCGCGGCCCACCGCCGTCATCAGGCCGATGGCCACAATACCGATCGGCAATAGGCGCATCCACAGCGCCCGCTGCTTGAAAAGTCCGGCCAACGGCCGGGCCGCCACGGGAGTCGGGGCGGGGGCGGTCGCGGCGACCGCGGCGGCCGGCGACGCCAAGGCCGGGGAAGGTGACGGGGCCGGCGTCACGGGCGGGGGCGCCGGCGCGTCGAAGGCGAACGGCGCGGGGCTTGGCGCCGGGGCCGATGCCACGGCGGCCGGCGCCTCGAAGGCGAACGGTGACGGCTCCGGGGCCGGCGCGGCGGACGCCGGTACGGGCGTCGGCTTGCTGCTGCGCACCGCCGGCCCGTCGCCGACGCTCAACGTCACCGGCACGTCGAAGCGCTGGTTGCCGTTGGCCGTCACCTTGAGGCAGGCGGTCAGCGTGGCGCCGGGCTGGCCGGGGACCTCCTCCACGATCAGCGGAATCGTGGCCGTCTGGCCGCGGTAGGTCGGCCGGCCGACCGTCAGCCACGGCTGATCGCTGGCGCCGTAGGCCACTGCCGCCCGCTTTTCCTGCGTCACCACGGATACCACATATTCCAATCGCTGGCCCGGCTTGCCGCGCAGCGTGACGGCCGGCTCGCTCAGTTCCACCTTCGGCGGCTTGACCAGGCCGAGCGTCTCGAACAGCTGTTGCACGGCGGCCTGGCCCGAGGCCGTCGGCCCTTGCACCGGGTAGGTCCAGCGGTTGCTCTCGTACCAGCGGGCCACGGCCCCGTTCTCGATGAGGACGGCCGCCTCCTTGACGTGCTGCTTCGCCTTGGCCGCCAGTTGTCGCGGCGACAGGGCGCCCGACAGCACCCCCTCGGGGAACGGATTCACCGGCACGGACACGCCCACGACGACGGTGACGGTGCCGGCGTTGGACTCCAGCACGATCTCCGCCCGCTGCGGCTTCTCGTAGGCCCGGAGCCGTTTGCCCACAATGCGGACGGCTATCGTCGCTTTATCGAAGAATTGGAACAGCTTTTCAGGCGAGCCGGGGTCGCCCAGCACGATCCAGGGGCAGTTGTTTTCGACCGCCGCCTTGCCGTACACCAGCCGGTCCTTGGCGTTGGTCAGGGTCAGCTCGAAACGCCGGTCCTCGCCGACCGGGACGACGCCGAGGTCCTTTTGGGTCGGCTCGACCTGGAGCTGAGGCGGCTGGAGCGGCGTGCCGGGCATCTTGCCGAGCAGGTCGTCGAGGCCGCGTTCCTTGTCGGGCGCCTTGGCCGCGGCGGCCGCCGCCATCGCCAGATCGACGCGGCCCAGAGAGCCGAAGAACTTTTCGAGATAGCCCTGCCGGAGCATGTCCGTCGCGGCCCGCGGGTCGCGCTGGCAGGCGAGGGCGAGCTGGAGGAAGTTGCGGCAAGTCTCTCCGGCGGGAAAGACGAACGGGGTCGGAAAGGCCCAGACGCCGTAGTTGATGGACTCGCCCGCCGCCCCGCCGGCGCCGTTGAGCGGGATGCCGTCGTAGTAGCAGTACGCGGCTTCCGAGGGGTTGGCGCGAGAGCATTTACTGCAACGCCGAGGCATGCGATGGCTCCGGGGCGGATTCAGACGACGAAAAAAGCTACCTTCCCCTCGTTCCCCTCGTTCCCAAACTCCTGTTTGGGAACGCCCCCCCGCGTCGGCCGGGCGCGAAACGGGAGTTTCGCGGAATGCGTTCCCAAACTCCTGTTTGGGAACGCCCCCCCGCGTCGGCCGGGCGCGAAACGGGAGTTTCGCGGAATGCGTTCCCAAACAGGAGTTTGGGAACGAGGGCGGGATTTTGACAAAACCCCTCGCTTGCGCTTCGGGCTGGTATGGGTCTTGAGCATATCACGGCAGCCGGATCACGTACACCGTGCCGTCTCCGTTGGCGGTCAGCAGGTCGCGGCCGTCGGGCGACAGGGCCACGCCACGGACGCCGCCGAAGGGCGGCGGCGGAGTCCATTCCCAGATCGGCTGCGGCTTATTCACGTCGAACACGGCCGCCTTGCCTCCGAGGACGGCGGCCACGCGCTTGCCATCGCCGCTCAGGGCGGCGGCCGTCAGACCGCCGAGGTTCAGGCCGATACTCCCCGTCTCCTTCGGCTCATCGCCCGTCACCTGCCAAACCGGGGCGGTCGCGCCGCCGAAGAAGGCGGCCTGGGCGTCGGGCAGGAACGGCGCCCACGCTACGGGGTTGTTCCATTCGTGGAGGACCGACTGACAGCGGAGTTGCAGCAACCGCTCCTTGCCGCCGCCGACGCGGATCGCCCGGTGCATGTCGGGCGAAAGCGTCACCGTGGCCGGCCCGCCGTCCTTGCCGGGGTCGAAATAGCGCACCTGCCGGCCGTCGGCCAGCCGCCACATCCGCACCGTGCCGTCCTGGCCGCCGGTCAGCGCGAATCGGCCGTCGCGCGTGACGGCGGCGGAAATGATCGGCCCGTTGTGCTGCTTGTCGTAGGCCGGCGCTTTCGGCTGTCCGCTCTCCACGTCCATGAAGGGAAGCGTCGCCCAGGCATTGCCGTAGTAGAAGATACGCTTGGCGTCCGGGTGGAAACCGACGCC
>Ga0182024_10025906_pt1 | contig 10321 bp, 4 predicted proteins | sample P32metaG_FD_120480 | JGI IMG/M metagenome (GOLD analysis project Ga0182024, IMG submission 120480) | Permafrost microbial communities from Stordalen Mire, Sweden - P3-2 metaG (Illumina Assembly) | ecosystem: Environmental > Terrestrial > Soil > Wetlands > Permafrost | place: Sweden: Stordalen...
CTTCTGCCACACGGATAGATTGTCGGGCTCGGCCTTCAAACTCTGCCGGATGGCACGCAGCGCCAGGTCGTCCTGCCCATTCAGGTGATAGGCCTGGGAAAGATAATACTGTGCGTCTGCGTCGCCTGGAAGAACGCGGATGCAGTGCTGCAGCAGCCTGATGGCCTCTTCCTTTTGGCCCGCGGCCAGTTTGTAGATGCCCGCCTTCAGCAGAAGATCCCCGTCGTTGGGCGCGAGCTTCAGAGCCTCGTCATAGACGGCCGCGGCCTCGGAGGTGCGGCCTGCCTCCTCCAGCAACATGCCTTTCAGCTTGATTGCCGGCGCAAAATCCGGACGCTGCTCAAGCACGCGAAGGACAAGCTTCATTGCCTCCTGCTTGTCGCCGTGCTCCGCGACGCTGAGCGCCTGGTGGAATTGCCGCATCAGAGCGGACTCGGCGGGACGGCCCGTGTTCTGCGCCCGAACAGCGGCTCCTGCGGCAGCAAACAGCGCCGCCAAGAGCAGGACTGCATGGAAACGATTTGCAGCGCCGATAGCCATACTAAGGCAGCTTGCCGCTGTGCTCGGGCAGTTTGCTGGAGACCACTCCCTGCCCCTCGCGCACCACATAGAATCGGTCGGTCGGCAGATTGGTGAGCATTTCCTTTTTCCCATCCGGCCACAAGACTTCAGCCTGATCGAGACGCTCATGTCGGCCCAGCCCGAAGTGTATGCGCAGATCGTGCTGCGACAGGTAACTTCCGCCGCTGAGGACTTCGCCCAGCTGCACCAAGTCTCCGGCTGTGGCTCGTACGCGCGCATTCAAGGCCAGACGATTGCTCTTTACGCCTTCCAGTTGAAAACTGACCCAATGGTTCTGCGGGCCTCCTTCAGGACGCAGAATCATGGGCTTGCCCACCAGGTTTTCAATCACCGCCTCCATTTTTCCGTCGTTGAAAAGATCGCCGACAGCCAGCCCGCGGCTCACCTGCCTGATCTGAATCGCCTCTCCAGCCAGGTTGCTGGCGTTCCTGAAGGTTCCGTCTTGTTGATTGACAAACAGAAGCTTCGGCTCCAGGTATCGGGTGGCCGTGTGAGCGCTGTCCACTTGCGGATAGACGTGTCCGTTGACCAGGAAGAAATCTTCCCAGCCATCGTTGGCGAAGTCGACAAAGGCGTCTCCCCAGCCCACATAGCCTTGCGTGCCCCTGGCAATTCCCGAAACGATTGACGCATCGGTGAAGTTCATCCCTCCCTCGTTGCGATAGAGGGCGGCATACTCATTGTCAAAATGCGAAAGCACCAGAGACATGCGCCCGGTGTGTAGATAGTCGCCAAGGGCAACTCCCATATTGGCCTGTTCAAATCCGTCCTCGTTCGCCGCCACGCCGGAAGTAAGAGCAACATCCACGAATTTTCCCGCGCCGTCGCCCTGGTAGAGGTAGTTCGCCTGGCCGTCGTTGGTCACAAAGAGATCGAGCTTTCCGTCGTTGTCGAAATCCGACCAGATCGCGGTCAGCCCATAGCGGCGCTCAGGATCGTCGACTCCGGATTGTTTCGATACATCGGTAAACGTTCCGTCCCCGTTACTGTGGTAAAGATTGTCGGGAGATCCCTTCAGCCCGCGCGGGCCGCATTGCACATCGAGTCCCAGGTACTTGCACGATTTGCCGGAACCGAATACGGGCAGATTGTCCAGGTGAAAATCCACATAGTGCGATATAAAAAGATCGGCCCAGCCATCCCCGTCATAATCACCAAAGGCCGCTCCCGTCGCCCACCCGGAATCGCCGGCAAGTCCGCTGGCCTTGGTCACGTCGGTAAATGTTCCGTCGCCGTTGTTGCGATAGAGCACCACGCCGCCCAGACAGGTCACCAGCAAATCCGGCCAGCCGTCATTGTTGTAGTCGCCAACCACGGCGCCCATCGCCCAGCAGGGATAGCCTACCCCGGCTTTCTCGGTAACATCGGTGAATGTACCGTCGTGGTTGTTATGAAATAAGGCGCTCCGTGCTTTGACGCCATGCAGAGCCATTTCCACGCTCTGCGCATTCGTAAAATAAATGTCCGGCCAGCCATCGCGGTCGTAATCGATGAGCGCGACTCCCCCGCTCATCGACTCCGCAATGAATTTTGCCGCAGGACTCGACAAGTGTTCGAAATGAATGCCGGTGGAATCCGTAATGTCGACCAAATGAGGATAGTTGGCAAGGGCGCCGGTTGCCTTACTCTCGGCCTCCGCCTTTTTACGCTCTGCAGGCGGTAGCGGGGTGGGCGTTCCCATTTGTGCCGTCGCCCCCGTACTCATGCAGAGGATGAAAACTGCAATGCACGATCGGAGAAATGCAGCCGTCAGCATCTTCGATGCTCCAGCAATGCGCCGCACTCCGATCCTAGGGTTGATCCTGCTCGTCTGCACGAATTTCCTTGGGCTGAACCTGCAATTCTTTATACAGTGCGAGCAACTTCTCTTTCATCTCCTTAAATTTCTTATAGAAGTCCATCTCGCGCTTCGCATCGTCCACGCGCCCCATCTTGCGATAGAGAGTCGCCAGGCGGTAGTGCGCGGTGGCATTCGTGGGCTCCAGTTGCACGGTATCTTCGAGCAGCGGCAGAGCCTTGTCCGCTTGATTCATCTCAATCAATGTCTTAGCCAGTCCAAGCTTTGCCTCCGCATCGGCTGGCTGCAGCTCGACGGCTTTCGTGTATTCCTTATAAGACTGCTCGATATTTCCTTTTCGGCCGTCAATCTCCGCGAGCCTGAGGATCGATTTCTCATCCTGAGCATTTTCCCGCAGCGCGGCGTGGTATTCCTGTTCGGCCTCTTTCTTTATTGTTTCGTCCGTCGAGGTCTGGAGCAGTTCGGCCAATTCAAAATGAACGCCCGGAAGATGCGGATCGACGGCAATTGCCTTGCGATACTGCGCGATGGCGCCGTTGGTATTTCCCTGCCTGGTGTCTTCGTGGGCCAATAACTGATGCATTTGCGCGGAGTCCGGCGCAGCCAGCGACAGCGCGAGCATCGACTCACCTGCAAGATCGGAATAGGTGCGATAGGCGGCATAGAGCACCTCCGCATTATCGGGGTCTGCCTTCCGCAACTGCGCGATGACGAGCGCGGCCTTCTCCAGGTCGCCGCTTTGCGTATAGAGGCCAACAAGCTCCAGACCAAGTTGTACCTGAAAGCGCCGCTCCTGCAGCGCGGGGAAGGCCGCCTCCATATCCTTGCGCGCGTCGGCAAAATCCAGCGTGCGGCTCTCGGCCATTCCCAGCAACCCTTGAATCTTCGCCAGGCCGGGCTGCCGCTCTTCTTTGCGCGCAGCCAGCGCGGCGCGAAAGTGAGGAATGGAATCGGCTGCCTTTCCCTGAAAGAACAGCAGAACGCCCAGATTTGCCTGCGCATCCACATTTTCAGGATCAATGGCCACCGCGGCCTGGAACTCCGGAATCGCCAGCGCGGGCTGCTTGTCACGGAGGTAGCCGTCTGCCTTCTGGATATGCGCCGCAAACTCCTCCTGCTTGTCTCCTGTCGCCTGAGAGAGACACGACGCAGCACCCAGCAACAATACAAACCCAGCACAGGCAATTCCAAGCTTGGCAATCATTCTGAACCATCCAGAGATATAGTGGGGTAAATCATGAGTATGACTCAAAAAAGCAAGAGACGGCGACGAATCGCCGTCTCTTGCAGGGGCCGAACTTGCCCGGGTTAGAAGCTCACACGCAGCCCAAGCTGCAGGTTGCGCCCGTAGACTGTTAACCCTCTGATTGGGCCTGTGCCCGAGTAGGGCTGGCCAACGCCAGCAGCACCGCTAAGGTTGGTGTTGGACGGAGTGCCAAAGCTGGGATGATTGAACACGTTTTGCGCATCTGCGCGAAACTCAATCTTGATCCCCTCCCTCCATGGAATCGAGAACCCCTTGGCAGTGGACAGGTTGAAAGTATTGATTCCCGGCCCATAGAGGCTGTTCCTTCTCACGTTGCCAAAGGTTCCATTGGCCGGCTCAAGGAATGCGGTTGGGTTAAACCAGTTGAGGATGCTGCGATTGGATGGGTACAGACTGACTCCGGGGTTCCGGTTTGGAAACTGTGTGCCTGCCTGAGCAAAGGTGTTCTGGTTCCCGTAGACGGTGAAGGGGTTTCCGGTCTGGAGAATAACGGTTCCGGCAATCTGCCAACCCCCAACCGCCTCGTCCATCAAGCGGTTACCGTTCAGGAACTGCTTGCCTCTGCCGAACGGCAGTTGATAGACCGCATATCCCTTGAAGGCATTGCGGACATCGAAGTTGGAGTTGCTGTAGTTGGCCGCGGGGTTATTTGCAATTTGGTAATCCTGCGGGCCGCCGCGGCTCCCCCATCCCGAGGAATCCTGGTCGTCCAGCATATGTGACCAGACATAGTTGAAGCTAAGGCTCAAGCCGTTGGTCATGCGCTTGGTAATAGAGGCCTGCAGCGAGTTGTAGTTGGAGACGGCGTTATTCGTGCTGCCACCGATGCTCTGGTACTGCGGGTAGGGACGGCCTGACGGCACGTCATTGGACGATAGCAAATTCTGCGGCACTTGGTTGAGATCGGTAGGGAAGTTCAGGCCCGATCCGTGGCTGGCCACGTAGGCAACCTCGGCTACAAAATCGGTGGTGAGCGCGCGCTGAACCGAGACGTTCCATTCAAGGATCCTGGGGACTGGGGTGTGGTATTGGATGTAGCCTGCCGATTGGCCGTTGAACCGGGTCGGATCCGCGGAAGCCGCTGAATAGGGCAGTGGTGTCGAGGAGACTCCGCCAGTGACCGGCGTGATCAGGTTACCATTCCCACCGAGAAGGGTGATCGGAGTGATGCCATTTGTCTGGTCAGCATCGCTACCGGACGAAAGAATTTCGGCCCCCATTCCGTAGTTGGTATTGCTTCCGCCGTAGGTGTCCAGGCTCCAGGTATAGGAGTAAAGTCCAAACCCGCCCCGAAGCGTGGTCTTGGGATCGTGTGCCCAGGCGAAGCCAAGGCGCGGCTGCCAAGTGTTGAAGGTATTGGCCTGCAAGGAGGTGCGGCCGTTGGCGTGGGTGCTGCCGAACCAATAGGCGCCCGGCGTATTGGTCGCCGGATTGATGATGGTTGGGTCGAAGCTCGACATATTGTTCTTGACTTCGTTCCAGCCATGGTTGATCTGGTAGCGCAGGCCAAGATTCAGTGTAAGATTCGGGCGCAGCTTCCAATCGTCCTGTACGAATATCTGCGGGGTCTTCATGCGCGCACCAAACTCAGGTGCAACAGCTGCGCTCCAATTGTTGGCATAGCCCAGCAGAAAGTCTGCATATTCCATGCCCGTTCCGGCTTTCGGGCTAGCAACACCGGTAGTGGGGTCGACTACCCACTGCTGGGTGTACTGGCCAGAGAACTGGAAGGTGCCAGCGTTGATGTTGCCCCAGGCCGTGGAATTGTTCTGGTAGGTCAAGAGTTCTCCGCCGAAGTGAAGGATGTGCCTGCCGCGAATCATGGTCACCACATCGGAGGGATCAAAGGTGAACTCCTTATACACTGCGTTCGAGCTGGGAGAGATCCAGGCATAGGGATACGTGCCGGTGAACTGGACATTGGGGAAGTCGTCCGCCTTTGCAAACTGCCAGCCCAGCTGGCTGGCGTAACCTTTGTTCAGGGCGAGGTCTTTAAAGAAGTTCAACTGATCGGTGAATCCCATCCTGGCTTCGTTGATGGTGCGCGGGCTGATGTTCCACACGTCGGTGACCTGAGCGTTGTTGTTGTCCACGTCGCCGCTCTGGCAACTGACGGGGCAGGCGAACACGGTGCTTGGGTACATGACCGGAGTGTCGCTCTGCGTATCGGACATGGTGATGCGGTTGTTCGACTTAACGTCGTAATCCAACCGGCCGAAGAACTTCCTATACGGCGTGGATTGCAGCAGGCTGGCGCGGAAGTTATTCTGTTCTTCCCCTTCCGAACCGATCGATGGAGGGACAAACGAGCCTCCGCCAATATGGCTTGTCGGGGTCGGGTAGAACTGCTGAACCTTTGCCGCTAATGAGTCGAACAGAGTCGAGGGGATGGCGTTCCTCCCAGCATTTTCACTGGCAAAGCTCTTCCGGACCGGGTAAGGGTTGCCCTTGGAATCGTGCGCAATGGTCTGCGTGGTCGGATCGTAGATGTTCTGCATGCCGGTGAAGTCTCCGGCCAGGACAGCGGTGGTTGGAATGCTGTTCGTAGCAGTATTGTTGCCGTGGTCGATGATCTGATCGTAGTCGAAGAAGAAGAACATCTTCCTCTTCAGGATCGGACCGCCGACGGCAAAGCCGAAGTTGTTGTAGCGCAAATGCGGGATTGGCTGAGCCGTGGCGCCGAACAGGTAGGGCTGTGCCGTCAAAGCGTCGTTCTGGAAGTAGTCGTAGGCCGCGCCATGGAACTGGCTGGTGCCGCCCTTGGTGATCTGGTTGAAGATGGCTCCGCCGACGCCATACTGGGCCGAAAACGACGAGGTGTTGATCTGGAGTTCGGAGACAGTCTCAAAGACTGCGGGATTGGCATTCTGGCTGTGCGAGAGCGTGGTTGACGCTCCATCCGCCAGGATGTTGCTGTAAGGCAGGTTGCCATTGATCGCCACTACCTGGCCTGGATTGGACGATCCCTGGCTTCCGTTGGGGGTGCCGGTAGCGCCGGGCAGCAGGATCATGAAGTTTTCCCAGCTCACTCCCGCCGCCCCTGCAACCTGAGGCAGTTGCTCCATGGACTTCGCTTCCAGGGTGGTGCTCTGTTCGCTGGTCTCGGTCTTTAGCAGGGGCACATCCGTAGTTACTTCGACCGTTTGCGTCGCCGCGCCGACCTTCAGTTCACCATTCACCGTGGTGAAACCGACCTGCAGCGTGATGGGGCCGCGCACGAGTTTCTCGAAGCCTTCCTTGGTGAATGTGACCTTGTAGCTTCCGGTCACGATCGAGGACGTATCGTAGAGACCGTCCTGATTGGTGGGATAATCCTTCGATACGCCCGTATCGACATTCAAGACCGTGACCGCCACGTCCGGAATCAAGGCTCCCGTACTGTCGGTTACTGTGCCGCGAATGTCGCCGGCGTTTGTGCTCTGCGCAATGCAGACCCCGCTTCCAAGAATCAGAAGGAGGGGCAGGACCCATCGATGGAAGTTCGTCATGGAACTGCCTCCAGAAGCTTAGCGAGTCAACGGTTTTCGTCTTTCCAGCAGGGAGGAGAGACCACTGAATATAGAGCGTATACAAAGAAAAACAGTCGGCTGTTTTTAGGCAACCTTCTGCCACGCAATCGGACGGGCGTGATTTAATCACGCACTGATAATCGTTGTCAAGAAAGTTTCGTCGCCGGATAGTGTCAAGCTTTGTTAGGAAGCCGAAGACTGATTTTCGATATCCAGGTTGATTCTCTGGAAGATGCAGGAGATGATGCGGCATGAGATTCTTGTCGGCGACATCTACGTCAGGGAATGACCGGCAATGAGAGGCGAGCGATGTCGGAACACGGAGCTATGAGTTTTCCAGATTTGCGAACTGATCTTGGAACAGCGATTCGAGTCCGTCTGGGCAAGCTCGCCAGACTTCTCCCCTTTCCGGTAGTATGCGCCGCTTGCCTTCTTCTGAGTAGCTGCCCCAACTCGACCCAGACCACACAAACCGTACTCGCCGGGCCCGCCGTCCAGGTCGTTGAAACTACCGGTGATCGGGCGATGCTGCTGCAAGCACAGCCGAACGTCTCCTTTGCAACCGGCGGAAATTCCAGCGCTACCGTCGTTACAGTGGACGCCACGACCCAGTATCAGCAGATGGATGGGTTTGGCGGTTCCCTGACCGATTCTTCCGCCTGGTTGATATGGAACAAACTCAGTGCTTCGCAACAAACTACATTGATGCAACAACTCTTCAGTCCGAGCAGTGGCATCGGTATCAGTTTTCTGCGCCAGCCCATGGGCGCAACTGACTTCTCGGCGAGTGGCAACTATAGTTATGACGACATGCCCGTGGGCCAGACGGACCCCAATCTCACCAACTTCTCAGTAGCTCACGATGCCGCTTACATTATCCCTTTGGTCAAGCAGGCTCTTGTCATCAATTCGAACATCAAGCTAGTCGCGCTGCCCTGGAGTCCGCCTGCCTGGATGAAAACGACCGGAACACTGAATTCCGGAACCATGAATGGCGGAAATATGAACCCGGCCTACTTCCCAAGCCTGGCGCAGTATTTCGTCGATTTCGTGCAGGCTTACCAGCAGCAGGGCATCCCCATCTATGCCCTGTCCGTGCAGAACGAGCCTCTCTACTCGACTACGGGATACCCGTCAGAATCTCTCGCCGCGAGCGACGAATCAACCTTCATCGCAAGTAATCTCGGACCTGCCCTGAGCACTGCCGGACTCGGGAGTGTGAAGATCTTCGCCTATGAACACAATTGGGATAACACGGCCTATCCGGAGTCGATGCTCGGCAGCTCCGCCGCACAGTATCTTGCCGGCAGCTCGTTTCACTGTTACGCGGGCGATCCCAGTGCACAATCAACCGTGAAAACTGCCTTCCCCGCCAAGGACATTTGGTTCACAGAATGCTCGGGCATTACTTCATCCAGCTTTGCCGGCGACCTGGTGTGGAACGCCGAGCACTTGCTGATCGGCGCCACGCGCAACTGGGCCCGAAGCGTCTCCCTTTGGAATCTAGCTCTCGATCAGAACTCTGGCCCCAAAAACGGCACTTGCTCCAACTGCCGAGGGGTAGTGACGATCGACGACAGTGTTTCCCCGGCCAATGTCACTTTTAACGTGGAGTACTACATCCTGGGACATCTGGGAAAGTTCGTCCTCCCGGGCGCGCACCGCATCGATTCAAATACTTTCGGCGCCGGCAGCATAGAAGATGTCGCTTTTCAGAATCCCGATGGATCGATCGTCCTGCTGGTGCTGAACTCCGCCAGCAACGCCGGAACCTTCACCGTGAGTTCCAAAGGCCAGTCATTCAATTACACGCTGCCGGCCGGGGCTGTTGCCACCTTTAGCTGGCAGTAATCTGTGTTCTCTCTAGCGCGTCAGAGTGAACTCGCCCCGCAGTTGGATGTCGTCCGAAGAACCTCCGACCAGAACCGTGAAGTCACCCGGCTCGGCGCTCCAGTCTTTCTTCTGAACGTCATAAAAGGAGAACGCCCTGCGCTTAAGCGTGAGGGTTACACGCCTGCTCTCGCCCGGCTTCAGGTTTACTTTTGCGAATCCCTTCAACTCCTTGACAGGCCGTGGAACGCTGGCGTGCGCGTCGCCCACATACAATTCCGCCACTTCCGCCGCTGCACGTTGACCTGTATTTCTTACATCAAACGAAACCGTCACAGGCTCGTTCAAGTTTCCATTCTGCGGCATCACCAACAACTTACTGTATGCGAACGTGGTGTAGGAAAGACCGTAACCGAACGCGAACAGCGGCTTCGTTTCCGAACGATCAAAGTGCCGGTATCCCAGGAAAATGCCTTCCGAGTACTGCACCCGGTTCCCGCCATTTTCCGGGTAATAGCTGTGAAACGTAGGATTGTCTTCCCAGCGGCGCTCAAAAGATGCCGGCAGCTTGCCCGACGGGCTGTAATCGCCAAAAAGGATTTGGGCTAGCGCCGTCCCGCCCTCCTGTCCCGGATACCATGCGTGCAGAATAGCTGGAACATTCTTAATCCATCCCGTCATGTCCACGTTTCCGCCGGCGGTCAGCACAACAATCACGTTCTTGTTCACGGCGCTGATTTGCCGAATGAGTTCGTCCTCGCCGCCCGGAAGCTGGAAAGTTCGATCAAAACCCTCTCCTTCCGTCTTGGGATCGAATCCCGCGCAAATGATCACAGCATCTGCCTTCGCAGCCAGAGCTTTGGTTTCGCGGCCGATGAACGCCTCGGCTCGAGTCACCCCGAAACCCACAATGGCGCTGCCCACCGATTCGAAATATTCGAGACGGATCTTGTACGCTTGGCCACCTTCCAGATGCCGCGCAGCAGTATCCATTGTCTGAGAATGAGGTAGCCAGTCATCGATCGCAATCTCGTCGCCGACGTAAAGCCGAACCCCATCGTCTGCGGAGGTGAAAAACTTATAATCCCCGCCCTCCTTCGGCACGATATAGCCTGTCCAACGAATCGAGAAATGATCGACCGGTTCGCCCGCGGCAAAACTGCCTTCTCCCCAATCAAAGTGGACATGCTTGTCGGTGCGAACCAGAGCAGGCGCGCCTTTGAGTTCTTCGTTGCTGAAATATTCGCCCTTTAAACCACTCTCGCCGTTGGGAGCAGTAACGAACTCGGAGCTTTCAAAAACCTCGTCGAGAGGAGGAACGTCGACCGCATACAA
>Ga0182024_10025907_pt1 | contig 10321 bp, 12 predicted proteins | sample P32metaG_FD_120480 | JGI IMG/M metagenome (GOLD analysis project Ga0182024, IMG submission 120480) | Permafrost microbial communities from Stordalen Mire, Sweden - P3-2 metaG (Illumina Assembly) | ecosystem: Environmental > Terrestrial > Soil > Wetlands > Permafrost | place: Sweden: Stordalen...
CTCGTATTCGAGCGGATCGGCGCGATCTTCGCTTGGGGGCGCCAGCCGACGCCGGACGACTTCCACCGTATCGACGAGGAACGTCGACTCGCCTCACCCGGCTGACGACCGGAGTGCATATCTGCCTGATCTGGCGCCGGCGATCGGCTCCAACGGATCCGGTGGCGCAGCCCTCACCAATTTCACCAGGCCTCACCGCAGTTGCTGTGCCTGCCCTCGTTTCGCTTTGGCGATCACGACTCGTCGCCCGACGCGTGGTAGAGGTCGAGTTCGTTCGTGCCGTCGTTGACGAACACGATGCTCTAGTCGTTCGGAGTGATAGCCAGACCGAACAGATCACCCCGCCGTTCTTGACGCGCGTCGTGGTCGGGAGCTGCTTTCCCGGCAGGTGTGACCTCGATCGCGTTGCCGTCATTGCCATTGACAACGATGACGTCACCGTGAGGTGCCACCACCATGCCGAGCGGCGCGTTGAGCGCACCACCCGACGAGATCTGCGTCGCGGCTGCGGTCAGCGCAGTTGTGCGCGTCAGGACGTCAGGAATGGCGCAGATTGTGTTAGTCGGTGCGTTGTCCACGTACAGGGTTCCGTTCGGCCCAGAGCCAGACCGGTCGGGGCGAGCACCAGTGCGGCACGATTGTCAGGCGGAGTTACTCGAACCAGCGCTTGTTACTGCGCGGTCGAGGGCGCCTGAGTCGCGTGTGTCAGCTTGGTGTGCGCTTGAGTGTGCCGTGTGCTTGTGTCGGCTGCTTCTGAACCTTCGGGACGGGGTAGGGCGTCGGCTTCTTCGGGTTGAGCTCGAGCAGCTCGCCCGAGGTGCATTCACCCGCGATTGGTGCCTTCTTGATGTTGGACGACGTGGCGGGCAGCGTCGGGGGCACGGTCACCGGAGCGGCCAGTGTGGGCAGGGTCGAGGTGAGGTCGCCGACGGTCTTGTGACGCCATGGCGAGATGTTGGGCACCGTGACACCGAAACGTTCGGCGAGGAACTTCAGTTGCGAGGTGTGGTCGAAGACGTCGGAGCAGACCCAACCGCCTGTACTGAACGGCGAGACGACGAGCATGGGGACTCTGAAACCCAGGCCAATCGGTCCGGGGTTGGTCTTCGACAATGACGACGCTGTGACGAACTCGCCGGGAGTGCCGGGCGGCGCCGTTGGTGGCGCGACGTGATCGAACCAGCCGTCATTCTCGTCGTACATGATGAACAACACGGTGCTGGCCCACACGTCGGGGTTCGACATGAGCGACGCGAGTATCTGCGACGAGTACCACTCGCCGAGAGCGGGCGGCGCGGGCGGGTGTTCGTCGTAGCCGACGGGCGGGATGATCCACGACACGGCCGGGAGCGTGTTGTTGGCGATGTCGCTCGCAAAGGTGTTCGGGCCTTGCTCCGTGAGGCCCGAGTTGTTCGTCGGGACGTTGGGTCCGTAGTTCTCGAACGCGTTCTGGTAGAGCGTCGGGTTGACCGACTGCTGATACTGCTCGAAGTACATCAACGTGTTCTTGCACGTCAGCATCGACAGGCTGTTGCCGGGCTGGTACGTCGGACCGAACGGGTTGTACACCTTCCAACTCACTCCGGCGTCTTGGAGCACTTCCGGCATCGTCGTCCACGAGCAGGTGAACTCGGGCGCCAGGTCAGTGCTCGTGAGGATGTTGCCGTTGGTGACGAGAATCGGTCCGCCGGCCGTACCGGCGGGGTCCAAGGTGCCGGTCATCTGGAGCAGACGGTTGGGATGCGTCGGCCCGAGCACCGAACAGAAGTAGCGATCGCAGATCGTGAAGTTCTTCGCCAATGCGTAATAGAACGGCAGGTCGGCGTCCGTGTAATAACCCATCGTCAACGTGCCCTCGGCCGGCCCCTCGTACGCGGTGGATGTGTGGGTCGACACGAAACTGTTCATCGCCCCGTGGTTCCAGGACGCGTGCTCGGCTTGCCAAGAGTGCGACAGATCGTTGGTGCACTCGGCCACGGCTTTCACTGAATCGAGGTGGAAAGGCAACAACGTTTTGGCGTGCCCGCTCCCCGGCCAGGGTTGCGCGAAGGCATCCGATTTGGCGTTGAAGCCGTTTACGCCGCCAAGGGAGCCGAAGTAGTGGTCGAACGACCGGTTCTCGTGCATGAGGAACACGACGTGCTCGACAGCGCCGAGGTCGGAACCGGCCGCCGGCGTCGCGGCCGCCCTCGTCGCGAGGTCTTGGCCCGCTTTGAGGAGTTTGGATCTCGACAGGCCGAAGACGGCGGCTGCCCCAAGACCCCCGGCCAACACCTGTCTGCGACTGAGTTCATCGGTCATAACGCGCATCGTGTCACGAACGACACCTCGATGCCATGAGTAGTCCATACGACGTTCATATAGATGACGTCGGCATACGCGGGCCTCATCAAATGTGATTACTCGACGTCGGTGCTCGCTCGCACCGCGCCGAGTCAGATCCACCGTCGGAACCGCCGTTCCGAACTGCCGTCATCTCGGTGCAATTCGCACGGACCGCGCACAGATCGCCGGCCTCGACCAATGCGTTCGTAGGCATCTGGTCGAGGTCCGTTGTGGTCGCCGTTCGTGGGCTCGACGTCGTTCTCCGGTTGATCCGTCGAGAGTCTGTTGACGGCCTGTCACCGTGAGGCTGATATCGCAGGCTGTTTGGTATCGGCTGCGTCTGAGGTTCGTTCGTCGGTGGGGCGGCTTGCTCGTGGGTTGCGATGCGCGGGGTCGCGTTCGCGCAGCAAATGCAGTTGTCGTTCCCGCTTGTCCGAGCCGGATGAGCGCGGCGACTCTGGAGGGAACCGCGTTCGTTGCAGACCGGTCGGTAGGTTTGGCGTGATGAGCATCGTGGTCGAGCACGGCACCGCCGACACGAGCAGAACCTGACCGAGATCGTGATGGTGCACCTCGAAGCCGGCGTACTTGGGGAGGTCCGTCGCCGCGCCGACTCCGACGGTCGGTCAGTATCCCCTTGGATCCACGCGCCTTAGAGCAAGCGGTACGCCGCGCAGCCGGTTGAGCTCGCGTCGAATCGTCTTGCTCAGTGGGTGAAATCGCAGGGCGGACACCAGAGACCGCAGATGTTCCAATCTGCATATTGCGGGTCTGGCGGAACTGTCAGAAGAGTCCCGCTTGCGGATGTCCCTCTCAGCGTGCCGTCCGGAGACATCTCGAGCCGTGTCAACGTGTCCGGGTATAGAGCGAGCAGCGGGCCGAGTGCCGCCCGCTCGTTCGGGTCGAGGTCGTGAAGCGCGTCGGCCATCTGCAACGTGAACGGGCCACCAATCATGCACTCCGAGCGGCAGAACAGGAGCCGCGCCTGATAGTTGACGGCGATCCACGTCAGGTCAGGATCGGCGAGTGTGAACTCGCGACCTCTGCCGGATAGCTCGCGGATCTCGCATCCTTCCCAGGACACCGAGAGACCGTCGCTCCGTGCTGCGCGTCAATATCTGAAGCGATGCTCGTCCCAGGTCACTGGGAGCCGCGCTGCCGCCAGGGTTGTAAGTATATCTTCGCGGCGATAGGTCCAGAAGTAGCGCGCCGAGGACCGAAACGCGACTCGGCGAATCGAAATTGGTTAGCAATTCGGGCCCCGAGAGCCCGCCGAAACGTCGCTGCCGGCGAACTCAGGGGGAGCGATCACCCCGCTGATTAGGCAAGACGTTCAGCGCGCTCGGAGGGAGTCGAACCCCCAACTTTCTGATCCGTAGGGCGATCAGGGGCGTGACAGCGGATGCCGTCGGCTATCGATAGATACCGTGAGCAGCGTTTTCGCGCGTTTGCAGATTCGTCCGGTGACCGCCCGTGACAGACGATGTCGCACCGACCGGTAGAAGATCCGGTAGAAGTCTGGTCAGCTCCGCGCCGTCGAGCCAACGGCGTACCACCAGCTTGCAAAGCAACCCGGCGCGAACCTTTGGTAGCGGGACATTCGCGAACGACCTAAAGACAGCGTTCGCCTCGTGCTGCGGCGTGCCTCCTCATCATGGGGCATGAGCACCGTCGGGTCGCACTTGGGTCCACGGTCGCTCGCGTGGCGCGCTGTTTATCGGCGGGTCTGTGTCCTTGCCGAGGCTGTCGTGCTGCCGCGCGGTGACCGCTATGTTGCGCCGCGAAGGCGTTGTCGCGATCGTCCCGAACATCATCGAGGCTTCGCGCCGCGATGCTGCGCTGAGGTCAACGCAGGGTTATGGCAGTTGGCCGAGTGTGACTCGAGGTGAAGTCTCACTGACCAGAAGCATCATCGACGTCCAGAGACGCCAGGCGCGTCGCCACGATCGTCTGGTATAGGTCGGGTCCCGCTACCTCAAGGGCACCAAGGAAGGAGCGCATCAGCAAGACCCGTTCTGGAACTGTCGGGGCGATACCGCGCGACCGGTCCTGTCCGATCAGTAGCGCAATATCAGCGCGAGGTTCGCGATGGCCGTGGACGAACAGCCGAGGTTCGGCACGCTCGCGACGTGTTTGAGCAGGGCCAGGTCGGATGTCGACAGTTGCTTAGTCCCGGACAGCTCGGAGGTCGTCAGCGGCGCTTGCTCGATACGACTTGCCGCGAGCGAGCCTGCCTGGGTGGGGGCGCCCAAGGCGACCGTGAACTCACCGACTCGGAGTTGGTCCACGTTGACGGCCGAGAGGGTGACCACCCACGTCGAACTACCGGTAGTCACAGCGACATCGGTCCCCTTCGACTCGACCATGGTGAAACCTCTCGTGTCGGCGTCGGTGACCGTGCCGGCCGCGAGACTGGGTTTGGAACCGCCGGAAGGCTTTGGCGGCGGGGGCGTCAGAAACTTTTGCGTTCCGATCGCTCCCACGCCCACGGTCGATGCCGCGATCGTCCCGTTGTACTCGGTGCCGCCCACGACAACCGGGGAGCCGTTTGTGATGTCGTCGACGGACCCGCTGCCTTCGCGACCGATATTCGTCGCCGACGACGTGGTGATCGGCACCGATCGACCGTCGGTGGTCTTGATGACGAGATCCGAACCGTTCACCTGTTCGAGCAGGCCCGATGCGCCAGCCAGAGTGGAGCACCCGTTCACTGCGGTGAGGCCCGCCGCGAAAGGCGTCGGTCGTCCCCCTGTCGCGGGCCGAGCGCCACCGCCGCCCCGCGCGACGGTCAGGCCGTACGCGCCGCCGCCGATCACGAGCAGAGCAGCCGCGGCGGCAGCGACGAACGCCCAGCGCCGGGGGCGCCCTGCGACGGGATTTACTCCCGTCTGTGGGACAGACGGAAACTCGGGGTCCGAGCTGTCGAGCGGGCCTTGGTCGAACGAGGGCGTGGTCGGGGACGGGACGGCGGCAGCGAGGTGGCGGACGCCGGCGGCGACCATCGCCCATCGCTCGGCGTCGCTGCGGCACACCGAGCAGATGGCCAGGTGGGCCTTCGCCCCCTCGTCGAGGAACGTGCCGTCGACGACCGCGAGGAGCTTTTCGATGTCCAGGTGGCGGGTTGAGTCGGTGTTCATCGGCTCATTCCTTTCTTTGCTTTTTCGTCGAGGGTGCGGCACAGCGCGGTGCGTGCCGCTGCCAGGCGGCTCTTCACCGTCCCGATCGGGATCTCCAGGATCTTGGCGACCTCGGCCATCGTCAGGTCCGCGGCGAATACCAGCCCGAGGACCTCTCGATGAGCGCGTCCAAGCGTCTGGATCGCGGCGGCAACCTCGGCCACGTCGGCGCGCTCCAGCGCGACGAGCTCCGGTCCGGCACCCGGGCTCGGCTGGTTGACCAAGGTGGTGTCTTCGACCTCTCGGAGTCGGTGACGCCGGAGCCGGTCTCGGGCCTGGCGCCGCGCGATGGCGATCATCCAGGAACGGACGCGCGACTCGCCCCGAAACGTCGCTGCTTGACGCCAGACGGCAAGCATCGTGTCCTGCACGATCTCCTCGCCGAGGGCTCGATCGTCGACGACGAACAGGACCTGACTCAACACGACCTGACCGTGCCGCCGGTACAGCTCAGCCAAGGCGCCGGCGTCGCCAGCCGCCACGCGCAGCAGGAGCCCGGTATCCCGGTCGGGCGCGACAGCACCCACGGAGGCAATCGATTGGTCCGGACCGTTCACCAGCAGCCTCCCGGAAACACCTTGCACGACCAGTAGGTAGCAACAAACGTCCCCACGGTTCACCGTAAACAGCGAAATGTCAGCTGACCCGGCCGCACGAGAGAGACGAGTGCACAGCGACGGCTCCCGGAGACGACCTGAAGCCTGAGCGAGGTGGCGCATCCCTGCCGGCTAACGCTCCCCGCGAGATCGAGCTACCCCGGTCGGGAGACCGATTGGTATCGATCCAGAAGCCCGGTGAAGAAGACGTCGGGCTCACGCGCCGTACGCATCCATCTGCGCTCGCTCGGTAGATGGGAGAAGGATCTCGGATTAGCGCCAGAACGAAGGTTATTGGAGCGGCCGATGCTTCCAATAGCCGTCGTTCTGGTTGGTGTGGCATAAGCGGCGGTGGTCGGGTCCGGACCGGGCGTGTGCGGTGCGGTCGTGGACCGACGAGGTTCGGGCGATTGCGGCGCCTCGGCTGGTGATGAACCGACCGGGCGGGCGGTGGGAGACGATGCAGGTCGGCCGTCATGGTCGCACGGTCAACGAGGTCGCGACGGAGCTCTGCGGTGATCGGCACACGGTCAACGACACCGTGATCGCCTACGGCACCGCGCCGTGACGACGCCGTCCGAAATGCCGTACCGGCTTCGGTCTCAGGCGAAGCGGATCTCCGCGCGGCCGTGGTCTTTCGACACCTCGCTGTGAACCTGAAGCGCGCGTCCGGCACTGAGAGATGTGGCGGACCCATGCCTTCAATCGAGACGAACTGCCTTGTCGCTACCGCTTTCTTACCTTCTGTGATCGATGTTCTCGGCCGCTGGGCGCGGACGCTTCGCCGGACGCTGGGCGGACGTCATATTGGACGGCTTCGGTGGATCTCGTCGAGAGGTCAGGAACGCGGCGTATCGTCTGCGCGGCCGAGCGAATCAACGACGGACGGCGAATGAGTACAGCGACGTGCCCCTCACAGTGGTAGACGGTTTGTCAGAGGACGTCGCCACGCGTAGGACGGCGAACTCGCATCGCTTTCGTCCACCCGGGCTATGGGCCACACTCCGTGGGTACCACGCACCGCGGTGCGCGAGCATCTCCTACCCGTCTCCGGCACATGCTGTCACCCGTTCGAAGTCCTTCACGCCGACGGGGAGCGAATCGCCCGCGCGCCGGTACGCAAGATCAAGCCCGGCGCGATCGTGATCTTCCACGACGGCTTCAACGCACGACCACACGCCCGCAGAGCGGAAACCGTACGCGCAGTCGAACTCGTAGCGAGCCGACTCGCACACGACGGCTGGGAAATGCTCACAATCAGCGAGCTATTCAAACGCGGTCACGAACATCGACGACTTCGTTCGCGTCGGACCACCAGGTCGCGTTGAAACAACCGCGTTCGCCGAAGCAAAACGCGAGCCCACTGCCGACGCACGCGAACCCCCCTCTTGTAAGCCCGGGTCAGAATCTTTTGTCTCGTTGGCCGACATCGAGACAACAGCCGTGCTTTTCGCGCCCCACGACAAACCAAACGGCAGCGACTGGCTCACCGAACGGTACCGTTAACCTCGCGCCGAGACCGAGCCGTGACATTTGCCGAACCGACCGTTCCGCCCGTCGGGGTGGCGACGTTCGACTTCCCGGTTCCACACGCGGGGGGATTTCGGCAGCCACAAGATGGTCTCAGCACTTTGTCAGTCGGGTCGCCGAGCATCGCGGGTCGGGCGTCTCGGTCACGCTGTAGGACACTCGAACGGGTGGTGCGGCCATGATCACACGACAGACGTTGACGGCGGGGTCGGCGCGAACGCGAGACGACGGCCGGAAGATCCGACGGCCGGTTCGCGCGTGCCGCGACTCGAGTCACGGGCTTCATCAGCCGATGCCGCTCGGCGCCTCGCTGCTCTTCGCCCTCACCGAGTGGCCGAGAGCGACGATGACGCCGATCGCGACGATGGCGATGATCAGAACTCACTCGTCCATCGTGGTACCAGGCTCGCTGTTCCTGTCGAGGCGGGCCGTGAGCCAGGGCTTGACGAGATGAGAGACCGGAAGATATCGCCATGGTGAGCCTGTCCGGTCATCAGTTGGGGCTTGGGGCTGCAACGAAGCGGCTGCGGAGATCGAACATCGCGCGGGGTGTTGCCCTCGGGAGCGCAGTCTTGCTCCTCACGGCGTGCAATCCTCTCTTCGACAACTGGAGCGGCCAACCGCATTGGACGAAGGACACGGCCTTCGAGATCTCGGGCCTGCCGTCTGTCAATCAAGATTCGGAGAGTGAGGATATTTTCTTCAAGAATCAGTGGTTTCTGTATAGCCGTGACCCCACGCCTTCTCCGAGCATTCCTGACGGCTTCTCTATCGGTGTGTCCACGAGTGCGAACGGAGCGAACCACTGGAGCTCGCGAGGGATCGCGATAGCGAACGGCGGCTCTGTCGGTTGTGTTCGTGTCAATGCCCCGAAAGTATTAGTACAGCCAGGCTTACTTACGATGGTGTATGAGGCTGACCCGTACGAGAGAAACGATCCCGGCTGTCCGTTCTCCGCTCACCAAGAGGTCATCGCGTTGTCCACGAGCACCGATGGCGTCAACTGGACCCCACCACGCCTGATCATTCAAGCGGCACAGGCGTGGGAGGGCGCGCCGATGAGCCCCGATGGGCGGCAGATGGGCAATGTTGGGAGCCCGACCATTACGCAAGTCGGCGACACCTACTACGTCGGATACGACGCCTTTAGCGGCCAGAACACGCTGCGGTTGTTGCAGCGGGGATATCAGTCGTGGACGGTGAGCAGTCCCACGCTCATCCAGAACGGCAATAAGAACCGTCGCAATACGAAGCCGAGCTTGTTTACGACCCAAGATGGGGGTCCCGAGACGAATGCGGTGTATAGCGTCGGTTACGGCAGCGCGGATATTATGCAATGTCAGGACCGAAATGCCTGCGGCGGTGACACCGGCTACTACATGGTCTTCGAGGGGTTTTCGGTCACGCCGTTCTGCTCCGCTCCTGACGGAGGTCCCCCGTACCCCAAAATCGTGATTGCCATAGCCCGCGCGGACAGCCCAACCGGTCCCTGGGCGATACAGAACGACGTCCTGCTCGGCCAGAAGCAGAAGTGCGGTCGAGACGAGCCGTCCTGGCAATACACGTCGAGCAACCATACCTATCACGTGATCCTCAGCGGAAACGACGCGATGGGACTGCAACGCATTTCGCTCTCGAATACAGACTAGAGAAGCCGGAGAGAAGACACGAAGGTGCCAGCAGGCAACGGAAGAACTGGTCGACACAACCCCGCAGAGTTGGGACCGCCCCCTTTTGGCTCTCTAGAGCGCACCTCACTATGCAACGGTGCGAGCCGCACGAACCCATTCTCTCCGGACAACGACGGTCGGCCTCAGCGGGTGGCGACACCCGCTGAGATGCGAGTCGGCCAGGAAAGCCGAGCACGACGGCAACAGGCACAGCCTCCCGGTTCGGACGACTGGCGGTAGAGCGCGGCCGATCCTCCACAATCAGGCACCGCCAATGCGTCCCCACGGCAAGATCGACACACTCACCCCCCAGAAGCACACAACTCGCCACGCTTGTCGCGTCCCAGCCGCACCATCCGGGTCAGCACGCACGACGCCACGCTCGCAAATGCACGCGGACGACAGACCAATCCCGACTGACAAGCCGACCACCGAAGCCGACCGGCCTAACGTCGAGCACAAGCGCGCACACCTCCGACGGCGCGCTGATCAAGCGATACCTTCGGCAGCTCAAGCTCGCAGCACGCCACTCGCCCGCGCTCACCGGCGCGAAGTCGTTGCCGCCACCAGGCGCACAGCACCGCCGGCGTTCAGCAGACGGACGCAGTCAAGCGTCGATTCGCAATGTGCTCGACGCGCTCGGCACGTCGGAGGAGATTGTGACGTCTGCGCAACCGGCCGGTTCGACGAAGCCGCGATCCACCGATTTGGTGTTGTGGATCGTGGTTGGTGGTGCGGTGTTAGTTGTGGAGCGTTGTCGACCACCAACAGCCCGGCACTCGCGACCACATTCGGGTCGTCGAAGGTCACCTCAACCGGTCTTGACCTCGCGTGAGTCGCGGAGAGCCAGATCATGGCAGGATGACTGCGCCGATCTGCAGGTACGAGGCGGGGGCGCGAATCGATGTACCAGGGTGACCGCCGGGCCGCTCGTGGGCGTTTGGCGGGTCGGCGTAACGCGACAGTCCCAGCGTTGGTCGTGGCGGCGATGATCGTCGGGGTGGTGACGTCGAGCCCGAGCGTC
>Ga0182024_10025908_pt1 | contig 10321 bp, 12 predicted proteins | sample P32metaG_FD_120480 | JGI IMG/M metagenome (GOLD analysis project Ga0182024, IMG submission 120480) | Permafrost microbial communities from Stordalen Mire, Sweden - P3-2 metaG (Illumina Assembly) | ecosystem: Environmental > Terrestrial > Soil > Wetlands > Permafrost | place: Sweden: Stordalen...
GACCCTACGCAGGTTTTTGGCATCGTTTCCATTAATGCAAGGACCGAGGTCGACAGAGAAACGCGGCTGGTTTCCTTTGAAGACATCACCATCAAGGACGTAAACTTTCCTTCGGCGCCAGCGCTGCGATCCACTCTGCTCGAAGCCGTGCGCAGCAACGTTCCCAACTGGCCGCGAACCGTTTCGCTCGACCGCCTGCTGGCCGATCTTGAGATCACGCAAGCCGAGGCGAAGGCCGAATCCATCCGGTTGAAGAATAACCCGCCCAAGATCATCTTCAGCCAGGGGCCAGCCGTATTGATTCTGATCGACGGCGAGCCGGTGTATCACCCTGTAGAAGGCACGCGTTATACACGCGTCGTCAACACACCGGCGCTGCTATTGTTCGATTCCTCGGCCGGAGCATTTTACTTGGATGGCGAGCAATGGTGGATGACAGCTTCGACGCTGAGAGGGCCGTGGACCGCCTCCACGAATCCGCCCCAGGATCTGGAGGACATCAAGCAGCAGGTTACCAAGGACGAAGAAAAGGAGCCGGGCGTCCAGACGGCCAGGATACCCGCGGGAAACCCGCCAGCCGTTTACGTCAGCACGGTTCCCGCCGAGTTGGTTGTCACACGCGGCCAGCCAACGTATGCTCCGATCCCTAACACCAGCCTGCTCTATGTCACAGATTCTGACAACGACATATTTATGGATACAAAGAGCCAGCAATACTACACCTTGCTCGCGGGGCGCTGGTTCCGTGCGAAGTCGCTCGAAGGAGCGTGGGAATGGGTGGCTGGATCGCAGTTACCCCACGACTTCACGCGCATCTCTCCGGAAAGCCCGAAGGGTCACGTGCTGGCGTCAATTCCCGGCACCGAGCGGTGATTGCGAACCGAATCCTCAGACCGCTACAGTCTGGCGCAACGAAACCAAGCTGAACGTTAAGTACTCTGGTCCGCCGGAGTTCCGGCCGATCGTGGGCACAGACATGGAATACGCCATCAACACTTCATCTGAGGTGATTCATGCCGAGGGGCGTTATTACGCAGTCGAACACGGCGTTTGCTTCGACGCGGACGATCCACAAGGTCCCTGGGCGGTGGCGGACATGATTCCGGCGTGCATCTACACAATTCCTCCGAGCTCACCGCTGTTCCATGATCGCTATGTGTATGTCTATGGCGCCACGCCGGAATACGTTTACGTCGGCTATACGCCTGGCTACATGGGAGCTTTTGTTGACGACGGTGTCGTGGTGTTTGGAACAGGCTGGTGGTATCCAGGCATGTGGTGCGGCGACTTTTGGTGCGGCTGGCCATGGACCTGGGGATTTGGATACCAATTCAGCTACTGGAGTGGCGGCTGGTTCTGGCGGCCCGTGGGCCATCACTGGTGGTATCACAGGACCCCGGTTATCCATCGGGCGTTTTACCAACATTGGTATCCACGCTAGGGAGCCCCCAATCGGGCCTGGGTACACGGGAACGTGAATGCCTACAGCAATTGGCGAGGCAACGCGGTTGTAGGACGCACCTTGCAACCTCGCGGTGCAATCTTGCCGGGACGCGCCGCACGTCCGGATTTATACGCGGGCGGAGATGGCCAAGTCTATCAGCATCGTTCGGAGAGCTGGTACCGGGAGAACAACTCCGGGCAGTGGCAGAGAACACCTGCAAATCCTGGACTTGAGCAACAACGTCAGTCGCGTTCCTTCGGCCAGACCCGTCAGAGAGAATTTCAGAGCCGGGGACAATCCGCAGGGATTCCACGAACCGTTGCTCCTCCGCGGATGTCGATGCCCTCGGGATCCCGCAGCGGCCATCGATAGCGAATCGCTCGGTTGCGCGGCTAGCCTCAGATCTTTGAGCGATGCAACTCAGTCGAAGCCACTAGTCCTACCGAGTCTAGTGGATGGCATGGAGATCCAGGTGCACGGATCACAAAGAAAGGAGAACAAACTATGGCAGAAGTCGCTGTAGTAAAACATCCGAAAAAAGAGGGACAGGAACTCACCCGGGTGTTGGGGTTTGAGACACCGCTATTCCGCGGCAACCTGTTCACCGTGAATCCGTTTGCCCTGATGAGACAGTTCACAGAGGAAATGGATCGATTTTTTGGCACGACTCCGCGAGCAGCGGGAGATGGCGCCGCCTGGGCTCCCACCATCGAAGTGAAGGAGAAAGAAGGCAAGCTCCTGGTGACGGCCGAGCTTCCTGGCGTGAAGAAGGAAGACGTGAAGGTCCATATTGATGGAGACACGCTGGTCGTCGAGGGAGAAAGGAAGCAGGAGAAAGAAGAGAAGCGCGAGGGCTACTATCACTCCGAGCGGAGCTACGGTACGTTCTATCGCTCGATCCTGCTACCGGAGGGGGCCAAGACCGATCAAACCGCCGCACACTTCAACAACGGTGTGCTTGAGGTCACGATACCCATTCCCGAGGTGAAGGCGAAAAGGCAAGACGTTCCAATTCAGGAAGGGTCGAAAGCCAAAGCAGCATAGCTAATCTACACCCCCAGAAGCTGCGGCCCGGCTGACGCGATGCATCTGGTCGGGCCGCATCTTTTTCTTACGGCGGAATAAGCTCTAAGCCATCCAAAGCCACCCGGGCTTCTACGCCTTGTTCAACGCTCAGCGCGCGGGTCGGCGTTGACGATTCGAGAGTCAGCTCCAACAATCTGCGACCCACAGTGCGTTATCGGAACTTTCTGCACGCCCTCTCGGCGACACCAACCCAGTTGCGTTCGGATGGAGGCGTGTCCTATGAGAGAACCATTGCTTTTGCGAATAATCGGCCGGCGCACCGAGGCGCCATCTCCCACATACATTCGAATATCAGAAAGGGCCTCGTGCCGGTCGTAAATGTAGACCAAATCCGGTACATAGAAAATGCTGATCCGGCCCGCCGTGATTCGATATCCGACAGCCGGCGCACGAAGCGAATGCTCTACCGGGAAAGCCTCAAACACAATGTTGTGGATACAAAAAGGGGCGCGTGGTTCGACTACCGATCGAGCCGGCAGAGGAAAGCTTTGCAGGCGACGCCAGGTCTGTTCCGTACCATAGACTCGACATGGCGCGCCGTTCTTCAGACCACAGGCGTGATCGGGATGGGCATGGGTGAGCACGATAGCGTCAGGCTGAATCCGGTGCACCCTGCGAAGCCAGTCCGCACCGCAGTCAATCATCACTCGATGGCCGCGATAGGAAACCTCCAACGAGGAGTGCATACGGTGGAGTCGACTTTTGATATCGATTTCACCGCGGGTTCCCAGAAACTTCAGTTTCACAGTCCGGTCCGGCGCACAAGGGCTATTGGTCCTCAGTGGGCCAATGTGAGGACCGTCGTTTCAGGGGTACCAGCGGCTTCTCGTCCACTGGCTCAGGCACGAGCTCACGGTGCAACGCGACTTCGGTGGTCTTGGAATAGAATCTACCGCGCTTGATCGTGCATAGGAACGCCGAGTCGTCTTCTGCGAGGCGGATGTAGACTTCCTTGCTGAAAGGCGTGTTCATCGTAGTCTCCTCATTTCCTGTTGGAGTGCTTTCGTCATTGATCAAAGCACCTGGGGTGCCACCTGCGGAATCTTTCGACTGGCTCGCGACGTGCAACTTAACATTACAGCGGCTATCAGCGCTGCCGGTCAAAAGGGGGGCACAATGCCCAATTGGAAATATTTGCTGCTGATTCTCCTGGTCCTACTAGCGATTACGATTCCACTTGCAATGAGGTTTAGGTAGCCAGTACGCGGTTCTCGATGAGACGGAGGTCCGTCCGACGGAATGTCCGTCGATCGAGTCGCCGCGAATCGAGGCTTAGCCGTCCACGGCCAACCAATTCCATTTGTTCGGCCCCGTACATCTCTTGGCCGCACGGCACAGCCGAGCATCCGCGCGCCGGACTCGATACACCCTTGGCGGCCTACTGGCTCTTAATGAACTTGCATGGTACGCATACAGGCTGCACTTTGAAGGATTCCGATTCCCAGAAGGACTTCCACTGCAGCTTTGCGATTTGACTCTGTGGCTCACCGTCTGGTCGTTGTTCACCCTGAACCCTATCGCATTCGAAATAGCATATTTCGCCGGCATTGGCGGAAGCGGGATGGCGTTGCTGACCCCGGATCTCTGGGCGCCGCTTGGCTCTTATCCGACCATTTACTTCTTTCTGGCACACGGTGCATGGTTGTCCTCTGCCTCCTGATGGTCCTGTGGAGCAAACAGGCCAAGCCGCGTCCAGGCTCTCCATGGAAGATGTTCGGCGCGTTGAATGCCTATGCCGCGGCGATAGCGGTCTTCAATGCGATCTTCAACACCAATTACATGTATCTTTGTAGCAAGCCGGCGGGTGCCTCGATCATCGATTTCCTGGGGCCGTGGCCGGTTTACTTGCTGGGCTGCGAGGCATTGCGCTGGCAATCTTCTGCTTGTGGTCACGCTATCGGGCCACGTCGCGAGCGATTGAGAAAAGCTGGCAGCCGAGCGGTGTGTGCTGCCCGCGTGTTGATTGTCTGCATCCAATCCACGTCGCCTTCCAGGGTAATCCAGCCGCTTCCCACCTCAAGCTTGATCCGGTCTCGCGGGATGAGAGCATTCCATGCCAGGGCGCTCATAACAGCCCGCGCTCACTCTCAGAAGGCTGCAGCCCACGATGCTATCTGTCACCTGAGAGGCGTCACAGGAGTTGCTGACAAAATTGCCCTAAGGCCAGCGAGCGTACGTAATGCGGTCAAGGCGCATATCGAATCGGCGCTTGCCCGACACTTTGGCAAACGCTTGGAGTACATCACAATCGAGACCCGTGGCGATCACGTGATTCTGCGAGGTACGTACGGTGGCTTCGCTTTCCGAACGCTCTGAGGTGGAAAGGGCGGCTTGGACGACGCCAGGCGTCAGCCAAAGTCAAACGACCTGGCGGTCGAACGCAAGAGCAAATCGCTCGCGCGCTGACGATCCTCAGAGCAAAACGGAGGCAGCGGTCCGCTTGGCGCTCTCTTCGAGGAGTCTAAGGACGTCAGCATCCTGTGTTGGGAGGAAATTCCCGTACCAGTCGCCTACCGAGAAGAATGGATCAGGTGTGGCGAGACAGACGCATTCGTCGACTTTCTCACGCAATTTTTCGAGTGCCTCGACCGATGCCACCGGGACCGCCATCACGATCCGGTTTGCTTGGCGCTTTCTGGAAAAGGCAACAGCGGCAAGCATGGTCGATCCCGTCGCCAGCCCGTCGTCGACCAGAATAGCCGTATGCTGTTTCAAGTCCAGCGCTGGGCGCCCACCCCGATAAATGCGCTCGCGCCGCTGCAGCTCTATTCGCTCGCGAATAATTACGCCCTCAACATCCTCATTGGTCAAATCGAGAGCATGAACGAGTTGCTTGTCGAGCACCTGGATATCGTCTCCGGCGATTGCCCCCATTGCCAGTTCGGGCTGGAAGGGTACGCCGAGCTTGCGAACTACAACCACGTCCAGTGGGGCGTGAAGAGCGCTCGCGACTTCTGCCGCAACAGGAACCCCACCGCGCGTGAGCCCTAACACCACGACATCAGCCTTCGATTTGTAGTGAGCGAGTTCCTCCACCAAGAGCCGGCCCGCTTCCGAACGATTTCGATATGGGAGATGGGGTTGCATGCTCATCTAGCGTCTGGTTAATGTCTCGCGAGCCTGTTCTCGTATGATGACCTTAGCCAGTTCACTCATCTCCTCGGCGAGCAGTTGGATTAGATCGTCCAGAGAGATAATTCCCACCAACCCATCCGTTCTGTCAACTACAGGCATGCGACGGATGCCGTTGATGCGCATTTGTTGCATGCACTCGTATATGCCTTGATCTTCCGCGATAGTCACCAACTCCCGTGCCCCCAGGTCACCGAGCGTAAACAGAGCCGTATCGAGGCCTTCAGCGACCACATTTCGGACAATGTCGCGATCCGTAATGATTCCGACCGGAATCCTCCGGCCACCGATATCTTCTACCACGACCAGATTGCCCACGTGGTTCTCGGCCATCAACCTGGCAGCCTCCCGAACGCTGGTTTCCCTGCTTGCGACAACAACATCGCGGATACAAACATCACCTATTGGCATTGCACACCTCCATGAGCCACTTCTACGGTCTCTGGTTCCGGCGCCATCAATAATCCGTCCAGTTCGGCGCGCTCCAGTGTTTCTTTGCGCATCAGCTCGTGCGAAATTCGCATGAGCGGCTCGCGATTCTTCAACAGAATCCCCATCACCCGCCTGTAATTCTCGTCCAGGATGCGCCGGGATTCGGAATCGATGGTCTCCGCGGTGCGTTCGCTGTAGTTGCGGGCTTCCATTTCAAATGGCGACTTCAGGAACGGAGACGCCATCGGCTGGCCATACGTCATCTTTCCCAGCGGATCGCTCATGCCGAACCGGGTCACCATCTGTCGCACCAAGGCGGAAGCGCGTTCTAAATCGTCTGCCGCTCCCGTCGAGACCACACCGCCGTATTGGATCTCCTCGGCCGCGCGTCCTCCCATGAGCACCGCAATCTGATCTTCGAGCTCCGGTTCCGTCATCAGATAGCGTTCTTGCGTCGGCAATTGCAGCGTGTAGCCTAGCGCGCCAATCGATCGCGGAATAATTGAAACGCGATGCAAGGGATCGGCATGCTTCACCGACAGGGCCACTAGCGCATGGCCGGCTTCATGAACCGCCACGCGCTCCTTCTCTTCCGGCGTCATGACACGGCTCTTTTTTTCCAAACCCAGCGTCACGCGATCCGCGGCTTGCTCCAAGTCGCGCAACTCAACACTCTCGGCGCCCCGCCTGACAGCCAGCAGCGCGGCTTCATTGACGATGTTGGCCAGATCGGCTCCCACCATCCCAGGCGTCCTGGCGGCGATGGTTTCCAAATTGACATCGGGCGCCATTCGAATCTTACGCGCATGTACTTTGAGGATTTCGACTCGGTCCTTCAAGTCCGGACGGTCCACCAGCACCTGCCGGTCAAAGCGGCCGGCGCGGAGTAGCGCTGCGTCCAGTACCTCGGGCGTGTTTGTGGCGGCCATGATGATGACGCCTTCCGAGCTGTCGAAGCCGTCCATTTCGGCTAGTAACTGATTTAGAGTTTGCTCGCGTTCTTCGTTGCTGAAACCGATTCCCCGACCCGATGTGCGCGATTTGCCGATCGCATCGAGTTCGTCGATAAACACGATGCAGGGCGCTTTTTCCTTGGCCTGTTCGAAGAGATCGCGGACGCGTGCCGCACCCACGCCGACGAACATTTCTACAAACTCCGAGCCCGAGATGGAGAAGAACGATACGCCGGCCTGTCCGGCGACCGCCTTGGCGAGCAAAGTCTTGCCCGTTCCGGGAGGTCCCACCAGCAAAACCCCCTTTGGAATGCGGCCACCGAGTTTCTGGTATTTCGCCGGCTGGCGGAGGAAGTCGACGATTTCTTCCAGCTCCAGCTTGGCTTCGTCCACGCCGGCGACATCCTGAAACGTTACGCTCACCTGGCTGGACTGGTCGTAAATCTTGGCTTGATTCTTGCCGAAAGTCAGCGGCCCCTTCATCTGCGCGATGCGGCGCATCCCAACTCCGTAAATCAACGCAATGAATGCGAAAGGAACGAGCCAAACCAGCGCATTCCAGATCCAGGAAGGGCTTTCAATGTGGCCCCCGAACTTCACGTGCTGGGCGTCTAATTCCTTTAACAGCAACGATTCATCGATGCCCGGCAGACGCGTCGCAACGATGGTCCGCTCACCTGCTGGAGCGGCGTGCCCGGAAGTGGATTTGGAAGCATCGTATTTGGGAGTGCCAATCAGCTGTCGCTCCGTTACCTGGACCTCGCTGAGTTTGCCGGAGCGAAGCTCAGCCAGGAAGTCGCTGTACGACACGGGCTTGGGAGCTTCGACGGGGAAGAGCTTCAAAACGAAATGGAACGCCAGGAAGAGCAATACGAGATTGACGACGGTAAATATCCACCGATGTTGCTGCTGACGGTTTTGCTGCTGGCGCTCCATCCGCCTGACTCAGTGCATGTGGTTGACCAACGTAGGCCCCCCGAGGAGATGCTCCTCTGGGTGCGGCGTAATCTGCCGGGAAGGTCTTACATGCGGCGGACTTCATCATCGGCTCCGATGTTTGGGAAGTCAGTTCATTATTGCGTGGCGTCGGCATTGAGCCTCATCATCAGCGCGCGGGCCGTACTTACCCTTTGCATTACCATTCCGCTGTTCGCAACACGGATCTTCTTATTCATCCCAGAGTCCCGCTCGCCGGTTATGTGCCCGGTCTCATGGCGATCGAGCGCATGATTGCTGCCGGGGAGGAAGCCACTCGGCTGGCCCTCCACCGATTCACTGCGCAGGCTGCCTGAGCTGATTCCACACATTTCTCCTACACCCCGGAAGGAAACGTTTCCGCCGGTTCGCCGATGCCCCATTCCGACGTTGGCTCTAGAGGCTCAACGGCTCGGGTCTGGTCGACATGGATCACGGCATCGAATTGATCGGATAACCGAGCGTGGAAATAGTGGCTAGCGAGTTCGGACTCCGGCCGGTAGATGACCCCAATCGCCCGCTCCCACATCGTCTCGGCGAGTCCCTTCGACACTGGCGTACCCCGCGGAAGCGGTAGCAAGAAGGCCGGTATTCCCGCATCGTGGAACAGCGCCTCGTAGCTGCCGGGCATTGCCGGGCGAACTCTTTTCCGCTCCGCTGCCCCGCCCCAATCGGAAGCGGCTGTGACCGTCCCCGTGTAGGTAGTAAAACCGATCAGGACCGCTTCACGGCCATGCCTTTCGCGGACCAGTTGGCCCACGTTCCACTCGCCCTGTCGTCCCATTTCGGTGGCCCGCGCGTCGCCCAGGTGCGAGTTATGCGCCCACAATACGACCTTTGGCCGATGACCTTGGAGAGCGAAGTGTTCTACCAGAAGGTCCAGCGTCTCCGCCATATGCGCATCGCGGAGATTCCAGGACGATACACGCCCTCGAAACATCGTGCGGTAGTATTGTTCGGCGTTCTTCACCAGTCGGGCATTTTGTTCGGCATAGAAAAAATCGTCAGCTGCAATGCGCCCGTCGCGCCGCGCGTATTGAGCGGCTCGCCTTTGCAGGTCGATGAGCTGATTGACCACTTCCGCCTCACACGTATGACTCAAGCCGAGCCCGGCCGCATAGCCGTACTCCTGCGGATCTTCCCCGAAGCTTTCGAAACAGGCGTAGCGGCGACGAGCCCTTTCGGCTCCCGCCGGATCCACTTTGTCCAGATAATCTAAAACGGCCTCGATCGAAGCATGCAGGCTGTAAAGATCCAGCCCATAGAAGCCGGCTTTTCGAGCGCTGCCAGTTAGAGAATCATTGCGTTCGCGAAGCCATCCGATGAAATCCAGCACGTCTGCATTGCGCCACATCCATGCGGGAAAACGTCTGAACCCGGCCAGCGCTTGGGCCGCGTCGGCGTCATTACTTGCACCGCGAACATATCGATTCACACGATAAGCATCCGGCCAATCCGCCTCCACCGCGACCACGGTAAAGCCTTTTTCCTGAATCAAGCGTTTGGTGATCTGAGCGCGATGCCGATAGAACTCGTGCGTTCCGTGCGATGCTTCGCCGAGTAGAACGAATTGTGCATCGCCGATAAATTCGAGCAGCCGATCATAGTCCGCGGCGGCACCGATCAAGGGCGAGGCCGAATCGTGAACCAAGTCCGTAACAATAGGCAGAGTTGCATTAGTCATTTCCGTCACCTTCCTCTACAACGGGAGCAACTTAGCAACCAAATGCGTGAACCAAACGGTACCCCAAATGCACGAACTCGTTGCAAATGCACAACGTCGGAATCGCTCGCCGCCTGGAGGAGGTGGCTGATCTTCTGGAAGCGCAGCGGGCAAATCCGTTCCGTGTTCAGGCGTATCGCCGGGCTGCGGCCGGTGTTAGGCACTTACCCAAGCCGCTGACGGCGATATGGAAGGACCAAGGCGACGCGGGTTTGCGCGCCGTTACCGGCGTCGGCGAACGCCTGGCTGCCGCCCTTCGGACTTTGGTCACCACCGGCCGCTTGCCGATGCTGGATCGATTGCGCGGCGAAACCGATCCGGTGGCGCTGCTCGAATCGGTCCCAGGCATCGGAGCTGCTATCGCTGAGCGTCTCCATCGAGAGTTGGGCATCGACTCACTGGCAGATTTGGAGGCGGCCGCCCACGACGGACGCTTGGCCGACATCGGTGGCATTGGCAAGAAGAAACTCGCGGGGATCGTCGACACGTTGTCCATGCGCTTGGGCCGAGTGCGTCAAGCTGGATACGTCCACGAGCCAGACGAGCCGCCGGTGGGAGAACTACTCGATGTAGACC
>Ga0182024_10025909_pt1 | contig 10321 bp, 9 predicted proteins | sample P32metaG_FD_120480 | JGI IMG/M metagenome (GOLD analysis project Ga0182024, IMG submission 120480) | Permafrost microbial communities from Stordalen Mire, Sweden - P3-2 metaG (Illumina Assembly) | ecosystem: Environmental > Terrestrial > Soil > Wetlands > Permafrost | place: Sweden: Stordalen...
TCACACCGCGACGTTATCGATCAGCCGCGTCTTGCCGATGCGTGCGGCGACGAGGAGGCGGATCGGGCCGTCGCTCGCCGAGTCGAGGGGCGCCAGCGTGTCCGCCTCGCGCGCTTCAAGGTAATCGAGCGCAAAGCCGGCCTTCGCGATCGCGGCGCGGCCGTCTTCGAGCGCGCCCGCGACCGGCCCGCCGGCCATGATCCGTCCGGCGCACTCCCTGAGTACGCCGTAAAGCGTCGGCGCCACGGCGCGCTCTTTCGGCAACAGGTTTCGGTTGCGCGATGATAGCGCAAGACCGTCGGCCTCGCGCACGATCGGCACGCCGACGATGCGGGTTTTCAGGCCGAGATCGCGCGCGAGCTTGGTGACGACTTTGAGCTGCTGGTAGTCCTTCTCGCCAAACAGCGCGATGTCGGGCTCGCATTGGATCAGGAGCCTGGCGACAACGGTTGCCACGCCGGCGAAGAAACTAGGCCGAAAGGCGTCTTCGAGACCGGCCTGCGCCGGTCCGCTCGGCACGATCTGCGTGGCGAGGCCGCCCGGATACATTGTCCTGACCGTCGGCGCCCAGATCAGATCGGTCTTGGTTTTCATTAGCGCGGCGCGGTCGGCCAAAAAAGTGCGCGGATAGGTATTCAGATCCTCATGCGGCGCAAACTGCGTTGGATTGACGAAGATCGACACGATGACGCGATCGGCGCGGCGTTGCGCGACCCGCACCAGCGCCAAATGACCGGCATGCAGCGCCCCCATGGTCGGCACCAGGGCAATCGTGTCACGCCGCGCACGAAATTCCGAGATTGCACGGCGCAGCGCCGGCAACGTCCTTATGACGTTCAGATGACGTCGTCTGGGTTTGAATTTTCCGTCCATGGCGTTGCAGCGCGAGCACACCCGGCGCGTTCGTCGCCGCGCCGCTTGGTTAATGATTAACTTATCGAGGCCGATGCTGTATCTTGACCCGACGCGTTGCAACCGGGAGAAATGATCGCAACGCAGGGGTTGCGTCTCCATGTTGATGCAGGCGGATATTGGCAAGCCGTTTTCGGCGCATGTCATCGTCCTTGGTAACGAAAAAGGCGGGTCGGGCAAGTCGACCACGGCCATGCATGTCGCCGTCGCGCTGCTGCAGGCGGGCCAGCGCGTCGCCACCATCGACCTCGACTCGCGCCAGAAGAGCTTCACCCATTACATCGAGAACAGGCGCGATTGGGCCGAGCGCGCCCGCGTCAAGCTCGAAATTCCCGTGCATTATTGCGTGGCGCGCGGGTTCGGCGTGCGGCTTGACGAGATCGAGGCCCAGGAATTCGCCGCCTTTGCCGAAGCCGTAAGTGCGGTCGAGCAAACCCACGATTTCGTCGTCATCGACACGCCGGGTTCCGATTCCTACCTGATGCGGCTTGCCCATTCGATGGCCGATACCCTCATCACCCCGCTCAACGACAGCTTCGTCGATTTCGACGTACTCGGCATGATCGACCAGACCACGTTCGAAGTGGCGGGCGTCAGCCACTATGCCGAGATGGTCCGCGAGGCGCGCCGGCAACGCCGCCTTGTCGATGGCGGTCTCACCGATTGGGTGGTGGTGCGCAATCGCCTCTCGTCCTTGGGTTCGCGCAACCGGCGGCTGGTGGGCGAGGGGGTCGATGGGCTCGCCAAGCAGCTCGGCTTTCGCGCCATCGACGGATTTGCCGAGCGGGTGGTCTACCGCGAGTTCTTTCCGCGGGGTCTTACCGCGCTTGACGACCTCAACGAGGACACGCTCGGCGCGCGGCCCAGCACCTCGCACGTGACGGCCCGCGACGAGGTGAAGCTCCTGATCGACACGTTGAGGCTGCCGATCGACGAGCGCGGCAAGCGTCGCGCGGCGGCGCGCGCCGAATGGGCCGCCGCCGCCGGAAAGCCGCTCGAAACCCACGGTCTCCTGGCCGATTAAGCGGGCCATTGCGCCGGTTGGGCGACAGGACCACTTTATGGCCGAGCCGTAAGGTCCTTCGATGAGCAAAGACCGATCCGATCGCGCATCGGTACCTATCCGTGAGTCAAGCGAGGATCGGGCTGCGGCGGCGTCCGCGCGGGCCGAGATCGATACCTTCCTCAATCGCGTGAAGGCACTCGGCCCCGCCGCCGAACGCGGCCGGCTGATTTTTGCGCTTGATGCGACGATGAGCCGGCAACCGACGTGGGACACAGCCTGCAAGCTGCAGGCCGATATGTTCCGGGAAGCCGCGGCCGCCGGCGGCCTCGACATTCAGCTCGTTTATTATCGCGGGCTTGCGGAATGCCGCGCCTCGCCCTGGATCGCCGAGCCGCAGCGGCTCGGCACCCTGATGGCGCGCATCGACTGCCGCGGCGGCCATACCCAGATCGGCAAAGTCCTCGCCCATGCGCGCCGCGAACACGACAGCCGTAAGATTGCAGTTTTGGTGTTCGTCGGCGATGCCATGGAGGAAGCGCTCGATGATCTGTGCGTGAGGGCCGGCGAGCTCGGTCTGCGCAACGTCAAGGCGTTCATGTTCCAGGAAGGCTACGACCCGGTTTGCGAACAGGCCTTCCGCGAAATCGCCCGCCTCACCGGCGGTGCGTTCTGCCGTTTCGCGCCCGGCGCCGCGCATGAACTCGCCGAACTTTTACGCGCGGCGGCAGCCTATGCCGCCGGCGGCATGACAGCGCTCGCCGATCTGCAAAAACGGCACTCGAGCGGCGCGACAAAGCTGCTCGAACAGCTCAAATAGCCATGCCTCTTATTTTCGGCGTCGTCGTACTCATCCTGCTGTTGTGGGCGGCTAATGCCTTCTCCAAGGCCGATCCCAAGCAGGCGGCGCGCCTATTGCGGAGCGGGGGTGGTGCGGCGGCATTGCTGTTCGCCGCATTTCTCCTGTTCCGGGGCGAATTCAGCGTAGCCGTTCCGGTTGGCTTATTCGGCCTGGGTCTGCTGGGATGGGTTTCGCTATGGCCGGCAACCTTCGGCGCGCGCACGCAGAAGAGCACCGGCCAAATCTCACGCGTCCGCACCGCCTTTATCGAAATGGAACTCGACCACGACAGCGGCACGATGCGTGGCCACGTACTGGCCGGGAAACTTGAAGGCGCGGCGCTCGATACCCTGGATTTGGCGACGCTGCTCAGTCTCTTCGGCGAGATCGACGGCGATAGCCGCGAGTTACTTGCAGCTTATCTTGACCGCAGGGAGCCCGCTTGGCGTGCGCACGCACAGGGCGATGCGGCAGCGGGAAGCGGGACGCGACCGGCGCGCAGCGGCAAAATGACTGAAGAGGAAGCTTATCAGGTCCTTGGCATTCAGCCCGGGGCGAGCACGCAGGAAATCACTCGCGCTCACCGCTCCCTCATGAAGAAACTGCATCCCGACCAAGGGGGGACGACGTATCTCGCGGCCCGCGTCAATGAGGCCAAGGACGTGCTTCTTCGCCGCCATCGCTGAGGTACTCCGTACGAAACCTCGCGTGGCCTCCGGTCCGTGACATTCCTGCTATCGACTTGGCGTCCCGTTTGCCGGGATCTTCAATCTCGGGATTTTCAATCTTTCAGCGCCATGCACTCGAAGTCGCTGCGCTTGAGTTGTTTGCAGGCCGCTTCGGCAGTCGTCTTGTCGAAACCGGCGAAGCGGGCGCGATAGAGTGCTTTATCGCCTTTTTGCACGCGTTCGGTGAACGGGTCCGCCGCCGCGAGTGCGCTGCGCACCTTGAATTGCGCCGCGCTCAGATGCTGCTTCGCTTCGTCCTCGCCGTCGAAGGCGCCTATCTGGATCAGCCAGCCGCTATGCGCGTGTGCCGGCGCAGACGGTAGCGAAGCGGCGGCGACGGATTTGGGGATTATTTCAACTTTGGTCGGGGTGACGATCGGCTCGATTTTTGCCGGTTCAGCCTTGACGGCCTCAGGCAACTTGGCGGGCTCAGGCAAAACGGGCTCGCTTTGTGTCGAAGCAGCCTGCGTCGCCGGTGCGGCTTCGGCCGGCGTCGAATCCGGCTCCGGCACGGGGATCGGCTCGGCCGACGCAATTTCGGTACGCGGCTGATCGGCCGGCGCGGCAGCCGGCAATGAGCGCACAGCCGTTTGGGCGGCGTTCGGCTGCGGGGGGGCAGGAGCGGCGACAGGCACCAGCGCCGGCATTGGCGCCAGCGCAGCCGATTGCACCGGCGCGGTACGGAAGGTGATGGTTTTTACCAAGAGCGGCCGGATCGGGTCGTTTGAACCCGATGCGAGGTGGGCGTCGACAGTCGCCGTCGGCGCCGGGTCGGCGTGCGTCGCCATCGGTACCTTGGCGAACGCGACCGGCTGGTCGTGTTGATCGCTATCGGCGATGAGTGGCGCCGTGCGCTGCAGCGCGGCTTCGCGGATGTGATCGCCGATCAATTCGCGCATATGGGAGTCGCGTTGCAACGCCGAATGGCCGCCCATGACGACGGCAACGATGTAGCGCCCATCGCGATGAACCGAGGTGACCAGATTGAAGCCGGAGGCGCGCGTAAATCCGGTCTTGATGCCGTCGACCCCCTCGATCGAACCGAGGAGATGATTGTGATTGCGCATCGCCTCGCCGTGATAGACGAAGGATTCAGTCGAGAAATACTTGTAATAGCGCGGAAAGCGGTCCTGGATCGCGCGCCCAAGCAGGGCCTGGTCGCGCGCGGTGGTGACTTGATCGTCGTCCGGTAAGCCCGATGCGTTCACGTAGGTCGTGCGCGTCATGCCCAGCGCGCGGGCTTTCTGCGTCATCAGCTTGGCGAAGCCCTCCTCGTCGCCGCCGAGATTTTCCGCGACGACCACGGCGGCGTCGTTCGCCGACTTGGTGACGATGCCCTTGATCGCATCCTCGACCGCGATGGTCTGGCCCGGCTTGAGGCCGAGTTTGGTCGGGTCTTGTTCGGACGCGTGTTCCGAAACCTTGAGCTGCGTGTCGAGCTTGATCTTGCCGGCGTCAAGACGCTCGAACAGCAGATAGAGCGTCATGATCTTGGTCAGCGAGGCTGGATGGCGCGGAGCGTCCGGATTAGACGCCTGCAGCACGGCGCCGCTATTGCCGTCGACGACGATCGAGGCGGATGGCGGTGAATAGTCTTCGGCGTGGGCGCGATGGTGATAGTGCCCTGCATGGTGCACGTAGCGCACGCGGGCGCGATGATGATGCCGCGCATCGGCTGCATCGCTGGAGACGGTGAGAGCCGCTGCTGTGGCGGCGAGACCCAAGACGCAATAACGAAGCCCGCGGCGGGCTCCAGAACTCACCCAAGCCATTACGCACCCCGTCCCTGAACGCCCCGCCGGGCTCCCGTCGAAGCCCGCCCCTGTTTGCAACTTAGGGACGGTGCTTCCTCGCGGTGCTGGAGCCGGTTAACGGCCGCCCAACCAGCGAGAGAGGCAAAGTCCCCGAACCAAGGCTCTGTCGTCACCCCGACGACACGGTCAAGCACGCTAGGCGAACGCGGTTGCGAAAGGGTTAAGTCCCCGTTTCGCCGCTATTTTGTGCAATGCGTTCACACTCATTGCAGTTTTTTGTGCAGCGCACTATACTGATAATCAATGCCCCAAAAGGCCTTTTCATGGCAGCGGGCTGAAGCCACTTAGCCAAATCAACCGGCCGTTCGCGGCGCCCAAAGGAATCATCATGACAAACGAAGATATGCAGAAGCTCGGCAAAGACGGCATGGACATGGCGATGACGTCGCTCGGCGCCTGGACGAAAAACGCGCAGGCCATCGCGGTCGAGGTCGTGGACTATTCCAAGAAGTCGGTCGAAGGCTCCGCCGCCGCCTGGGAGAAGCTCATCGGCGCGAAGAGCCTCGAAACGGCGATGGAAGTGCAGAACCAATATCTGAAGTCCTCGTACGAGGATTTTGTCACCGAAGCGACCAAGCTCGGCGAGCTCTACACCGACATGGCGAAGGAAGCCTACCGGCCGTTCGAGAGCGCGCTGGCGAAAGCCCGTTCATGAAGTGAAGCCCGCGCGCGACCCAACGCGCGCAACGGGTTTCACTCATTCTGTCGGCTTCTTCCAAGGGTAATGCCATCGGCCGCGGCGCCGCGCCAGGCGCCGCGTGTCCGCGCTCGGCGGTTCACGGCTTGGGCAGGGCAGACTCGATCGCCGCGGCCAGCCGGGTCAAGACCTGCTCGATCCGGCTGACCCGGAAAGCGATGTGTTCGAGCGCGTAGGCTGCGCGCTTGTCGGCCGACGGCATGCTTTGCGCGTCGTAATCCGGCACGAATTCCTGCTCCATTTCGCGGAGGAGTCTTGCTCGCCTTGGGGGGTCGACCATAAGCCACCTCGTGTCGCAACCGCGCGATCAATAGCCGAGTCGGCGGTCGGCACCAATGCACAGCTGTGTCGCACGATCCGGCCGCGGCGATGCCGTTGCCGCCAATCCTCCGCAATTTCGGCTGCGATCATCTTGTGCGGGGCAGCGAGCACCCTATTTGACCCGCTCGTCCCGCCTTATGCGCGAAGATGAAACAACATGGAGGCATGACTTTCGATTGTGGAGGCCCGGCGCCAACGATCTGGCACGCCAGCCGCGCTGACTTTATGATGGCGTATTGGGATTCCCGAGGCGACGGCCGTCCGGCATTCTCCGCCGGCGGTCGAGCGCCCCGATGCAAGTCCGCACGCAAGAAGACAGACGAACAAATGCCGCCGATTGACGATACTATCGCTGTGCTACCGGCCCGCCTGGCGGACGACGATCGCAAGCGCAAGGGCGACCAGAACGGTCCGGGCACTGCGGTCATCACCAAGACGAAGCCGCAGACCAAGCGGCCGAACCTTTATCGCGTTCTGCTGCTCAACGACGATTACACGCCGATGGAGTTCGTGGTCCACGTCCTCGAGCGGTTCTTCAACAAGGATCAGGAGGCGGCGCATCGAATCATGATGCATGTGCATCAACACGGCATCGGCGAATGCGGCATTTTTACTTACGAGGTCGCCGAAACCAAGGTGACGCAGGTTATGGACTTTGCCCGCAAACATCAGCATCCTTTGCAGTGCATAATGGAGAAGAAGTGATTCCGGGGCGTAAGCGTCCGATACAAATGAAGAGTAGTTGAAATGCCCACGTTTTCGCGCAGCCTAGAACAGTCGCTTCATCGGGCTTTGGCGCTTGCCAATGAGCGCCACCATGAATACGCGACGCTTGAGCACCTGCTGCTGGCGCTGATCGAGGATCAGGACGCGGCGGCGGTGATGCGCGCCTGCAACGTCGACCTGGAGAAGCTGCGCCGCAGCCTGGTCGCCTATCTCGAATCCGAGCTTGACAACCTCGTCACCGATGGCGCCGAGGATTCCAAGCCCACGGCCGGCTTTCAGCGCGTCATTCAGCGCGCGGTCATCCATGTGCAGTCGTCCGGCCGCGAGGAAGTGACCGGCGCCAATGTGCTGGTCGCTATTTTTGCCGAGCGCGAGAGCCATGCCGCTTATTTCCTGCAAGAGCAGGACATGACGCGCTACGACGCGGTCAATTACATCAGCCACGGCATCGCCAAGCGGCCCGGCATGTCGGAAGCGCGGCCGGTGCGCGGCGCCGACGAGGACACCGACAGCAAATCCGGCGACGAGCCCAAGAAGAAGGGCGATGCGCTCGACGCCTACTGCGTCAACCTCAATAAAAAGGCGCGCGAGGGCAAGATCGATCCGCTGATCGGGCGCGAGTCCGAGATTAGCCGCACCATCCAGGTGCTGTGCCGGCGTCAGAAGAACAACCCGCTTTTCGTCGGCGATGCCGGCGTCGGCAAGACCGCGATCGCGGAAGGGCTGGCGCGCCGCATCGTCCACGGCGAGGTGCCGGACGTATTGCGCAATGCCACCGTCTTCGCGCTCGACATGGGCACGCTGCTTGCTGGCACGCGCTATCGCGGCGATTTCGAGGAACGGCTCAAGCAGGTCATCAAGGAGCTTGAGGCCTATCCCGGCGCGATCCTGTTCATCGACGAAATCCACACCGTGATCGGCGCCGGCGCCACCTCCGGCGGCGCGATGGATGCATCGAACCTGCTCAAGCCCGCATTGGCATCGGGCACGGTGCGCTGTATCGGCTCGACCACCTACAAGGAATACCGGCAGTATTTCGAAAAGGATCGCGCGCTGGTGCGCCGCTTCCAGAAGATCGACGTCAATGAGCCGACCATTCCCGACGCCATCGAAATCCTCAAAGGGCTGAAGCCGTATTTCGAGGATTATCACAAGCTCAAATACACCGCCGAAGCCATCAAGGCGGCGGTCGAGCTCTCCTCGCGCTACATCCACGACCGCAAACTGCCCGACAAGGCGATCGACGTGATCGATGAATCGGGCGCGGCGCAGATGTTGCTGCCGGAGAACAAGCGAAAGCGCACGATCGGGCTCAAGGAGATCGAGACCACGATCGCCACGATGGCCCGCATCCCGCCGCGGGCGGTGTCGAAGGACGACGCCGAGGTGCTCCAGAATCTTCAGGAGACCCTCAAGCGCGTGGTGTACGGCCAGGACAAGGCGATCGAGGCGCTCGCGGCCTCGATCAAGCTCGCCCGCGCCGGCCTGCGCGAGCCGGAAAAGCCGATCGGCTGCTATTTGTTCTCCGGCCCAACCGGCGTCGGCAAGACCGAAGTGGCGAAACAGCTTGCGGCGACGCTCGGCGTCGAGCTGATCCGTTTCGACATGTCGGAATATATGGAACGCCACACGATATCGCGGCTGATCGGCGCACCGCCCGGCTATGTCGGCTTCGATCAGGGCGGGCTGCTGACGGATAGCGTCGATCAGCATCCGCATTCCGTGCTGCTGCTCGACGAGATCGAGAAGGCGCACCCGGACCTGTTCAACGTGCTGCTGCAAATCATGGATCACGGCAAGCTGACCGACCACAACGGCAAGCAGGTCGACTTCCGCAATATCATCCTGATCATGACCACTAATGCCGGCGCCGCCGATATGGCGCGGGCCGCGTTCGGCTTTACGCGCAACAAGCGCGAAGGCGACGATATGGAGGCGATCACGCGGATGTTCGCGCCGGAATTCCGCAACCGGCTCGATGCGATCGTCACCTTCGCGCATCTGTCGCCCGAGGTTATCACCAAGGTGGTCGAGAAATTCGTGCTGCAGCTCGAGGCGCAGCTCGCCGACCGCGATGTCACCATCGAGCTGACCGACGAAGCCACCCAATGGCTGATCGCGAACGGCTACGACGAACTGATGGGCGCGCGGCCGATGGCGCGCGTGATCCAGGAGCACATCAAGAAGCAACTCGCCGACGAAGTGCTGTTCGGCCGGCTCAAGTCCGGCGGCCACGTGCGCGTCATCGTCATCACCGACGAGGCCGGCAACAGCAAGCTCAGCTTCGACTATCCCGATGGTCCGGTGAAGCCGCGCCCCGAAAAGCTGCCCGAGCCGCGCCGCGCCAAGGCCAAGCGGCGCTCCTCGCCGCGGCGCAAGCCGCCGGGCCCGCGTGGCGACGACACGCCGCCGCGCCGCGGCACCGTGCCGAAGGTGCCGCTCGTCAAAGTCTGATGCGATTTCGCCGGCGGGTCACGAGCATGATCCGGGGAAGTGGAAACCGGTTTTCCGGATAGATCATGCTCCACTAAATCAGGTCCGCCGGTGCCGTTTCAATTCCCGCGCAAACCAGATTGCGAGTACCGGCAGCGCCGCCGCGGCGCTGAGAAATAACGGCGCTGCGCCGAGGCGATCGATCACCAGCGCGCCCGCCGTGACGCCGGCCGTCTGCCCGATAAAAATCGCCGAGGAGAATATGGCGACGGCCGTGCCGCGTGCTTCCGGCGTCATCTGGGTCGCGTTGGTCTGCAAGGTATTGTGCAGCATGTAGAAGCCCAATCCGATCGCCATGGTCGCGATTGGCGACAGCCACCAGGCCGGGCCGATTGCGAGCTCGATATAGGCGGCTGTGATGATGAGGCCGCCGGTGATTGCGAGACCGACCTGGCCGAGGGTGTGGACAAAGAGCTTGACCCAAGCCGCATAGATCAGCCCGCCGATGCCGAAGCAGGCAACGGTGACGCCGACGAGCGTGAAGCTGAGACCGAAGCGTGAGCGCAGGTGGGCGCCGATATAGGCGAAGGCGCCCCAAACGATCGCTCCTTCGATGAACGCCGCGGCGATCACGACGCGGGCGAAGGGATTCGACAGCACGGCGATATAATCCGCGATGAAGCCTCGCGTGGTCTCATCCGGGTGACTCGGCTGGCGGGTGACTGGGTTGGTGAACAGTTCGAACACCAGCCCGGCCGTTGCCAGCGCGAACACTGCGGCGAGAACGAAGAACACATTGCGCCAGCCCATCAGGTCGCCAAGGACGCCGCCGGCGGCCTGGCCGCA
>Ga0182024_10025910_pt1 | contig 10321 bp, 6 predicted proteins | sample P32metaG_FD_120480 | JGI IMG/M metagenome (GOLD analysis project Ga0182024, IMG submission 120480) | Permafrost microbial communities from Stordalen Mire, Sweden - P3-2 metaG (Illumina Assembly) | ecosystem: Environmental > Terrestrial > Soil > Wetlands > Permafrost | place: Sweden: Stordalen...
CGCTCGTGCAAAAGGCTGTGGAATAATGGCGTCCTGCTAGACTGTCTGCGATGATTGGCCTGCGTTGATCGGCCTGCCAAGACATGCCCGATAACTCAAACCCCAACCGCGCCCGCGACCACTTGGCCAATGAACGCACTTTTCTGGCCTGGGTGCGAACCGGGGTTGCCACGATTGTGTTCGGATTCGCCATCGGACGATTCTCGATTGCTCTCCGCCAATTTATGAAGCTTCAAGGCGCGAAGTCGGTTACTCCGGGCTTCACGACCTGGCTGGGAATTGTTTCTGCCGTTGGTGGAGTCATGCTGATTTTTGCTGGCCTAACCCGCTATCGCAAAACCAGAATGCAGCTTGATTCGAACACGTTTGAGCCCGCTGGATTTGTGATTGACCTGGTTTCCTATCTGCTTGGCATCTTCGGATTGGTGCTGGCGGGCTATCTCGCATACATCGAAATCTTCAACAAATGACGATCGCACAAACGCGTACAAATATGACCTATGGCGAATGAAGAAGAAAAAGAAGCAGCCGGCCGCGCCGCTGCAAAGCTAGTGCGAGATGGAGACGTAGTCGGCCTGGGCACCGGCTCGACCGCTTATTTCGCCGTGACTGCTCTAGGCGAACGGGTGAAAGCTGGATTGAAAATTGTTGGCATACCCACGTCCATGCAGACAGCTGACTTGGCGCGCGCAGTGGGCATTCCGCTGACTACGCTCGATGAACATCCGGAAATCGACATCACCATCGACGGCGCCGATGAGATCGATGCGAAGCTGAATTTAATCAAAGGCGGCGGCGGCGCACTGTTGCGCGAGAAGGTGGTCGCGTCGGCGTCTAAGAAAATGGTGGTGGTTGCGGACTCGGGAAAGGTTGTTTCGGTGCTCGGAAAATTCCCGTTGCCAGTCGAGATTATTTCGTTTGCGCGAACCGTGGTCGAGAACAAGATCATAGCGCTAGGCGGATCGCCGAAACTGCGCACAAGGTGCGATGGCAGTCCTTACGTGACTGACAATGGCAATGAGATTCTCGATTGCAGCTTTGGAAAGATTGAAGATCCGGCGGCGCTGGCACGGGAGTTGAGCAACGTCCCCGGCATCATCGAGCATGGGCTGTTTATCGGACTGGCGAGCGTGGCACTGATAGGCCGCGGAGAACGCACAGAAGAAATTCGGCCGTAAACGCCGAGTTGCCTATGTCAAAATCTTTGCAATTCTAAACTTTACTCTGCAATGTCCCGCAACGCCGTCAATAGTTTTTCCACTTCTTCCATCGTGTTGTATTGCACGAGGCCGATGCGCAGAAATCCACCCAACCGCTCGACGTCTAGCTGCTCGGTAAGATTCATTGCATAATAATTTCCATCCCAGGTGAAGAAGCCGCGCTCGCCTAGCTTTGTCGCCAGCTCGAGCGGAGTATGTCCATCGATTCGGACTACGAAAGTCGCACACCGGTTATCGAAGCGCTGAGGGTCGCTGATGCCGTAGAGCTTTAATCCCGGAATCGTGTTCAGTCCCGCGATCATCTTCTCCATCATCTCGCGTTCGTGTTGGTGGACGGCTGAGTGGGCGGCCAAGATTGCACCGCGTCGCGTGGTGACTGCGGGGTTCGCGCGGCGGCCGAGTTCTTCCCAGTAATCCACGCAGGCTTTAATACCCGCGATGCATTCGTGATTCAGCGTTCCCCACTCCCAACAATTTGGAATATTGTCGGTGTTAGGGCGCACTTTGTAGGGACGAATGTTTTTCAGAAGTTCGCGCTTGCCGTAGAGAACGCCCATGTGCGGACCGAAAAATTTGTAAGTCGAGCACGCCAGGAAATCGCAATCGAGGGCGCGCACATCAATCGCTCCGTGCGGAGCGTAGTGGACGGCATCAATATAACTGAGGGCTCCGGCTTGCCGCGCCAGCCGCGCCACTTCGACGACATCATTGATCGTTCCAACAGCATTCGACGCATAACCGACCGCCACCAGGCGCGTGCGTTTCCCAATTTTTGCGGCCAGATCGTTCATGTCGAGCGTGCAATCGTCTTCGTTGAACTTCACGGCACGGATGATCGCGCCTTTTTCTTCGAGCGCCTTCCAGGGGGAGAAGTTGGCGTCGTGGTCGAGCAGGGTGAGAACAATTTCATCACCGGGGCCAAGGTCGCGCCCGAGCGCTCGGCTCATGGCGAAAGTCAGCGTGGTCATGTTCGCGCCGAAAATAATTTCATCCGCATCGCAATTAAGGAAGTCAGCCATGGCCGCGCGTGCGTCCGCGATCATGCGGTCCGTATTGCGGCTGGTCTCGTAAGCGCCGCCGATGTTGGCGTTGTTGCGTGATAGATAATCGGAGATGGCGTCAATTACGCGCTGCGGAACCTGAGTTCCTCCGGGGCCATCGAGAAATACCGCGGGGTGCGTAGCGGAGCGTCCCTTAACAGTTTGGGCGAGCGCAGGAAATTGCGAGCGCACCCAAGCCATGTCTAGCGCGTGATTTGCAGAGGTCAGGTTTGAACGAGAAAGCGTTTGGTCAGCCGTGGGCATGGCTGACATTGTAATTGAGGCGTGTGCTTTGTAGATGGATCGCGGCCGAGAAGGGCCCCCTAATCTCAGATGGTTTCAGGCGGTTGCTGCCGCGCTGCGCTCGGCTTGGACGAGCGAGGGCGCTCGTCCAAGCACAGGTGCTTCAGGCGACGCGTTCGGGAGGACTGGACTTCTTGCTCTTGCCGTTGCCGGAAGCGGCGTTGTTGGCCGAATCTACGCGGATTCGCGTAGCGCGCGCCGTTTCCTGCACCAAATCGTCGGTGGCGCGCGGTTCGCCGCCGGCCATCACTGATCCGGCTGCTAAGGCGAAACGCAAGGCATCCGCTTGATCGTCAAAATATAAAACTACTTGTCCTGACATATCACTTCTCCTGGGCCTGACTTTCGAGAACCTGAATTACCGCAGGCAACTTGAAAGACCAAAAAATTATGACGCAGGTGGCGCAGCGATAAACGAGCATCGCTGAATTTCAATTCCAGTTCCATGATTGTCTGGGAATGCCTGCTCCGGTGATAGTGCTTTTGTTGGTTCTCGCGCGAGTCGGATTGAGGATATCTTTACGATCCTGCGGCGCGGATGAAGTCTGCCAGCATTCCGTACGCGGTGGCGTAGAGACCAGGATTTTCTTCCGTGATAGTGAGGCCGGGAAAAATGTCGGTTTCAAAGTGAATGATGGACGATGTTCCGCTGACGAGCGCCATCGGATCGGTAAGCGGAATCTGCTCAGGCCGAACAGACGCGTTCACAGTAGACCCTTCTCGTCGGGCTTGGCATACGAGTTTATAGGGCGTGCTTGCATTCCGCGCGGCGCGCACGCTTTCGGTGCTCAGTTCGCGAATGCCTTGGCGTTGCACTTTATTCGGTGGCAGACGAACGCCCATGATTACGTTCACGAGCGCGGCTACTTTTACGGCCGCATCCCATCCGTCGATGTCATAGCTGGCGTCGGTTTCCGCAATACCCAGACGCTGCGCCCCAGCGAGGGAGCCGTCGAAGCTTAGGCCCTTCTCCATCCCCGTGAGAATCACGTTCGTTGTGGAGTTAAGAATTCCTTTGAATCCTTTAACCTCGATCGCCGGCAGACAGTTGCGAAAAAGCGAGAAGATGGGAACGCCGTCCATGACAGTCGATTCGAATAGGAACTGCTTGCCGCGGCGCTTCGCTAATTGACTCAGATCTTCGTAGGCATGGACAATCGGCCCCTTGTTGGCGGTAATGGCGTGGGCTCCGTGCTCGAGCGCGGCTCGAAGATGGTCGATTGCTGGCTGCCCGTTTTCGACGTTGAGAGAAGTAGCCTCGAAGAGCACATCGGCCTTAGCCGCATCCAGCCAATCGCTATAACCGCGGCATTGCTCTCCGTGAATTGCCGCAAACGCACCAGAACCTGCCGCGCCCAGAAGTTCGGTAACAGAAAAGCCGGTCGAGTTGACGCGCCAGCCGATTCGCCTGGATGCAACGCCCGTTATGCACCATTCGATGCCGTAGCGCTGACGCAATTCGCCATCTTTCTTTTGCAAAAGTTCAACCAGCGTGCGATTAACATTTCCGAATCCGACAAGGCCGAGGCGATACAGCTTCATGAGTGCGAGAGTATATCAAGCGCATGCTCAGTGCGGTGGCAACCTGTCAAATTCAGGATGGAATTTTAAGATTCGGCGAGGCTTGCTTCTGAATTCGAGGCTCGAAGATTTTATTTTCTCGTGTTTCGGTATATGACGATTTAAGGATAGAATGACGAAACGCAGTTCTTTCTTTTTCCTGCATTAGCAGGGAGCGATCGGGATCAGTTTGGTGAATGCCACCGAAAATCGGACGTGGGTTAGAGCGTTATGCGGGCTCTGCATTGCTATCGTCTGCGTGATGGGGACGGTGCAGGCCACCCACTCGCACCCGGAAAATTCGACCACATCCCATCACAACTGCACGATCTGCGCCAGCGTACATGCTGGAATCAACAGCCAAGCGGTCGAAGCCGCGCCGGTTATGGCGACTACGGCGCTGTCAATTCCGGTTACGCAAGTCTCACCAATCTTCCGTACCACCACCACGCAGTTTATTCGTCCCCCTCCAGTGTTCTGGTCCGCTAGCCGATAAGTTTCCCATCGAACCGCGATCTCGATCTCACGTCTTTTTCCCTTTTTGACGGGGATCGAACTCGCCCCAGAACTATTTTTGGAGGCATCATGCATTTATCTAATAAAAGTTTTATGGTTGCGGCTATTGTCGCCATCGTCGTGATATTCAATGCCGGCGCCGCTAGCGCGCAATCGGGAGGGAGTTCGGGATCCATCAGCGGTACAATTGCCGACCCTTCCGGCGCCGTGGTGGCGAATGCAGGCATCGAGATACACAATGCGGTCAGCGGATTCGACCGGACTACTACGACAGACGCTAACGGAAGATTCAGCTTTCCAAACGTACCTTTTAATCCTTATCACATGACGGTAACGGCCCAGGGATTCGCTCCGTATGCGCAGGATGTTGAGGTACGGTCGCTGGTCGGGGTCAACGTGAAAGTCGGTTTGGCGGTCGCAAGCAGCACCGACACAGTCACGGTCGAGGCGGGGACGGACCTGTTGGAAAATGACCCAACAAGTCATACCGATATTGATCGCGGATTGTTCGACAAGATTCCGCTGGAAAGCGCTTCGTCGTCGGTCAGCTCGCTGGTGACCTTGGCCACGCCGGGAGTTGCCGCCGATTCCAATGGCCTGTTTCATGGTTTGGGTGACCACGCGCAAAATTCCTTCTCGGTGGATGGCCAGGCGATTACGGACCAGCAGAGCAAAGTATTTTCGAACCAGATTCCAGTAGATTCGATTCAGTCGCTGGAGGTGATCGAAGGCGCGCCGCCCGCGGAATACGGAGGCAAGACTAGCCTCGTGATTGTAGCGACCACGCGCTCGGGACAAGGAGTGACGACGCCGCACGGCAGCATCACCGCTTCGTACGGGTCGTTTGGTTCTTCGAACGCCGGCTTCGAACTTGCTTACGGCGGGAAAAATTGGGGAAACTTTGTCTCCATCAGTGGACTGAATAGCGGACGGTTTCTGGATCCGCCGGAATTTGAGGTCATGCATGATAAGGGAAATGAAGAAAACGTATTCGACCGTATCGACTATCAAATATCAACTGCGGATTCTCTTCATCTGAACCTCGGTTATTCGCGTTCGTGGTTTCAGAGTCCTAATTCATACGATCAGGAATTTCACTTCGGTCTGGTTAATCCCGTGAATGGCGCTCCTTTGGGAGCCACGGACCAGAGGCAGAAGATCGGAACCTTCAACATCGCTCCGACCTGGACGCACGTGATCAATCCCTCCGCTGTGTTTACGTTCGGCGGCTACGTGCGGCGTGACGACTACAATTACTATCCGAGCGCCGATCCGTTTGCAGACCTGGCTCCGGATCTGCAAAGCGAGACAGTGACCCAGTCCCGTAGTCTTACAAATGCAGGACTACGTTCGGATTTCACTTACGCGAAGGGCATTCACAACCTGAAGACCGGAATAACTTATCAAGATACTTTTTTGACTGAGAATGATCGTATCGGCATTGTCGATCCGACCTTCTATCCCGCCGCCGCAGCGTTCTACAACTGTCTTGACGCGCAAGGCAACCCGATTCCCGGTACGCAGTGCGCTGCCCTGAAGCCTTACGACCTGACGCAAGGGGGATCTTTATTTCCCTTCCATGGCCACACGGACGTGAAGGAAACCGCTCTGTATATCCAGGATGCAATTACTAAGGGAAGTTGGTCATTCAACCTGGGAATTCGAGGCGATCTGTATAACGGATTGTCGGTTGGGCGGCAGGCAGAGCCTCGGCTTGGGATCGCTTATCACCTTAAGCCGAGCAATACTATTCTGCGAGTTTCGTACGCCCGCAGTCTGGAGTCGCCGTTCAACGAAAATCTGGTCATTGCCAGCACAGGTTGCAGCGTCCCTTTTCTTGCCGCCTTGGTGCCCCCGCTTGGTGTGCCTTGCAATTCCGGTCCGATCACTCCGGGATATCGCAATGAATTCCATGCCGGGTTACAACAAGCGTTGGGACGCTACCTGGTCTTCGATGGAGAGTACATCTGGAAGTACACTCACAACGGCTATGACTTCGGTATCGTAGGCAGTACGCCAATAACCTTCCCGATCGAGTGGCGCAGTTCAAAAATCCCAGGATTTACCGCTCGCGTGAGCGTTCCCAACTACCACGGATTCACTGCATTCATCGCGATGTCCAGCGTCGCTGCGCGTTTCTTCCTGCCTCAAGTTGCGGGGCTGCCGATTATTCCTCCCGCGACCGGGGTATTCCGCATTGACCATGACGAGAAGTTCAACCAGACGACGCACTTTCAGTACCAGCCGTGGAAAACCGCGCCATGGCTCGGCTTCAACTGGAGATACGACAGCGGATTGGTAGCTGGCGCGACGCCCTGCTACAACCCGTTAACCGCAACCTGCGCCGGCGCTTCGACAACGCTGAATGGCCAGCCCGCAATTAATCTGATCAACACCATCAGCGGCGCTCCCTTAACTGCCGACCAGGAGTTCCAGGCTGGCTTCACCTGCAATGGCGTGCACGCGACCGTTACTCAAGCCTTGCCCAGTCCTTGCCTCGCATCACAGTTTGGTTCCACTCTGATTAATGTTCCGGCGCCGGGCACGGAGAACGACGATCACAATCCGCAGCGTATCAAGCCGCGGAGCCTCTTCGATCTCTCGTTGGGCCATGACAACCTTTTTCATGGGGATAAGTACAAGTGGAGTGCTCAACTTACGGTCATCAATCTGACCAACAAGCTGGCGCTCTATAACTTTCTTTCAACTTTCAGCGGGACGCATTATGTGACGCCGCGAACGCTGACGGCGCAGATCGGATTTCACTTCTGACGGTGAATGTGGAGCGCCGGGCCTGCTGCGCGGATGTGACGTCCTACGAACTGCGTAGAGCACGCTCGTCGCTCCACTCCTACATCGTTTAACCGGACGAAGAGAGATCTACTGTAATTTTGCGTATTCGGCTTTGGCCTGTTGCAGGAGGGGAAGGTCAGGATCAGCATCCTTCCACGTGGCAAGAAAGTTTTGATAAGCGATGCGAGCTTTGGAGGCATCGCCCTGCCTCTGAAATAGACGACCTAATTCCAGTTGAGTGGCGGAAAGTAAGACGTCAGGACCATTGTGGGCTTTCAGATCCAGGACCTTCTGGAAATCCTGCTGCGCCTCGGCGTAGCGCTTCGCCTGCGCGTAGGCGAGACCGCGGACGAAAAAAACGGCGGTATTGGCTCGCGCATAAAGAGCAGCGGTGTTTAGGAAGTCGATGGCTTTTGCCGAGTCGGGCTTGGCTGGACTGGCGGCCTTTAAAGCGGCAATGGCGCGGATCAAGGGCACAGTTACATTGATCGCGATGGTATTGTTCGGATGGCCGCGCTCGATCTCATTGGCTAAGGCGAGCGCCTTCTGCTCCTGCCCCAGCACGGCGAATATGGTGGCCGCGTTCCCCATGACCGAAAGAGTCCTGGATAATCGGAGCGCTTCCGTTGCGTCATTAGCGGCCTTGGCGCCGTTGCCGACTATGGCCTCGAAGCCTGCAAGCTGTGCTTCGACTTCGGCTCGTCCCTGCAGGTGAAGGCGATCGAATGCCTCTTCGGTCTGACGCGCGAATTCCGCGGTTTGGCGTGCTTGCCCACGGCTGGCGGCGAAATTTAAGCGGAATTCAAGAGCGTAGAGCCCTCCTTCTGGAGTGTCGGAGGCGCCTTGGAGTGCCTTCTCCATATCCGCATCTTTGCCTTCACACCAGTCTAAAGAGGCGAGCCACACGGCGAAGTCCGGAGTCGCTGTCTTGCGTCTTAGCGCGGAGTTGACGGTGGCGCGTGCTTCGTCAATGCGGTTTAACCCGGCATAAGCTGAGGCCACCTGGCCATAACCACTAATCATGTCGGGATCGAGTTCGACGGCGCGCTTTGCATTTTCCAAGGCATTATCAAATTGTCCGAGCTGGTTATAAATGGCCGCCAGATTGTTGACCGGGATCGCATCCCGCGGATAAGTCTGGCGATAAAGTTCGTACGCGGTTATTCCTTTGTCGAGTTGGCCGCTGTCGCCATAATAATGAGACATGATGTAGAGCTTCTCGCGTTCGCTGGCGCGATCGCGAAGTTCAAAGGCCTTTTGCCGATTTTGCTCGGAGAGAGCAGTCTGGCCCAGATTGTTATAAACCGCGCCGAGACGCGCATAAGCCATGGCGAAATTAGGGTCGATCTCGACCGCGTGCTGGTAGTTCGGAATCGCTGCCAGCTCTTCGCCCATATTGTGCTTGGCGTCGCCCAGGCTCAATGCCTTCAGGGCCTCGAGCGACGAGGTCGTGGCTTGGGACAGCGACATGTCATATTTCTGCACCATGGACAACGACTCGCCGAGTTGTCCGCGCAGTTTGGTGGCGGCGCCATGCAACGCGTTCAGCACATCTTCTTTGCGATCGGCCTGAGATTGCTGGCGGCCCAGCGAATCGCCGGACGAAACGTTGGTTGCTTCGAGCGTGATCACGTACTGGCCTCCGACGCTGTCGATGCTGCCATTCAGCATTGCCTTGATGCCATCGCGGAGAGAGATTTCACGGCCGACGTCGGCGGTGATCCGGTCGGTGGGACTCCGGCCCATGAACTGTAACGTCTGTCGGATCTTCTGCTCGGGAAAGACGTTGAGATACGGAGATTGTTCGAGATCGACGGCCAGCGCTTTCTTAAGAGTGCCGTCGAAAACGGGATCGGCGGTGGTGTTTACGAAGTCGGTGATCAGGATCGAATCTTTTTCGGTGAGCGCATGGCCGCGCTTGAGGAATACAAAACCGATTCCGGCCGCGGCTACGGCGACAATCACGGCAGGGATGAGCCACGACAGAAATTTGCGATCCGGCATTGCGGTTTTGCGCAGGGCGGAACTGCGGGCAAAACCAGAGGAAGTCGCAGCCAGAATCGAGCCCGATTCTGAATCGCGTCTTAGGCGCTTCAAATCTGACCGTACATCGGCGGCGCTTTGATAGCGCATGTCGCGGTCTTTTTCCAGCAGCTTGTTGAGTATCTCTTCAAACTGCGGCGGCAAGTCGGGATTCAGGCGAAGCGGTGACGCCGGCGGACGATTGAGAATGGCGTCGAAGATGACCGCGGACGTGTCCCCGCGAAAGGGCACCGCGCCTGTCGCCATTTCATAGAGCACGGCGCCGAAAGAGAACAAGTCCGAGCGCGCATCGAGATCCTTGCCGCGAGCCTGCTCCGGAGACATATAGGCAACGGTGCCTACAGTCGAGCCGGGGCTGGTGAGGAACGGCTCGTCCACGGTTGCCACCGAGCCCACTGTGGCGGCAGAGAATAAGGAAGCTTTGGCGGCACGCTTCGCCAGTCCGAAGTCGAGAATCTTAGCCTGGTTGCGGCTGGTCACAAAAATATTCGCGGGCTTGATGTCGCGGTGAATGATGCCCTTGGCATGGGCGGCGTCGAGCGCGTCGGCGATCTGGGTACCGAGATCGAGTAACTGCGCGAGTTCGATGCGCTCGCCCCGTATCCGGCTCTTGAGAGTCTCGCCTTCCAGCAACTCCATCGCGATGAAATGCCGTCCACCATCCTCGCCGATCTCGTAGATCGTGCAGATATTAGGATGGTTCAGAGCGGAGGCGGCACGCGCTTCGCGCTGAAAACGATCAAGCGCCAATGGATCTTTTTCCGTCTCCGGGGGGAGGAATTTGAGGGCAACGTGACGGCCGAGGTTGATGTCCTCGGCCTCGTAGACGACCCCCATTCCCCCGCC